>BFBZ01000011.1_pt8 | contig 65036 bp, 63 predicted proteins | sample 1888401 | NCBI WGS metagenome assembly BFBZ01 (sample SAMD00112614, study PRJDB3348) | symbiont metagenome | host: Chara braunii
GTCGCCCACCGCGAGCACCGGTCCCGGGATCCGGGCCCGCCCGGCGGCGGCCTTTCCCGGGGGGTCGCCGGCCGTGAGCCCGCCGGCCGGGACGAACAGGGCGCCGCTCTTCGGGACGCCGGGGATCGTCGGCTCGTTCGCCGGCAGCAGCGCCACGAGCAGCGCCACGGCGAGGGCCGCGGCCGCGGTCCCGGCCACGGCGGCGCGGCCGCGGGTCGACGCCCACGCGTGCCGCAGCCACAGCATCGTGCCCCGCAGCCCCGCGCGCCGGAACGGCACCTCGATGTACCGGTACGAGAGCGCGGCGATCCCCACGGTCAGCCCGACCTGGACGGCCGTGAGGCCGAGGCCCGAGAACGGGACGTCCTGGTCGGCCCGCGTGAGCATCAGCACCGGCCAGTGCCACAGGTAGATGCCGTAGGAGCGCACCCCGATCCACACGAGCGGCCACCACCCGAAGGCGCGGCCCAGCAGCGACCCGGGGTGCGCCACCACCGCCAGCACCACGGCCGTCACCACGGAGACCAGCAGGAAGCCGCCCTGGTAGAGGCGCGCGTCGAACTCGCCCATCCAGGCCATCACCCCGAGGAGGCCGGCCAGGGCGGCGACCCCCAGGACGTCGAGCACCGGCGGCGTCGCCTCGCGGGTCGCGCGGCCCAGGCGGCTCGCCGGCCACAGGAACGCGAGCGCCACCCCCACCAGCAGGCCCCCGCCGCGGGTGTCGGTGCCGTAGTAGATGCGCGACGGGTCGACGAGTGGGTCGTAGAGCGCCCAGGCCAGCGCGGTGGACGCGGCCAGCAGGGCGAGCACGCCCAGCAGCAGCCGCCGCTTGCCGAGCGCGTACAGGCCGAGCGCCAGGACCGGGGGCCACAGCAGGTAGAACTGCTCCTCCACCGCCAGCGACCACAGGTGGCGGAAGATCGGCGGCCGGCCGAACTCCGCGAAGTACGACTGGTCGGCGAACACCTGGTACCAGTTGACGACGTAGAGCAGGCTGCTCACGACCGCGCCGCGCAGGCGCCCCACCTCGTCCGGGTGCAGCACCAGCATCGCCGCGAGCGTCACGGCGATCATCACGATCACCGCCGGCAGCAGGCGGCGGGCGCGGCGCAGCCAGAAGCGCACCAGGTCGATCGACCCGGACGCCCGGTGCTCGGCCATCAGCAGCGACGTGATCAGGTAGCCGCTGATCACGAAGAAGACGTCGACGCCCAGGAACCCCCCGGGGAGCCATCCCGCGCCCGCGTGGTACGCCACCACCGCCGCGACCGCCAGCGCACGCAGGCCGTCCACCCCCGGCATGTAGGGCAGGCGGGGGGCCGGGACGCCGTCCGGGGCGCCGGGACGGCGGATGCTCGGTTGTGCTCGGGGCGTGGTCGCGGACATGTGGAGCGAGGGTCATCATCCTTCGACATCCGCGGCCCGGAACCTCGAATCCCGGGTCCGCGCGGGCGCGGAGGTCGCCTCCGTGGTCCCAGCGCCTAGGATGACGGTGTGGCGACGGCCGCCGACACCCTGCCCCCGGTACCCCCGGACGAGCCCGACCGGGACCTCGACCCGCGCGAGACCGAGGAGTGGCTCGAGGCGCTCGACGACGTGATGCGCCGCGCGGGGCCGGAGCGCGCCGCCCAGCTCCTCGGCCGGCTCGTGCAGGAGGCGCGCCTGGAGGGCGCCCCGGTCCCGGTCTCCGACCAGACGCCGTACGTCAACACGATCCACCCCGAGGACGAGGCGCCGATCCCCGGCGACCCCGAGGTGGAGCGGCGGCTGCGCTCCGCGATCCGCTGGAACGCGGCGGCGATGGTCCTCCAGGCCAACAAGGAGTCGAGCGAGCTCGGCGGCCACATCGCCAGCTTCCAGTCGGCGGCGACGCTCTACGAGGTAGATGTGTATAAGAGACAGGGCGTGGGGGTGTCCGAGTTCGCGCTCGGCAGCCCCAGCCTGGACGAGGTGTTCCTGGCGCTCACCGGGCACCCGGCGGAGGAGATCGACGAGGAGGAGGCGGCATGACCACGACGCGGACCGGCCAGGCGGGCACGGACGAGACCGCCATCCTCACGGCCGTCTCGTCGCGTCCCCGCCCGGCCCCGCCGAGCGCCCTCCAGGCGGTGATGGCGTTCGGGTGGCGCGGCGTCCTGAAGATCAAGCACGTCCCGGAGCAGCTGCTCGACTCCACGGTCACGCCCGTGCTGTTCACGCTGATGTTCACGTACATCTTCGGCGGCGCCATCGCGGGCGACACGGGGGAGTACCTCGACTACATCCTCCCGGGCGTCCTGGTGATGTCGACGCTGTTCACCACCGTCTACTCGGGCGTGGCGATCAGCACCGACCGCACGAAGGGCGTGACCGACCGGTTCCTGTCCCTGCCCATCTGGCGGCCATCGCCGCTGATCGGGTCGCTGCTGGGCGACGGTGTCCGCTACCTGGTGACCGCGATCGTGGTGGTCGCCGTCGGCCTCGCGCTGGGCTTCCGGCCCGACGGCGGCGTCGGCGGGGTGGCGGCGGCGATGGCGCTGACCATCGGCTTCAGCTTCGCGCTGGCGTGGGTGTTCACCACCGTCGGGCTGCTGATGCGGACGCCGAGCGCGGTGCTGAACGGCGGCTTCATGGTGCTGTTCCCGCTCACGTTCCTGAGCAACGTGTTCGTCGAGCCGGACACGCTGCCGGCGCCGCTCGAGGCGTTCGTGAACGCGAACCCGATCTCGGTGCTCGTCACGGCGTGCCGGGGCCTCATGGCCGGGTCGCCCGACGGCACGGACATCCTGATCGTGCTGGCGGTGGCCGCCGGCCTGATCGCGATCTTCGCGCCGCTCACGTCCCGCCTGTACCGCCGGCCGGCCTGAGGCGGGGCCCCACAGGAGGCTCACAGCCGGCTCCCATCGCGCCTCCATCGGCCGCGGCTACCGTCACCGGGACGCGACCGATGGAGGACATGCGGTGACCACGCAGCGGACCCGGCAGGTGGTGGAGGAGGACGGCCACGGCCACGACGGCGGCCTGTCGCTGGACCTGCCGACGATGATCACGCGCCGGCGGGCCCTCGGCCTCGCGGCGCTCGGCGGGCTCACGACCATCCTCGCGGCCTGCGGGTCCGGCGACGGCGACGCGGCGGGCGCGGCCACCTCGTCCCCGACGACCGCGAGCGCGACGACGACGGCGTCGGGCGACGCGTCCGTCTCGGAGGTGCCGGAGGAGACGGCCGGCCCGTACCCCGCCGACGGCTCCAACGGCGTCAACGTCCTGACCGAGAGCGGCATGGTGCGGTCCGACATCACGAGCAGCTTCGGCACCGGGTCGGCGGTCGCCGAGGGCGTGCCGCTGACCATCGCGATGACGGTGCTGGACGTGCAGGCCGGCGGCACGCCCGTCCAGGGGGCGGCGGTCTACGCGTGGCACTGCGACCGCGAGGGCCGCTACTCGCTCTACGACAGCAGCATCGCGAACGAGAACTACCTGCGCGGCGTCCAGGAGACGGACGCGTCCGGGCGGGTGGCGTTCACCAGCATCTTCCCCGCCGCCTACTCGGGCCGGTGGCCCCACATCCACTTCGAGGTGTACCCCAGCCTGGCCGAGGCGACGGCCGCCGGGTCGAAGCTCGTGACCTCCCAGATCGCCCTGCCGGAGGACGCCTGCTCGACGGTCTACGCCACCTCGGGCTACGAGCAGAGCGTGACGAACCTCGCGCAGACCTCGCTGGCGACGGACATGGTGTTTTCGGACGGCTACTCCACCCAGCTCGGCACCGTGACGGGGTCCGCCGGCTCCGGCATGACCGTCTCGCTGAACGTCGGCGTGTAACCCGTCAGGATCCCGCCGTGGACGGCGGGCGCGCATCGGTGCGTGGGGTGGTCGCGCGGTACGCGATCGCCGGCTTCGTCGCGCTCGCCGTCGTGGCGGTCGCTGGCGCGCTGGTGCTGGACCGCGTGTCGGAGGACGAGGCGGTGGAGGAGGCCCGGCGCCTCGCCACCCTCGCCGGCCGCGGGGTGGTGGAGCCGGCGCTCACCGACGCCGCCCTGGCCGGCCGTCAGCCGGCGCTCGACGACCTCGACCTGGTCGTCCAGGAGCGGGTGCTCAGCGACGACGTCGTGCGGGTGAAGATCTGGACGCCCGATGGGCGGATCGCCTACTCCGACGAGCCCCGCCTGATCGGGCAGCGGTACACGCTGGGCGAGGACGAGCAGCAGTCGTTCGAGACCGGCGACACCGAGGCGGAGGTCGCGGACCTCTCGAATCCCGAGAACCGGTACGAGCGCGACGAGGGCTCCCTGCTGGAGGTGTACCTCCCGATCCGCACGCCCGACGGCCGCCAGGCGCTGTTCGAGCTGTACCGGCGCGAGTCGGCCGTCGCGGCGGGCGGGCGCGACCTGCTGGTGGCGATCGCCCCGGTGCTGGTGGGCGGCCTGCTGCTCCTGTGGCTCATCCAGCTCCCGCTGGCGTGGCGCGGCGCGCGGCGCCTTCAGGCTGGGACGCAGGAGCGGGAGCGGCTGCTGGAGGCGGCGCTCGAGTCGTCGGCCGTCGAGCGCCGGCGGGTGGCCGCCGACCTCCACGACGGACCGGTCCAGAGCCTCGCCGGCCTGTCGTATTCGCTCGCCGCCGCCGCCCAGCGGGCACCGGAGGGCACCGACCCCGCCACCGTCGACGCCCTGCGCGACGGCGCCGACGCCGCCCGTGAGGGCATCCGGCGGCTGCGCGCCGCGGTGGTCGACATCAACCCGGGCCGGCTCCGCGACGAGGGCCTGGCCGCCGCGCTCGACGACCTGGCGGCGCCGCTGCGGGCGCGCGGCGTGGGGGTGGATGTTGACGTGCCCGCCGACCTCACGCTGCCGGAGGGCGCGGAGCAGCTGCTGTACCGGGCGGCGGGCGAGGCGCTGCGCAATGTGGCCGCCCACGCGGAGGCCTCGCACGTGGGCGTGAGCGTCGTGCGCGACGACGGTCGCGCCCGGCTGCGCGTGCAGGACGACGGGCGCGGATTCGACGCCGCCACCCGCGCGCGGCGGCGGGACGAGGGGCACCTTGGGCTCGCGTTGGTGGAGGATCTCGCCGCGCACCTCGGCGGGACCGCCGACGTGCGGTCGGCGCCGGGCGAGGGGACGGTGGTCGAGCTGGAGGTGCCGGCGTGATCCGGGTGGTGGTGTGCGACGACCACGCCGTCGTGCGTGCCGGGCTGGGGCAGCTGATCGGCACGTTCGAGGGGGTGGAGGTCACCGGGACGGCCGGGTCGGCGGAGGAGGCGCTGGCGCTGGTGGCCGGCGCCGGCGCCGACGTGGTGCTGATGGACCTGGAGATGCCGGGCACCGACGGCATCGCGGCCACCCGCGCGCTCCGCGCCGCCCACCCGGACGCCGCCGTCGTGATCCTGACCTCGTTCAACGACCGCGCCCGCATCCTGGCCGCGACGGACGCCGGGGCGATCGGCTACCTGCTGAAGGACGCGAGCCCCGACGACCTGGAGCGCGGCATCCGCGCCGCCGCGCGCGGCGAGTCGCCCCTCGACCCGCGGGCCGCGGGTGCGCTGCTGGGCCGGGAGCGCCCGCCCGGGGAGCCGGGCGGGCTGTCGCCGCGCGAGCGCGAGGTGCTGGCGCTGGTGGCGGAGGGCCTGCCGAACAAGCTCATCGCCCGGCGCCTCGGTATCAGCGAGAAGACGGTGAAGGCGCACCTCACGAGTGTCTTCCGCCAGATCGGGGTGGACGACCGCACCCAGGCGGCGATGTGGGCGATGCGCAACGGCGTCGCCGAGCCGCCCGGGCCGGCCGGCGGACCGCCGGGGTCGTAGGACCAACGTCCGATTGCGGGGGCCCCGGCGCGGGCCGATCCTCGGTGTGTGCCCGTGCGACCCGCCCGCCGCCTCCTCGCGATCGCCGGACTCGCCGCCGTCCTCGCCGCCCCGGCCCTCGTGCCGGGCTCGGCGCTGGCCCGCGACGGCGGCGGCGACCGGGTGGAGGTGCGCGAGGCCGGGACGTGCGGGCGCTCCAGCGCCATCCGCCTGCGCTTGCGGGCCGAGGACGGGCGGATCCGCGTCGATACGACCGTCCGCACGGCCCGGACGGGTATGTGGCGGCTGACGGTGCTGCACGAGCGCCGGGTGGTCGCCAAGGCGCGCGTGCGGGCCACCCGCGCCGAGCGCGGCTTCGAGCACCGCGTGGTGGTGCCCGACTGGAGCGGAGCCGACGCGGTGTCCGCGCGGGCGGTGTCACCGGCCGGCGAGACCTGCACCGTCAGCGCGACGGTCGCGGGGTCGTAGGACCCATGTCGCATTGCGACCCCGACCGGCCCGCGGCCACCGTGGACATCAGACGGCGCCACCCGGGCGCCCCGACGAAAAGGACCACCATGTCGCCTCGGATCGCCACCCTCACCGCCGCCGCCCTGTCGGTCGCCGCCATCGCCGCCGCCCCGTTCGCCGTCGCGAACCACGGCGCCGACGACCCCGCCGGTGACGATCGCGGCGGCGACCGCGACCGGGCCGCACGCGCCGACGTCCGCGTCGCCGGCACCTGCACGCTGTCCAGCACGTCCAAGCTGAAGCTCAGTCCGGAGGACGGGCGGGTGGAGGTCGAGTTCGAGGTCGACGAGAACCGGAACGGCAAGCGCTGGGGCGTCACGTTGAAGCGCAACGGCACCGTCGTCCGCAGCCGCTCCGCCGTGACCCAGGCCCCCAGCGGCTCGTTCGAGGTCCGCGCGGTGATCGCCCCGGGCTCGCCGAACACGAAGGTCACCGCCGTCGCGCGCCGCGCCGCCACCGGCGAGGTGTGCCGGGCGACCGCCACCCTGTAGACGCCTCCGCGAGGGTGCGGTACGCCACACCGATGAGTTCTCCGTCCGCCCCCGGTCGGTAGGGCGGACGGGGTTTCACCGGACGCCGGCGCGCCGGCGGGGGAGGTCAGTCGAGATGGGTCAGCCGGTCGTGCACTTCGAGATCGTCGGCAGGGACGGGGACGCGCTCAAGCGCTACTACTCGGAGCTCTTCGGGTGGCGCATCGACAGCGACAACCCGATGCAGTACGGGATCGTGGCGAAGGAGGAGAACCTGGCCCCGGACGGGTCGGGCATCGGCGGCGGGGTCGCCGGCGGGCCGCCCGGCTACGACGGCCACCTCACGTTCTACGTCGCCGTCGAGGACTGCGAAGCGGCGCTCGCGAGGGCCGAGGAGCTCGGCGGGACGCGGGTGATGGGCCCCGACCCGATCCCGGGCATGGGCCTGACCATCGGGCAGTTCACCGACCCCGAGGGTCACCTGGTGGGCGTCCTCGAGGTCACGGGCGGGGGCGCCTAGCCGCCCTCCCCCGGCTTGCCGTCCCCGTCGTGCGCGAAGCCCTCGAGCGAGTGCGCGACGGGGAGGGTGACCGGCGGCGCCGCGATGTCGCCGCGCTCACCGGGCGTGCCGCGGGAGATGCCGACGCCGCCGTCGACCACCCAGACGACGCCGGTCACGAACGACGCCTCGTCGCTGGCGAGGAACGCGTGGACGTTCGCGATCTCCTGGACGGTGGCGCGGCGCCCCACGATGGTCGAGTCGACGATGGTCTGGGCGGCCTCGGGGGTGTGGGGGCCCGCCTCCGGGCGGGTCTGGCCGGTGTCGGTGGGGCCGGGCACCACGACGACGGCGCGCACCCCGTCGGGCGCCGACTCGGCGGCGATCCCCAGCGTGAACGCCGTCGCCCACCCCTTCGTCGCCCCGTAGATCGCCATGTTCGGGATGCCGGAGACGCCGGCGGTGCTCCCCGCCGTGATCACCACGCCCCGGCTCGCGCGCAGCGACGGCAGCGCCGCGCGCGTCATGAGCACCAGGGACCTGGCGTTGGCGCGGTAGAGCCGGTCGAGCTCCGACACCGGCATCTCGTCGGCGGTGCACATCCGGTCGGCCTCGGTCGCGGCGTTGTTGATGAGCACGTCGATGCGCCCCCACTCCTCCAGGGCCGCCTCCACCACCCGCTCGGCGGTGCCGTCCTCACCCAGGTCGCCCGCGCAGGCGATCGCCCGCGGCCCGAGCCGGCCCGCGGCGTGGGCGACGTCCTCGATCGGGTCGCCGCCGAGCCCGCTCACCAGGACGTTCGCGCCCTCCGACGCGAACTTGAGCACGACCGCCTCCCCGATCCCGGCGCCGCCCCCGGTCACGATCGCGACCTTGCCGTCGAGCCGTCCCATGCCGGGTCCCTTCCCGCGGCGACCCGCGTCCAATCGGGATCCTCCGCCGTCTGCGAGCATCCCGGGCCATGCGGCGCACGAGGCTGACCGGGGACGCGGCGTTCGCGTGGGATCCGGCCGATCCGGAGGGGTTCCGCGGGGGCCGGGACCGGATCGGGCGGCGGCTGGGGGCGGTGCGGACCGGGGCGAGCCTGTACGAGCTGCCGCCGGGCCAGGCGGTGTGCCCCTACCACTACGAGCACGCCGAGGAGGAGTGGCTGCTGGTGGTGGAGGGCGAGGTCGCGGTCCGGACCCCGGAGGGGACCGAGACGCTCGGCCCGTGGGAGCTCGCGTTCTTCCCCACCGGGCCGGAGGGGGCGCACGGGATCCGCAACGACTCGGACCGCCCGGCGCGGGTCCTGATGTGGTCGGAGATCGTCCACCCGGCCGTCACCGTCTACCCCGACAGCGACAAGATCGGCGTGTACGTGCGGGATGGGTCCGACGACGTGATCGTCCGCCGCTCCGACGGGGTCGGCTACTACGAGGGCGAGGCGGAGCCCCCCGGCTGACCCGCCGTATGAGCCTCCTGGACGACGCCCTCGCGCGGTTCGGGCACCACCACTTCCGGCCCGGCCAGCGCGAGGCGGTGGAGGCGCTGATCGACGGGCGCGACGTGCTGCTGGTGCTGCCGACCGGCTCGGGGAAGAGCCTGGTGTTCCAGCTCGCCGCGGAGGTGACCGGCGGCCCCGTGGTGGTGGTGTCGCCGCTCCTGTCGCTCATGCGCGACCAGGTGCACGCGCTGCGCCGGCTCGGCATCCCGGCCGCGCGGATCGACGGCGGCGGCGGGGACGCCGGGCGCCGGCGCGAGATCGCCCGGGTCACGTGCGGCGAGGCGCGCATCGCGTACGTCACCCCCGAGCAGCTGGAGGACCCGCGACTCGTGCGGACGCTCCGCGGCCTGTCGCCGACGCTGCTCGCGGTGGACGAGGCGCACGAGCTGCCGCACTGGGGCCGCAGCTTCCGGCCCGCGTTCCTGGCCCTCGCCGACGCCGCCCGGGACCTCGGGCGCCCGCCCGTCGCGGCGCTCACCGCGACCGCCGACCCGCGCACGCGCGCCGAGATCGGCGAGCTGCTCGGCCTGCGCGACCCGGTCGTGATGGTCCGCGGGCTCGACCGCCCGGAGCTGCACCTGGAGGTCGTTCGGGTCGAGCGGGCCCAGGACGAGCTGCGCGCGCTGGGGCGACTGCTACTGCCGGGCGGCGACGGGGCCCCGCCGCCGCTCGACGGGAAGGGGATCGTGTACACCCGCACCACGCGGGCGGCCCGGGACACCGCCGCGTGGCTCGCCGAGCGCGGCGTGGCGGCCGACCACTACCACGGGCGCCGCCCCGCGGCGGACCGCAGGCGGGTGCAGGACGGGTTCTCGTCCGGGGCGATCCGGGTGGTCGCCGCGACCAACGCATTCGGCCTGGGCATCGACGAGCCGGACGTGCGGTTCGTGCTGCACCGCCACGTCCCCGGCGACCTCGAGACGTACTGGCAGGAGGCGGGACGGGCGGGCCGCGACGGGGCGCCGGCGCGGTGCACGCTGCTGTACCGCCCGGCGGCGCTCGCGAAGGCGACGTTCCTGGAGGGCACCGGGACGGTCGGACGGGGGGACCTGCGGGCGGTGGCGGCGGCCCTGCGGGCGGGCGGGCCGGGGACCGTCCCGGAGCTGGCGGCGCGCGGCGGCGTGCCGGCCGGGCGGGTCGCGCGGGCGGTGCGCCTGCTGGAGACGCAGGGCGCCGTGCGGCGACGCCGCGGGCGGGTGAGCGCCGGGCGCGGCCTCGACCCGGAGGCGGTGTCGCTGGCGGGCGAGGAGCGCCGGGCCGCCTACGACGAGACCCGCCAGGCCGAGATGCGCGGCTACGCGGAGACCGACGGGTGCCGGCGCGCGTTCGTGCTCACCCACTTCGGCGAGCCGCCGGGCGACCGGCCGTGCGGGAACTGCGACAACGACGTGCGCCGGGACCCGGCGGCCGGCCACGACGACGGGACCGTGACCGGCCTGGCGCCCGGCGCGCACGTGACGCACCGGACGTTCGGGGCGGGGACCGTCACGCGCGTCCAGGAGGGCGTCGTGACCGTGCTGTTCGACGCCGCCGGCTACCGCGCCCTGGACGGGGCGCTCGTCGCCCGCGTCCTCACGCCCGACCCGGAGCGCTGATCCGGCCGCGGCGGGTGGGGGTTCGGCCGGGCCCATACGGGGCATCACCCAGATACATCGTGATACGATGCAGATGAGATGGAGGTGATGGAGATGACACGCACGACGATCGAACCGACGACGGCCATGGTCGGCTACCAGGTCCGCGAGGCGGACGGGCGGACGGTGGTCGGGGAGGTGGACGGCGTCAGGCCGTCCGGCATCCGCGTCCACAAGATCCCGCACCACCGCGGCCGCGCCGGCTACCTGCCCGCGGAGGCGATCGCGACGGTCGACCGGGCCACGAACACGATCCGGCTGGGCGACGGCATCCGGCTCGCCGCGATCCTCGACGCGCCGGACCCGCCGGACCCGAGCCGGGAGGGCTGGCACCTGAGCGGCGACTGGTGGGCCGACCTGCTCGGCCACTACGGGCTGTTCGACGCCGAGGGGCGCGGCAGCGAGCCCTTCCTGCACCCCGATCAGAAGTAAGCTCCGCCCCGTGGATGCGGGGCTCGACGACTACCGTGCCGCGGCGGCCCTCCGCGCCGCGGTGCGGGCCTTCCTCCACCGCGGCGAGCAGGCGGCCCGCCACGCGGGGCTGACGCCCCAGCGACAGATGCTGCTGCTCATGATCAAGGGGGCGCCCGACGGGTCCGAGCGCGCGACCGTGACGGAACTCGCCGGCCGGATGCGGCTGGCGCAGCACACCGTCACCGAGCTGGTGGGCCGCGCGGAGGCGGCCGGGCTCCTCGCGCGCGAGGGATCCGAGGACGACGGACGGGTGGTGCGGCTGCGGCTCACCGAGGAGGGGGAGCGGCGCCTCGCCGCGACCGTCGCGGAGCTGCGCGAGGACCGCCGCCGGCTCATCGAGCTGATCGCGGAGCAGCGCGGCTGACGGCCGCCCCGGGCGCGCGCCGCGCGCCGATGGTGCTGCTGCACGGCATCGGCGACTCGGCGCGGACCTGGGATCTCGTGCTCCCCGCGCTCGCGCGGGCACACGAGGTGCTGGCGCCGACGCTGCCCGGCCACCTCGGCGGTCCGCCGCTGCCGCCCGGCGCGGACGCCGACGCGATGGCCGGCTGGGTCGAGGCCGCGATGGACGCCGCCGGCATGCCGGCCGCCCATCTGGTCGGCAACTCGATGGGCGGCTACCTCGCGCTGCTCCTCGCCCAGCGGGGGCGTGCCGCGTCGGTGGTGGCGCTCGCCCCCGCGGGCGGATGGGTGGCCGGGGACCCCACCGCCGAGGAGGTCCTGCGGCTGACCGAGCGGATCCGCTCCGGCGCGCGGGCCGCCGCCGCCCGGGCGGACGCCATCGCCGCCACGCCCGAGGGGCGCCGCCGTGCGACGTCGATGATCGTCTCCGACGGCGCCGGCCTCCCGGCCGGCCTGGTGGCCCACATGATCCGCGCGACCGCCGGGGCCGCCGGCTTCGAGGCGCTCACCGCCGCCGCCCGCCGCGACGGGTGGCCGCTCGACGGGGCCCGCATCCGCGACCCCGTCCGGGTGCTGTGGGGCACCGCCGACCGGCTGCTGCCGTGGCCGGACGCCGCCGAGGGGCTGCGCCGCGCGCTGCCGCAGGCCGAGTGGGTCGAGCTGGACGGGGTCGGCCACCACCCGCAGCTCGAGGCCCCGCTCGAGACGGCGGAGCTGATCCTGGGGGTCAGCCTCCGCGGGTCGCCCCGTCCTGGGCCGCGAACCCCGCCCGCAGCGCCCGCATGACCACCTGGGCGTAGAGCCGCGCGCCCTGCGGGGTGGCGTGGACGCCGTCGGCAAGGAGGCCGTCCCGGTCGGCGGTGGCGCGGTGCCAGTCCGCGACCATGACGTTCCGGTTGTGCCTCGCCGCGTACGCGATGGCGTCGTTGACCGACTTCTCCCACGGCTTGTCGACCCGCACCGTCACCAGCACCACCACGGGCAGGGCCCGGGCCCGGTGCAGGACGGCGGCGAGGCCCTCGTCGGGGACGTACCCGTTGGTGCCGACGTGGAGCACCAGCGCCTTCGGCTTCACGCGCTGCAGGCCGGCGGCGACGGCGCGGGCGTCGTCGCTGAACTGGCGGCCGACCGACGCGTCGACGGCCAGCCGCCCGCCCAGGGCGCGCCGCAGCGTCGGCCCCGTGCCCACCAGCACGGAGTCGCCCACCGCGAGCACCGGTCCCTGTCTCTTATACACATCTAGATGTGTATAAGAGACAGGTCGCCCACCGCGAGCACCGGTCCCGGGATCCGGGCCCGCCCGGCGGCGGCCTTTCCCGGGGGGTCGCCGGCCGTGAGCCCGCCGGCCGGGACGAACAGGGCGCCGCTCTTCGGGACGCCGGGGATCGTCGGCTCGTTCGCCGGCAGCAGCGCCACGAGCAGCGCCACGGCGAGGGCCGCGGCCGCGGTCCCGGCCACGGCGGCGCGGCCGCGGGTCGACGCCCACGCGTGCCGCAGCCACAGCATCGTGCCCCGCAGCCCCGCGCGCCGGAACGGCACCTCGATGTACCGGTACGAGAGCGCGGCGATCCCCACGGTCAGCCCGACCTGGACGGCCGTGAGGCCGAGGCCCGAGAACGGGACGTCCTGGTCGGCCCGCGTGAGCATCAGCACCGGCCAGTGCCACAGGTAGATGCCGTAGGAGCGCACCCCGATCCACACGAGCGGCCACCACCCGAAGGCGCGGCCCAGCAGCGACCCGGGGTGCGCCACCACCGCCAGCACCACGGCCGTCACCACGGAGACCAGCAGGAAGCCGCCCTGGTAGAGGCGCGCGTCGAACTCGCCCATCCAGGCCATCACCCCGAGGAGGCCGGCCAGGGCGGCGACCCCCAGGACGTCGAGCACCGGCGGCGTCGCCTCGCGGGTCGCGCGGCCCAGGCGGCTCGCCGGCCACAGGAACGCGAGCGCCACCCCCACCAGCAGGCCCCCGCCGCGGGTGTCGGTGCCGTAGTAGATGCGCGACGGGTCGACGAGTGGGTCGTAGAGCGCCCAGGCCAGCGCGGTGGACGCGGCCAGCAGGGCGAGCACGCCCAGCAGCAGCCGCCGCTTGCCGAGCGCGTACAGGCCGAGCGCCAGGACCGGGGGCCACAGCAGGTAGAACTGCTCCTCCACCGCCAGCGACCACAGGTGGCGGAAGATCGGCGGCCGGCCGAACTCCGCGAAGTACGACTGGTCGGCGAACACCTGGTACCAGTTGACGACGTAGAGCAGGCTGCTCACGACCGCGCCGCGCAGGCGCCCCACCTCGTCCGGGTGCAGCACCAGCATCGCCGCGAGCGTCACGGCGATCATCACGATCACCGCCGGCAGCAGGCGGCGGGCGCGGCGCAGCCAGAAGCGCACCAGGTCGATCGACCCGGACGCCCGGTGCTCGGCCATCAGCAGCGACGTGATCAGGTAGCCGCTGATCACGAAGAAGACGTCGACGCCCAGGAACCCCCCGGGGAGCCATCCCGCGCCCGCGTGGTACGCCACCACCGCCGCGACCGCCAGCGCACGCAGGCCGTCCACCCCCGGCATGTAGGGCAGGCGGGGGGCCGGGACGCCGTCCGGGGCGCCGGGACGGCGGATGCTCGGTTGTGCTCGGGGCGTGGTCGCGGACATGTGGAGCGAGGGTCATCATCCTTCGACATCCGCGGCCCGGAACCTCGAATCCCGGGTCCGCGCGGGCGCGGAGGTCGCCTCCGTGGTCCCAGCGCCTAGGATGACGGTGTGGCGACGGCCGCCGACACCCTGCCCCCGGTACCCCCGGACGAGCCCGACCGGGACCTCGACCCGCGCGAGACCGAGGAGTGGCTCGAGGCGCTCGACGACGTGATGCGCCGCGCGGGGCCGGAGCGCGCCGCCCAGCTCCTCGGCCGGCTCGTGCAGGAGGCGCGCCTGGAGGGCGCCCCGGTCCCGGTCTCCGACCAGACGCCGTACGTCAACACGATCCACCCCGAGGACGAGGCGCCGATCCCCGGCGACCCCGAGGTGGAGCGGCGGCTGCGCTCCGCGATCCGCTGGAACGCGGCGGCGATGGTCCTCCAGGCCAACAAGGAGTCGAGCGAGCTCGGCGGCCACATCGCCAGCTTCCAGTCGGCGGCGACGCTCTACGAGGTGGGCTTCAACCACTTCTGGCACGCGCCCACCGAGCACCACGGCGGCGACCTCGTCTACATCCAGGGGCACTCGTCGCCGGGCATCTACGCCCGGGCGTTCCTGGAGGGGCGCCTCAGCGAGGAGCAGCTCCTCAACTTCCGCGAGGAGGTCGGCGGCAACGGCCTCTCCTCGTACCCGCACCCCTGGCTGATGCCGGACTTCTGGCAGTTCCCCACCGTCTCGATGGGGCTCGGCCCGATCATGGCGATCTACCAGGCCCGGTTCCTGAAGTACCTCCAGGGCCGCGGCATCCAGGACACCGCCGGCCGCAAGGTGTGGGCGTTCATGGGCGACGGCGAGATGGACGAACCGGAAAGCCTAGGCGCCATCAGCCTGGCTGCGCGCGAAAACCTCGACAACCTCGTCTTCGTCGTCAACTGCAATCTGCAGCGCCTGGACGGCCCGGTGCGCGGGAACGGGAAGATCATCCAGGAGCTCGAGACCAACTTCCGCGGCGCCGGCTGGAACGTGATCAAGGTGATCTGGGGCGAGAACTGGGACCCGCTCCTGGCCGCCGACCACGACGGGCTGCTGAAGCGGCGCATGACCGAGGCCGTGGACGGTGAGTACCAGGCGTTCAAGTCACGCGACGCCACGTTCGTGCGCGACCACTTCTTCGGCGCCTACCCGGAGCTGAAGGAGCGGGTGGCGCACCTGAACGACCCGGCCATCTGGGCCCTGAACCGCGGCGGCCACAGCCCGCGGAAGGTGTACGCCGCGTACCACGCCGCCGTGCGGCACCCGGGCGAGCCCACCGTGATCCTCGCCAAGACGATCAAGGGCTACGGCATGGGCCGCGCGGGCGAGTCGCAGAACATCACCCACCAGGCGAAGAAGATGAACGAGGAGGCCCTCCTCATCTTCCGCGACCGCTTCGGCGTCCACCTGAGCGACGACGACGCGAGGGCCGCGAAGTTCTACCGGCCGCGCGACGACAGTCCGGAGATGCGCCTGCTGCGCGAGTCGCGCGAGCGCCTCGGCGGCAGCCTCCCCGCCCGCCGGTCGGAGGCGCCGTCGATGGAGGTGCCGCCCCTCCAGGCGTTCGACGCGCTCCTCAAGGACACGGGCGAGCGGCAGATCTCGACCACGATGGCGTTCGTGCGGGCGCTGAGCACCGTGATCCGCGACAAGCGCGTCGGCCCCCACGTGGTCCCGATCGTGGCCGACGAGACGCGCACGTTCGGGATGGAGGGCATGTTCCGCCAGCTCGGGATCTTCTCCCAGGTGGGCCAGCTCTACTCGCCCGAGGACTCCGAGCAGCTCATGTTCTACCGGGAGGACAAGAAGGGGCAGATCCTCCAGGAGGGGATCAGCGAGGCGGGCGCGCTCTCGTCGTGGATCGCCGCCGCGACCTCGTACGCCACCAACGGCGTCCAGATGATCCCGTTCTTCATCTTCTACTCGATGTTCGGGTTCCAGCGGATCGGCGACCTGATCTGGGCGGCGGGCGACCAGCGGTCCCGCGGCTTCCTGATCGGCGGCACCTCGGGCCGCACCACCCTGAACGGCGAGGGGCTCCAGCACGAGGACGGCCAGAGCCACGTGATGGCCGCGACGGTGCCGAACTGCCGCGCCTACGACCCCACGTTCGCGCACGAGGTCGCCGTGATCATGCAGGACGGCCTCCGGCGGATGGTCACCGACCAGGAGGACGTCTTCTACTACCTCACGGTGATGAACGAGAACTACCCGCACCCGGCCATGCCGGAGGGCGCGGAGGAGGGGATCATCCGCGGGATGCACCTCATCCGCGAGGGGTCGGGCGACGGCCCCCGCGTGCAGCTGATGGGATCCGGCGCGATCCTGCGCGAGGTGCTGGCCGCAGCCGACCTGCTGTCTCTTATACACATCTAGATGTGTATAAGAGACAGGAGGAGGGGATCATCCGCGGGATGCACCTCATCCGCGAGGGGTCGGGCGACGGCCCCCGCGTGCAGCTGATGGGATCCGGCGCGATCCTGCGCGAGGTGCTGGCCGCAGCCGACCTGCTGGAGGACCACAACGACGTGACCGCCGACGTCTGGAGCGTCACCAGCTTCACCGAGCTGCGCCGCGACGGCATGGCCGCCGAGCGCTGGAGCCGCCTGCACCCGCACGAGGAGCGCCGCGTGCCGTTCGTGGAGCAGCAGCTCGCCGGGCGCGACGGCCCGGCGGTGGCGGCGACGGACTACGTCCGGGCGTTCCCCGACGGCATCCGCCCGTTCGTCCACCGCCCGTTCACCGTGCTCGGCACCGACGGCTTCGGCCGCTCCGACTACCGGGTGCGGCTGCGCCGCTTCTTCGAGGTCGACCGCCACCACGTGGCCGTCGCCGCCCTCGCCGCGCTGGCGGGGGAGGGCGCGCTGGGCGCCGCGACGGTGCAGAAGGCGATCGAGCGCTACGGCATCGACCCGGAGGCGGCGCCTCCGTGGACCACGTGAGCGAGGTCCGCGTCCCCGACATCGGGGACTTCACCGACGTCCCGATCATCGAGGTGCTGGTGAAGGCGGGCGACAGCGTCGAGACCGAGCAGCCCCTGATCGTCCTGGAGTCGGACAAGGCCAGCATGGAGGTTCCCTCGCCGTCGGACGGGACGGTCGAGGACGTCGCCGTGTCCGTCGGCGACACCGTGTCGCAGGGCGACCTGATCCTGACCCTCTCCGACAACGGCGCCGGCCCGAAGGCGGAGGAGGAGCCGGAGCCCGAGGCCGCCGAGGACGAGCCCGAGGCCGCTGACGAGGAGGAGCCCGAGGAGGCCGAGGGCGGCGAGCCCGACGCGGGTGAGCCGTCGCCCGAGGCGGCGGGGGAGGAGGCCGAGGAGGAGGGCGTCGGCGACGAGGCTCCGCAGCCGGCGGAGGCCGACGGTGACGAGGGGACCCGCGACGGCGACGGCGTCTACGCCGGCCCCGCCGCCCGGCGCCTGGCGCGCGAGCGGGGCATCGACCTCTCGTCGGTGGCGGGCAGCGGCCGCGGGGGCCGCGTCACGGCGCAGGACGTCGAGGCCGCCGCCGGCGGCGACGGCGCGACGGCGCCCGCGAAGCGGGCCCCGACGAAGGCCCCGCCACCCGCGGGTGCGCCGGCCGTGGAGGGCCTGCCGGCGTGGCCGCAGGTCGACTTCGCCGCGTTCGGCCCGATCGAGACGGTGGGCCTGTCGCGGATCAAGCGCATCGCCGGCCCGGCGCTCCACCGCAATTGGGTGGCCATCCCGCACGTCACCCAGCACGACGAGGCCGACATCACCGCCCTCGAGGAGTTCCGGAAGGCCACCAACGTGGAGCACGCCGAGGAGGGCGTGAAGCTCACGATGGTGTCGCTGCTGCTGAAGGCGTCGGCGGTGACGCTCCGCGCGTTCCCCGAGTTCAACAGCTCGCTCCAGGGCGACGAGCTGGTGCTGAAGCGCTACTTCCACATCGGGTTCGCCGTCGACACGCCGGAGGGGCTGCTGGTCCCGGTGATCCGCGACGTCGACCGCAAGGGCCTGCTCGACATCGCCCGCGAGCTGACCCAGCTGTCCCAGCAGGCCCGCGACGGCTCGCTCACGCGCGAGTCGATGCAGGGCGGCACGTTCACCATCTCCAGCCTCGGCGGGATCGGCGGCACGTACTTCACGCCGATCATCAACGCGCCCGAGGTGGCGATCCTCGGCGTGTCGCGGTCGGTGACCAAGCCGGTGTGGGATGGCCGCGCGTTCGCGCCGCGGCTGGTGCTGCCGCTGTCGCTGTCCTACGACCACCGGGTGGTCGACGGCGCCGCCGCCGCGCGCTTCACGACCCACCTCGCGCACGTCCTGGCCGACCCCCTGCGCATGCTCCTGTGAGCGGGGAGCGGGTCGACGTCGTCGTCCTGGGCGGCGGCCCCGGCGGCTACACGGCCGCGTTCCGCGCCGCCGACCTGGGGCTCTCGACGGTGCTGGTGGAGCGCTACGACGTGCTCGGCGGCGTGTGCCTCAACGTCGGCTGCATCCCGTCGAAGGCCCTCCTCCACACCGCCGCCGTCATCACCGGAGCCGCCGAGGCGGCGGAGCGCGGCATCGGCTTCGGCGCCCCCGAGATCGACCTCGAGAAGCTGCGCACCTCCACCGGCGACGTGGTCGCGACCCTCACGAAGGGACTCGACGGCCTGGCGAAGCGGCGCAAGGTGCGCGTGGTCCACGGCACGGCGGCGTTCACGTCGCCATACGCGATGGCGGTCGAGACCGCGGACGGCACCGAGACGATCGCGTTCGCCCACGCGATCATCGCCGCCGGCTCCCAGTCGGCGACGATCCCGGGGCTCCCGGACGACCCGCGGGTCATGGACTCCACCGACGCCCTGCGGCTCGACGAGGTGCCCGAGCGGCTGCTGGTGATCGGCGGCGGGATCATCGGGCTGGAGATGGCGACGGTCTACGACGCGCTCGGCTCCCGGATCACCGTGGTCGAGATGCTCGACCGGCTCATCCCGGGGTGCGACCCCGACCTGGTCGCGCCGCTGCAGAAGCGCATCACGGCGCGCTACGAGGCGATCCACCTGAACACCAAGGTGGCCGAGGTGAAGGCGCGCAAGGACGGACTGCAGGTGACGTTCGCGGGCGACGACGCTCCGCCCGGGCGGATCGTCGACCGCGTGCTGGTGGCGGTGGGCCGGCGCGCGAACGGCGACCGGATCGGCGCCGAGGCCGCCGGCGTCGCGGTGGACGAGCGCGGCGTGATCCACGTGGACGAGCGGACGCGCACGAACGTGGAGCACATCCACGCGATCGGCGACATTACGGGCGACCCGATGCTGGCCCACAAGGCGACCCACCAGGGGGCGCTGGCCGCCGAGGTCATCGCCGGGCAGGACGTGGTGTGGGACCGGCGGACGATCCCGTCGGTGGCCTACACCGACCCCGAGGTCGCGTGGATGGGGCTGACCGAGACCGAGGCGACGGAGCGGGGCATCGCGGTCGAGGTGGCCACCATCCCGTGGGGCGCGTCCGGCCGCGCGCTCGGCATCGGCCGCCCCGAGGGGCGCACGAAGCTCATCACCGAGCCGGGGACGGGGCGGATCCTGGGGGCGGGCATCGTGGGCGTGAACGCCGGCGAGCTCATCTCGGAGGCCGTCCACGCGCTGGAGATGGGGTCCGTCGCGGAGGACGTCGCCCTCACGATCCACCCGCACCCGACGCTGTCGGAGACGTTCGCGTTCTCGGCCGAGTGGGCGGCCGGGACGATCACCGATCTGTACCGCCGCCCCGCCAGGACGTAGCGGATCGGCCGGTCCGTTGTGCTCCGCGGGGCGATCGGCGCTACTGTCCCTGGTACAACAGCGCGAATTCGATGCGATAACGGTGTGGGCTTCGGCTCGGCTGATTCGAGGACTTTTCGCCGAACCGAATGGAGACGTCATGTCCGAAGGCACCGTGAAGTGGTTCTCGTCCGAGAAGGGGTTCGGGTTCATCACCCCCGACGACGGCTCGAAGGACTGCTTCGTGCACCACTCCGAGATCCAGCGCGACGGGTACCGCAGCCTCGACGAGGGCCAGCGGGTCACCTACGAGACCGAGGCCGGGCCGAAGGGCCCGCAGGCCGTGCGGGTGACCCCCGTCTGAGCTGTGCGGGGCGGGCGCCGGCGACGGCGCCCGCCCCCACCGCCCACCGCCCACCGACCCGCGGCGGCCGGCGGCTACCGGGAGCGGCGCTCCCGGCGTCGCTTCGGCGGCAGCGTGCGGACGAAGGCGAGCGCCTCGTCCACCCAGGTCTGGAGGGCGTCGTCGCCGGCGGTCCCCGCCGGGGCGACGAGCACGATCGATTTCATGGGCGTGCCGGTCATGTCCATCCGGCGCACGTGGGGGCGGTCGAGGGCGGCGGTTGCGCCCTCCTTCCCCAGGCGGACCATCAGCTCGTCGCGGGCGATGCCCACGGCCATGTGGTCCCCGGCCATGAACGCCAGGCCGCCGAACATCTTGCGCTCGATCAGGTCGGGGACGTCCGCCATGGCCAGGCGGACGCGCTCGGCGAGGTCCTCGTCGTAGGCCATCGCCCGTAGTCTCCCCCACGCGCGGCCGTTACGGTCCGCCGGTGGGGTCCCTCTGGCGTCGCCACCGCTGGTGGCTCATCGGGCAGGTCGTCCTGTGGGTCGCCGTCGCCGCGGTGCTCCGCGCCGCGGTGGTGCCCGCCGAGCGCTGCCCGCCCGCCACGCCCGCGACGGTCGCCGCCGGCATCGACGCCGGGGCCGCCTGGCTCGTGCGCGGCCAGCATGCGGACGGCCGCTACACGTACGGCTTCCACCGCGACACCGGGATGACGGCGACCGGCTACAACACCACCCGCCACGCCGGGGTGATGGACGCCCTCTACCGCACCGGCCACACCGGCAGCGCCGACGCCGGCCTGGCGTGGGCGCGGCGCAACCTGGTGACGCACGACGACTGGGCCGCGCTGGCGCCGGCCGGCGAGCAGGCCAACGTGGGCGCCAACGCGCTGCTGGTCGTCGCGCTCCTGCACCGGCGCGAGGCGACCGGCGACCCGCGCTGGGACGGCCTGGCCCACCGTCTGGCCCGGTTCATCGTGTCCCAGACCGGGGCCGACGGGAGCGTGCTCCAGTACTGGGACGCCGAGACCGGCCGGAGCGTCCCGGACCGGTACGGGAAGTTCTCGACCGGCGAGGCGTTCTTCGCGCTCGCGCTGATGGCGCGGACGTTCCCCGGCGAGGGCTGGGAGGCGCCGGCCCACCGCATCGTCGACTACGTCGCGACCCGGAGGGACCGCGCCGAGGGGAACTCGTACCGCCCGTCCGACCACTGGGCGGCGTACGGCCTCGAAGCGCTCCAGGCCGCCGACGGCCTCACCCCCGTCGAGGTCGACTACGCCCGCTGGCTCGCCGGCTACTTCGGCTGGCTGGTGCGCTACGAGTCGCAGCACGTCGGCCGGAGCCTCGCGTTCTCGGCGTCGGGGGCGTCGCTCGGGACGGTGGGTGAGGGGACCGCCGCGCTGCGGCGCCTGGCGGTGGCCGACCCGGCCCTGGCCGACCTCCGGGCGCCGCTGGCCGAGCGGAGCGAGTGCCTGGGCGGCATCCTCCTGGACCGGCAGGCCATCGGCGCGGTCGACCCGCGCGAGCGCGGCGCCTGGTTCGACGGGGGCTACACGCAGATGGACGACCAGCAGCACGCGGTCGCCGCGCTCATCGGCACCCGGGAGGCGCTGCGGTGAGCTTCTGGCTCATGCTGGCCGGGTTCCTGGGCACCACCAACGCCGGGCGCGTCGCGCTCGGCCTGGGCGAGGGGCGGGCGCCCCGGCGCACGCTGGCCGTCGTCGTGGCCGTGGGCGCCGCGCTGGTGCTGGTCGCGGCGCTGGTCGCCGACCCGCTGCTCGACGCCCTGGACATCAGCCCCGAGTCGTTCCGGATCGGCGCCGGGATCGTCCTGGCGGCCCTGGGCGCCGCGACCCTCGTGCGCCCCCGCCCCGGCGGGCCGGCGGGGGCGCTGCTGGTGACCCCGGACCTGGCGTGCATGGCGATCGCAGCGTCCGCCGACGAGGGCGTCGGCCCGGCGTTCGGCGCCGCCGCGATCGCCCTGGCCGTCGTCGCCGGGCTGGCCCTGCTCCCGCGACTCGCACCGGCCGGCCGTGCCGCGCCGTTCCTGGCCGCGCTCGAGGTGGTGGTGGGCGTCGCCCTGGTCGTCTCGGGCGTCCGCGACGTGTAACCCGCCCTCTGGAAGGGGGGCTGGCCCCACCCCCGGCCACCAGCCCGTCCCAATGTGCGCCCGGCCTTCCCACCGGAGACTCGGTGGCGACAGCGAGCGACGGAGGAGGGACCATGAGGACGAGGACGCGGCCGGAGCGGGCTGGGGCCGCCGGGAGGCGGGTGCGCCCTGCCGTGCCGTCCGCTCCCCCGGTCGTGCTCCAAGACGTCGTCCGCACCTTCGGCCGTCGCGAGGCCGTGGTGCACGCCCTCGATGGCGTCTCGGTGGCCTTCGCCCTCGGCACCTTCACGGCGGTGATGGGCCCGTCGGGCTCTGGCAAGTCCACGCTGCTGCAGACCGCGGCGGGCCTGGACGCGCCCACCTCCGGTCGCGTGCTGCTGGGCGGGACGGACCTCGCCGGCCTCGGCCAGAAGCGCCTGGCGGAGTTGCGCCGGGACCGCGTCGGGTTCGTCTTCCAGCAGTTCAACTTGCTGCCGCGCGTCGATGCCTGCGCCAATGTCGAACTGCCGATGGTCTATGCCGGGCTCGACGGCAAGTCGCGGCGCGAGCGCGCGCTCAATGCCCTCGCCCGCGTCGGCCTCGCCGACCGCGCCCATCACCGGCCGATGCAGCTCTCCGGCGGCCAGCAACAGCGAGTCGCCATCGCCCGAGCGCTGGTGGGCGAGCCCGAGGTCCTGTTCGCCGACGAGCCGACTGGCGCCCTCGACTCGCGCGCCGGCAGGGCGGTGCTCGCCCTGCTCCGCGCGACCACTGACGCCGGCCGGACACTGATCATGGTCACCCACGATCCGTCGGCCGCCGCCTGGGCGGACCGGGTCGTGTTTCTCGCCGACGGCCGCCTCGCCGGCGAGCTCACCGCGCCGAGCGCCGAGCGCGTCGCCGAGCGCCTCGCGGAGCTGGGCAGCTGAGCCGTGCTGCGCATCGCCGCCCAGAGCCTCCGCGCGCGCTGGCGCAGCGTGACCGGCGCCTTCATCGCGATCCTGCTGGCCGTCACCCTCGGGTACGCCAGCGGCCTGCTCATGACCTCCGCCCTCAGCGACCCGGGGGCCGGCCGGTTCGCGGCAGCGGCCGCCGTCGCCCAGGGCGACGGCACCGTGGCGCTCGAGTCGGACGACGAGGTCGCCGAGCTCACGTCCGCGCCGACCCTCCCGCGCGCCGACGTTGCACGCGCCGCCGCGGTTCCAGGCGTCGCCCGGGCCATCGGGGACGTGGCTGTCCCGGCTGGCGCCGTCGATGGCCACGGCGATCCGCTGGACGGGCCGGGCGTCGACCGCCTGGTCGTCCACGGCTGGTCGAGCGCCGCCCTCGCCCCCTACGAGCTCAGTGCCGGTCACGCGCCCACGGGAGACCACGACGTGGTGGCCGACGCGGCGCTCGGCCTGGCGCCAGGCGCGTCCATCCGCCTCACCTCCCCCGGCGGCGAGGGCGACTTCCGGGTGACCGGGATCGCCCGCTCCGCCGTTGACGACACCGGCCAGGGCGCCCTCTTCCTGACCGACGCGGCCGCCGCCGGCCTCTCCGGCGCCCCCGGGCGCATCAACGCCGTCGCCGTGCTCGCGCGGCCCGGAGCGTCCCCGGCGGCGCTCCGCGCCGGGTTGCGCGATGCGCTCGGGACCGAGGTCGACGTCCGCGGCCACGGGACCGCCACGCTCGCCGACGCCGGCGGGCCGGGCTCGGTCGATCGCGAGGCGCTCGTCCCGATCTTCGGGACCATGGGCGGCCTCTCCGGCGCCGTCGCCCTCGTGGTCATCGCCGGCACGTTCGGGGTGGTCGTGGCCCAGCGCCGCAAGGAGATGGCCGTGCTCCGCGCCCTCGGCGCGACCGGCCACCAGGTGCGCCGGCTGCTCGCGGCGGAGGCCCTCATCATCGCGGTCGTCGCCGACGCGCTCGGCCTCCTCGCGGGCCCCGCGCTCTCCGGCCTCATCGCCGGCCTGATGGCCGATCACGGCGCCACGCCGCGGGACTTCGGCCCGACGGCGTCGTGGATCCCGCTCGTCGCGGCGTTCGGCGGCGGTATCGTGATCGCCCAGCTCGCGGTGGTGGCCGCCGCGTGGCGCGCCGGCCGGGTCCCGCCCGCCGACGCCCTGCGCGAGGCGGCCATCGAACACCCGCGCCCCGGTGCGCTGCGCGTGGTGGCCGGCCTGGTCGCCCTGGGCGGCGGGCTCACCCTGGCCATGGTCTTCTCGGGCACCTACGCGATCGCATTCGCCATCCTCGCGTCGCTGCTGTTGGTGATGGGAACGGGGCTGCTCGGTCCCTGGCTCCTGGGCATCCCGGCGGCGCTGCTCGCTCTGCCCGGCCGGCTGATGGGCGCACCCGCGCTGCTGGCGAGCGCCGGCTTGGCCGCCAACCGCTGGCGCAGCGCGGCCCTGGCCGCCCCGGCCCTGTCTCTTATACACATCTAGATGTGTATAAGAGACAGGCTGATGGGCGCACCCGCGCTGCTGGCGAGCGCCGGCTTGGCCGCCAACCGCTGGCGCAGCGCGGCCCTGGCCGCCCCGGTGCTGCTCGTCGTGGTGCTGGTCGGTGTCCAGGGCGTGCTGCTGACGAGCGACGCCCACCACGTCCGCGCCGTCAGCGCTGAACGGGTCAGCGCCGACCACGTGGTCTCCGGGCGCGACGGCGCGCCCATCCCTCTCGGGACGGCGGGGCGCCTCGCCGGGCTGCCGGGTGTGCGGGGCGTGACCGCGACCATGGACACCGAAGTGGTGCTCACCGAATCCGGCCGGGACGACGACGGCGACCCGTGGGAGGCCGTCGGACTGGACGTCTCCGGCGTGCCGGCCCTGGACCTCGGCGTCACCGAGGGCGACCTGTCCGCGGTTCGCGGCCACGACATCGCCATCTCACGGATCGTCGCCGAGCAGGCCGGCCTGCACCCGGCAGACGTCGTCGCCGCCCACCTGGCCGACGGGAGCGCCGCGTCCCTGCGCGTGGCGGCCGTGTACACCCGCTCCGCCGGCCTCGGGGACATCGTCCTCGACCCGCGGCTCGCGCGGTCACACGCCGCCGACCCGGCCGACGATGCGTTGTTCGTCGCCGGTGGGCCGGCCGCCGGGACGGCCCTCGCGGCTGACGCCGCCGGCCACCCCGGCCTGGGCGTCCATGACCGTGGCGGGTACCTCGCGACGCGCGACGCCGCGGGGCAGGAGCAGCAGTGGGCAATCTGGCTGATAATCGGCCTGATGGCCGCGTTCTCCACGCTCTCGCTGGTCACGACCGCCGCCATGACCACCGCCGAGCGCCGCACCGAGTTGGCGACCATCCGCCTCCTCGGCGGCACCGCGCGGCAGGTCGCGCGCGCGGTCGTGCTCGAGACGCTACCGGCGGTGCTCTCGGCCGTCGTCGCGGGCGCCGCGCTGACCGCGATCGCGGTGATGGGCGTCCCGAACGGCGTCACCGGGATCCCGATCGCCGTCCCGCTGAGCCTGATCGCCGCGGTTGCCGGCGGCGCCCTCACCCTCGGCCTGCTGGCCGCTGCGCTCAGCGCCCGGATGGCCCGTCGCGCATCGCCCGCCGAGGCCATGCGCCTCGGCGGGTGATGCGGGTGGGCTCAGGCGGCGCGCTCCTGGAGGAACGGGCCCTCCTGGCCGAAGCCCTGCACCCGGTCGACCTCGATCACGACGGCCACGCCGGCGCGGTCGGGGTCCTGTTCGCGCTCCCCCTGCGGCGCCGCGGCGTACACCCGCTCGTCCAGGGACGAGTCGACGTGTGCGCGGCCGCGCAGCGCAAGATACGCGGGGCCGGGGCCGCCGTCGGGGGCGTAGTAGAGGAGCCCGACCTCGGGCCGCGCCGCGATCGCGGCCGCCAGGCCCTCGTCGCGCTTGCGGGCCCAGATCGCGAGCCGGTCGGGGCCGATGACCTGGGTGGTCCCCCGGAACGACACGGACGGATATCCGTCGTCGTCGACGTAGGCGACGGCCACCTGGTGGCCGCGCTCGGAGGCGGTCGCGATCGCGTCGGGGATGCCGGAGTCGGTCAGGGCGATGGGTTCGGCCATGGGGTCCTCCAGGGCGGTGGGATGGGCGCAGACCCTTTGAGCCTACAAAGGTTGCGTTCTCACAGGACCGTCGGGGTCATCGGCCGACCGATGAGTTCCGGCCGCCGCGTGCGTTGTACGTGGCGACAGGTCGTTCCGAGTGCAGGAGGCGGGTGATGGAGTACCGACTGGAGCTGGTGGTGGTCCCGGTGTCCGACGTGGACCGGGCGAAGGCGTTCTACGAGCAGGCGGGGTTCAACCTGGACAGCGAACACGGCAACGACATGGGCTTCCGGGTCGTGCAGTTCTCGCCGCCCGGGTCGGCGTGCGCGATCGCGATCGGCAGCGGCATGCCCCAGGCCGAGCCGGGCACCACGAAGGGCCTCCACCTGGTGGTCGACGACATCGAGGCGGCCCACGCCGACCTCACGGCCAAGGGGATCCCGGTGAGCGAGCCGTTCCACTTCGGCCCGGAGGGGATGAGCCCCGGACCCGACCCGCGGCGCCAGAGCTACAACTCGTTCATGCAGTTCCCCGACCCGGACGGGAACGTGTGGCTGGTGCAGGAGGTGCACCGGGCGGCCGACGGATCGGCCTCGTGACCGCCGCCGTCCGCGACGAGTTCGAGGCCGTCACCGCGCGGCACCGGCGCGAGCTCCATGTCCACTGCTACCGGATGCTCGCCTCGTTCGAGGAGGCCGAGGACGCGGTGCAGGAGACGTTCCTGCGGGCGTGGCGCGGACGGGACGGCCTGCGCGCCGGCCCGTCCGCCCGCGCCTGGCTGTACCGGATCGCGACCAACGTCTGCATCGACGCGTGCCGGCGCCGGGCGCGGCCCCTGGGGACCGGTCCGGCGGAGATCCCCTGGCTCCAGCCGTACCCGGACGCGATGCTCGACCAGGTCGCGGCGGGTGACGAGGGCCCCGACGACGTCGCGGTGGAGCGCGAGACGATCGAGCTGGTGTTCCTCGCCGCCCTGCAGCTGCTGCCGGCGCGGCAGCGGGCGGCGCTGATCGCCCGGGACGTGCTCGGCTGGAACGCCGAGGAGACGGCGGGGCTGCTGGAGACGAGCGTCCCCGCGGCGAACAGCGCGCTGCAGCGGGCGCGGGCGACGATGGGGGAGCACCTGCCGGAGCGGCGCTCGCGCTGGTCGGCGGGCGCGCCGACGGCGGCGGAGCGCGACCTGCTCCTCCGGTTCATCGACGCGCACGAGCGCTGCGACGCCGCCGCGGCGGTGGCGATCGCGGCCGAGGACATCCGGGTGACGATGCCCCCCGCCCCGATGGTGTTCGAGGGCCTGGCCGGGCTCGCGCCGCTCATCGAGCGCGCCCTGGGGCCGGACCGCGACGGCGACTGGCGGCTGCTGCCGACGTCGGCCAACCGCCTGCCGGCCGCGGCGAGCTACCTGCGGCGGCCGGGCGACACGCGGTTCCGCGGGTTCAAGCTCGACGTGATCCGGGTCGCCGGGGACCGGATCGCCGAGATCACCACGTTCGGCCCGTCGTTGTTCCCCGCGTTCGGGCTCCCGGAGGTCCTCCCCGGGGACGGGACGGGCTAGAGGCCGGCGCCGACCGGCGCCGTGGTGGCGCCGGCCGTGGAGCCGGCGTCCGCGGCGAGCTGGTCCACCACGTACGCGGCGAACAGCAGCAGGGCGGGCTCGGTGGCGGGGTCGTCGAGCCGGATGCGCACCGGCCGGCTGCCCCATCCCTTGCCGTCCAGCAGAGCCAGGTCGCGGTCGCCGTCGACCAGCGCATACCGCTCCCGCCAGAAGCTGGAGGGCGCCAGGGCCAGCTCACGGCCGTCCCACCAGAGCGGCCCGCCGCGCTTCCAGCCCTGCGGACCGAAGCGCCCGACCACGCCGCCGGCCGCGTCCAGCGCCTCGATCGTGCGGCGGAACATCCCGCGCCGCTCCACCTCCAGCAGCTCGTCGCCGGCCAGGATCGTCGCGCCGCCGCGGTACCACGGGCCGAGGCGGATCGACCCGGCGCCTGCCAGGTCGAACCGCTTCCGGTCGTCCCGCGATCGCCTCAGCTCCAGGTCCCGCATGCCCCGATTCTGCCCGACGTGTTGACATATTCCGATATCAGCATGTATGGTGGCAGCATGGCACGGGCGGCGACGACCACCGACACGTTCAACGCGATCGCGGAGCCCCGGAGGCGGCAGATCCTGGACCTGCTGACCAACGGCGAACGCCCCGTGAACGAGCTGGTCGCGGCGACGGGGCTCACCCAGCCCCAGGTGTCGAAGCACCTGCGGGTGCTCCGCGAGGTCGGCGCCGTGTCCGTGCGGGAGCGGGGACGGCAGCGGCTGTACCGGCTCGACCCCATGGCGCTGAAGCCCGTGCACGACTGGGTGCGGGACTACGCGCGGATGTGGGAGGACCGGTTCGCAGAGCTGGACGCCGTCCTCGGCGAGCTCACGGCGAAGGAGGAGCACGATGGCGATGACGGATAGCCGCCGCGCGACGGTGGAGCTGCAGGGCGACCGCGAGATCGTGATCACGCGGGAGTTCGACGCGCCGGCGGCGCTGGTGTTCCGGGCGTGGACCGACCCGGAGCTGGTGCCCCGCTGGTGGACCGCGAGGCGCGGGACCATGGACGTGTGCGAGATCGACCTGCGGGTCGGCGGCGGCTGGCGGTACGTGATGACCGCTGAAGGCGGCTTCGAGGTCGGCTTCCACGGCGAGTACCGGGAGATCGTCCCCGGCGAGCGCCTCGTCCATACCGAGGTGTACGAGGGGATGCCGGACGCCGCGGCCCTCGACGCGATCACGTTCGAGGAGCGCGATGACGGCACCACACTGATGACGATGCTGGTGCAGCACGAGCTGCCGGAGCACCGCGACGCGCACATCGCATCCGGCATGGAGGAGGGCCTGCAGGACGCCCTCGAGCTCCTGGAGGAGACCGCGCGCTCCCTCCGGTAGGGGGCCGGTGAGGACGGCGGCCGGCCCCGGTGGGCCGGCCGCCCTGCGAGATCCGCCTCTTGTCTGGGGCGCCGCGGATGGTCGAACATCAGGCCGCCGCGGCCCACGACGCCACAGGCAGGCGCGATTGCGCACGAGTGACCGGACCACATCCGGCATCCCACGGGAGCCGGTGTACGGCCCGTCCGCCGCCGGGCGGGCGCCTTCGCCGCTGCCCGGCGAGTACCCGTACACCCGCGGCCTGCACCCGGAGATGTACCGGACGCGCCGCTGGACGATGCGGATGTTCTCCGGATTCGGGTCGCCGGACGACACCAACGCGCGCTTCAGCCACCTCCTGACCGAGGGGCAGACGGGCCTGTCGGTGGCCTTCGACATGCCGACGCTCATGGGCTACGACCCCGACCACCCCCTGTCGGCGGGGGAGGTCGGCAGCGGCGGCGTCTCGGTGCCGTCGGCCCGCGACATGGCGCGCATGTTCGACGGGATCGACCTCGGCGCCGTCTCCACGTCGCTCACGGTGTCCGGCCCGGCGCCGGTGTCGCTCGCGATGTTCGTGGTGGCGGCCGAGCGGTCCGGGGTGCCCCGGGCGCGCCTGCGCGGCACCGTCCAGGCGGACATCCTCAAGGAGTTCATCGCCCAGCGGGAGTGGGTGGTGCCGGAGCGCCCGTCGATGCGCCTGATCGGCGACCTGATCGCCTTCTGCGCCGACGAGATGCCCCTCTGGTATCCGGTCTCCGTCAGCGGCTACCACATGCGCGAGGCGGGGGCGACGCCGGTCCAGGAGCTCGCGTTCACCCTCGCGGACGCGCTCGCCTACGCCGAGGAGCTGACGGCGCGGGGGATCGACCCCGACCGGTTCCTGCCCCGGTTCTCGTTCTACTTCAACGCGTCGATGGACCTGTTCGAGGACGTCGCCAAGATCCGCGCCGCGCGCCGCGTTTGGGCGGAGCTGGCGCGGGAGCGGCTCGGCGCGCGCGACCCGCGCTCGTGGCAGCTGAAGACCCACGTCCAGACGTCCGGCGCGTCRCTCACCGCCCAGCAGCCCCTGCTGAACGTGGCCCGGGTGGCGATCGAGGCCCTCGGCGCCGTCCTGGCCGGCGCCCAGAGCATCCACACCGCGGCGTACGACGAGACGCTGTCGCTCCCGACCGCGGAGTCGGCGATCCTCGCGCTGAGGACCCAGCAGGTGATCGCGGAGGAGACCGGGGCGGCGTCGGTGGCCGACCCCCTCGGCGGGTCCTGGTACGTCGAGTCGCTCACCGACGCGTTCGCGGCGGCGGCGGGGGAGGAGATCGGCCGCATCGACGGGATGGGCGGGATGGTCGCGGCCGTCGAGGCCGGCTACCCGCAGGGCGAGATCGCCGACGCCGCCTACGCCCATCAGCGGGAGATGGACCGCGGCGAGCGGCTGGTCGTGGGCGTCAACGTCCACGCCGACGGCCCGGGGCCCGGCGAGCCGGTGCTGCACCGGCCCGACCCCGCCGCCGCCGCGCGCCAGGTGGAGGCCGTCCGGCGGCTGCGCGCGTGGCGCGACGCCGGCGCACACCGGCGCGCCCTCGACCGCCTGCGGGCGGCGTGCGCGGGCGACGACAACGTCATGCCCCACCTGATCGCCGCGGCCGATGCGGACGCCACGGTCGGGGAGCTCTGCGACGTCCTCCGGGAGCGCTTCGGCGCCTACCGCGACCCCGGTCGCTGGTAGGCCGCCGGACGGGTCCGACCGGGATCAGGGGTCAGGGGTGGTCGCCGAGGAGACCGACGACCCGCGGCTGCTCGGGCGCCGCGCGGAGTGCGACGTGCTCGAGCAGCTCCTGGAGGACGCCCGGGCCGGCGAGAGCCGGGTGGTCGTGGTGCGCGGCGAGGCCGGCGCGGGGAAGAGCGCGCTGCTGGGCCACCTGGCCGGGCGCCTCGACGGCTGGCGGGTGGCGCGCGCCGTCGGCGTGGAGTCGGAGGTCGAGCTGGCGCACAGCGGCATCCACCAGCTCTGCGCCCCCCTGCTCGACGACCACCTGGACGGGCTCCCGGCGCCGCAGCGCGAGGCGCTCGAGACCGTGTTCGGCCGCGCCGCCGGCCCGCCGCCCGACCCGTTCATGGTCGGACTCGCCACCCTGACGCTGCTGGCCGAGGCCGCCGAGCGGCAGCCGCTGGTCTGCATCGTCGACGACGCGCAGTGGCTCGACCAGGCGTCCCTCCAGCTCCTGGCGTTCGTGGCCCGGCGGCTGCTGGCGGAGCGGATCGCGATCGTGTGCGCCGTGCGCACCGGCGTCGGCGACGAGGTCCTGACGGGGCTCCCTGAGCTCGCCGTCCCGGGCCTTGGCGACGCCGACGCCCGCGTCCTGCTGCTCGACAACGTGCCCGGGCCGCTCGACGACGCCATCTGCGATCAGATCATCACCGAGAGCCGCGGCAACCCCCTGGCCCTGATGGAGCTGCCGCGGACCTGGAACGTCGCCGAGCTGGCCGGCGGGTTCGGCCTGCCCGCCAACCAGCCGGCGGCCGGCCGGGTCGAGACGAGCTACGCCCGTCGCCTCCAGCGCCTCCCGCCGGACACACGGCTGCTGGTCCTGGCGGCGGCGGCCGAGCCGCTGGGCGACCCCCTGCTGCTCTACCGCGCCGCCCAGTCCCTGGGCCTGCCCGCGTCGGCGGTCGACCCGGCGGCGGACGCCGGCCTGCTGGACGTCCGCGGGCGGGTGGAGTTCGCGCACCCGCTCGTGCGGTCCGCCGCCTACCGCTCCGCCGGCGCCGACGACCGCCACCGCGTGCACCACGCGCTGGCCGAGGCCACCGACCCGGACACCGACCCCGACCGCCGCGCCTGGCACCGCGCCCGGGCGACCATGGGCCCCGACGAGGGGGTCGCCGCCGACCTGGAGCGCTCGGCCGGGCGGGCGCAGGCCCGGGGCGGGGTCGCCGCCGCCGCGGCGTTCCTGGAGCGGGCCGCCGCGCTCACGCCCGACCCCGCGCGGCGCGCCGAGCGGGCGCTGGCGGCGGCGGAGGCGAAGCACCTGGCCGGGGCCCCCGACGCGGCCGCGCGGCTCCTCTCCCTGGCGCGCGCCGGGCCGCTCTGCGAACTGGGCGACGCCCGCGCGCAGCTCCTGCGCGCCCGGATCGCGTTCGTGACCACCCGCGGCCGGGAGGCCCCGCCGCTGCTCCTCGACGCGGCCCGGCGGCTCGCGCCGCTGGACCCGGTGCTCGCCCGCGAGACGTACCTCGACGCGTTCGCCGCGGCGATCTTCGCGGGGCGGATGGCCGAGACCGGCGACGTGCGCGAGATCGCCGCGGCGGTGCTGGCGGCGGAGTGGGACGACATCCCCGCGGGCGCCCCGCGCGCCCGCGACCTGCTGCTCGACGGCCTGGCGCACCTGGCGGCACACGGGTACGCCGCGGGGATCCCCCGCGTGCAGCGGGCGGTGGAGGCGTTCGCCGACGAGCCGATGGCCGACGAGGAGGCGCTCCGGTGGCTGTGGCTCGCCCGCCACACCGCGCGGACGCTGGGTGACGACGCGCGGTGGGACCAGCTGACCGCCCGCCAGGTCGACGCCGCCCGCCGCTCCGGCGCGCTGTCGATGCTCCCGGCGGCGCTCCACGAGCGGTTCCGGGTGGAGCTGTACGGCGGCAACCTCACCGTGGCCACGGCCCTGGCGGAGGAGGCCGACGCGACGATCGACGCGATCGGCAGCCACGAGCGCCCCCACGGGGCGCTGGTGCTCGCGGCCTGGCAGGGCCGGGTGGACGAGGCCGTGGCGCTGGTGGAGGCCGGCCGCGACGAGGTGTCGCGCCGCGGCGAGGGGATGTGGCTCATCGGGAGCCAGTGGACGCTCGCGGAGCTCTTCAACGGCCTCGGCCGCTGGGGCGAGGCGCTGCTGGCGGCGGAGTGGGTCGCCGCGCGGCCCGACGAGCTGGGCTCGTCGGTGTGGATCTCGGCGGAGCTCGTGGAGGCCGCGGCGCGCAGCGGCCACGCGGAGCGCGCCACGGCGGCGCTGGAGCGGTTCGCCGAGCTGGCCCGGGCCAGCGGCACGGACTGGGCGCTGGGTGTGGAGGCGCGGTCGCGCGCGCTCCTGGGCGACGGCGCGGAGGCGGAGGCGGGGTACCGCGAGGCGCTCGCCCACCTCGGCCGGACGCGGCTGCGCGTGATGCTGGCCCGCACGCACCTCGTGTACGGCGAGTGGCTGCGGCGCGAGGGCCGCCGCGTCGACGCGCGGGCCGAGCTGCGGCTGGCGCACGCGATGTTCGAGGAGATGGGCTACGAGCCGTACGCGGAGCGCGCCCGCCGCGAGCTGATCGCGACGGGCGAGAAGGTGCGCCGGCGGAGCGCCGAGACGCGCGACACGCTGACGCCCCAGGAGGAGCAGATCGCCCGGCTGGCGCGCGAGGGGCTGTCGAACCCGGAGATCGGCGCGCGCCTGTTCATCAGCGCCCGGACCGTGGAGTGGCACCTGCGCAAGGTGTTCACCAAGCTCGGGATCACGTCCCGCAGGCAGCTCCGTGAGACGCTGGCCGGGCCCGGGCCCACGGGGGGGTGACCAGGGTGTCCCACGGGCGCGAGCGGAGGCGGGGGACGGGGAGGGTCGGGTCGCACCGACGACCATCTCCATCGAGGAGGACACCATGACCACCACGGTCCAGGCACCCGCGGGCACCACCGCGATCCGGCCGTTCACGATCGAGATCCCCGAGGCCGACCTCGACGACCTGCGCAGGCGCATCGCCGCCACGCGCTGGCCCGACAGGGAGACCGTCGACGACGACTCGCAGGGCGTGCCGCTGGGGATGATGCAGGACCTGGCGCGCTACTGGCAGACGGAGTACGACTGGCGCGCGTGCGAGGCGCGCCTGAACGCCCTGCCCAACTTCGTGACCGAGATCGACGGGCTCGACATCCAGTTCATCCACGTGCGCTCGAAGCACGAGGACGCGCTGCCGCTGGTCGTCTGCCATGGCTGGCCCGGGTCGATCGTCGAGCAGCTGAAGCTGGTCGGCCCGCTCACGGATCCCACCGCCCACGGCGCGAGCGCGTCGGATGCCTTCCACGTCGTGATCCCCTCGATGCCCGGGTACGGGTTCTCGGGCAAGCCGACCACCACCGGCTGGGATCCCGTGCGGGTCGGCAAGGCCTATGTGCAGCTCATGAAGCGCCTCGGCTACGACCGGTTCGTGGCGCAGGGCGGCGACTGGGGCGCGATCGTCGTCGACCTGATGGCCGGTGGCCGCGACGGCGGGGCCGAGCCGGCGCCGCCGGAGCTGATCGGCATCCACACCAACATGGCCGGCGCGATCCCGCCCGACCTGTTCGCCGCGTCGTTCGCCGGCAGCCCGCCGCCGCCGGGCCTCTCGGACGAGGAGCTGAGCACCTACGAGCAGCTGCGGACGTTCTTCGCGACGCACGTGGCGTACGGGCTCATCGCGGGGACGCGTCCCCAGACGCTGTACGGGCTGGCGGACTCGCCGATCGATCTGGCGGCGTTCATGCTCGACCACGGCGACGGCCTCGGCCAGCCCGGCCTGGTCCAGCAGGTCCTGGAGGACCGTCTCGAGCGGCCGAGCGATCTGACGCGCGACGACATCCTCGACAACATCACGCTCGCGTGGCTGTCCAACTCCGGCGTCTCCGCGCTCCGCCTGTACTGGGAGTTCAAGGGCGGCTTCTTCACCGTCAAGGGCGTCACGATCCCGGTCGGCGTGAGCACGTTCGCCGACGAGATCTACCGGGTCCCGCGGAGCTGGGCCGAGCAGGCCTACCCCAACCTCGTCTTCTACAAGCAGCACGACCGGGGCGGCCACTTCGCCGCCTTCGAGCAGCCGCAACTCCTGTCGGCGGACGTCCGCGAGACGTTCCGATCGCTCCGCTAGGACGTGGCCGGGCATCTGCACATGCCCCCGCTGGACGGGGCGACCGGGTGGCTCAACGTCGAGCCACCCGGTCCCCCGGGCGTGCGGGGCAAGGTCGTCCTCGTCAACTTCTGGACGTGGACGTGCATCAACTGGCTGCGCCAGGAGCCCTACGTCAGGGCGTGGGCGCAGGCGTACCGCGACGACGGGCTGGTGGTCGTCGGGGTCCACACCCCCGAGTTCGGCTTCGAGCACGACGCGGAGGGGGTCCGGCGCGCGGTCGGGGTGCGGGGCATCGACTACCCCGTCGCGATCGACAACGGCTACGTGGTGTGGCGGGCCTTCGCGAACCACTACTGGCCGGCCCTCTACTTCGTGGACCGCGACGGGCTGATCCGCGACCAGCACTTCGGCGAGGGCCGCTACGAGCGCTCGGAGGAGGTCATCCAGGAGCTGCTCGGCGTCGAGCGCCCGCCGGTGGACGTCGAGGGGACCGGGGTGGAGGCGGCGGCCGACTGGGAGCACCTGCGCACGCAGGAGACGTACCTCGGCGGCCTCCGCGGGGAGCGCCGCGCCGACGCCCCTCCCGCGCGCCTGCCGCTCAACCGGTGGACGCTCACCGGCGCGTGGACGCCGCGGGCCGAGCACGTGGCCCTGCAGGAGGGCGGCGGGTCGATCGCCATCCGGTTCCACGGCCGCGACGCCCACCTGGTCATGGCCGGCGGCGACGCGTCGCCGATCCCCTTCCAGGTGCGCCTGGACGGGGAGGCACCCGGCGCGTCGCACGGCGTCGACGTCGACGAGGCGGGGGAGGGCGTCCTGCGCGAGGGGCGCATGTACCAGCTGGTGCGCCAGGAGGGCCGCGTCAACGACCGGACCCTCGAGATCACGTTCGGGGAGGCCGGCGCGGAGGGCTACGCCTTCACGTTCGGCTGATCCCCGGGGTCGATGCGGAGCTCCGCGAGCGGGCGGCGGCCGGTCGGGATGGCCGGCCGCCCCGCCCGCGGGGCGGGGGGCGCCGGGCGGCCGAGGGCGATGCCGGTCCGCACCCGCCACGGCGGCGCGAGTCCCGCGATCGCCGTCGCCCGCGCCACGTTGGCGTCGGGGAAGAACGTGACGGGGCAGGTGCCCAGGCCGAGCGCGGCGGCGGCGAGCATCAGGTTCTGGGCGAGGCGCCCGGCGTCGAACTCGCCGTCGGCCCCGCCGGCGGCGGCGTCCAGCGCCAGCAGCAGCACGACGGGCGCGGCGGCCAGGTGGCCGGCGTAGGCGCCCAGGCGGGCGAGCTCCGCCCGTGTGCCGGGGTCGCGCACCACCGCCACCCGCCACGGCTGGCGGTTGCGGGCCGACCCGGTCCAGCGCCCGGCCTCCAGGATCCGGTCGAGGTCGGCCTCGGCGACCGGCTCGTCCGCGAACCGGCGGACCGCCCGCAGGGACCGCAGCGCGCGCAGCGCCGCGGGCCCCGCGGGGTCCTCCGGGCGTCGCCCTACTTCCGCTCCAGCAGCCGCATGAGCTTCCACCCGCCGGGGAGCAGGCACGCGGCGAAGAAGATCTTGACGACGTCGCCGGGCACGAACGGCTGGATGCCGAGCTCGTAGGCGGCGTTCCAGCCGAGCTCCTGGGTGCCGCCGGGCGGCGTCCAGTTGGCGAGCCAGGCCGCGCCGAGCAGGTAGATGGTGGCGTTGGCGATGAGCATCACGCCGATCATCTTCGTGACGTCGTGCGTGGCGCCGTGGTCGGCGAACCACCCGACGATGCCCGCGGCCACCACGTAGCCGACGATGTAGCCGCCGGTGGAGCCGGTGAACGTGTCCCAGCCGCCGTTCCAGTCGGCCCACACCCCGATGCCGAGGATGCCGAGGCCGGTGTAGGCCAGGAGGGTCAGGAGCGCGCGGCGGAATCCGTAGAGGCCGCCGATGAGGAGGGCGCCGAACGTGCCGCCGGTGAGCGGCACCGGGTGCCAGGGGATGCTGATCTGCGAGGCGATGGTCATCAGGACCACGCCTGCCGCCACGAGGGCGAGGTCGAGCCCGATGGCCGCTGCGCGGTCGGACGGGCGGGGGATGATGCTGTCGAGGAGGGTGCCCTCGGCAGCGTGGCGGGTGGTCGAGATGGCGCGCTCCTGAGGTCGGGGGGCGGTCGTCGCGCCCAACCTACCGAGCCGTGACGAGCCCGGCCGGCGTCGCGGCGAAACCCGCTCATGGGATAGCTTCCCGGGGGTCCCGCGGATCCCGGGCCGGCGTTCCGCGGCAGGCCGAGAGGAGTGCCGAGTGAGCGATCTGAACCTGCGGGGCGGGACCGTCGTCACGGCGGAGGCGTCCTTCCGGGCGGACGTGGCGGTCCGCGGGGGCCGCGTCGCGGCCGTGGGCACCACCATCCCCGACGACGACGTCGAGACCGTCGACTGCACGGGCCGGCTGCTGATGCCGGGCTTCATCGACGCCCACACCCACATGGACATGCCGTTCGGCGGCACCATCACCGCCGACGACTGGGACTCGGGGACGGCCGCCGCCGTCGCCGGCGGGACGACGGTGCTCGTCGACTTCGCCCTCCAGGACATCGGCGGCACCCTCGGCGGCGCCATCACCACCTGGCAGGCCAAGGCCACCGGGCGCACCCGCATCGACTACGGCCTGCACGTCGCGGTGTGCGACCTGAACGACTCCGTCAAGCAGGAGATCCCCTCCCTGCCTGCCCGGGGCGTCTGCACGGTGAAGGTGTTCATGGCGTACAAGGGCACGCCGCTCTTCACGCCGGACGAGGGCCTGCTCGAGATCATGCAGATCGCCCGCGACGCGAACGTCATGGTCATGGTCCACGCCGAGAACGGCGACGCCGTGGCCAAGCTCCAGGAGCAGGCGCTGCTGCGGGGCAACGTGGACCCCATCTGGCACGCCCGCACCCGTCCCGAGGCGACGGAGGCCGAGGCGACCGGGCGCGCGATCCGCCTCGCCGAGATCGCCGACACCGTCCTGGGCGTCGTCCACGTGACCTGCGGCGGCGCCGCCGACGAGATCCGCCGCGCCCGCGACCGCGGCCAGATCGTCCACGGCGAGACCTGCCCCCAGTACCTCGTCATGACGATCGAGGACCTGGAGAAGCCCGAGTTCGAGGGGGCCAAGTACGTCTGCTCGCCGCCGCTGCGGGACGCCTCCAACCACGACGAGCTGTGGCGCGCCCTCTCGACCGGGGACCTCGTACTGGTGGGCTCCGACCACTGCGCCTTCGACTTCGCCGGCCAGAAGGAGCTCGGCCGCGGCGACTTCACGAAGATCCCGAACGGGATGCCGGGGGTCGAGGAGCGCGCCCCGGTCCTGTGGACGCACGGCGTCCGCGCGGGGCGCATCAGCCCCGAGACGTTCGTCGCGGTGCTCTCGACCAACCAGGCCCGGGTCCACGGCCTGCTGCCGCGCAAGGGCCTCATCGCGGCCGGCGCGGACGCGGACATCGTCGTGTGGGACCCCGAGCTGCCGCTCACCATCACCCACGCCAACCGGCACAACGCCAACGACTACACGCCCTACGAGGGGCTGGAGCTCGTCGGCGCGCCCGAGCGCGTGTACGTGCGGGGGAACCTGGCGTACATCGACGGCGACGTCGTGGCCGAGCCCGGTTCCGGCGAGTTCCTGCCGCGCTCCCTCGGGGCGTCGGCGGCGGCGGAGGCCGCGTGAGCGTCCTCGACCCGCCGCTGGCCGTGCGCTGGCTGCGGGACCTCGCCGAGCTGACGGGGGACGACGACGGGGCGCAGCGCGTCGCGTGGACCGACACGTGGATGACGGCGCGCGAGTGGTTCCGCGCCCGCCTGGACGAGATCCCCGGCGTCGAGGTCCACACGGACCCCGCCGGCAACGTCTGGGCCACGCTCCCCGGGGAGAGCGAGCGCAGCGTCGTGGTGGGCGGCCACATCGACTCCGTGCCGGACGGCGGCTGGCTCGACGGTGCCCTGAACGTGATCGCCGCCCTGGCGGTGATGCGCGCCGTCGCCGCGGGCCCCCGCCCGCCGCTGACCCTGCGCCTGGTCGAGTGGGCCGACGAGGAGGGCGCGCGCTTCGGCCGGTCGCTCGTCGGATCGAGCGCCGCCGCGGGCACGCTCGACCCGGAGTCGCTCCGTGGGCTGCGCGACCGCGACGGCGTCGCCCTGCCCGACGCGCTCCAGGCCCGCGGCGTGGAGCTCGGCCGCATGCTCGAGGCCGGCGCCGAGCTGGACGGGGTGGCCGCCTACCTGGAGCTGCACATCGAGCAGGGGCCGGTGCTGGAGAGCATCGACCGCCCGCTCGGCGTGGTGACGGGCGTGTTCGGCCTGCAGCGCCACGTCGTGGTCGCCCGCGGCGCGCACGCCCACGCGGGGGCCACCCCGATGCACCTGCGCCGCGACGCGTTCCTCACCGCCGCCCGGACCGCGCTCGCCGCGCGCGACGCCGCGGCGGCCGGGACGGACGTGCGCGCCACCACCGGCACCGTGTCGGTGTCCCCGGGGATCGTGACCGCCTTCAACGGGGTCTGCGAGATCTCCCTGGACCAGCGGGCACTCGACGCGGACGTGCTCGCCGGGATGGTCGCCGACGCGCGCGCGGCGTCCGAGGCGATCGCCGCCGAGGAGGGGTGCACCGTGGAGTGGATCCCGCAGTTCGCCCAGGAGCCCGTGTACTTCGCCCCGCCGCTCGTGGAGATGGCGGCGGAGGTCATCGCGGAGCTCACCGGCGGGGAGGCGCCGCGCCTGCCGAGCGGCCCGCTGCACGACGCCGCCGAGATGGCCCGCGTGGTCCCGTCCGTGATGGTGTTCGTGCGGAGCATCGGCGGGGTGAGCCACACGAAGGACGAGGACTCTTCGGAGGCCGACATCGAGCTGTCGGTCCGCGCGATGCACGAGCTCACGCTGCGGACGCTCGCGTGGGCGGAGGGCGCGTCGTGAGCGGCGGCATCGACTTCGGGCTGACCCTCCAGACCGACCCGCCGGCATGGCGGCTCGTGGAGCTCTTCACGCGCGCCGAGGAGCTCGGGTTCAGCCACGCGTGGACGTTCGACTCCCACATCCTGTGGCAGGAGCCCTACGTCATCCACTCCCAGATCCTGTCGGCCACCGAGCGGATGATGGTGGGCCCCCTGGTGACGAACCCGGCCTCCCGCGACCCCACGGTCACGGCGTCGGTCTTCGCGACGCTCAACAGCATGTTCGGCAACCGCACGGTCTGCGCCATCGGCCGCGGCGACTCGGCCCTGCGGGTGCTGGGCCGCAAGCCCACCACGCTGCGCCAGACCGAGCGCGCCATCCACGAGATCCGCGAGCTGGCGGAGGGGCGGGCCATCACGGGCGAGGGCGGCGCCGAGGTGCGCATCCCCTGGGTGGTCGACGGGCGCCTGGAGGTGTGGATGGCCGCGTACGGCCCCAAGGCCCTCTCGGTGGTGGGGCGCTGCGCCGACGGCTTCGTGCTCCAGGTGGCCGACCCGGAGATCCTGCGCTGGACCCTGGCGCACGTCCGCGAGGCGGCGGAGGAGGCGGGCCGCGACCCGGACGACATCACCGTGCTGGTCTGCGCGCCGGCCTACGTCGGCGGCGACATGGCCCACCAGCGCGACCAGTGCCGCTGGTTCGGCGGCATGGTGGGCAACCACGTCGTCGAGATCGTCGAGCGCTACGGCGCCCACAGCGAGGTGCCGGCCGCCCTCACCGACTACGTGGCCGCGCGCAAGGGCTACGACTACTCACACCACGGGCGCGCCGGGAACCCCTCGACCGACTTCGTGCCCGACGAGATCGTCGACCGCTTCTGCATCCTCGGCACGCCGGCCGACCACGTCGCGAAGCTCGAGGAGCTCCGCGACGCGGGCATGGACCAGTTCGCCATCTACCTGATGCACGACGCGCCCGAGGGCACGCTCGAGGCCTACGGGGCCGAGGTGATCCCCGCCTTCCGGGACGCGTAGGGCAGCCGCATCTCCTCGGCCGCCCCCTCGATGGCGCGGCCGAGGCGCTCCACGATCTCCTCGATCACGTCGTCCTCCGCCACCAGGGCGGGCGCGATCTGGACGACCGCGTCGCCGCGGCCGTCGCCCCGGGCGATGAGCCGCTGGTCGCGCAGGTGGCGCGGCATGACCTCGGTGACGAAGCGCGCCTTGTCCTCGCCCACCAGCGGCGAGCCCTCCTCGTCGGCCACGACCTCCGCGGCCCAGAAGAACCCGTCGCCGCGCACGTCGCCGACCGCCGGGATCTCGAGCAGCCGGCTCATCAGGTCGCCGAGGAACGGGACCCGCGAGCGGACGCCCTCGAGCACGCCCTCCCGGTCGTAGATCTCGAGCGACTTCATGGCGATCGCGGCGCACACCGGGTGCCCGCCGAAGGTGAGGCCGTGCATCAGCGTGCAGCCGGGCTCGCGGAGCACGTCCACGATCCGCTCCGAGAGCATCACCGCGCCCATCGGGACGTGGCCGGAGGTGAGCCCCTTGGCGAGGGTGATCACGTCCGGCACGCCGCCGTAGCGGGTGACACCGTAGATCTCGCCGAGCCGGCCGAAGCCCGAGATGACCTCGTCCGCGTGCAGCAGGATGCCGTACCGGTCGCAGATCTCGCGCAGCCCCGGCCAGTAGCCGTCGGGGGGCGTGAAGCAGCCGCCGGCGTTCTGGATCGGCTCGACCGAGATCATCGCGATGGTCTCGGGGCCCTCCTCCTGGATCACGGCCTCGATCTCGGCGAGGAGGCGCGCGCTGAAGGCCGCGTCGTCGTCGCCGTCGGGCTGGCGGTAGCTGTTGGTGTTGGCCACGTGCCGGACCTCGAGGGCCGGCGGGCCGAACGGGGCCTTGTACGTGTCCACCCCGGAGATGGCGAGCGCCCCGAGGTTCACGCCGTGGTACGCGACCCGGCGCGCGATGACCTTGTGCCGCTGCGGCTCGCCCTTCTGGACGAAGTGCTGGCGCACGATCTTCCAGGCCGACTCCACGGCCTCGGAGCCGCCGCCGCAGAAGAAGGCGTGGCTGATGTCGCCGGGCGCGCGGGCGGCCAGCTCGGTGGCGAGCTCGATGGCGGTGGGCGTCGCCGTCGACCAGTTGGTGGTGTACGGCATCGACCGGAGCTGGGCGGCGGCGGCCTCGGCGATCTCCTCGCCGTGGTCGTAGCCGAGCTGCATGCAGAACATCCCCGACAGCGCGTCCAGGTGCTCGACGCCGCGCGTGTCGGTCACGCGGCAGGCGCCCTCGCCGCGGACCAGGACCGGCAGCTCCAGGGCGCCGCCGGGCGCGAAGGCGCCGTTGCGGGCGAACTGCTGCAGGAGGTGGTCGTAGGCCAGCCCCTGCAGCTCGTCGTGGGTGCGCGTCATGCCCATCGCGAGGTCACCACCTTCCGGCGGGTGTAGAAGGTGAAGGCGTCGTCGCCGTTGGCGTGCAGGTCGCCGACCATCGAGTCCTTCCAGCCGGCGAAGGGGAACCATGCGACGGGGGCCGCGACCCCGATGTTGACGCCGAGCATCCCCGCCTCGATCCGCTGGCGGAACCGCTGGGCCGCGCCGCCGGACGACGTGAAGAGGATCGCCGAGTTGCCGTAGCGCGACCCGTTGCTCCAGTCGATGGCGGCGTCGAGGTCCGGCACCCGGACCACGGAGAGCACCGGGCCGAACAGCTCGTCGCGCGCGGCGCGCGACTCGGTGTCGGCGACGTCGAGGACCGTCGGCCCGAGCCTGCAGCCGCCGGCGCCGGCGTCGCCGCGCCCGTCGAGCACCACCTGGGCGCCCTGCTCGGCGGCCTCGGCGATGGCGCCCTCCAGGCGCTCGCGGGCGACCGGCGAGACGACCGGGCAGACGTCGGTGGCGTCGTCGAGGCCCGCGCCGACGACCAGCCCGCGCGCCCCCGCGACGATCGCGTCGAGGGCCGCGTCCTGCTCCTCGCGCGTCCCGACGAGCACGGCGACCGAGCCCGCCAGGCAGCGCTGGCCGGCGCCGCCGAACGCGGACGAGAGCACACCCGAGACCATCAGGTCGCGGTCGGCGTCCGGCGCGACGATCATCGAGTTCTTCGCGCCGCCGAGGGCCTGCACGCGCTTGCCGGCATCCGTCGCCCGCGACGCCACGTAGCGCGCGGTCTCGGCCGAGCCGACGAACGAGATCGCGTCGATGCCCTCCGAGTCGAGCAGCGCGTTGACGGCGTCGTGCGCGCCGTGGACCAGGTTCACCAGGCCCGGCGGGAGCGAATCGATCTCGGAGATCAGCTCGACGATGCGCTCGGGGCAGAGCGGGTCCTGCTCCGACGGCTTCAGCACGACGGTGTTGCCGCAGGCGAGCGCGAAGGGGATGAACCAGAGCGGCAGCATCACCGGGAAGTTGAAGGGGGTGATCACGCCGATGACGCCCACGGGCTGGTGGACCATCTCCACGTCGATGCCGCGCGAGACGCCCTCGAGGACCTGGCCCTTCAGCAGGTGGGGCGCGGCGATCGCGGCCTCCACCGACTCGATGCCGCGGCCGACCTCGGCCGTCGCGTCGGGGACGGTCTTGCCCATGTCGGTGGCGAGCAGGCGGGCCAGCTCGTCCTTGTGGGCGACGAGCGACGTCCGCAGGTCCATGAGGGCCCGTGCGCGGACGGTGATCGGCGTCGCGGCCCACTCGGGCTGCGCGGCGCGGGCGGCGGCGACGGCGCGCTCGACGTCGGCGGCCGACGAGAGCGGCACGCGCGCGAGCTCCTCGCCGGTCGCGGGGTTGCGCGTCAGGAGCTCGTCGGCGGCGGCCGGGTCGACCCAGGCCCCTCCGACGTGGTTCCTCAATGTGCGCGGGGCGGGGGGTGCATCCACGGATGGCGTCATCGGACCTACCGGTTCGGGGTGGCGATGGATCCGATGATCCTCGCGACCCCGGTGGTCCGGCAAGCGACAGACCGTCATACTCACGGACGCCATGAATGACACTCCGTCGCACGAAGCGTTCGACGACGCAGTCCGCATCCGCGAGGTGCTGGCGCTCCCCGAGGTGGCGCGGGCGGGGCCGCGGGTGCTCACGGGGGCCGGCGCGCTCGACCGTCCCATCCGCTGGGTCCACGTCGCCGAGACCGCGGACGTCGCCGACCTGCTGCTGGGCGGCGAGCTGATCCTGACGACCGGGATCTCCATGCGCCCCGGCCCCGAGGCGGCCGGGCGCTGGATCGCCGGGCTCGCGCGGGAGGCCGTGGCGGGCGTCGTCGTCGAGCTGGGCCCCGGGCTCCCGCGGATCGCCGCCGCCGCCGTCGGGGCGGCCCGCGACGCCGGGATGCCGCTGATCTCGCTGGAGCGGCCGGTGCGGTTCGTCGCGGTCACCGAGGAGATCCACGGCCGCATCGTCAACCGCCAGCTCGCGGCGCTGCGACGCGCCGAGGCGATGGAACGGCGCCTCACCGGCCTGCTCCAGGCGGGCGAGGGCGTGCATGCCGTGGTCGAGGTGGCGGCCGCGCACGTCGGGGCGCCCGTGGCGCTGGTGCTCGCCGACGGCTCGGTCCTGCACTCCGCCGGCGGGGCCTTTCCCGCGGGCGAGGGCGCGGGCGCGGACGGGGCGGTGACGGTCGCGGGGGACGGGCCGCTGGCGGGCGCGCGCCTGGTGCGGGTGCCGGCGGAGCGCCACCTGGACCTGGCCGAGCGGGCGATGCTGGAGCGGGCTGCCGGGCTCATCGCCATCGTCGCCGCGCGGGCCCACCAGGAGCGCGTGCTCGGGCTGCGGGAGCGCGGCGCCCTGCTGGCCGGACTGATGGACGGCGCGGTCGCGCCCGAGACCGCGGCGCGGCGCGCGGCAGAGCTGGGGATGCGGCCGCCGTGGCGGCTCATGGCGTTCGCCGCCCGCCTGGGGCGGCGCGACGGCGACCCGCCCGACGCGGCGGTCGAGGCGTGGGCGTCGCTGGAGCAGCGGGTGCGCCCAGCGCTCGCCCACGCGGGCGGCGGGATGGTGGGCACGCGCTCGGGCCAGGGCGACCTGCTCGGCGTGGTGAGCGCGCGCGGCGGGACGCCGCGCGAGGAGCTGGCCGACCGTGTCGCGGACGCGCTGCGCGAGGGGGACGGGGCGGCCCCGGCGGTCACCGTCGCGGCGGGCGCGGTCGCCGACGGGTGGGACGGGCTGGCCGAGGCGCTCGGCGACGCGGTGGACGCCCTCGACGACCCGGCGCCGCCGGAGGGGTGGATCGACGCCTCGCGCCCCAGCCTGCCGCGGCTGCTGGCCGGGCTGGGGGCCGACCCCCGGCTGCGTTCGTTCGTCCGCCGCCGGCTCGGGCCGCTCGACGCCGACACGGCGCGGGCGCGGACGCTCCGCGAGACGGCGGCCGCGCTGTGCGCGGCGGGTGGCCGGCGGGCCGACGCCGCGCGCACCCTGGGGATCGCGCGCCAGTCGCTGTACCGGCGGATCGAGGCGCTCGAGGGCGCGCTGGGGCTCGACCTCTCCGACCCGCAGGCGCTGACCGAGCTGCACGTCGCGATCCTCGCGAGGGAGGCCGGCGCCGCCCGCGGGGGCTGACGCGCGACGACGGGGGTAAGGGATCGCGCCGGCGCGACACCCATCTGGCATGCGATGCGGTGAGACGGCTGGAGTCGTAGGGTCGGGTGCGGTGGCACCCCAGGTTGGAGCGGCGCGGCCCGACCGGGAGTCGCGCGAATGGGTCCGGGCCCTCCGCGACCCCGGCGCCGACGGCCGGGCGGCGATGGCGCGCCTGCACGAGCACCTGCTCCACGCGGCGCGGTTCGAGGTGGCGCGCCGCCGCCCCGGCCTGCCGCACCTGCGCGGCGACGAGCTCGCCGACATCGCGATGGAGGCGGCCGACGACGCCCTGATGAGCATCCTGCGCCGCCTCGACGACTACCGCGGCGAGAGCCGCTTCACCACCTGGACCTGGAAGTTCGCGCTGCTGGAGGCCGCCACCCGTCTGCGGCGGCGCGCGTGGCAGGGGCGCGAGCTGCCCCTGCCGCCGGAGGACTGGGCGCGCCTCGCGGCCCGCGCGTCCGGTCCTCACGCCGACGCCGAGACCGGGGAGCTGTTGACCGCGATCGGTGCGTCGATCCGCGACGACCTGACGGCCCACCAGCGCGAGGTGCTGGTGGCGCTGGCCGTCGACGGGGTGCCGATCGACGTGCTGGCCGAGCGCCGCGGCACCACGCGCGGCGCCCTCTACAAGACGCTGCACGACGCGCGGCGACGGCTGCGGGCGGGGCTGGCCGCCCGCGGGCTGGCCGCGCCGGGGGAGGCCTCATGACCCTGCGCCGCGACACCGCCACGCTGCTGGCGGCCCTGCTCGGCCCCGCGGGCCCGGAGCTGGGCTGCGACGCCTGCTTCGACGAGCTGGACCGGTATGTCGATGCCGAGCTGGCCGGCGGGGACGCCGACGCCCTGGTGCCCGGCATGCGCGCTCACCTGGCCGGGTGCCCCGCGTGCCGCGAGGAGCACGTGGCCCTGCGCGACCTGGCCGGCCGGGGGCCCCGGTGAACGGACACGTGGACATCCGCCCGAACGGCCGGGCGAACGGCCGGGCGGTCGGCGGGGCGAACGAGCGAGCGGAGGCGGCGGTGGCCGAGCTGCTCGCGGCGCTCGGGGTGGACCCGGACGAGGAGGGGCTGCGCGAGACGCCCCGGCGGGTGGCCGCCGCGTACGCCGAGATGCTGACGCCGGAGCCGTTCGACGCGACCACGTTCCCCAACGACGGCGGCTACGACGAGATGGTCGTGCTCACCGACATCAGCTTCACGTCGCTGTGCGAGCACCACCTGCTGCCGTTCACGGGGGTCGCCCACGTCGGCTACCTGCCGGGCGAGCGCATCGTGGGACTGTCGAAGCTGCCGCGGCTGGTGGAGCACCGGTCGCGGCGCCTCCAGGTGCAGGAGCGCCTGACGGTGGAGATCGCCGACTGGCTCGAGGCGTCGCTGCGGCCGAAGGGCGTCGGCGTGGTGCTGGAGGCCCGCCACGGCTGCATGGCGGTGCGGGGCGTCCGCCAGCCGGAGGCCGTGACCACCACCTCCGCGCTCCGAGGGCGCCTCCGCGAGGACGGCCGCACGCGCCAGGAGTTCCTGGACCTGATCGGCGGCGCCCGCCCGCGCCGCGGCCGGTGAGCGCCGGCGCCGCCGCGCTGGTCGCCGCGTGGCGACGGCGGCTCCTCGTGCGCGCCGGCTACCCGGCCCGCATGGCGGGCGAGCTGGCCGCGGACGAGCGCTTCGACGTCGCCGCGCTGGTGGCCCTCGCGGAGGCGGGCTGCCCACCGGGGCTCGCGCGTAGGATCGTGGCACCGCTCGACGAGACGCCCCCAGCATCCCGGGAGGAGAGGCCGTGGCCGCACCGCAGCGCATCGTGATCGTCGGCGGGGGGCTCGCCGGCGCGAAGGCGGCCGAGACCCTCCGCAGCGAGGGGTTCGACGGGGACCTCACCATCGTCGCCGCCGAGCACGAGCGGCCGTACGAGCGCCCGCCGCTGTCGAAGGAGGTCCTGCGCGGCGAGAAGGACCGCGAGTCGGCCCGCGTCCACGAGGTGGGGTTCTACGGCGAGGTCGACATCGCCCTGCGCCTCGGCGAGGCCGCGACCGGCCTGGACGCCGCCGGCGGGACCGTCACGCTGTCGGGCGGTGACGTCCTGCCGTGGGACAGGCTGCTCATCGCCACCGGGGCCGAGCCCCGGGCGCTGCCGGTCCCGGGCGGCGACCTGCCCGGCGTGCTGGCCCTGCGGACGATGGACGACAGCGACCGGCTCCGGGACGTCGCGCGGTCCGGCGGGCGCCTTGTGGTGATCGGCGCCGGCTGGATCGGCTGCGAGGCGGCCGCGTCGGCGCGGGAGCTCGGCGCCGAGGTGACGGTGGTGGAGATGGCCGACGTGCCCCTCGCCGGGGTCCTCGGGGCGCGCGTCGGCGGCATCTACGCCGACCTGCACCGCGAGCACGGCGTCGAGCTGCTGACCGGCGCGAAGCTGGAGGCGGTGGAGGGCGACGGGCGCGCCGAGCGCATCCGGCTGGCCGGTGGGCGCACCATCGACTGCTCCGCCGTCCTGGCCGGCGTCGGCGTGGTCCCGCGGACGGCCCTCGCCGAGTCGGCGGGGCTGGCGGTCGACAACGGGATCCTGGTGGACGCGACGCTCGAGACCGGCGCGCCGGGCGTGTTCGCCGCGGGCGACGTCGCCAACGCCCTCCACCCGTTCTACGACGGCCGCCGCGTCCGGGTGGAGCACTGGGCGAATGCCCTCAACCAGGGCCCCGCCGCCGCCCGGAACATGCTCGGCGCCGGCGAGCCGTACGACCGGCTGCCCTACTTCTTCTCCGACCAGTACGACGCCGGGATGGAGTACTCGGGCCTCGCGTCGGCCCGCGACGAGGTGGTCATCCGCGGCGACGAGTCCGCGCGCGAGCTGATCGCGTTCTGGGTCGCCGAGGGGCGGATCCTGGCCGGGATGAACCTGAACGTCTGGGACGTGAACGACCAGGTCCAGGAGCTCATCCGCTCCCGGGCCGTGGTCGATCCGGCGAAGCTGGCCGACCCGGACGTCCCGCTCGAGGCGGGGGCGCTCGCCGCCTGAGGGCGGCGAGCGCGGCGACCCGGGGGCGGATCGTGGGTCGCCGCGTCGCGGCCCGGGCCGCGCCCGGCCCGGTCAGAAGGTCCGGATGGGGATCTCGGCGGGGGCGCCGAGCAGCGCGTCCAGCTCGTCGTCCAGGCGGACCAGCGTGAGGGACGCACCCGCCATGTCGAGCGAGGTGCAGTACTCGCCGACATAGTTGCGCTTCACGTTGATCCCCCGCGACGCGAGCTGCTCGTGGGCGCGCCCGTAGAGGATGTAGAGCTCGCTGATCGGCGTGCCGCCCAGGCCGTTGATCATCAGGGCGACGTCGTCGCCCTTCTCGAACGGCAGGTCGGACGCGACGGCCTCCAGCAGCTCGTCCACGATCGCGTCGGCGGACGCGAGCTTCTCGCGGCGGCGGCCCGGCTCGCCGTGGATGCCGACGCCCATCTCCATCTCGTCCTCACCCAGGTCGAACAGCGGCGACCCCTTGGCGGGCGGCGTGCACGAGGTGAGCGCCATGCCCATCGTGCGCGCGACCGAGTTGACCCGCTCACCGAGCGCCACGAGCGTCTCGAGGTCGGCGCCCTGCTCCGCGGCGGCCCCGAGCGCCTTGATCACGAAGAAGTTGCCGGCCACGCCGCGCCGGCCGACGGTGTACGTGGAGTCCTTCACCGCCACGTCGTCGTCGACGATCACGGTGCCGATCTGCACGCCCTCGGCCTCGGCCATCTCGCGGCCCATGTCGAAGGCCATGCGGTCGCCGGTGTAGTTGTTGATGATGTGGAGGACGCCCTTCGGGGAGTTGAGCAGCTTGCTCGTCTCCAGGACGTAGTCCATCGGCGGCGCCGCGAACACGTCGCCGGGACAGGCCGCGTCGAGCATGCCCTGGCCGACGGCCATCACGTGGGCGGGCTCATGACCGGAGCCGGACCCCTGGATGATGGAGACCTTGTCCTGGTACGGCGCGTCGGCCCGCATGATCAGGTTGTACTCGGGGACGTACTTGATGGTCCCCGGATTCGCGAGGGCGATGCCCTTCAGCATCTCCGGCACGAAGTCCTTCGGGTCGTTCACGAACTTCTTCATTGCGCCACCCTTGTCTCTCGCGTGATCTGAAGAGCCCGCCCGGGGCTCACGCCTCGGGCCACTCGGCCGCGAGCCGTTCGAACATCACCGCCACCCCCATCGCGCCGGCGTCGGGACTCCCGATGCTGCGCTCGCCCGTGTAGGACGCGCGCCCCCGCTTGGCGAGCATCGACGTGGTCGCCTCGGCCGACGCTCGGGCCGTCTCGGCCGCCCGGGCCAGCGCGGACGGCATCGCGTCCCCCGCGTCCAGCCGCTCCTCGAGCGTGTCCGTCGCCGGCACCAGCGCGTCCAGCAGCGTCTTGTCGCCGACGTCGGACTGGCCGCGCTGCTTGATGCCCTCGGCCGCCGCCCGCAGGCCGGCGACGAGCTCGTCGCCGCCGATGGCCTCGGCCCCGTTCATCGCGCTGCCGGCGCGCAGGAACGCGGTGCCCCAGATCGGCCCGGACGTCCCGCCGATGCGGCTGGTCACGATCACCGCGACCTTCCGCAGGAACGTCGCCGCGTCGGTCCGGTCCAGGTCGTCCCAATCGGCCAGGACGATCTCGAAGCCGCGCGCGAGCGAGTAGCCGAAGTCGCCGTCGCCCACCACCGCGTCGAGCTGCCCGAAGTAGACCTCGTTGTCGACGGCCGTCTGCGCGATGGTCCTCACCGCCCGCTCGACCTCGTCGAAGCCCGCCTGTGCCATGCCCCCCTCCCGCTCTCCGTGCAGTCGCCGTCAGCGCTCGAGGCAGGCCTCGAGGTCCTCCACCGTCACCCAGTCGCCCGGCCGGGCCGCGCCGCGGTTGGCCAGCACCCGGGTCCGCTCGCCGTCCGGATCGCCCAGCGAGCTCACCACCATCACGGCCTCGGAGAAGTCCTCGTCCTCCGTGTAGCCGTTGACCGTCACCACGCACCGCAGCCCCGCCCCGTGCGCGGCCTCCAGGCCGTTGCGCGAGTCCTCCACCACGAGCGCGTCGGACGGGTCCGCGCCGAGCGTCGCCAGCGCGAGCTCGTAGATGTCGGGCGCGGGCTTCTTGCGCGGCACGACGTCGCCCGCGAGCACCGCCGCGAACTCGCCGGCCCGGTCGGGCGCGACGTGCTCCAGCACCGCCCTGACGGACGGCTCGGCCGAGGTCGACGCGACCGCGAGCGTCCATCCGGCGTCGAGCGCCTCGCCGATGATCCGGGTGATCCCCGGGCGGGCGGGCAGCGCACCCGACGCCACCATCTCCGTGTACAGCGCCGTCTTGCGCCGGTGCCAGCCGGCCAGCAGCTCCCGCTGACCCTCGGGGTCCGGGGGGAGCCCGTTCTCCTGGACGAACCCCGGGGTCAGCAGGCTGGCCATCCGCTCCTTGCCGCCGCCGATGCGCAGCTTCTCGCCGTACTCCTCCTCCGACCACCGCACCGGCAGGCCCGCCTCCGCAAACGTCTGGTTGAACGCGGGGAGGTGGCCGTACCGCTCGGTGTCCGCGAGCACGCCGTCGCAGTCGAAGATCAGTGCCCTCACCAGGCCTTGCCCGCGCTGCCGAAGAGCCGCAGGTGCCGCTCGGCCATCGCCTTCACCGCGGCGCGCTGCTCGCGGAAGAGGCTCGGCGGGTCCTGTTTGGTGGGGTTGGCCGCCAGGAACTCCCGCGTGGAGTCGAGGTACGTGACCTTCAGCGCCGTGGAGATGTTGACCTTGGCGCAGCCCCGGGCGATCAGGTCGTGGAAGGCCTCGTCGCTCAGCCCCGTGCCGCCGTGCAGCACCATGGGGATCGGGACGCGTTCGATCAGGTCCGTGACGCGCTGGGGGTCGAGCACCGGCTCGGTCGTGTAGACGCCGTGGGCCGTGCCGATCGCGGGCGCGAAGCAGTCGACGCCCGTCGCCTCGAGGAACGCGACGGCCTCCTCGAGGGGGAAGACCTCGCCCTCCTCGTCGGACCCCACGCCGTCCTCGACGCCCCGGACGCCCTCGATCTCGCCCTCCACGTGCGCCCCGTGACGCCGCGCCTCCGCGACCACCTCGATGGTCTGGCGGGTGTTCTCCTCCAGCGACAGCGACGACGCGTCGAACAGCACGGAGTTCCACCCCGCGTCGAGGCACATCGTGATGACCTCGCGCTCCGGGCAGTGGTCCAGGTGCAGCGTGATGGGCACCGACGCCGGCTCCGCCATCGCCCGGAACATGGCGATCAGGACGTCCGCGCCGATCGACCGGACCGTCTTCACCGACGTCTGGATGATCAGCGGCGACTGGACCTCCTCCGCCGCGGCGATGACCGCCTCCAGGCTGAGGTCGTTGACGACGTTGATCGCCGCGACGCCGTAGCGCTCGTCGAAGGCGCGGTCGAGGATGTCCTTCAGCGGAACGACGGGCACGGGACCTCCAGGCCCGGGGAACCAGCACGTCCCACGCTATGCCCGGGCGCCCGCGCCGCCATCGGGGGGATCCCCCGTCCGGCGGTGGGGGAGTCCCCTACCCCGGCGCGCGCTCCCGGCCGCGCAGCGCGGCCTCGGTGCGGTTGCGGGCGCCGGTCTTGCGGAGGATCGAGCCGACGTGCTTCTCGACGGTCTTCACCGAGATCGTGAGCGCCTCCGCGATCTGGCGGTCGGTGAGACCCCGCTCCAGGAGGTCCAGCACCTCGCGCTCGCGGGTCGAGAGGGCGGGCGCGCCGTTGTAGTGCGCGTGCAGGCGGTCGATCGCGTCGCCGGACAGCACGGCCGCGCCGTGCGCCGCTGCCAGGACGGCCCGCGCCAGCTCCTCGCCGGACGCGTCCTTCCCGAGGTAGCCGCGGGCGCCGGCCCGGAGCGCCCCGTCGACCAGCTCGTCGTGGTCGAACGCGGTGAGGGCCACGATGGCCGCGTCCGGGTCCTCGGCGCGGATCCCGTGGATGGCCTCGACGCCGTCGCCGTCGGGCATGCGCAGGTCCATCAGCACCACGTCCGGGCGCCGCGAGCGCCAGACGACCAGCGCCTCACGGCCGGACGCCGCCTCGCCCACCACCTCGATCGTGGGCTCCGCGTCGGCGATCAGGCGGCTCAGGCCGAGGCGGGTCGCCTCGTGGTCGTCGACGATCATCAGGCGCACGCTGCCGCCGTCCTCGGCCGGCGCGGTGGCCTCGCCCCGCGGGAGGTGCGCCCGGACGCTGGTGCCCCAGCCGGGCGTCGAGTCGATCTCCAGGGTCCCGCCCATCAGCCGGGCGCGCTCGGCCATGCCGCGCAGGCCGATGCCGTTGAGCACCCCCGCCTGCTCCACCTCGGCCAGGTCGAAGCCGCGGCCGTCGTCCTGGATCAGCAGCGACATCCCCTCGGCCGAGTAGACGATCCCGATCCGCACCGACCGGGCGGCGGCGTGCTGCAGGGCGTTGGTCAGCGCCTCCTGCGCGATCCGGAACAGCGCGAGCGCCAGCTCCGGCCGCAGCGGGCCGGGCTCGCCCGCGACCACCAGGCGGACGTCCGCGGCGCCGGTCCGGTTGGCCCACGCCAGCTCGCGCTGGAGCGCCTCCTCCAGCGAGCGGCCCTCCAGCGGCGACGGGGCCAGGCCCAGGACGCTGCGGCGGGTCTCGTCGAGCGCGAAGCGCGCGGCGGCGTGCGCCTCGCCCAGCGCCAGGTCCATCGCCGTGGAGCGGCCGCCGCCCTCGGCCTCGGCGGCGCGCAGGTGCAGCAGCACCGAGACGAGGCCCTTCGCGACGGTGTCGTGCACCTCCCGCGCCATGCGGTTGCGCTCCTCGGCGGCCGCCTCGGCCCGCGCGTTGGCCTCGGCGGCCTCGTGCAGGCGCGAGTGGGTGATCGCGAGCGCGGCGTGCTTGGCGAACAGCTCCAGCAGCTCGGCGTCGGCGGGCCCGAACGTCCGCGCCGGGTCGTGGCTGAACACGACGAGCGAGCCGGTGATGTCGGTGCGCCACCAGATGGGGACGCCGATCACGCCCCGCAGCGCCGCGCGCTCGGCGGGCGGGACGTGCCCGCCCGGCACGTGCGCGTAGTCGGCGAACACCACCGAGCCGCGTGCCCGCACGATCGCGCCCGTCACGCCCTCGGTGAGGGGGAACTCCATGCCGGACTGGCAGGCCACCCCGATGTCCGCCTCCTTGCGGTACATCCCGCGGGCCTCATCGACCAGGCAGATCGAGCCGGCGTCGCCGCCGAGCAGGTCGATCGACCGCGCGAGGATCCGCTCGAGCAGCGGCCCGAGCGACAGCTCGGCGCCGAGGTCCTCGACCACCGCGGCCAGCGCCGCCGCCCGCTCGCGGTCGCGCGCGGTCGTTCGTCTCGCCGTCGTCCGGGGGTCGAGGCGCTGCAGGGGAGGGTTCCCGTCGCGGTGGGCCGGGCCCGGCGACCATACGGCGTCCGCCGCCGCCCCGACAACCCGGGGTGGCGGCGTCCGGACCGGCGTTCAGGCCAGCGCGAGCTCCGCCAGGGGGTGGGCGGCGCCGCTGGAGAGCCGCTCGTCCAGGGCGATCGCCGCCCGGATCAGCGCCAGGTGGGTGAACGCCTGCGGGAAGTTGCCGAGCAGCTCGCCGCTCTGGCCGATCTCCTCCGAGTAGAGCCCGAGGTGGTTGGCGTAGGTCAGGATCTTCTCGAACACCAGGCGCGCCTCGCGCACCCGGCCCGCCGCGGCGAGCGCCTCGACGTACCAGAACGAGCAGATCGTGAAGGTGCCCTCGTCGCCGTCCAGGCCGTCGGGCGACGCCTCCGGGTGGTACCGGAACACGAGGCTGTCGGACACGAGCTCGTCGCCGATGGCGTCGAGGGTGGAGAGCCAGCGCGGGTCGGTGGGGGAGATGAACCCGAGCAGCGGCATCAGCAGGACGGACGCGTCGAGCACGTCGGTCTGGTCGTGCTGCACGAAGGCGCCCTTCGCGTCGGACCAGCCCTCCTCCATCAGCCACGTGAAGATCCGGTCGCGGACGGCGGTCCAGCGAGGCAGGTCGGCGGGGAGGGACCGCTCGTGGGCGATCTGGATGGCGCGGGCCAGGGCGACCCAGCACATCAGCCGCGAGTGCGTGAACCGCTGCCGGCCGCCGCGGGTCTCCCAGATGCCCTCGTCCGGGGCGTCCCAGGTGTCGCAGACCCAGTCGGCGCAGCGGGCGATCGACTTCCAGCCGTCGTAGGCGATCCGCGCGCCCTGGCGCTCGGCCAGGTGGGCCACGTCGATGATCGCGCCGTAGATGTCGAGCTGGAGCTGGTCGTCGGCGGCGTTGCCGATCCGCACCGGCGCGGAGTCCCGGTGGCCGGTGAAATGGCCCAGCTCCTCCTCGGGGCCGAGGGGGGAGCCGTCGATGCGGTACATGATCCGCAGCGGCGCGCTGCCGTCGGTCTCGGAGTCGCGGAAGCGCTCGAGCAGGAAGCGGGCGAAGCCGCGCGCCTCCTCGGCGAACCCGAGGCGGATGAGCGCGTCGAGGGTCAGCGCGGAGTCGCGGACCCACGTGTAGCGGTAGTCCCAGTTCCGTCCGCCGCCGATCTGCTCCGGGAGGCTCGTGGTGGGGGCGGCCACGATCGCGCCGGTCGGCGCGTAGGTGAGCAGCTTCAGCGTCAGGGCGGAGCGGTTCACCATCTCGCGCCAGCGCCCGGCGTACCGGCAGCCGGAGATCCAGTCGAGCCAGTACTCGACGGTCGCGTCCACGGCGGCCTGGGCCGCCGAGGGGTCGAGCGGCGGCGGCGCGGCGCCGTCGACCGGCTCCGAGAGCGCGAAGGTGACGGACTCGCCCGCCGTGAGCAGCACCTCGCCGGTCACTCCGCGGCCGGTGGACGTCAGGGGGACAGGTGAGGAGAGCGCGAGCGCCAGCTCGGGGCCGTCGAACACGGCGCCGTCGTCGCCCACGGCCACGGTGTGCTCCGCGCGGCCGTAGTCGAAGCGCGGCTCGCACTCCAGGCGCAGCCGCATCCGCCCACGGACGCAGACGAGCCGCCGGACGATCATCTGGCGGTCGCCGTCCGGGCCGGGCAGGGGCATCAGGTCCTGGAGCTCCACCACGCCCTTCGGGCACAGGAAGCGCGTGATCAGGACGTTGGTGTCCGGGAAGTAGAGCTGGCGGGTGGTGCAGCCGGCCGCCGGGGCGATGCGGAAGTGCCCGCCGCGCTCCTCGTCGAGGACGGCGGCGAAGACGCTGGGCGAGTCGAAGCGCGGCCAGCAGCACCAGTCGATGGCGCCGTCGGTGCCGACCAGGGCGACCGTGCGGAGGTCGCCGATCACGCCGTGCTCGGCGATGGGGAGCTGCGCCATCACGCCACCGCGCCGGTCACGACCAGCTGCTCGCCGGTGCCGAGGCAGGAGGGGCACGCGTGGGGCACCAGGCCCTCGCCGTTGTGGTCGACGTGGATGCGCCGCTGTCCCCAGCACGTCCCGCAGGGGACCCAGATGGCGGCCGGTGAAGCGGTGGTGGCGGCGGTGGTGAGGGTGGCGGGCGTCATGGCGGTCTCCTGTGGGGCGGGCCGCCGGCGGGTCCGGCGGCGTCATGCCCCCAACGTAGGAGCGGCCGCCTGCTCCTCGCATCGGCGATCATCGCCGAGTCGCATCCGGTCGGCGGCGTCCATCGCCGCCACGGTGTAGGCCTCGGCGAACGTCGCCGGCCCGGCGACCGCGTCGACCAGGTCGTCGACCGTCATGCCCGCCGCGATCACGGCCTGGCCGACGTGCACGAGCTCACCGGCGGCGCCGCCCAGGATGTGGACGGCCAGGACGCGCCGGGTCGCGGGGTCGGCGAGCAGCTTCAGCATCCCGGCGCGCTCGCCGGACAGCTCGCCGCGCAGCAGGCCGGCGAAGCGGGCGACGCCGCTGACAGGGCGGACACCCGCCCGCGCGAGCTCCCGCTCGGTGGGGCCGGTCGCGGCGATCTCGGGGAGGGTCGCGACGCCCAGGGGCAGGGGCGCGCGCGGCGGCGGGGCCAGCCGGTCCAGGGCGGCGAGCGCGGCGCGCCGGCCGGCGTCCATGGCGGCGGCGGCGCGGCCGGAGGCGCCGGTCACCTCGCCGGCGGCGAAGATGTGGGGCACGGCGGTGCGCCCGCGCCCGTCGACGGGGATGCGGCTGTGGGGACCGGCCCGCAGGCCGGCGGCCTCCAGGGCGAGGTCGCCGGTGGCGCCGTCGCGGCCGGCGGCGTGGACGACGGCGTCCGAGACGATCTCCCCGCCGTCGGCGAGGCGGGTCACGACGCCGCCCCCGGCGGCTGCGGTGACTGCGCGCACCTCGCGGCCCAGGCGCACGGACACCCCGACGCCGCGGAGGTGGTAGAGGAGCGCGGCGACGACGTCCGCGTCGATCTCCGGGGCGGGTTCGCGGGCGCGGTCGACGAGCGTGACGGCGACGCCGAGGGCCGCGGCGACGGAGGCGATCTCCAGGCCGGGGACGCCGGCGCCGACGACGGTGAGGCTGGCGGGCAGCTCGGGGAGGGTCGGGACGTCCTCCGGGCTGAGCACGGCGGCGGCGTCGATGCCCGGGGGGCGGCGGGAGACGCTGCCGGTGGCGATGACGATCCGGTCGGCGGTGACGCGGGCGGTGCCGGAGGCCTCGGCGACGTCGAGCTCGTGGGGGCCGGCGAAGCGGGCGGCGCCCTGGAGCACCTGCACGCGCTCGCGGCGGAGCTGGTCGCGGACGGCGTCGCGTTGGCCCTCCACCACGCGGTCGGCGCGCCACAGCAGGTCGGCGAGCGCGGGGGGACGCTCGCCGGGCCGCAGGGGGCGGGCGCGGCGGGCGGCGAGGGCGTCGGCGGCCGCGGCGTGGAGGGTGCGGAAGGGCAGGAGGCCGGTGGCGCCCGGGTCGGGGCGCCGCTCGACGATCGCGGTGCGGGCGCCCAGACGGGCGCCCTCGACGGCGGCGCGCCGGCCGGCGGGCCCGGCGCCGACGACGAGCAGGTCGAGGTGGCGGGATCCGTCGGGAGCGGGGCTCATGCGGCGAGGGCGCCGGCGCGCAGGACGGGGTCGCGGGCGAGGCGCCGCAGGGCGCCGCACTCCACCTGGCGGACGCGCTCGCGGGACAGGCGCAGGACGCCGGCCACGTCGCCGAGCGTCGCGGGGGGCTGGTCGCCCAGGCCGAAGCGCAGGGCCACGACGGTGCGGGGCCGCTCCTCGAGCGCCTCGACGGCCGCGGCGAGGGCCGCGAGCTCGTCGTCCTCGACGATCCGGGCGGCGGGGTCGGCGTCGGCGCGGTCCCGGATGACGTCGGCCACGGTCAGGTCGCCGTCGCCGGAGAGGGGCGCGTCCAGGTGGACGGGCGGGCGGGCGGCGCGGCGGGCGGCCGCCACCGACTCCTCGGGCAGGCCGCTCTCGAGCGCGACCTCGGCGAGGGTGGGGGTGCGGCGCAGGCGCTGCTCCAGCTCGCGCTCGGCGGTGCGGACGCGGACGATGGCGTCGAGCACGCGGTCCGGCAGGCGGATGGGGCCGGACTCGGCGACGGCGGCGCGGCGCATGCTGCTGCGGATCCACCAGCTCGCGTAGGTCGCGAAGCGGACGCCGCGGCTCGGGTCGAACCGCTCGGCGGCGGTCATGAGGCCGATGTTGCCCTCCTGGATGAGGTCCAGGGCCTCGACCCCGGCGCGCGTGTGGCGGCGGGCGATGGCGACTACCAGCCGCAGGTTGGCCTCGACGAGGCGGCGGCGGGCGTCGGTGTCGCCGGCCTGGGCCGCGCGGGCGAGCCGCGCCTCCTCCTCGGCGCCCAGCAGTCGATGACGACCGATCTGGTCGAGGTAGATGCGCATCGGGTCGGTGCTCGCGGAGGTGCTCACAGTTGGCCTCGCTGGGGGGAGGTGTGCGGTACGGGGCCATCCTGCGGCGGCGGGGTGGGTGCTCGCATCGGCGAAAGTCGCCGACATACGCTGGGCGGCATGACGGCACGGGGCACGGCCGCGGGCGCCGCCGACGCGGAACGGCTCCGCGAGCTCGGTTACGAGCAGGAGCTGCGCCGGGGGCTGCGCGGCATCGACAACGTCGTCGTCGGCTTCGCGGCGATCTCCCCGGTCGTCGCCCTCTTCGGGGTCATCGTGGTCGGGATGGCGGTCGCGGGGGGCGCCTGGCTGTGGATGCTCCCGGTGGCGCTGGCGGGGCAGTGCCTGCTGCTGGCGGTCTACAGCGAACTCGCGTCGGAGTTCCCCGTCGCGAACGGCTCGTACCAGTGGAGCCGCCGGCTCGTGGGGCCCCGCTACGCCTGGTTCAACGGATGGGTGGTGCTGTGCGCGTACGCCGCCGCGAACACCACCATCGCCTACCTGGGCGCTCCGTGGGCGCTCGTCACGTTCGGCGTCGAGCCGACGGCGAACGCGATCGTGGTGACGGGCATGGCGATGATCGTGATCTGCTCGATCGTGAACCTGTGCGGCGTCGACGTGCTGCGGCGCGTCCTGACCGCCGGGATCGCCGCCGAGGTGCTGGCGACGGTTGGGGTGGGCGTCGTCCTGCTGCTGGCGTTCCGCGAGCAGGACCCGTCGGTGCTGTTCGACACCTTCGGGGCCGAGGCGCTGTCGGGCGGGTCGACGTGGGCGGCGATGCTCGCGGCGCTCGCGGTGGCGGGCTGGGTGTTCCTGGGGTTCGACGCGTGCGGCCTCACGTCGGAGGAGACGGTGGACGCGGCGCGGCACGTGCCGCGGGCGGTGTGGACGGCGCTGCTGCTGGTCGCGGCGCTCGTGATCATGAACGCCGTGGCCGTGACACTGGCCCACCCCGATCCGGCGTCCGTGGCGGCCGGCGCGGACGCGGACCCGGTGGGGACGGCGGTCGCATCCTCGTTCGGCTCGTGGTCGGAGCGGCCCTTCGCCGCGCTCACCCTGATCGCGTTCCTGTCGTGCGGGATGGCGGCGCAGGGGATCACCGCCCGGGCGATCTTCTCGGTGGCCCGGGACGGGGTGCTGCCGGCGAGCGGCTTCCTGCGGTGGGTCGGCCGGCGCGGGGTCCCGGTGGGGGCGATCCTGGTGACCACGGTCCTGGCCTGCGCGGGGATGCTGCTGGGGCTCCACTCGGCGGCCATCGGGTCGGTCATCGCGTTCGGGACCGCGGGCATCTACGCGGCGTTCCTGCTGGTCGCGTCGGCGGCGCTCGCCGCCCGCCTGAGCGGCCGCTGGCGCCCGGCGGGCCTCGTGCGCCTGGGGCGCTGGGGGGCGGCGATCAACGTCCTGGCGGTCGCCTGGCTCGCGTTCGAGACGGTGAACATCGCGTGGCCCCGGACGTCCCTCGCCCCCCCGGGCGCCCCCTGGTACCAGGTCTGGGCGGCCCCCCTCCTCCTGGCCGTGATCGCGGTGGCCGGCGCCGTCTACATGGTCACCGCCCGCCCCTGGCGCCGCCTCCCCGGCCGCGTGGACGTCCAGGCCACCGAGGAGCGGACCGCGGCCTGAACCCCTTCATCGAAGGGTTGGGCGGAGCCCGCGCGGGTCGCGATCAAGTGACGCCGGGGTCGCGGCCAGATGAACGGGCGCCGCGATCAGTGAACGCGCTGAACCCCCTTCATTGAAGGGGTGGGACGGTGGCGCGTCGTCGCCCCCCGCCCCAATTGAGACCGCAGCGTCTCAATTGCGCGTCGTGGCCAAGTGAACGCCGGAGTCGCGATCAAATGAACGCCGGGTCGCGGCCAAGTGAACGGGCGCCGCGATCAGTGAACGCGCTGAACCCCTTCATCGAAGGGGTGGGACGGAGGCGCGTTCTGGCCCTCCAATGCAATTGAGACCGCGGGGTCTCAATTGCACTGCGCTGCGATCAAGTGAACGGCCTGAACCCCTCATTGAAGGGGTGGGACGGAGGCGCGTTCTGGCCCTCCAATGCAATTGAGACCGCGGGGTCTCAATTGCACTGCGCTGCGATCAAGTGAACGGCCTGAACCCCTTCATTGAAGAGGTGGAACGAAGGCGCGCCGCGAAGCCGCCAAGTGAACGCCGGGGTCGCGGCCAAGTGAACGGGCCGACGGACCCGCTAGGGCGAGGGCTCGGGGACGGGGGCCTCGTCGGGGGTGCCGAGGGGCATGCCGCGGAGCTGGGAGCGGGCCGTGATGCCGAGCTTGCCGAAGACGTTGCGCAGGTGGGCGTCGATCGTCCGCGGGGACAGGAACAACTGTGCGGCGACCTCCTTGTTCGTGAAGCCCTGCTGGACGTACCGGGCCACCTGGAGCTCCTGGGGGGTCAGGGCGGCGGAGGCGACCGGGTCGCGGCGGGCCGCGGTCTCTCCGGAGGCGCGCAGCTCCGACCGCGCCCGGTCCGCCCAGGGGGCGGCGCCCAGCCGCTCGAACACCGCGAGGGCGGCCCGGAGCTCCTCCCGGGCCTCCACCCGCCGGCGTGACCGGCGCAGGCGCTCGCCGCGCAGCAGGCGGGTGCGGGCCCGGCCGAACACGTCCTCATCCTCCGGGTGCAGCGCGAGGGCACGGGCGAAGTGGGCGTCGGCCTCCGCCGCGTCCTCCGCGACGAGGCCCATGCACCGCTCCGCGATCGCCTCGCCCGTGCGGGGGTGGGCCTCGTGCTCCGCCAGGCGCGGCAGGGCGGCGCGCGCCTCGTCCATCCGGCCGAGCCGGGCGAGCGCCTCGATCAGGTCCGGCACCGGCACCAGCTCGTTCACCCGGATTCCCATCCGGCGCAGCCGCTCGGCGCTCGCCTCGGCCTCGACGACCGCCCGGTCAAGGCGGCCCATCGTCAGCTCCAGCAGCGCCGCCTGGGCCAGCACCGCCTCGCGCAGGTAGTGGGAGCCGACGCGCTCGGCGATCCCGAGGCCCTCCTCCAGGTGCTCGCGCACCATCGCCTCGTCGCCGCGGGCCGCCCCGATCACGATGAGCTCGAAGATGTTCTCGAACACCATCGTCTCCTGGCCCAGGTCGCGGGCCAGCACCGCCCCCTCCGTCGCCGCCGACACGGCCTCGTCCCAGTCGCCCACCCGGCGCGCCGCCCACGCCGCCATGAACAGCGTGTACGGCAGCATCGCCACCGCCCCGCGCGCCCGGGCCGTCGCGACCGCGCCCTGCACCAGCGGCCGCGCCTCCGCGCACCGCTCCAGCCAGCAGATGCCGATGACCCCGCGCGTCGTGAGGTGGGGGTCCTCCAGGATCGCGGGGGTGGCGGCCATGATCGCCTCGGCGCGCTCGAAGCTCGGCACGCCCTCGCGCCAGCCGCCGCCGATGAACAGCGCCTCGCCCACGTCCAGGTCGGCAAGGAAGTCGGCGACGCCCCCGTCGCGCGGCGCCAGCTCGCGCGCCCGCCGGGCGGCGTCGAGGGCCTCGTCGGGCGCGCCGGCGTAGAGGGCGGCCTCGAACGCGTCGGAGAGGATGCGGGTCGCCTTCTCCGGGTCGACGTCCTCCACCAGCCGCGCCGCGTCGCGCAGCTGGTCGTGGGCGGGCATCGACGGCCCGCCGAGGTGCTGGATGTGACCGAGCAGGTGCAGCATGTCCGCCCGCAGCACCGGCTCGCGGGCCTCCTGGACCACCCCGGCGAGCAGCCGCCGGGCGTGCTCCCCGTGACCGGAGCGCCAGAACGCCTCCGCCGCCCGGAGCTGGCGGCGCAGCCGGGCGTCCGGGTCGGGGCTGAGCGCCGCCGCCCGCTCCAGCGCCGACGCGCCGGCCGCGAACCCGGTGCGGTCCAGGGCCTCGTCGGCGGCGCGCTCAAGGGCGGCCGCCACGTCCTCGTCGGGCCCGAGCGCCGCCGCCGCCATGTGCCACACGCGCCGGTGCCCGTCGCCGGCGAGCGCCTCCGCCAGCGCGCGGTGCGCCGCCCGCCGCCGCCCGGAGGGCGCCCCCTGGTACACGGCCGAGCGCATCAGGGGGTGGCGGAAGTCGATCCGCAGCCCGCTGATCGACACCAGGCCCGAGCGCTCCGCCTGGTCCAGGGCGTCCGGCCCGGCGCCGAGCGCCTCGGCCGCCTCCATCACCAGCGACACGCGCCGGCTGTCGTCCGCCGCCGCCGTGAGCAGGAGCGCCTGCACGTCGTCCGGCAGGGCCCGCACCCGGTCGAGGTAGGTGCGCTCGATCGCGCCCGGCAGCGGCAGCGACTCGGGGAGGGGCTCCTCGCCCGCGAGCTGCGCCCGGCTCAGCACCGCGGGCATCTCGGACAGCGCCAGGGCGTTGCCGCCCGCCTGCTCCACGATCAGGGCGCGCACGAACGGCGCCATCGCCGTGCCCGCGCGCTCCTCCACCAGGGCGGCCGCGTCGTCCGGCGCCAGCCCCTCGACGGCGACGCTCGGCAGGCCGCGGCCGTCGAACCGCCGCTCGTCGCCCTCCCGGGCGGAGATCAGGATCGCGATCCCCTCCTCGCCGAGCCGGCGGGCGACGAACTCGAGCGCGTCGGAGGACGGGGTGTCGAGCCACTGCGCGTCGTCGACCAGGCACAGCACCGGCCGCCGCTCGGACATCTCCGACAGCAGCGTGAGGCACGCCGCCGAGATCAGGAAGCGGTCGTCGCCGCCCCGGTCGGCCATTCCGAGGGCGCCGCCGAGCGCCGCCGCCTGGGGGCCGGGGAGCCGGTCCAGCAGGTCCAGCGCCGGCCGCACGAGCTGGTGGAGGCCGGCGAACGCGAGCTCCACCTCCGACTCGATGCCGCGGGCGATGAGGACGTGCATGTCGGAGGCCCGCTCGCGCGCGTCCTCGAGGAGGGCCGTCTTGCCGACGCCCGCCTCGCCGCGCAGGACGAGTGCGCCGCTGCGCGAGGCCCGCGCATCGTCGAGGAGCGCTCCGACCCGGGCGCGCTCGGCATCCCGGCCGACGAGCATGCCCCGATGCTACGACGGCCCGTCCGGCGCCGTCGACGCGGCGCCGGACCGGCCGTGGGACTCAGGACTCGTCCGGGATGTCGCAGCCGGAGCCGTCGAACGTCTCCTGGAAGGCGGCGGGGTACGCGGCCAGCTCGTCCTCGAGGTCGACCAGGTTCTCGGCGCCGGTGTTGTCGCCGTCGAGGTCCTCGACCGCGTAGTAGAGGTCCCAGTAGGCCTCCGTGAGCGGGTTGTCGTACGCGTTCACCCACTCGTCCAGCTCCTCGTCGAGGTCGTCCACGGCGCCGGCGATGTCGTCGTAGGCGCCGTCGAGCTGGTCGTTGGTCGCCGTGAGCGGGTCCAGGCCCTGGTAGCTCACGATCGTGGTGCGCAGGTCGTCGAGGCTCTGACAGACATCGGCCTTCGCCGACTCCGTGTCCTCGAATGCGAGCGCGTTGACCGTGATCACCGCGCCACCGGCGAGGGCGCCACCGCAGAGGGTGACGGCGATGATCGAGCGCATCTTGTCCGAGATCTTCATGGCGGGTCTCCTGACGGGAGGGGGGTCGGTGTGCCGCCGACACCCATGTCCCGGACCCGCCCGCCGTGCATCGGCGAGATCCGCCTACGCCGGGATCGGGATGTCCCGGAGGGCCCTCCGCGAGTCGATCCCGAGCTTCGCGAACACGCTCCGGAGGTGCGCGTCGATCGTCCTCGGGGACAGGTAGAGCTGGGCCGCGACCTCCTTGTTGGTGAGGCCCTGCCCGACCATCCGGGCGATCTGCCGCTCCTGCGGCGTCAGCTCGGTGGCGGCGTCCGCCGCGCGGCGGGCGCTCTCGCCGCTCGCGCGCAGCTCCGCCCGTGCCCGCTCCGCCCACGGCGCCGCGTCCTGGGCCTCGAGCGACTCCAGCGCCGCGCGCAGGTGGCCGCGCGCGTCCGCCCGCCGCCGCGCCCGTCGCAGCCGCTCCCCCAGCAGCAGGTGGGACCGCGCCAGGTCGAACGGCCGGCGGTGCAGGGCGACCGCGGCGGCCAGCTCGCGCTCCGCCTCCCCGTCGTCCTCGGCCAGCAGGCCGCGGCAGCGGGCGGCGAGGGCCAGCGCCCAGCCCGGCGCGTCCGCCTGCGCGAAGGCCGTGAACCGCTCCAGGCCGGCCCGCGCGTCGCCGGGCCGGCCGGCCCGGACGGCCGCCTCCACCAGGTCGGGCGCCGACACCAGCGCGATGTGGTCGTGGACGGCTCCCGGCTCGGGGTTCGACAGGGCCAGCAGCCCCTCCAGGGCGGCGTCCACGCGCCCGGCGCCGAAGTCGAGCAGCGCCACGCCCCACCGGGCGATCCCGTCGGCGAACGTGGTGCCGTCGTCGCGCGTGATCTCCGCGACCTCGGCGGCCCGCTCGCGGCACGACACGTCGCGGCCGGCGACGCCGTCCAGGTGGGCCAGCACCGAAAGGTGCAGCGCGGCGGCGTTGCGCAGGCCCGCCTCCCGGGCCAGGGCGTACCCCTCGGCGGCCTCCGCTGCCACGCCGAACCGCCCCTCCAGCAGGCCGCGGACCGCCACGGTCGACAGGATCAGCGTGAGCGCGTCCACGGCACCGGACTCGCGGGCCAGCGCGACGGCCCGCCGCGCCAGCACCTCGCCCCGCTCGTCCTCGCCCGCCGAGCCGGCCCCGGCGGCGGCCCACGTGAGCCAGCGGGGCTCGCTGATGCCGTCGGCCGCGGCGACGGCCTCCCGCACCTCCCGGGCGCTCTCGGCGGAGCGCCCCTCCCACAGGCCGCCGACCCCCGCCAGCAGGCCGGCGAGCCACGCGTCCTCGGGGTCGTCGAGGCGCGGGAGCGCCCGCGCCCGGCGGCCGACCTCGGCGAGGCGGGGGAAGTCGCCGCACCATCCGGCGGCCTCGCCGGCGTCGAACAGCATCTCCAACGCGGCGCGGGAGTCGGTCGCGGCGGCGTCGTCTGCGGCGGCCACGAGCGTCGCGCAGGCCTCGGGCAGGGGGCCGCACCAGAACCCGATCACGCCGCGCAGGTGCCGCACCCGCGCCCCGAGCGCCGCGTCCGCGGGCCCCTCCGATGCGCGGTCCAGC
>BFBZ01000242.1_pt1 | contig 64916 bp, 43 predicted proteins | sample 1888401 | NCBI WGS metagenome assembly BFBZ01 (sample SAMD00112614, study PRJDB3348) | symbiont metagenome | host: Chara braunii
GTCGTCGTGCCGGTCTGCACGCAGATCGAGGCGCTGTTGAGCTCGAGCGCCGAATTGACCTTCAGGGCCTTCTTCACCATGAAGCCCTGGCCGTCGTAATAGGTCACGCCGGCGAAATTGGCGCCCAGCGAGGTGTCACGCGACAGGGTCCAGGTGGTGTTGCGCGACAGCACGTCGATCTCGCCCGACTGCAGTGCAGTAAAGCGATCCTTGGCGGACAGTGGAACGAACTTGACCTTGGTCGGATCGTTGAAGATCGCGGCGGCAATGGCGCGGCAAACGTCGACGTCGAGCCCGGTCCAGTTGCCCTTGTCGTCGGGCGCCGAGAAGCCAGGGAGGCCCTGGCTGACGCCGCAGGCGAGCATGCCGCGATCCTTGACGGTCTTGAGCGTTTCGGCCTGGGCGCCGACGCTCGCCAGCACCGGGGCGAGAGCAAGAGTAAGAGCCAGAGTGACGCGTTTCATAAATACAGCCTTTCGCGGGTCGTCCTTGGGGAGCGATGAATCTCAGCGCGTAGGAGGGGCCGACCTGAATCCGCCTCTGCAAACGCCATACCAAGAATATGGCGCGCGCCATGCACGACGGAGCCGTGCATGCGATATGAAGCGGAAATCGCGGCAAGCCCCTCAACGTGCAGCGATCGAATTGCGCCGGCATCACAGAACGACTGGCGGTCCGGGTCAAGGGGTTGACGGGCCTGTTCTGCATTCTGTTATTAACGACCGCAGTGCGGCCTGATTTCCAGCTATCCCGGCAGGTTCAAAGAGAAAAGACACGCGAATGGCATCATCGAACGACCCCGCTGCGGCGGTGCGACAAAACGTCGAGACACGGCTGGTCACGGCGGGGCGGGACACGAAGGCGCAGCACGGATTCGTGAATCCTCCTGTCGTTCATGGTTCAACGGTCCTGTATCCAACGGCTGAAGATCTGCATGCACACCGCGGCGAATTCCAGTACGGCCGCCACGGCACCCCGACCACGAAGGCGCTGCAGCAAGTGCTGATGGCGCTCGAGGGGCCGCAATGCGCCGGCGTCGGCATCGCGCCGTCAGGCCTCGGCGCCATCTCGACCACCCTGCTGTCGGTGCTCAAGGCCGGCGACCACGTTCTGGTGTGCGATAGCATCTATCGTCCAACCCGCAATTTCTGCAACGGCATGCTGGCACGCTATGGCGTCGAGACGACCTATTTCGACCCCTTGATCGGCGCAGGAATTGAGCAACTGCTCAAACCGAATACACGCGCGGTGGTTGTCGAGGCGCCGGGCTCGCAGTCCTTCGAAATGCCGGACATCCCCGCCATTGCCGCGGTTGCGCATGCGCACGGCGCGCTGGTGATCGACGACAACACCTGGGCGACGCCGCTCTACCATCGCTCCCTCGATCAGGGCGTCGACATCAGCATGCAAGCGGCCACCAAATATATCGGCGGCCACTCCGACATCATGTTCGGGACGATTTCGGCCAATGCGAAGGCGTGGCCGCTGATCTCCGAGGGTATCCGCCTGCTCGGCGTCTGCGCCGGACCGGACGACGTGTTCCTGGCCTTGCGCGGCGTACGGACGCTCGGCGTGCGGCTGGCGCAGCATCATCGGTCCGGCCTGGAGATGGCGCGCTGGCTCGCCGCCCGTCCCGAGGTGATCGAGGTGCTGCATCCCGCGCTGGAAAGCCATCCGGGGCACGCGATCTGGAAGCGCGATTTCACCGGCGCCTCCGGCCTGTTCAGCATCGTGCTGGAACCAAAGGCGCAGGCCGCCGTCGACGCCATGCTCGACACGCTCACGCTGTTCGGCATGGGCTATTCCTGGGGCGGCTTCGAGAGCCTGGCGATCCCGTTCGACTGCGCGAGCTACCGCACGGCGACCACATGGGCACCCGGCGGTCCGACACTGCGGCTGCACATCGGTCTCGAGAATACCGAGGATCTCAAGGCCGATCTCGATCGCGGCTTTGCCGCGTTCAACGCCGCTTGACCACGCCGCCCGCAGGGGCGGAGCGCCGCGCGATCGGGCAACCGGGGCCGCCAAATTGGCGTTGATCCCCGGCCGATTGGGCGTAGCCTTGGTCTGAAGACAAGCGGGAACGAACGGGAATCATGGTTCTGCTCGATCTGATGGGTGGCGTGGCGCTGCTGCTGTGGGGCCTTCACATGGTCCACAGCGGCATCCTGCGCGCCTTCGGCCCGGATATCAGGCTGCTGCTGTCGCGAGCGCTGCGGAACCGTTTCAGCGCCCTCGCGGCCGGACTCGGCCTCACCGCGCTTCTCCAGAGCAGCACGGCAACGGCGCTCATCACCACCTCCTTTGCTGCGGAAGGCCTCGTCGGCCTGATCCCCGCGATGGCGATCATGCTGGGCGCCAATATCGGCACCACGCTGATCGTCCAGGTGCTGTCGTTCAACGTCGCGGCCGTCGCGCCGATCCTGTTCGTGCTCGGCCTGGTGGCGTTCCGCAGCGGGCCGCGATCGCGCATCAAGGATCTCGGCCGGGTGTCGATCGGCCTCGGCCTGATGCTGCTGTCGCTCCATATCCTGATCGACACGCTCGCGCCGGCCGAGGAGGCGCCGGCGATGCGTGTGTTCATGCAGGCGATCACCGCCGACGTCACGCTGTGCATCATCTTCGGCGCCGCCGTCACCTGGATCGTGCATTCCAGCGTCGCGAGCGTGCTGCTGGTGATGTCGCTGGCCTATGCGCATTTCATCACGGCCGATGCGGCCATGGCACTGGTGCTCGGGGCCAATCTCGGCAGCGCCGTCAACCCGGTGTTCGAGGGCGCCCGGCGCGACAATCCCGCGAGCTATCGCCTGCCCGTCGGCAATCTCCTCAACCGCATCATCGGCGTCGCGCTGATCGCACCCTTCCTGCATCCGCTCGCGGCTCAGCTGCAGCAATGGCAGCCGGATCTGTCGAAGCTGACCGCGCAGTTTCACATGGCATTCAACCTCGGCACGGCGCTGGTCTTCATCGGTCTGCTCGGCAGCATCGAGAAGCTGCTCGTCAGACTGTTCCCCGACCGCCCGGCCGAAGTCGATCCCGCCAAGCCGCGCTACCTCGACGAGACCGCGCTGGAGACACCGTCGCTGGCGCTTGCGGACGCGGCGCGCGAGGCGCTGCGCATGGGCGATCTGGTCGAGACCATGTTGCGCAATGTCATGACCGCGATGATGACCAACGACCGTGGCCTCGTGGATCAGGTGTCACGCGCGGACAATGTCGTCGACCGGCTCGACGAAGCCATCAAGCTTTACATCACCAAGCTGACGCGGGGCAGCCTGGACGATCGCGAGGGCAAGCGGGCGATGGAGATCATCTCCTTCGCGATCAACCTCGAACACATCGGCGACATCATCGACAAGAACCTGAGCGAGCTCGCGACCAAGAAGATCAAGCGCAGGTTCCAATTCTCCGCGGAGGGCGCCGACGAGCTGCAGGCCTTTCACCGCCAGATCATGGAGGCGCTCCGCGTCGCGTTCGGCATCTTCATGTCCGGCGATGCGCAGCAGGCGCACCAATTGCTCGATCAGAAAGCCGAGCTCCGCAACGCCGAGCTCGGCGCGACCGAGCGGCACCTCGAACGTCTGCGCGACGGCCGCTCGGAGACGCTCGAAACCACCTCACTGCATCTCGACGTGCTGCGTGACCTCAGGCGGATCCACTCACACATCTGTTCGGTCGCCTATCCCGTGCTCGATGCCGCCGGCGAGGTTGCGACGCGCCGCGGCGAGGCGGCTGACAGCGTGGCGACGACCGTGCCCGTGCCCCTGCCCCCGTCCTCGGCCCGGCCGCTGCCGCGCTGAGGCGCAGGACGGCCCCACGAACGGACGACGGCACATCCGCCCTGTGAACCTGAAGGCCGCTCCGGTCAATTGCTCAGCGTCTGCGACTCGCGCTGACGGTTCTTGAAGATCAGCATCACGTTGCGGACGTAGATGATGTTCGACAGCAACTGGCCGAAGATGATGACCGGCTCGCGTTTGACGAGACCATAGATCAGCGTCATGAGGCCGCCGCCGATCGAGAAGAACCAGAAGGCAAGGGGCACCACGCTCTTGCCCGCGCGCTCGCTGGCGATCCACTGCACAAGGAAGCGCGCGGCGAAGGCCAGTTGGGCGGCGAGGCCGAACACCAGCCAGAAATCGAATTTGGCGATGAAGATGTCGTAGAGATAGTTGCTGAACGCCTGCCCGAATTGAATCAGCATTACTTTACCTCGATCACAACCGGCGTCGGCTTCTTGCGGCGGATCAGCCACCACACGCCGGCGAGATCCATGATCCCGATCCAGAGCCGGTCGAAGAACCCGTAGTTCGAGACACCGGAGTGCCGGGGTCGATCTATCACGTCGATGTAGGCGATGTCGTAGCCCTCACGCCGCACCAGGGCGGGAAGGAAGCGGTGCAGACCATCGAAATACGGCATCATCAGGAAGACGTCGCGGCGGACCGCCTTGAGGCCGCAGCCGGTATCGCGGGTGCCGTCATGCAGCACCGCATTGCGGATCTTGTTGGCAAGCCGCGATTGCAGTTTCTTGAAGCCGGTGTCCTTGCGACCGACGCGCTGGCCTGCGACGAGGCCGACACCCGCCCCGCCCTTTTCGAGCGCAGCGATGAGGTCGGGCAGGAAGGCGGGATTGTTCTGCCCGTCGCCGTCCAGCGTCGCAACCATCGCGCCGTGGGCCGCGCGGATGCCGCTTCTGACGGCCGCCGATTGCCCGGACGACTTCTCATGGCGCAGCACGCGCAGGTTCGGCCGCCGCGCCATCTCCTCGGCGAGCCGTTGCGCGGTGTCATCGGTCGAGCCGTCGTCGACGTAGATGATCTCATAGGCCCAGAGACCGTCGAGCGCGGCCGCGATCTCGGTGATCAGGGGCGTGATGTTGCCGGCCTCGTTGCGCACGGGAACGACGATGGAGACGGCAACGGGGGTTTCGGTCGACAAGATGAGACTCGCGATGGCGTGACTGGACCGGTTCCTGCCCCGGGCGATGCGGCGGAGGCTTATTATGGGGCTTGGGGCCGCCTATCAACCCCTTTAGCGCGGTACGATTTGGCCGTCCTTGGCCAGGCGGAAGCCCAGCCGTCGTGCTGCGAACCAGTAGCGGACCAGCATGGCGCAGGCCAATCCGACCACGGCGCCGGCGACCACATCGCTTGGATGATGCGCCAGCAGCACCAGCCGACTCAGGGCAATCACGACGGCATAGATGAACATCGGTATCCGCAGCCGCGACCAGACGGCAGCAATGGCGAATGCGAGCGCGAAGGCGGTCACCGCATGCGCCGACGGCATGCTGAAATAGGCCGGCGTGCCGTTGAAGGGTTCGAAATTGAACGCATTGGCCTTGCCGCCGACGAAGGGACGGCCGCGCCCGATGATGTATTTCAACACCTGGGCCGATAGCACGGAGAGCAGAACCGCGAAGAAGAAAAACTGAACATGCGTCGCAAAGTTCAGAAGCCGGCTGCGCGAAGCCTCAGGCCACAACGGCGCGATCAGGATCGTCGCGACGACCCCCACTGCCAGCAGTCCCAGCACGTATTCGTCCTGGCCGAATTCGGTGATGATGCGCACCGGCCACAGGCTCGGTGTTCCACGCGCTGGCATCAGCCCGATTTCGTAGGCATCGAAGGTGAACATCAGCATCAAGACCACACTCAGGCCGATGGCACCGAGCAGGAGAAGCTCGCGTCGCAGGCGTTGCCGGCCCGCAGCGTCCGGCGCGGTCTGCGGCCGCCGAACCAGCCGGCCGAACGAGAATTTGCCGACCAGCGCGAGCTGGGCGAGATAGCCTGACGACAGCGAGGGCGTGTCTGGCGCCGACATCTACTCGGTGCCTTCCGAACGATAGATCGCAATCGAGACCGGGCGGCCTTGCGAGATGTTGTAGCCGTCGATGCGCTTGGCGACGTTGTAGCGCAGCCCGATGGCCTCGGCGCGCTGCACGAACGCCCGTTCGGTGCGCTGCTCGACAAGCGCGAAGCGGCACGTGCCATGGTTGAGGAAGTCGGCCGCCCCCGAGCCGTCGGTGAGCTGTGTCGAGGTTCCTGTCATGAACACGAGGCTAGGTTCGTGGAAACCTGCCGCTGCCGCCTTCGGCCCGACGCAGACCACGTTGCGCAGCGCGCGCGCAATCTCCGCGCTGGGAAACAGCGGTGTCAGCGCCGGCAGCACGGCGCCATACACCACGAACGCCAGGAACATCGCCGCCACGCCGGCATTCAAGAGCGAGCGCTCGGCACGGCCGTCGTCATAGAGCCACCAGGCGAACAGGCCGAAAATCAGCGACGCCGCCACGAACGGCCAGGCCAGGAACACCGGCTGGTGCGTGACGATGATGGCGCCGATCACGGCCACCACCGACGTGATGGCGGGAATCGCGAACCACCAGGCGGCGCCGCGCCGCAGCCAGTTGCGCGCCAGCACCCGCCGCTCCAGCGCGCCCACGGTGAGGATGGCGATTGCCGGATAGAGCGGCAGCACATAATGCGGCAGCTTGGTCAGGACGGCCTCGAACACGACCCAGGACGGCAGCAGCCAGGCCAGCAGGAACTGCGCCCCCGGCTCGCGCCGCGCGCGCCAGACGGCGGGGGCTGCCATGGCGGCCAGCGGCGCGCCGGGCCAGAAGGTGATGAACAACAGCAGCAGATAGAGGCCCGGCGGTGCGCCGTGCGACTCCTGGGCGCCGATCTTGCTCAGCATGTCGCCGCCGACGGAATCGGCGAAGAAGGTGTCGCCGGCGCGCAGGAAAATCAGCACGAACCAGGGCAGCACCAGCACCAGCATCCACATCAGTCCCCATAGAGGGCGCAGACGCGATAGCCAGCCAGCACCGCGATCCATGATCGCCAGCGCCGCGATCGTCAGTCCCGCGAACATCAGGATCAGCGGGCCCTTGATCAGGATGCCGCCGGCGAGCGCCGTCCAGAAGATCGCAGGCGGTCCCCACGGTGGATGCACCGGATCCTCGCCGCGCTGCCACGACAGATAGACGCGGGCCAGCGCACCCATCGCAGCCACCACGGTGAATAGCAGCATCGCGTCGGTCTTGGCGAGCCGGGCTTCCGCCCCGAGCAGCACCGAGCAGCACATCAGCAGGGCGGCGAACACGGCGCCGCGCCGTGTCACGAAGGAGAGCGCGGTCCAATAGGTCAGCAGCACCGCGCCGATCGCACCGATCAGCGAGGGAATGCGGTAGACCCAGATGCGCAGCTGCGCACGCGGCAGACCGATCGCCGACGCCGTCTCGACCGCAGCCGATTGCAACCAGTAGATGCCGACTGGCTTCTTGTAGCGCACGTCGTCCTGGAAGCGGATATCGACGTAATCGCCGCTCTCGACCATCTGCTTGGTCGCCTGGGCGAAGCGCGCCTCGTCGCGATCGATCGGCGGGATGGTGAAGAAGCCCGGCAGGAACAACAGCAGCCCGCAGACGAGCAGGAACGCCACCGCCCTGGTGTGGCTCACGGTGACGGCATCGATCATCCGCACCAGCCGATTGCCTGGATTGACCAGGTTCTTCGGCTCGCGCGGCTCTCCAAAACGGGGGCGGGCAAAGGTCTCGACCATGGGGTTCCGAATACGCTGAAACCGCTATGTCGACAACCGCTTAGCGAACCCTCACTGGATTCTGACCACAACTGTGTCCGCAGCGCCCGTGGCATCGATCACGGTGAGGCGGGCAAAGCCCGGCCCGGGCGGATCGATCAGGCGCTGGCGCCGGCTGTCGATCTCGCCGACGGCTAGTCCATTGACCAGCATGGTCAGCGGCAGCACGCCCCCGGACACTTTCACCGGCATCACCGACGCCTCGGGACCGGCGGACCGGTCGACATCGATGCGGGAGCCGTTCAGCGGGAACTGAATGTGCGGCGCCTGCTCCGCGCCGGTCCGCACCAGTTCTCCGACCGGCCGGAACCGGCGCAGGGGCAGCGGCAACTTTGAATTGCTGGCGACAAGCGCACCCTTGGGCGGCTTTGGCAGTGTCACCGGCAGCTTGCCGCTGCGGGCAAAAGCGTCGAACAGGATCGGCGCCGCGGCGACGCGGCCGATCAGGCCGGGCACCGGCGCGCCGTCGGGCCTGCCGACCCAGACGCCGATCGTCACGCGGCCGTCGAAACCGACCGACCAGGCGTCGCGATAGCCGTAGCTGGTACCGGTCTTGAAGGCGATCCGGTTGCGGGCTGCGTTTTCCGGCGGCGGGGTCCCCAGCAGCACGTTGCCGACCTGCCAGGCGGCCGCCGAATCCATCAGCCGCAACGGCTCGCGGGCATCGTCGGTGCCCTCCCCGGTCATGATCTCACGCAGCGGCCTGGTGGTGCCCAGGCGCGGGAATCCGGCATAGAGCTGGGCGAGGTCCTGCAGGGTCACGCCGACGCCGCCGAGGCCCATGGCAAGGCCTGGGGCTTCGTCCTTCGGCAGCACCAAATTGCCGCCGGCCTGTTTCAGTCGCGACGACAGCCGGCTGGCGCCGACACGATCGAGCAGCACGATGGCGGGAACGTTCAGGGACAGTTGCAGCGCCTTGCGCACCGGCACCGTGCCCTGGAACGTCATGTCGAAATTTTCCGGCGCGTAGGAGCCGAAGCGCACCGGGCGGTCCTCGATGAGGCTCTCCGGGTGCACGAAGCCGTCCTCGAAGGCGAGCCCATATATGAACGGCTTCAGGGTCGAGCCTGGCGAACGCACCGCGCGGGTCATGTCGACCTGCCCTGCCCGCTTCTCGTCGAAATAGTCGGCCGATCCGACATGGGCGAGCACGTCGCCGCTGTCATTGTCGACCACGATGATGCCGACCGAGACGTTCGGTCCCAATGCGATGGCGCGATCGCGCGCCAGCGGCTCCAGCACCTTCTGCAGCGAGGCGTCCAGCGTAAGGCGGATGATCGGCTGATCCTTGACGGTCGCCGAGGCCTGGTCGGCAGCATGCGGCGCCAGGATCGGCATCGGCTGGCGGAAGGCCGGCACGGCTTGCGCCTTCGCCTGCGCCGCGTCCTCGGCGGAGATCACGTTCTCCGACACCATGCGGTCGAGAACGCGGTCGCGGCCGCGTCGAGCGGCCTCGGGATGCCGGTCGAGCCGCCGCGTCTCCGGTGACTGCGGCAGCGCCACCAAGAGTGCCGCTTCCGCCAGTGACAGCCGCTTCGGCTCCTTGCCGAAATACGCGATCGAGGCGGCGCGGATGCCTTCGAGATTGCCGCCATAGGGCGCGAGCGTCAGGTAGAGATCGAGGATCTCGTCCTTGCTCAGCTCATGCTCGAGCTCGAGCGCGCGCACGATCTGCCTGAGCTTGGCGTGCAGCGAGCGCTGCCGCCTGGGCTCGAGCAGCCGCGCCAGCTGCATCGTGATGGTCGAGCCGCCCGACACGATGTGGCCGTGCGCGCCGAGCTGGATCGTGGCGCGCGCCAGCGCGCGGGGGTCGACGCCGTGATGGTCGTAGAAGCGCTGGTCCTCATAGGCGAACAGCAGTCTCAAATAGGTCGGATCGACGTCCTTCTTCGCGCTAACCGGTAGCCGCCATCGCCCATCCGCCATCGCATAGGCGCGCAGCAGCTTGCCGTGGCGGTCGACGACGGTGGTGGACACGGCTCTGGCCTCGCGCAGCGGCAGCGGGCCGAGAGAGATGGTGTAGGCGGTGAAGGCAAGGACGACTGCGACGAACAAGAACAGCGCGCCCGCAAGCAGCCGTTTGACGCTCCGCCCTCTCCTCGGGTCATGGCCGGGCTTGTCCCGGCCATCCGCGCCTTCGTCGCCGCGAGCGATGGATGCCCGGGTCAAGCCTGGGCATGACGGAGTGTGCGGCTCCGTCCGGCCACCCAACTCACGATCGCTCGTTCCACCCTCGCTCATTTCGCCGCGCGGACCTCCACGGAGCCCGTACCGGTCCGACCATAGCGTGAGGGATTGTACATGTCCTCGACATAGGCCTGCGGCAGCACGTATTTGCCAGGCGACACCGCGCGTACCACGTAGGCGACCGTGAACACGGACTTGGAATCCGCGGCGCGGTCGAGCGCGGCGGTGAAGCGGTCGTCGCGGAACTCGGTATTGACCGGCTCCTGGCCGTCCTCGATCCAGTCCAGCGTGCCGCTGTCGCCCGACGACACCAGATGCGGATTGTCGATCTCCAGCCCCGCCGGTAGATAGTCGGACACCATGATGTGCCCGTATTCCGGCTTGGCCTCGGTGACCTTCAGCACGACAGCGAAACGGTCGTTCTGCTTCGCGGTTCTGATATCGGCCGGCTTGCCGTCGAGCGTGTAGTAGCCACGCTCGATCTTGAAGCCGTTCGATGCCGCCGGCTCCGGCGTCAGCGGCGAGCCGGAGACGGAGACCACCGCCTGCACCGGCGCATCACCGGTGTTGGTGATCTTCAGCGGCTGGCCCGAGAGCTCAGCCGCCTTGTAGCTGCGGTACAGCGCCTGCTTCACCGCCTGCCCGTTGACATCGAGCGTCAGCGTCTCCTTGGCGAGCGCACGCGCCGCCAGCACCATCCACGCATTCTCCTGCGTCGAGGTGTACGACGTCAGGCCACGCGCTGCCTCGACGCGGGTCACCGCCTGCGTCAGCGTCGCGCGCGGCGCATTGCCTTCGCCGGCCAGTGACACCAATGCCGCCGCATCACGCAGGTCGGAGCCGTAATCGGTGCGGCCGAACACCAGCACCGGCTTCGGCGCGAGGCTGTCGGCGGCTGCCGCATAGACCCGCTCGGCGCGGGCGCGGTCGCCGACCAGCGCGAGCGCCGCGGCGAGCTGCGCCTTGGCAATTGGAGTTGCGAGATTGCCGAGCTTGGTGTCGGCGAGATAGCGCAGGTCGCCGATCGGCGCCGCGCCGTTGCGCGCGAGCACGTAGAGGCCGTAGGCGAGATCGCGGCCGCCGCTCTTCTCTGGCTCCTCGGCATTGACCACCGAGTTCCTGACGCGGTCGAGCGCGCTCTTGAACAGCACGTCCGGCACGGCAAAGCCCTTTTCGCGGGCGCGGGTCAGGAAATCCGTCACGTAGGCATCGAGCCAGGGATCGTCGCCGCCGGCCGACCACAGGCCGAACGAGCCGTTGGAGCCCTGACGCGCCAGCAAGCGGTCGATCGAGTCGCGGATGCGCTGGTCGACCTCGGTGTCCATCGCGAGATGCGCGCCGGCTGCGAGCTCGTTGACATAGAGCAGCGGCATCGCGCGGCTGGTGATCTGCTCCGAGCAGCCATGCGGATAGCGGTCGAGCGCCTTGAGGATGGTTGCCGCATCGAGCGCGGTCGACAGTCCCGCCGACAGCGACACCGTACCGGTGCCCGCCACGAGATCATTGAACATGTCCGATGTCAGCGTCAGGCTCTCGCCCTTCGCGAGCGTGCGGATCGAGCGCCGCGCCAGCACCTGGGTCGCCGGCTTGACGTCGAGCTGATAGTGCCGCGCCAGCGCCAGCCCGTTGGGGCCCTTGATATCGACGTCGAGCTGCGCCGTACCGGTGCCGCTGGCATCCAGCGGCAGCGTCGACGACGCCCGCTGCTTGGCGGCGAGCTTCAGCGTGACGTTGGCATTGCCGGAGACCTTGACCGGGCCGCTGGCCTTGACGCCGACGACATAGTCGCCGGGCGCGCCCTCGACGTTATCGAGGTCGAACGACAGCGTGCCGCGGTCGCCGCTCAGCAAAAAGCGCGGCAAGGTCGCGGTCAACACCACCGGATCGCGCACGGTGACGTCGACATTCGCCCGGCCGACTTTCGTGGCGCTCCATGCGACCGCCATCACCCGCGCAGTTCCTGCGAACTCCGGAATATCGAAGCTGACCTCGACGGTGCCATCGGGCCCGACGGTCACGATGCCCGAATACAGCGCCAGCGGCTTCTGCGTCGGCGGCGAGCCTTGCAGCTCGGCTCCGCCACTGTCACCGCCCGAGCGGATCTGGCCGCGCGTGCCCTGCATGCCGTCGATCAGCTGGCCATAGAGGTCGCGGATCTCCGCGGAGAGCTGGCGCTGGCCGAGATAGTAATCGTCGGGCGCCGGCGGCTTGTAGTTGGTGAGGTTGAGAATGCCGACATCGACCGCCGCGATCACGATCTTGGCGTCCTCGCCGGGATTGAGCCCACCGACCTTGACCGGAATCTTCAACGCCGAGCCCGGACGTACCAGCGCAGGCGGCGTCAGAGCCACGTTGAGCGTGCGCGCTGATTTGTCGATGCCGAACCAGGCGACGCCGAGCGCGCGGCCCGGCATGCGCTGCGCGGCCGCATCGAGCGGACGGCGCAGCGTCGTGACGACGTAGGCGCCGGTGCCCCAATCCTTGCCGACCGCAAGCTTGACTTGGTTGGTACCTTCCTTGACCTCGGTGGTCTGCGTCGTCAGTAGCCGGTCGCCGAGCACGTTGACCGTCAGCTTGCCGGCAGTGCGCGCATTGACCGTCACGATCATGCTCTCGCCGGACTGGTATTGCGGCTTGTCGAGCGAGGTCTCCAAGAGATCCGGCGTGTCGGCGCTGCCGTCGGTGTACCAGCCGACATCGAACTGCAGCGACGTCACCGGGCCGTCGGCATCCGCCGACTTGACGTCGAGGCGATAGCGCCCGGCCTCCGGCTGGAAGCTCAGCCGCGCCGGCTTGTTGGCTGATATCGTGACGTCGCCGTCGCCGACGCGCCGCGTCGATTTCACCGGCTCATACTCCCAATAGGAGTTCTGCCGGTACCACTGGTAGCGCGACTCGATCTTCAGCAGCTCATAGCGCAGCCCGCTTCGCGCCAGCGTCTTGCCCTCCGGCGAGACGAACACGACGTCGAACTCGGCCTTGTCGCCCTCGCCGACGCTCTTGCCGGAGAACGACGGCTTGATGCCGATCTGCGCCGCCTTGGGCGCCACGGGGAGCACCAGCTTGCGCTCGACGGCGCGGCCGCCGGTCTCAGCCAGGCGCACATAGATCTGCGCCTCCTGCGGCCGGCTGGAGGACGGCGGCTTGGGCAGGCTCACCGGGAACGTCGCCGCCCCCTTCTCGTCCGTTTCCGGCATGCCTTCGATCGGGGTGCGCTCGTTGGAGGCGCTCTCCTCGTCGGCGACGCCGAACTGGTAGCCCGGGAACCCCGGCCGCTCGGGCGCGGTCGTCACCAGCAGGTCGCCCTCGAGCTGCAGGCCGGAGGCCGGCGCACCGTAGAGGAAATGGCCGTCGACCTTCACCTCCACCGGAGTCTCAGCCTTGATCTGCTTGTCCTTGGAGCTCAAATCGAATTCCAGCCGCTCGGGGACGTAATCCTCGACCATGAAGGTGGTCTCGCCGACCGCCGTCCCCTTTGGGTCGGTGAAGGCGCGCACGCGGTAGGTGCCGGTCGGCACCGCCGAGTTCAGCGCCACGCTGAACGAACGGCCGCCGGCGCCCTGGTCCGGCAGCACCGCGCGGCGAAACTCGACGCCGTCGGGACGCTCGACGACCAGCGTCAGCGGCGTGCCGGTCATGGCATTGCCCTTGCCGTCGCGCAGCAGCGCGGTGAGGTAGACCGTCTCGTTGGAGCGGTAGACGCCGCGCTCGGAATAGACGAAAGCGTCCGGCCCCGTGGGCGCTTCGCGCCCGGCGACGCCGCGATCGGACAGGTCGAAGGCTGACGTCTTCAGGCTGAGGAAGGCATAGTCGGTCTTCTCGCCCGACACGGTCAGCATCGCCGGCGACAGCCCGCCCTCGCCACGCGCCAGGCCCGTCTCGAACAGCACGTGGCCGGCGTCGTCGGTCTTGCGCGTCGCGAGGATCTCGTTGTTGCGCGCCACCAGCCGCACCTCGGCGCGCGCGACCGGATCAGTCGAGGCCAGCGAATTGACGAACACGTGAATGCCGTCATTGCCGGAGAACGCGGCGACGCCGAGATCGGAGACGATGAACCATTGCGTCGCGAGTTGGCCGCCGTCCTCGTCATTGCCGCTCGTCGGCCCCTTCGGCGCCGCCGTCATCACATACACGCCGGGCTGCATGTCGCTCAGCGCCTGATCGACCGGGAAGGCCGTGGTGACGTCCTGGTTCAGGGTCATCGCGGTCGACAGCTCGCCGCTCCACACCTTCATGCCGCGCTCATTGCCGAGATCGGTGAGCTGATAGCTCGACAGCGGCCGCTGGAAGTCGCTGTCGATGACGGTGTTGATCAAATTGCGGTCGCCGATCCGGAACACGTTGACGGTGACCGCCGGCGTGTTGACGCTGACCAGCGGAATGCCCTTCTGCCCGATGCGCGGCAGCACATAGGCCTTGCCGGTGAAGCGCACGAACGGCTTGCGGTCGCGAACATAGATGTTGAACTCGGCCGATTTCGGCAGGCTCTCCTTGACGCCCGACGGCAGCCCGGCGCGCAGATTGATGTTGTAGCGCTCGCCGTGCTTGAGACCCTCGACGCAGAGCTGCTTGTCCTCCGAGGTCAGCGCCGGCTTGTCATTGCCGGCCTGGGCCACGAACGGCGAGAAGTCGGTGCGCTTGGCGAGATCCTCGGAGAACTGGAAGCAGGCGCGCGGGCTCGCCGAGTCCGAATCCACGGTGTAGTCGAGCAGCTTGAAGCCGTGCTCGTCGCGCATCCGCTCATACTGCCCACGGACATCGGCCACCTCACGCAGCTCGAGCGACATCCTGAGCGTATCCAGCGCTGGCCGCCACAGCTTGCGCTCGGCCATGGTCTTGCCGAGCACGGCCAGCGCATCCGCCTCCTCGCCGGCATTTCCGGCGCGCTGATAGGCGATGTAGGCCGCCGTCGAGGCCCGCTCCAGGAGGAAGGTCTGCTCCGACGGATTGATCGGCTTGATCTGGTTGAGCACGGTGCGCGCCAGCCGCAGCCAGTTACCGGAATCATCCGGCGCAGCGGTCGCGATCTGCCCGAGGATCTGCAGGCCGGTCCGTAGGTCGTTCCGCCGCAGCGCCGCGTCGGCATCGGTGCGAAGCGTCGCCAGCGGCTTGTTCACCGCCCCCGCCTCGCTCTTGATCTGCGCCTCCAGCTTGATCGCGGCATCGGCGAGGTCGTCGCGCTTGAACGCCTTGTCGGCGGCGTGGGCAGAAGCAAGACCGAGCGCCATGATGGCGCAGAGGACGGCGGCGCGAACCAGACCGATCATGGGGCAGCTCCTTGGACGGCGATTGGGGCGGCTGTTCCGGACACGCGGAGAGATGTCCGTGTTTGGCCGATTCGTGGCGAGAATGGACGCGAAATGGTGACGGACTGATGGCAAAGGTTGCAGCGGACCCGCGAGCGGCCCGTCCCAGGCGCGACCATCGGCACGCACATGCGACAGGAAAATCTGTTCATCAACGGGCAATTCACAGGACATGGCATACAGACAACCGCGGCGGCCGCCGATCCGGCGCCGCTGACGCGCAAATGGGGCGATAGACCCACCTCCGCCTCCGCTTGGTCTCGCCGGGCCTCCGTCGGGTTCGGCCGCTCTTGGCGAAACGGAAGATTTTTCATATGACCCGTGCTATGGAAAGCGCGCCGGCCGGGCTTTGCCTTCGGCACCCATCCCATGACGCTCATCCTCCGGACGTTCATCTTGGGATGGTCACCGGGCGATAGTCGTCTCGCGACGCCGGTCCCATAGCTCAACTGGATAGAGTAGCGGATTTCTACTCCGCGGGTTGCAGGTTCGAGTCCTGCTGGGATCGCCAGTCGCCACGCCAGCGCCATCTTGGCGCCCCGCCACTCGTCCATTTTGAAGCATTGCCGTGAACGACAGGGCGTGCGCACCCGAGCCCGCCCTCGTTTGGCGGGCGCGTAGCCATGGCGTTGGGGGGCTCGGTTGGCGAAACATGAGGCATCCCGGTTTCTGGTCAGAATCCTGCGGTCCCGATTCCGCGACCACAAGACGGAGCTGTCCGAGTTGCAGCGTCACATCCGGCGCGGCGACATCGTCTGCGACATCGGCGCCAACAAGGGCAGTTTTCTCTACTGGCTGGCACGGTGGTCGGCGCCGGGGCGGGTCATCGCCTTCGAGCCCCAGCCGGATCTTGCCGAACGATTGGCGCGGCTCTGCTCCCGGTTCTCGCTCGACAATGTCGTCGTCGAACCGCGCGCCGTCTATTCGTGCTCCAGCAGGAAAACCCTGTTCGTTCCCGAAGGGCATCAGCCCGGAGCTTCGCTGCTCCGGCCCGCCGAGACCTCGAAGGCGATCCAGGTGCAGACGACGTCGCTGGACGACTATCTCCCCGACACCGCAAACGTCTCTGCGATCAAGATCGACGTCGAGGGTGCCGAACTCGACGTACTGCGCGGCGCCGAGCGCACCTTGCGCCGATGCCGGCCGTTGATCGTGGTCGAGTGCGACCGCCGCCTGGCGACGCTCGACAGGGTGAAGGAGACATTCTTGCTCCTGCGGAGTCTCGGCTATCGGGGCCAATTCCTGAGCCGCGGGAGATTGCTTCCGTTGTCTGCCTTCGACCCGGAAATCCATCAGCGCGCCGATGGCGAATGGTTCTGGAAGCGGAAGGACTATTGCAACAACTTCATCTTCAGGAGCGTGCGCGCGCCGACGTCCTGTGACCACGAAGCTTTCCTGGCACCGATCGAAACCACTTCGCCGGGCGCACGAAGTCGTCCTGAAACAGTCCCCCGGCACGTTGCCCAGCATCACATCGACTGATGGGGGTTACCGATGTCCACGTTGCTGAGCTTTATTTTCGAATCCTATTGCCTGAGCTGCCGGGCGATGTTTCCGGAGCTTGATACCGGTCAGCCGACCGTCGCTGAGTAGCGCGCGCCGAGCGGCCGGACTCTCGACCCGAGGTTCAGCCGCGCGGACCCAGCGGTTCTGCTTTGGCTGTTCGCCTGCAACGCAGGATGCCTCGCGTGCATTAAGCTTTCCTCTTCAGCTTAACGCCGGCTTCAATTTGACGCCGACGCCCTTCATCCGCCACGTGCTGGGCGATGGAGTTGAACCATGTTCGAACTAGCCATTTTGACTGCAATCTGTTTCATCGCCACCGTCGCCCTCACGATCATTTACCAGCGGCGCCAGGATGTCCTGTACGGCCCCTACATTACCGATGTCTCGTGGCCGACGGCGCTCCCCGACGACCGCGTCGAAGCGTCGTCATCCTGAGCCTGGACGCACTCCCGGAATGCTCCCGCACAAGCCGTCGCGATCACGCCAGGGAAGAGTGGCGGTGCGGCCGACGCCCGATTTCAGAAGCCGATGCGCCCGCCAGAATCGTTGAGCAGCGCATCGAGCCGGTCCGGGCTCATGCTTTGTCCGCCGGGCATCTCGATGCTGACGCAGGCGGCGCCGAGACGCAGATAGGCATTGGCCGTCAGCAGCGCGTCCTGCGCGCTGCGGCACCTGATGGTAGCGATCGCGCTGGCGCTTTCGGCCCGTACGGTGAAGGACGCTGCGGCCATGAAGGACTGGCTCATCTGTAAGCGGCGGCTGAAATGAAGCCGAAGCTTATTCAGAGGAGCCCGACGGTATCATTGAGGTGGATCAAAGCCGCCAGCCGAAGACTTCGCTAAGCGCCCCCCTCAGCTTCGGTTCAGCGACAGGCTGATGCGGGTGACGATGCCGTCCCAAGCGCGCTCCCAGACCCGGGGGTAGTTGATCAGCACGCAATGCACGTAGCCGCCAACGAAGTTGCAGCGATTGTACCAGACATAGTCGCCCTTGTAGCTCGACACCGCGAAGAATCGCGAGGTGACGCGCTTGTATTGAATATTCGGCGGAGGGTTCTTCCTGGCAAGGAACCGCGCAGGTGACTCCCGCGCGTTATTCGATACCGACTGCACGGTCAGATTGGCGCGGCCGTCGGCAGTCTGGAAGCGTTGGCCGTAGCCCTCGGGTTGGCCCGCCGTGTCGCTGAAGATCGAGACCGGAATGTCGACCGATGTGCCGGTCTCCGGGATCCTATAGGTGTTCCAGCGAACCGATTGGGCCGTCGCGGCGGTGCTCCAGCAGGCGGCGCACGCAAGCACTGCCATCGCCTTGATGATCGGATTCATGTGTGTCGTCCCGAACGGCTTGAGAACGCGATGACGTTGGATCACTTTCGCGGCCGCGCGAAGGCAATGTCCGACATCAACGGCAGGCGAACGCACGACACCCGCCGAAGTTCATGGCTCCCGCAGGTCCCGTGCTCGATCGCTTCCATCATTGAACGCGGGAGGGGGTGAGGTTCCGGGTTGCCGCCGGACCGTCACCAGCCATGAGCTCGTTCGTTCCGGTCTCGGAGGGCTGCTCCAGCCTTCGCAAGAAGGCATCCAGTTGCGGCGCGAGTTGCGAGACGACGAACCTCGAGCCTTCCGGGGTGAAATGGATGGTATCCCAGACGATCGGGGTTTCCGCGTCAATCGTCAGCGGACAACGCCTCTTGCTGCAAATCGTGTCGAGAATGGAAACGTATTGAACGAGCGGATACGCGCGGGAGATCTCTCTCAGACGATCGTCCGCCTCGAACGACGCATCTTTCGGCACCAGCGAATTGCCGATCGGGACGTGCGTCTGCTCATGGTTGAACAACGTCGAAGCCAAGGGAACTGGAAACTCGATCGAGGGACCGAGCAGCAGAACGGGAACGCCCGTTTCCTGAGCGACCGCCAGCAGCGCGTTCAAATAACCGTCGACGCGCCGTGCGGGAGGCCGGCCATAGGTTTCGAGATAGGCGCGCCAATTGCCGGAAAGAATGATGGCGTCAAAGCGGTGCGCCTTGATCTGATCGCGCAGCAGCTGATTGACGTCGTTACAGTTTCGCGAGCTGCTCAGCTTGAGCTCGACGAACGGCGGGCAGCCCCCTGACGTGAGCTGCAGAAGATGGTAGGCATCGGACGACAGGTAGCTGCGCAACGCCCAGGCATAATGCGCGGCAAGGCTGTCGCCGGCGAGCAGAATGTTGCGCTTGTTCGCAGCCGGTTTCAGGCACGCCTCGAAATCGTAGGCCGATGCCGGCTCATCGGGCTGCAAGAAGCAGCTGTGCGCACGATAGAACGGCTCCATCGTCCGGGAATCGTACCGGAGCATTCGTGCCTGTGATTGCGGGAAGCGATCGGCGTAGCCGTCATGCGCGACGCCGTGAACTCCGACCGCGACCATGACGGCGGCAATGCCCGCGATCACCGGGGAGCCACGCACGCCACCCCATACCGTTCGTGCGCGCGCAGGCCGCTCGACGATGACGTAGGACAGATAGGCCAGCAGCAGCGAGCACAGCAGGAGTCCAACCGTAGCTGCCGCCGAGGTCGCCACATCCAGCGGCAGCGCGGCCCTGCCGAGGACGAAAACCGGCCAGTGCCAAAGATAGAGCGAGTAGGACAAACGGCCGAGGAATGCTCCGAGCTCACTGAATGGCAGCCCGGGTCTGCCCTTCTCCTGATTGAACGCGACGATGTAGACCGCAGCACCGACACAGGGGACCAGCGCGTGCAATCCCGGGAAGCGGGTCTCTGCGCGGAAGATGACCACGGCAAGCAGCATGGAGACCATGCCCGCGGCCGCGAAGGCCAGGCGCGTCACGCTTCCAACCGGCGACCATCGATGCAGGAAAAACGCAATGCTTCCGATCAGGAACTCCCAGGCCCGCAGCGGGGCGATGTAGAAGGCGGTCGAGGGCGATTGCTTGATCCAAAGCTCGTCGAGCACACACAGCGCGATCGTTCCGAGGATGACCAGCCCGAGCGACGGCTTCGACGTTGGATCGGGAAACAGCCGGCTCCAGAGCCAAGTCACGACCGGAAACAGGAAGTAGAACTGCTCCTCCACCGACAATGACCAGGTGTGGATGAGAACCTTCCCGATCGTTGGTAGATCGAAATAGCCGGTCTGCGACCAGAAGAAGACGTTCGACGAAAACAGCACCGTGGAGATCGCGCTTCCGAAGAACATTCGGTAGTCGCCTGGAGGCGCCAAGAACCACGCGACCATCCCGGTGACGACGATCATCAAATAGAGCGCCGGAAGCAGCCGCCTCGCCCTCCGTTCGTAGAACTCAATGAAGGAAAACGAATCGGATTGAATGCCCGTCCAAATGAGCCGGGAGATCACATAACCGGAGATGACGAAGAAGAGGTCGACGCCGACAAACCCACCGCCAAAGCCCGGCAGCTCGTAATGAAATCCAATGACCGAAACCACGGCTACGGCGCGCAGCCAATCGATGTCCGGCCGGTATTCCAAAACCTTTGTGCGCGTCATGCTGGCAGCCTGGGCGGGCCGTTCGCCCTAACAGGTTACCTGCTGACATGTTCCAAAATGAATTGCAACGTTCAGAAACACACGGAAATACCGTTGTTGGTTGGTGTATCCGAATTGCCGCACCGCCTCAGGAGCCCATCACGCGGGGATGCTGGAGGATAGCGGGCACGGCCGGCGCCCATTCCGCCTGCGGCGTCATCCGCTTCGCATCGGCAGGATTGGCGATCGGTCGCGACATCCCGGTACCGACATGGGGACGGTGATCGAGAGCTCGACAGAGCAGCGAGAACGCGCAGCATCCGTCCAGGCCCACCTTGCGAGCAAGCCAGATCCATGCGCCGCGCTCGCGCGCGCTGCCCAACGCAGCCTTCGACCCGACGGCCGCTCGGGTGTCGGTAACTGCTCAACCTTGGGCCTTCTCTTCTTGCTCAAGCCTAGCAACGCGCCTTCATCACCGAGGGCGGGCATGCCACGCGCGCTTCCTCCATCATGATTCATGAACTGCCCATCATGCTGGCGCCTCAACTGGGCTCGACACGAGACGTCCGTGCGATCCCCGCTCGATGATGGTGGGGCTGTTGTATGATCAGCACACCCGCCAGCGAGATTTCGGCGACCGGCTTCCGTCGTCACCACCCACATGATACCAGTCATGCCAAAGAACCCGGCGAGCGAGTGGCGACATCGCCATCGCCGTTAACACCTCGCCACAAATTGGCCGAGGTCGAGGTGAGCTGCCTCTATACTTAGAGTTGCTTTTGCAACCGCACTGGCGCCGTGGCCCGGACGGTGCTCATCGGCACCGGGCCGCACAGGCTGAGCACGCTCAAACAGCCTCCCTGAAGGAATTAAGCTTAAAAACGTGCGGCGCCGCGTCTCCGCAACCTGGCAACTTCTTTCAACAGCCAAGACGTGCAACAATACTGCACGCAACTAATATCAACCTCAGATTTAATTTACTAATCATTTACTTTCCGCAACTTTGCCCCAAAAACTGCACGATGCTGGGTTCCTCTTTCACAATTAGAACTCTTCTGGGACTCTACAAAAACCACCTCCCAGAAACGGGATCTAACAACCTCGGATATACTTTTCATAACTCACTCTCCGTCTTCGTTTCGCGTACAGAGGTCCCACAATGACAACACTCATCAAGGCTCTCCCGACCCATCTCGAAGAGACCCGTATCGACTCCGAGAAGCTGCGCACGATCCTGATGCTCTGCGGCGCCACGGCGTTTGGCTTCATCCTCCACGCCACCTACGGTCTCGATCTCAGCTACGCCTTCTTCTGATTTGATCAGTCAACCGGTCGCGGGCTGGCGACTCTTCATTGCCGGACGCGATCGGCGTCGGTCCCGACTCGCGGGGTTATTGAACAGCCCCGCGCGTCGCCTTTTCGAAGCGCTACGCCCCACGCGAAGAATATGGCAGATGCCGTCAATCACAGGCTTGATCGTGCTTTTGCACAGCCTGGCCGCGCCGCTCCCACAATTCCGCCGCGACGACGCGACACGCTGAGGGTGTTGAGAATTGCGGTTGCTTGAGGACGAGTAGCGTCATGCGTTCACCAGTATATGATCTCTATCAGATGAAGCAGGATCGCCTGCCGAAGGGAGCCCGTTCGGCATGGCTGAGGACAAGGCCGAATGAGCCGCCCCCCATCGCCGATGACTGGGTCTTCGTCGGCAAGGAACGGCATCCGAGCCGGTGGACGGTCGCAGAGATGAATGAAAAAGGCACCTGCTACCGCGAGATTCCGATCTGGCTATCGAGCCGCCGCAGCATGATGGCTGGATCGGCGGCCGAAAACGGCGCTCAGCCGCCGGCCGCCTGAGATTTCATCGGGGGTCGCGGACAAGGCCGCGATACGCGAGGTTCGTCGGCAGCCTCGCCAGCGCAATGAACGAGGTCGGCGGTCCTAAGCGAGTTGGACGCCGTAATAGTCGTCGACCTTGCGCCCCGCCCCGGCATCCCCCCAGTCCCACTCACGCTCGTCGGAATATTTCGGCGCGCCCCGCAGCTGGTTTTCGGTCACGCCGGTAACGTAGCCGCCGAGTCGCGTGTCGTACTTCAGGGATTGCCAGGGCAACGGGTAGTGATCATTGCCAAGCCCGAGGAAACCGCCGAAGCCCAGGACGGCATACGAGACCCGCCCGCTCAGCTTGTCGATCATCACGCGTTCGATGGTGCCGATCTTGGTGTCGTCGGCGCCATAGACGGCCGTGCCTTCGACCTTGTCGCTTCCAATCAGGTTGCCATATTCGCGTTCATCGAGCATCGATGTCACGTGATCCTCCCGGTGCTAATGGATCGATAACGTTCGGCCGTCACCGGCCGTTCCCAAGGGCCTGAAGGGCTCTCAGTCACTCGCCGACGGGTTACTGTCCTGCTCGGGATGACGTGTCGCCTCGCGGGACGGAGCATCGGGAGATGTGGTCCTATGAACCTGCTGCGCACGCTCCTTGTCGGCGGGCTGATCCTCCCCGCGTCCTGTCCTCACGATGCCTTGGCCTTGCTGCGCCATCGGATGGCTCTCCTTGGTTGGTGATCCACGAAGGGCGTCGGATTGGATAGTGCCGACGCCACTCCGATTAGATCGAAAACGACGCGGGCCGCGCCTGTTCGTTCCTCCCTGAGCCAACAGGCCGCAGAGCCGACCAGTGCATCTGGCGCGCGACACGGTGCTTTCAGCGATCCAAATGAAACGTTGGTGGTCTCAGGCCGTTGACCACGTCCCTCGAGAGGAGACACCGCATGGCAGGCGATCGCACAACGTCGATGTCCCGCCGCGAGATGGTCGGAGGCACCGCAACACTTGCGGCCGCATCGCTGACCTCGGCAACAGCGAAAGGACGCGAGACGATGGCCGCAAATTCAACCCCGCCCGAACCGCTCGTGGACCCCAAGGACAAATATCCGAAGCCGCCGTTCGAACACCAGTCGCAGCCCTGGCCGGGTCTTGCGAGCAAGATGTCGCCGCGGCCGGATCACGGTGAAACCAGCTACAAGGGTTCCGGGCGTCTCGCCAGGCGCAAGGCGCTGATCACTGGAGGCGATTCCGGCATGGGACGCGCGGCCGCCATCGCCTATGCGCGGGAAGGAGCCGACGTCGCGATCAACTACTACCCGACCGAGGAGCCGGATGCGCAGGAGGTCATCGCATTGATCGAGGCCGAGGGGCGAAAGGCCGTCGCCATCCCCGGCGATCTGCGCGACGAGGAGTTCTGCCGGCGGCTGGTGCAACAGGCCGTCGAAGCGCTGGGCGGACTCGACATCGTCGTCAACAACGCCGCGCGGCAGCAGGCACGCCAGTCGATCCTGGACGTCTCGTCCGAAGATTTCGACGCGACGATGAAAACCAATATCTATGCCCCGTTCTGGATCATCAAGGCCGCCCTGCCCCATCTGAAGCCGGGATCGGTCATCATCGGCACTTCATCCGAGCAGGCCTACGATCCCTCTCCCGACCTCTATGACTACGCGCAGACCAAGGCGGCGACCATGAACTACGTGAAGTCCCTGGCCAAACAGCTCGGGCCGAAGGGCATTCGCGTGAACGCCGTCGCTCCCGGGCCGATCTGGACGCCCCTTCAGGTCTCAGGCGGGGCCACTATGGAGAAACTCGAAAAATTTGGTGGTCAGACTCCACTCGGTCGTCCTGGCCAGCCGGTGGAGCTTGGATCGATCTACGTCCAGTTGGCCGCTGCGGACGCGAGCTACGCCAACGGGCAGGTCTATGGATCTTCGGGAGGGTCCGGGCAGCCCTGAAGCCGCCCGCCTCGCTCAAATGCGGGTGACAGGCTGCGGAAGCGAATACGCTTCCGTATGCACCTGACGGATCGTTGTGAACGCAGCGACAGCCGACGCCAAGCTGAACGCAGTCAGTAGCGCAATGAGAATCGTTCGTGGGGTCATCGGACGCTCCTGCATTCTAATTGGTTACTCGTGCCGCGCAGCCTTCGGCTCGCCGAGCGGCGCAATCTCGCCGTCGAGCCAGTCCTGCTGGAGGGCGAGCGCATTCCAGCCCTGGGCCATGCGCCGATAGCGCCGGAAGGCCGGCTCTTCCTGCGTGCGCTCCGCAAGCTGGAGGCAGTTGTCCGCGTTCTCTCTGAAAAGATCTGATTGTTTCATACAAATTTAGCTGGTGGGCGCCGCGCGCCGATGCAATCGTGTTACACGATATTAATGATCATGGAACTGTCGGCAGTTCTCTATCGAAAGCGGGGAGCAGTACGTTCTGTTCCAAGTTGCAAGATGGTCGTGAGACCGAGCATCACAACGCTCTGCCGTGGTTTGCTGACTCTCTGACCTCTTCCCCTTCGGGATCGCGTCGCAGCCCTGGACTGCATTGTCATCCCGCGCTCCGAACAACGAGGTCCCCGCTGCACCCGCTACTTGCTGCGCTGCGGTCGGAGCGTTGCGGAACTGGCGGGCGCATCGCCCGTCGCTCCCGGGCCGCGGGACTTGGCGGTGGACGACCATGAAGGCGGCCACGACACTGAGTTGAGAATCGTGCTTCTCGTAACCCCTCGGCACGACCAGCGAAGGCTAATCTCTGGCTTGGTTCCGGAAAGGGATGGCTCATCCTCGCAAGAGAGAAAAAGAATTCTGGAACGTTCCGCCTGGAGTGGAGTTGAGCCATTTGTGCCGGCAAATGCCGGTTCCATCAGCCGGAGAAATCGGCCTCCCGGCTTGATTTGATTAGTTGCCGCGGCTTCTATGCCGCCCGTCATAAGTGTCTCAGATTCTTGATGGTAGACGATTCTGACTTGGGGGAACTTGATGAGCGATGATGCTGCTGCCGGTGCGATGCCCATGCGCCAGGGGTTCGGTCGCCACGGCAACGGAGTCGAGGCGGCCGATGCCAGCCAGGATCTGCTCCGCGTCCTCCAGGCCATGCGTTCCGGAGATTTCTCCGTGCGCATGAGCGGCGACTATCTCGGCATCGACGGCAAAATCGCTGACACGTTCAACGAGATCATTGCAGCCAACGAGCGGATGGCGCAGCAGCTCGAGCGCGTCGGCCAGGTCGTGGGACGCGAGGGAAAGACGCGCCAGCGCGTGCGGTTCGGCATCGCCAGCGGCTCCTGGGCGGATATGGAGAGCTCGATCAACACGTTGATCGACGATCTTCTATGGCCCACGCGCGAGGTGACTCGCGCGGTCGCCGCCGTGGCCCAAGGCGACCTCCTGCAGACCGTGAAGCTGGATGTCGATGGCCGGCCTCTGGGCGGCGAGTTCCTGCAGTCGGCGACCATCGTCAATACGATGATCAAGCAGCTCAGCGTCTTCACGTCCGAAGTGACCCGCGTGGCGCGCGAGGTCGGCACCGAGGGCAAGCTCGGCGGACAGGCCCAGGTTCCCGAAGTCACGGGCGTCTGGAAGGACCTGACCGAGAGCGTCAACTCGATGGCCAACAACCTCACCGGCCAGGTCCGCAATATCGCGGAGGTGACGATCGCGGTTGCCAATGGCGACCTGTCGAAGAAGATCACGGTCGACGTGCGTGGTGAAATTCTGCAGTTGAAGGAGGCGATCAACACGATGGTCGACCAGCTGCGCTCGTTCGCGTCGGAGGTGACGCGCGTGGCCCGCGAGGTCGGCACCGACGGCAAGCTCGGCGGTCAGGCCATCGTTCCCGGCGTTGCCGGCACCTGGAAGGACCTCACCGACTCCGTCAACGCGATGTGCGGCAACCTCACCGCTCAGGTCCGCAACATCGCCAACGTCACCACTGCGGTCGCCCGCGGTGACCTGTCACGCAAGATCACGGTCGATGTGCGCGGTGAGATCCTGGAGCTGAAGGACACCATCAACACGATGGTCGACCAGCTCAACGCCTTCGCATCCGAGGTGACGCGCGTGGCGCGCGAGGTCGGCACCGAGGGTAAGCTCGGCGGCCAGGCGCAGGTGCCGGGCGTTGCCGGCACCTGGAAGGATCTCACCGACAACGTGAACTTCATGGCGTCGAACCTGACGGCACAGGTCCGCAACATCGCCGACGTCGCGACCGCCATCGCCAGCGGCGATCTATCAAAGAAGATCACGGTCAACGTCTCCGGCGAGATCCTTCAGTTGAAGGAGACGCTGAACACGATGGTCGACCAGCTCAATGCGTTCGCCGGCGAGGTCACGCGCGTGGCGCGCGAGGTGGGCACCGACGGTCGGCTCGGCGGCCAGGCCAACGTGCTCGGCGTTGCCGGCACCTGGAAGGATCTCACCGAGAGCGTCAACTCGATGGCGTCGAACCTGACGGCGCAGGTCCGCAACATCGCCGAGGTGACGACCGCCGTCGCCAACGGCGACCTGTCGAAGAAGATCACCGTCGACGTGCGCGGCGAGATCCTGGAGCTGAAGGACACCATCAACACGATGGTCGACCAGCTCAACGCGTTCGCCGGCGAGGTGACCCGCGTCGCCCGCGAGGTCGGCACCGAGGGCAAGCTCGGCGGCCAGGCCATGGTGCGCGGCGTCGCGGGCACCTGGAAGGACCTGACCGACAGCGTCAACTCGATGGCCTCGAACCTGACCGGCCAGGTCCGCAACATCGCGGAGGTCGCCACCGCCGTCGCCAAGGGCGACCTGTCGAAGAAGATCACGGTCAACGTCTCCGGCGAGATCCTTCAGCTGAAGGAGACGCTGAACACGATGGTCGACCAGCTCAACGCCTTCGCCGGTGAGGTGACGCGCGTGGCGCGCGAGGTCGGCACCGACGGCAAGCTCGGCGGCCAGGCCGAGGTGCCCGGTGTGGCCGGCACATGGAAGGACCTCACCGACAGCGTCAACTCGATGGCCGGCAATCTGACGGCGCAGGTGCGCAACATCGCCGAGGTGGCGACGGCCATCGCCGGCGGCGACCTGTCGCGCAAGATCACGGTCGACGTGCGCGGCGAGATCCTGAGTCTCAAAGAGACGCTGAACACGATGGTCGATCAGCTCAACCGCTTCGCGGGCGAGGTGACGCGCGTCGCCCGCGAGGTCGGCACCGAGGGTCGGCTCGGCGGCCAGGCCAACGTGCCCGGCGTTGCCGGCACCTGGAAGGATCTCACCGACAGCGTCAACTCGATGGCCGGCAATCTGACGGCGCAGGTCCGCAACATCGCCGAGGTGACCACGGCGGTGGCGCGCGGCGACCTGTCGCGCAAGATCACCGTCGATGTGAAGGGCGAGATCCTGGAGCTGAAGAACACCATCAACACCATGGTCGATCAGCTCAACGCCTTCGCATCGGAGGTGACGCGCGTGGCGCGCGAGGTCGGCACCGAAGGCAAGCTGGGCGGCCAGGCCGAGGTGCCCGAAGTCGCAGGTACCTGGAAGGACCTCACCGACAGCGTCAACTTCATGGCCTCGAACCTGACCGCGCAGGTCCGCAACATCGCCGAGGTCGCGACCGCGATCGCCGGGGGCGACCTGTCGAAGAAGATCACGGTCGACGTGCGCGGCGAGATCCTGCTGCTCAAGGACACCCTGAACACGATGGTGGAGCAGTTGCGCTCGTTCGCGGCCGAAGTGACGCGGGTCGCGCGCGAGGTCGGCACCGAGGGCCGGTTGGGCGGCCAGGCCGTTGTGCCCGGCGTCGGCGGCACCTGGAAGGATTTGACCGACAACGTCAACCTGCTCGCGGCCAATCTGACCACGCAGGTCCGCAACATCGCCGAGGTGACCACGGCAGTGGCGCGCGGCGACCTGTCGCGCAAGATCACCGTCGACGTGAAGGGCGAGATCCTGGAGCTGAAGAACACCATCAACACCATGGTCGATCAGCTCAACGCCTTCGCCGGCGAGGTGACGCGCGTGGCACGCGAGGTCGGCACCGAAGGCAAGCTCGGCGGACAGGCGCAGGTGCCGGGCGTTGCCGGCACCTGGAAAGACCTCACCGATACCGTCAACTTCATGGCCGCGAACCTGACCGAGCAGGTCCGCGGCATCGTCAAGGTCGTGACCGCCGTCGCCAACGGCGATCTCAAGCAGAATCTCACGGTCAAATCGAAGGGCGAGGTCGCAGCGCTCGCCGACACCATCAACAACATGACGGAGACGCTGGCGACCTTCGCCGACCAGGTGACGAGCGTGGCCCGCGAGGTCGGCGTCGAGGGCCGGCTCGGCGGCCAGGCCAACGTGCCCGGCGCGGCCGGCACGTGGAAGGACCTGACCGGCAACGTCAACCTGCTCGCGGCCAACCTGACGTCCCAGGTGCGCGCCATCGCCGAGGTCGCTACGGCCGTGACCAAGGGCGATCTCACCCGCTCCATCCAGGTCGATGCCCGCGGCGAGGTGGCCGAGCTCAAAGACAACATCAATACGATGATCACCAATCTGAGGCTCACCACCGACCTCAACACCGAGCAGGACTGGCTCAAGACGAACCTCGCCAAGTTCACCAACATGCTGCAGGGCCAGCGCGACCTGACCACCGTCGGCCGCCTGCTGCTGACCGAGCTGACGCCACTGGTGAACGCTCACCGCGGTGTGATCTACCAGGTCGAGACCGAGTCCGCGCCGCAGCTGCGCCTGCTCGCCTCATACGCCGATGACGGCATCTATCCTCACCGGACGCACGTCCAGTTCGGTGAGGGGCTGATCGGGCAATGCGCGATCGACAAACGCCAGCGGCTGGTCTCGGAGATCCCATCCGACGTCATCCCCGTGGGCTCCGCCCTGCTCCGCGCCGTCCCTAAGAACCTCGTGGTGCTGCCGGTGTTGTTCGAGAACCAGGTCAAGGCGGTGATCGAGCTGGCGTCGCTCAGTCCGTTCACGACGTCGCAGATGACGTTCCTCGAGCAGCTCACCGACTCCATCGGCATCGTGCTCAATTCGATCGAAGCCACGATGCAGACCGAGGGACTGCTGAAGCAGTCGCAGCAGCTCGCCGCGGAGCTTCAGACCCAGCAGCGCGAGCTGCAACAGACCAACGAGCAGCTCGAGCAGAAGGCGCAACAGCTCGCCGAGCGCAACGTCGAGGTCGAGCGCAAGAACCAGGAAATCGAGCAGGCCCGCCGCGCGCTCGAGGAAAAGGCGACCGAGCTCGCGCTGACATCCAAGTACAAGTCCGAGTTCCTCGCCAACATGTCGCACGAGCTGCGCACGCCGCTCAACAGCATCCTGATCCTCGGCCAGCAGCTGACCGAGAATCCGGACGGCAATCTCACGCTCAAGCAGGTCGAGTTCGCCCGCACCATCCATGGCGCCGGCACCGATCTGCTCAATCTGATCAGCGACATCCTCGATCTCTCGAAGATCGAGTCCGGCACCGTGACGGTCGACGCCGAGGAGATCCTCACCACCAACCTCCTGGAGACCGTGGGGCGTCCGTTCCGCCACGAGGCGGAAAATCGCCTGCTCGCCTTCAACATCGACGTCGACCCGAACCTTGCGCGTAGCATCGTCACGGATTCCAAGCGCTTGCAGCAGGTGCTGAAGAATCTGCTCTCGAACGCCTTCAAGTTCACCGCCGAAGGAGGGGTGCGCTTGAAGGTGTCTGCGGCGCTCGGCGGATGGAGCGCAGAACATCCGGTGCTCAACACGGCACCGGCCGTGATCGCGTTCGAAGTCTCGGACACCGGCATCGGCATTCCGCAAGACAAGCAGAAGCTGATCTTCGAGGCGTTCCAGCAGGCGGATGCCGGCACGAGCCGCAAATATGGTGGCACTGGTCTCGGGCTCGCGATCAGCCGCGAGCTCGCCAACCTCCTGGGCGGCGAGATCCATCTCAAGAGCGCCCCCGGCAAGGGCAGCACCTTCACGCTGTATCTGCCGCTCAAATATTCAGGTCCCGCAACGGCGCCGCGCGTCAGTCCGGCATCGCCCGTTCCCTACGTTCAACCTCCAGCCCTACAGCAAGCGGCCGCGCCAGAGCGCGGGATCGAGCCCCCGCCGGACGATCGTCTCGATCTCGAACCCGGCGATACGATCCTGCTCGTGGTCGAGGACGATCCACACTACGCGCGCGTCCTGATCGACCTCGCGCGCGACAGGGGCTTCAAGGTCCTGATCGCCAACCGCGGCGCCGAGGCGCTGGATCTTGCCAAACAGTATCAACCGGCTGCGATCTCTCTCGACGTCTTCCTGCCGGACATGCTCGGCTGGACCGTTCTGAGCCAGCTCAAGCATAATCCGCTGACGCGGCACATCCCGGTGCAGATCATCACGCTCGACGAAGACCGCCAGCACGCTTTGGCGCGTGGGGCCTTCTCCTTCGTCAGCAAGCCCACGACAACGGAAGGCGTCAGCGCGGCCCTGTCGCAGATCAAGGAATACGCGAAGCCGCGACGCAAGCGGCTGCTGATCGTGGAGGACAATGCGGCCGAGCAGCTCAGCATCCGCCAGCTGTTGGATCACGACGACATCGAGATCATCGCGGCGGATACGGGAGCTGCGGCGCTCGAGACGCTGCGCAGCGCACCGTGCGACTGCGTGGTTCTCGATCTGCGGCTGCCCGACATGAGCGGGTTCGACGTACTCGATCAATTGCGCTCCGACGAGTTCTTGTCGAGCGTTCCGGTGGTCGTCTTCACCGGGCGGGAATTGTCGGCCGAAGAGGATGCGGAACTGCATACGATGGCGCGGAGCATCGTCGTCAAGGGCGTGGAATCGCCGGAGCGGCTGCTCGACGAGACGTCGTTGTTCCTTCACCGCGTGATCACGGAACTGCCGCTCGAGAAGCAGCGCATGCTCGAGAAGCTGAACAGTTCCGACGAGGATCTGATCGGCAAGACGGTGCTGCTGGTCGACGACGATGCCCGCAACATCTTTGCTCTCTCCAGCGTGCTGGAACGCCGCGGCATGAAAGTGCTGACGGCCACCACCGGCAGCGAAGCGATCGACCTGGTGCAGAGCAATCCCGCGATCGCGATCGTCCTCATGGACATCATGATGCCGCAGATGGATGGTTATCAGACGATCGGCGTCATTAGGCAAAACCCCGCCTTCGTCCGGCTCCCCATCATCGCGTTGACCGCGAAAGCCATGAAGGGAGACCGCGAAAAGTGTCTCGAAGCTGGCGCCTCCGATTATCTGGCAAAACCCGTCAACACCGAGCAGCTGCTTCTTGCGATCCGCATGTGGCTGCACCGCTGAACGGCTCATCATGATGGAACATGCGAAGGTCAACATCCTCCTGGTCGACGATCAGCCGGCGAAGCTGCTGGCCTACGAGGTCATCCTTAAGGAACTCGGCGAAAACCTCGTAGTCGCCACGTCTGGTCGCGAGGCGCTCGAAATTCTGCTGAAGAACGAGATCGCGGTGATTCTCGTCGACGTCTGCATGCCTGAGCTCGACGGCTTCGAGCTGGCGCAAATGATCCGTGAGCATCCGAGGTTCCAGAAGATTGCGATCATCTTTATCTCCGCCATCCAGGTGAGCGACTTCGATCGCCTTCGTGGCTATGAGATGGGCGCCGTCGACTACGTGCCGGTGCCTGTCGTGCCGGAGGTGCTGCGCGCCAAAATCAAGGTTTTTGCCGAGCTCTATCGCAAGACACGCGAGCTGGAACATCTGAACCTTGAGCTGGAGGACCGGGTACGGGCCCGCACCGCCGAGCTTGAGCGATCGACAGCAAAGCTCGTCGAGAGCGAGCAGCGTCGGAGCATGGCGATCGCGGCCGGCAGGATGGGCTCGTGGGACTGGGACGGTGTCAATGGCGACTGGATGTGGGACGAGGGGCAGTACCGCATCTTCGGCGTCACGCCGCAGAACTTCGAGCTGAACACCGTGAACATCATGGCGCTGCTGCACCGGGAGGATGCCGAGCGCGCCCGCCAGGTGGTCACGGAATTCAGCCGTGGCGCGACGTCGTATGAGGCTGAGTTCCGGATCCACCGGCCCGATGGCGAAGAGCGGTGGTGCGTGGGAACGGCCGCGGCGACCACCGACAGGACCGGCCGCGTGGTCCGCGTCAGCGGGGTCACGATCGACATCACCGAGCGCAAGCGCGCCGAGGAACGCCAGAACCTGCTGACCCGCGAGGTCGATCATCGTGCCAAGAATGCGCTGACCTTGGCTCAGTCGATCGTTCGCCTGACCAAAGCCGACAGCGTGAAGACCTATGTCAACGCCGTAGAGGGGCGCATCAGCGCACTGGCCCGCGTTCACACCATCCTCTCGCTATCAAGCTGGGAAGGTGCGAAAATAGGTAGGTTGGTGGCCGAAGAGCTCGCGCCCTATGCAACCGGCGGCCAGGTCGCTTTTGACGGCGTCGATCTGCAACTTGAGCCTGCGACCGCGCAGACGCTGGCGCTGGCCCTGCACGAGCTGGTGACAAACTCGGCCAAATACGGCGCGCTGTCGGTCCGCTCCGGGCATCTCTCGGTCAAATGGAGCATCGAGGATGAGCGCCTGGATCTGATCTGGATTGAAACCGGCGGTCCCTTGGTGCGCGCGCCGACCTCGCGCGGCTTCGGCACGCGCAGCTTGATGGCCAGTGTGGAAAGCCAGCTCGGTGGGCGCGCCTCGTTCGACTGGCGTCCCGAGGGATTGGTGTGCCGGCTGGTCGTCCCGCTCCGCCCCGGCGCGACCCCGCCGGAGATCACGAGCCCTTGCGCGACGGCGGCGCCGGGCGACGCACGACAACGGGCTGCGGGCTGACCGCTCCGGATAGCTCAGGCCATGTCGCGCGAGATCCGGACCGGGATCGACTTGGCGGCGGGCACCTTGCTCCCTTCCGCGTAGTGCCATAGCGGAATCAATCCGTTGCATTCGGGGTAGTAGGCCGCAACGCTGTAGCGCGGAATGCCGAACGCCACTGCCTGGAGCCCGCCCAGCGAGCGCTCCACGCCGTCATCGGCCTCGGTCGAGAGCCGAACCGGCTCGCCCTGCTTGATGCCCAGATCAGCCATGTCGCTCGCGTTCATGAAGACGATCTGACGGCCGCCGGTGACGCCGCGAAACCGGTCGTCCTCGTTGTAGATGGTGGTGTTGAACTGGCCGTCGGCGCGCAAGGTCATCAGCTGGTACACGCCATTGCCTTCCTCCGGCGGATTGAGCGCCGCCTTGGGCACGGTGAAGTTCGCCTTGCCGGTCGGCGTCTTCCATTTGCGTTCGCGGGCGCCAAGCGGCCGCGGAAAGCCGCCGGGCTCAAACAGGCGCTTGTTGAAGTCTTTGAACTGCTCGGGATAGGTCCGCTCGATCGCGTCTCTGACGCGCGCGTAGTCGCCCACCCAGGCATCCCAATCGACGCGCGGATTTGGCTTCAGGGTGGCCTTGGCGAGACCGGCGACAATGGCTGGTTCCGACAACAGGGTCTCTGCGACGGGTTGGCGCTGCCCGCGCGAGCCGTGAATGCAGGTGGTGGAGTCCTCCATCGAGACCGCCTGATCTCCCTGTGCCTGCCGATCGATTTCGATGCGGCCGAGGCACGGCAGCAGATAGGTCACCTCGCCTGGGACGATGTGGCTGCGATTGAGCTTGGTTGCGATCTGCACCGACAGCCGCAGCTTCGACCACGCCGGCTCCATCAGCGAGCGTTCAGGGACGGCGCGCAGGAAGTTGCCGCCGAGACTGACGAAGCCCTTGACGTCGCCCTTGATGATGCCTTGGCAGGCATCGACCGTGCTGAGACCGTCCCAACGCGGCGGCTCGAACGAATAGAGCTCGGCAAGCTTGTCGAGCGGCACCAACTTGGTCTTCTCGGAGATGCCGACGGTGCGTTGCCCCTGAACGTTGGAATGGCCACGAACCGGCGAGATGCCGGCCCCCGGCTTTCCGATGTTGCCGCGTAACAGCAGCAGGTTGACAATCATCTTGGCGGTTTCGACGCCATGCCGATGCTGGGTAATTCCCATCCCATAATTGGCGATCACGGCGTGAGAGGCTGCGTAGACCTTGGCAGCCTCCAGAAGAGCGGCACGTTCGAGGCCGGAGGAGCGCTCAATATCGCTCCACGACGCCTGCCGGCAGAAGGTCGCAAAAGCCGCGAAGTCGGACGTGTGCTGCTCGATGAAGGCGACATCGAGCACACGCGGGCCCTTCGTGGCGACCGCCGCGTCATCCGCCTCAATGACCGCCTTGCACAACCCGAGCAGCGCCGCCCCGTCTCCGCCGACGCGCAACTGATGGTATTGCGTGCTAATCCGCGTCCCACCGGTGAGCACCATCTGAATCGGGTTCTGCGGATCAGTGAAGCGCTCCAGTCCCCGCTCACGCAGCGGGTTGAAGGTGATGATGGGTACGCCGCGTTGCGCCGCCCGCTGCAACGGATGCAGCATGCGCGGCGAGTTTGTCGTCGTGTTCTGGCCGAAGAAGAATATGCAATCCGCTTTGTCGAAATCCTCCAGCAGCACCGTGCCGACGGGCACACCGATCACCTCCGGCAGCGCCACCGACGTCGACTCGTGGCACATGTTGGAGCTGTCGGGAAAATTGTTGGTGCCGTACATGCGGCCGAAAAGCTGATACATGTAGCTCGTCTCGAGCGAGGCTCGGCCCGACGTGTACATGACGACCGAGCGTGGATCGAGCCTGTTCAACTCTGCCCCGATGTCGCGAAGGGCCTCGTCCCAGCTCACGGCAACATAGCGATCCGCCGCAGCGTCATAGCGCATGGGATGAGCAAGACGCCCCTGCTCTTCGAGCTGATGATCCGACCAGGACCGCAATTCTGTCAGACTGTGCCGAGCAAAGAACCCCGGTCCGACTGTCTTGCCGGTGATTTCCCACGCGGTCGCCTTGGCGCCATTCTCGCAGAATTCGAAAGGGTGCGGCTTTGCCGGCTTGGCCCAGGAGCAGCTGACGCACATGAAGCCGCCTGGCTTGTTCTGTTTCAGCAGGATCTCGCTGCCAAGCAGGGTCACCTCCTCCTGCGTCAGGATGCTGGCGACCGCGTGCACCGACCCCCATCCGCCGGCCGGAGCCCTGTAGTCCTGGATTTTTGCTTTCTCGCTCACGACGCTCTCCGCGGTCTGTTCAAAAGCGGCAAACCCGGGATGAGCAGCGAAGTTCCGATTCCTCACTGAACGTTGCGAGGCTTCGTCGAAATCCCGCGGGCGAAGGTCCGCGCTAGGAATTGGGAACGACCCGGCCCGCCGCGAGTCATTTCCATGCCTCTGGCGGCGTTCCCCCATCTCGCTGGAGGCACTCCGTGTGGACTGCGGCCCAGCGTTCGACCCCTCGGGCGCTGGGCCCGTCCCACTGAGGTAGCCGGGTTTTCTCCCGGCTTCCGATCTCAGCATCAAGCCGCGCTGCGCTTGAGATGGCGGCCTTCCTTGACCTCTTCGATGATCTTGGCGCTGAAGGCTTCCAGATCTCCGGGATTGCGCGAGGTGATCACGCCCTGATCGACCACGACCTCCGCGTCCTGCCAATGCGCGCCGGCATTGGCAACGTCCGTCTTGATCGATTTGTAGGACGTCATCTTTCGCCCCTTGGCAATTCCGGTCTCGATCAGGAGCCACGGCGCATGACAGACCGCCGCAACGATCTTCTTGGCTTCAAAGATCTCCTTGATGAACCGCAGCGCCTTCGGCTCGAGCCGCAGCAGATCCGGATTGATCTGACCGCCCGGCAGCACGACGGCGTCGTAGTCCGAAGCAGACGCCTGGTCCAACGTCTTGTCGACCTTGACGGTCCGTCCCCAGTCCTTCTCATCCCAGCCCTTGATCTCGCCCGGCGCGAGCGAGATGATCTCGACGGTCGCGCCCGCCTGCTTGAGACGATCGCGCGGCACTTCGAGCTCGGATTGCTCGAACCCGTTGGTTGCGAGGATCGCGATCTTCTTTCCCTTGATATCCATTGGGCTCTCCTGGCCATTCGACACCGCCGGCAACCTCGCGCTGGCCTCCATGTTCCGCCTGGCAGGCCGGGCGGATCGTCACAACTGGTCGATCGGGTCAGCGCTCGCCTGGGTGGAACCAGCCTGCCTATGGCGCCGTTTGTTTGGACGTCCCTGCCTTGAATGGATGGGCGGCGTCGAGCGGCACGGCATCGCTGCATCGGCGGATCGCAATCTGGAGGCGCTCGTGCCCTACGCATTGTTTGAGAATGACGAACAGATGACCCGCCCGTTTCGCACCGAGCGCGAGGTCTGGGAGGCCGCGGAACAGGCCGATCTCATCACGCTCGGCACGCATGGCGAGAAAATCCTCGACAACAATTTCGAGATCAAATCATGCGAGGCCACACCGGAAGAGCTTACCGCCGCGCCGCCGGACATCGTATTGCCCGAAGCTCACACGCCCGATGCTGATCGAGGGAGCCGGACTACCGACCAATCTTTCTCCTCACCGGCCAAATTGAAGATGCGGACGTCCTCGTGACCAGGCGCAGGTTGGCCTTTGCGGCTCTGGTGATCGTCGGCCATGTCGGTTCCAGGCTTGATCATCGAACTACGGACGAGCGGCGGATCGCTCGGCCTTACCGCCAGCGTCTCATGCGCGCCGGGCGCCGCGCTGCTTGCGAGGCAGTCGGCTCGCTTCCTCCAGCTTGAGCCGCTCCCGCTGTTGCCGCAGCCAGTCAAGCGTCTCCAGCAGGTGGTGCAAAAGCATTTCGGCGGCCGCCGTCGAGGCCCGAGCTCGCCGTAGCTGCACGATTTCACGGCGCTGCCGCCCGACCCGGAGACGCATACGGTCGATTTCGGCTCGAACCACACATAGATCGCGCATGAAGCACCCGAGCAAGAGTAGGATCGCACAATAGAACAAAATAGGAACACTTTGCAAGCTTCCCCGTTGAAGCCGGGCAAGAACGGGAGATCCCCATGGCCGAACAGCTGCAGAAAGATCCCGAGGACTGGGTGTCCCGAGCCGATCCGATGACGGATGCCCAAGCTTCCTACTTGAGAACGCTCAGCGAGCAGGCTGGCCGGTCCGATCCCGCGCGAGCGGAGATGACGAAGGCTGAAGCGTCCGAACTGATTGATGAGATGAGATGAGACGCGCCGCAGGGTTGGATTGAACCGGACATATTCGACTCACCAGGACGATGGGTCGGCAGATCGGTATTCCAATGTTGGCGATGCCGGTCCGAAGCTGTCGCGAATCAGAAATCGGTCGTTTAGTCTCCGCGGCATTTCGCGGGAGTCCACCATGGTTGCGGACAGTGACAGCAAGGTTGCCTGGCATCGCGCCCAGCTCAAAAAGAATCGCGCGACCTTGAAACAGATCGAGACGGCGCGGTTCACGGTGGGCGAGAGCGCCGATGCGAAGGCGCTCGAACAGACTAAGCGGCAGGTTGCGGAACTCCAGGTCAAGATCCGCGAATCCGAGCACCTCATCGCTCAGCACGACAAGCAGACGCGACGCCCGCTGGCGACCGACCTGCGAAGCCTCTCGAATGTCGCTTGGCACAACTGGACCGGCAATGGCCCGCGCTGAGGGCTCGCTGCCATTCAGTCCACGATCTTCTGATGCACGCCTCCAGGCTCTTGCATAACCGTAGACACATTCGACGGCTGTGATTTGTCAACCGTCGGCGCCCAGCGCTTCAGCCGTTCATCGCTCCTGCTGATTGCATCGAGGTCGATGCGTCCTTCCGCCAGAGCCTCCTTGGCGCAGGCGAGCGCGCGGTGGAACTGGGTGCCGTCATAGGCCACCAGCAACAGATCGGCGCCGCCGTTGAGAGCCTCCACGACAGCTTTGCAGAGGTCGCGGCCGTAGATCGCCCCCATCACGAGATCATCCGTCACGATCACGCCCTGATAGTTCCAGCGGCCGCGAATGAGTCCCTCGAGCACGGCTTTGGAATGTGAGGCAGGCCGCTCTGGATCGATCGCATCGACCGTCACGTGACCGACCATCATTGCCGCGTGCGAGCCCTGCAGCACCTGTCGGAACGGCCGCCAATCCGACCGTTCCAAGACATCTGCCGGCGTGCCGAGCTGTGCCGAGAAATGATGCGTATCGGCTGCGACGCGCCCCAGACCAGGGAAATGCTTGACGGCCGCGCGGACACCGCTTGCTTCCAGGCCACGGACGTAACCGAGCGCAATGTCGCCAACCACCGCGGGATCGTTGGAGATCGCGCGGCGGCCGATCAAGGTGTGGAAGTCCAGTCGGTTGCGTGTCCAGCTCGGGCGAAGGTCGAGGACCGGAGCCAGATTGAAGGTGATGCCGGCAGCCGCGAGAGCCTCACCCTGGGCGCGCCCCATCGCGAACGCATCCTGCGCACGCCGCGAGGCCGGCAGATCGGCCAGCGTTGCGAGGCCGGGCATGTTCGGCAGGGTCGGAGACAGGTGTGCGACGGCGCCTCCCTCCTGATCCGCCGCAACCAGCAGAGGTGGCAGCCCGGCACTCCGGCGCGCGTCCTGCAATCGCGCCATCTCGGCGCGCAGCTGAGGCTCGGTCCGGCCGCGGATGTTGTGGTGTGTCACATAGACGCCCGCGATCAACCCCTGTCGGGCCAACGCGGCTGCGTCATCGACGGCCGTGTAACCGACGATGAAATGCCGGCCGAGCAGATGCGCCACGTCGGGGGGCGTCCGGAACGTCTCGTACTTGCGCCAGGCAAACATGAACTGCGTCGACGTCAGCATGATCAGCGGAACGCACCATGCTACGACCAGAGCGCGTCCGGCGACCCCCCGCCGCCACCGACCGCCGAGCATCAGCAGCAGCGGAACGGCAAGCCCGATGAGGAGCAGGGCTGCGTGGCCGCTGCCCCGCAGCCGAACCAGATAGGGCTCGTTGCTGTTCAGCGTGACGAAAATGAAGAGCAGAGCAAGGATCCAGAGGACCGCGGTCCTGATACGTCCGAGCATGTGTGCAGCCGATCATCCCAGGGGAAAGACGGCCATTGCGTAACAATCACAGTTCCCCCGCGCCAGATGCGGATTCGCGTCTGCACGAAATCTGCAAACAAATCCTGAAATGCTGCAGATCCCCTCGTGAGCTGCTGCATGGGCAGGCGTCATGCTTGGCTCATCGGCTTGTGCCTCCCGGCCCGAACGATGACCCAAACCAAGGATTCCTCCATGACGACTCTCGCCGAGCCGACGGCTGCGCCCGTCGCACCCGATTTGATGTGGCTCAAATTCGCCATCACTGCCGGTCTCGTCGGCCTCGCCGACACGCTGCTCTACAACGGCCGGCCGATCGGCCTGGCATTCCCGCTGTTTTTCGCCGCGCTCGCCGCAGCGAGCATTCTCGCCAATCTTGCCAAGACCGATCGAAACCGTCTGGTCGGAGCTGCAGTTCTCTTCGTTGCCGGCCTGGCTCCCGCCATCGAGGAGCTGAACCTGCTTTCTTTTCCTGTCCTGCTGCTCACGACGCTGTCGGCTATCACGCTGGCGACCAACCGATCCGCGCGCGGCTTCCGGCTTCCGCTGACCGCCGCGCGGCAGTTGCTCCTGATCGGGCCGTTTCGACTGATACCTGATGCGATCGTGACGCTGCGCACGAACATGATCACGCGAACTCTCGTTGTCTGGAGCATCCCGCTGGCACTCGGCTGCGTGTTCTTGGCTCTGTTCGCAGCAGCCAATCCGGTCATTGAGCGGTGGTTCGCCGTCCTCAGTCCCGAGCGCGTCGCCTCCCAACTCACGATGGGGCACGCGATCTTCTGGCTCGTGACGTTGTCCATGGTCTGGCCATTCGTCAACCTTCGCTGGCGCGAGCGGACCAAGACCTCGAGCCCGCCGATCGAAAGCGAGCCCGATCAGCCGTCAATCCTGACGACCGTGCTCGGCCCTGAAACCGTGATCCGGGCGCTGATCCTGTTCAACATCCTGTTTGCCCTCCAGACGGCGCTCGACGGCGCATATCTGTGGGGACATGCTGCGCTTCCGGACGGCATGACCTATGCGACCTATGCGCACCGAGGCGCCTACCCCTTGATCGTCACGGCGCTGCTCGCGGCTGCCTTCGTCATCGTCGCCGTCCGCTCCGAGACCACGGCAAACGAGTCGCGACTGGTCCGGCCGCTGGTCTATCTCTGGGTGGCTCAGAACGTGATGCTGGTCGTGTCCTCGATTCAACGGCTTCACATGTATATCGAGACTTATGCTCTGACCTATTGGCGAATCGCGGCCCTGATATGGATGATCCTGGTCGCGATCGGCCTGATCCTCATCGTGCTCAGGATCGCTCTCGACAAGTCCAACGCATGGCTCATCCGTATGAACCTGCTGGTGCTCTCGGCGACCATCTACGGCTGTGCGCTGATCAATTTCGACCGGCCGATCGCAGACTTCAATGTCTCCCATAGTCGTGAGGCGGGACAGAGCGGCCCTCTCATCGACGGCTCCTATCTCGTCTGGCTCGGACCCGAGGCACTGCCGGCCATCGAGCGGGCGATGCTGTTGCGACCGACGGACCGAGGGCTGGCCAGCGACCGTGATCGGCTCCTTGAGCAACAGGAAAGCAGCATGGCGTCCTGGCGATCCTGGAGTTTTCGCGGCTGGCGCCTGCAGCGCTATCTCGATACACATCCTGTGTCGCAGAAACCAAGCTGATGCCTCGCCGCGGAGTAGAGCTCGTGTCTCCCCGAATCCTCATCGTCGACGATGACCCGCATATCCGCGAAGTCCTGCGCGTGGCCTTGAGCAAGGCCGGCATGGCGGTGAGGGAAGCCGCCGACGGCCGCGCTGCGCTGACCAGGGTCACCGAAGACCGTCCGGACCTGATCGTGCTCGACGTCGGCATGCCGGAGTTCGACGGCCTCGAGGTCTGCCGGCGCATTCGCCGGACCTCGCAAGTGCCGATCCTGTTCCTGTCGGCCCGCGACGAGGAGATCGACCGCATTCTCGGGCTCGAGATCGGCGGCGACGACTACGTGACAAAGCCGTTCAGTCCGCGCGAGCTGGTTGCCCGCGTCAACGTCATTCTCCGCCGGGTCGCGAACGGCGGAGGTGATCGCTCGGCCGAGCCGGAGAAGCTCGTCCATGGCCGGCTCCGGCTCGACCCGCAGCAGCACCTGGCCCGTTTCGATGACATGCCGCTGACGCTCACCGCGCTGGAGTTCAGCATCCTGCGCACGCTGATGACGCGTCCTGCGGTCGTGTTCAGCCGCGAGCAGATCATGGCCGCCGCCTATCAGCTCAACATTCAGGTCTCCGACCGAACGATCGACAGCCACATCCGCAACATCAGAGCGAAGCTCGCAGCCGCGCATTGCGAGGACGCGATCGAGACGGTCCATGGCGTGGGCTTCCGGCTCGGCCGCTGCGGCACCCCATGATCGCGCCCAAGCCCAAGGCAAAATGGCGGCCGTCGCTGGGACAGATCGTCTTTGGCGTGCTGGCGCTGGTCGGCACCTTGCCGCTCGTCGGGCTGTTCTTCTTTCGCATCTATGACAACCAGCTGATCCGCCAGACACAGGCGGAGCTGATCGCGCAGAGCCGTGTCCTCGCGGCGGTCTTTGCCGAGGAGGTTTCCGCGCGCCTTGCCGCTGGCCTTCCGCTCGGCGCCGAGATCCCGCCCGAGTCGCGTCCGGATGCGTCCGACGAGGTGACGCCCATTCGCCCCCTGCTCGATCTCCTGGCCAACGATCTGTTCGTCCGCCGCCCCGACGCCCGCGACGCGGCCCATCCTGCGGATCCGGCCTACGTCGCGATCGGCGCGCGGCTCCTGCCGATCGTCAGGGAGACGCAGAAGGTCACCTTGGCCGGGTTTCGCGTGCTCGATCCTCAAGGGGTCGTGATCGCCGGCCGCGACGAAATGGGCAAATCACTCGCTCATATCGACGAGGTGGCCGCCGCCCTGAAGGGACGCTACAGCGCCGCGCTCCGCATTCGCATTCCGGACAAGGCCCCGCCACCGATCTATTCGATCAGCCGCGGCGTCGGCGTCCATGTGTTCTCGGCCATGCCCGTGATCGTCGATGATCACGTCGCCGGGGTCATCTATACCTCGCGCACGCCCCGCAACATCTTCGAGCATCTCTATCAGGAGCGCGGCAAGTTCATCGCCGCCGGCTCCACCATTGTCCTCATGACGCTGCTGGTCGGCCTCATCGTGGCGCGGACGATCACACGGCCGATGCGCGAGCTGGTCGATCGCGCCGGCAGGATCGGACGCAACGATCCCGCCGGTTTCCGTCCGCTCGCCCATTACGGCACCCGCGACTTCGCGGAGCTCGCCGAGCACTTCTTCGCCATGGCCGAGCAACTGGCGCAACGCTCCAACTACATCAGGAGCTTTTCCGCGCATCTGACGCACGAACTCAAGTCGCCGCTGACCTCAATCAAGGGCGCAGCCGAGCTGCTGCTCGACTCTCTGGCCAGCCCTTCCGAGACCTTGACACGCGCCGAGCAGGAGAAATTCCTCACCAACATCCTTGGCGACGCCGACCGCCTCGCAGCGCTGGCCCAGCGCTTGCGCGAGCTGGCACGGGCGGAGACGGTCTCGACGGTCGAGGCCGGTACCATAGCCGAGGCCGTCGGCACGCTGCGAGTGCGTTTCCCGTCGACCGTCATCGAGACGACCGGCCCGGTCGAGCGCCGCACCACGCTCCCGAACGAGACCGTGCTGATCGTGCTCACGCATCTCGTCGACAACGCCGTCCGGCATGGCGCCCGGCGCATCCGCCTCGAGGCCGAGGAGAGCAAGGAGATGCTGATCGTCATCGCCAGCAATGACGGCGATCCGATCTCACCGGAGAACCGCGACCGCATCTTCGATGCCTTCTTCACGACCCGGCGCGACAGCGGCGGTACCGGTATGGGGCTATCGATCGTGCGCGCCATCATGGCAAGCCATGGCGGCGAGATCTCTCTGCGGCCGGGCGACAACGGTGTTGCGTTCGAGCTGCGGCTGCCGATCGAAGGTATCCCCTGACGTCGATCTGAGATAGCGCGATCTATTGGCGCCACGTCAAAGTTGCCTCCGGCCGCTCCGTGACAGCCGGCAATCCCCACCTCATTCAGGTCCTTGCCGGCGAGGACCTTCTCCCATTCGTTCGTATACGAGCAATCTATGCCACGGTGCCGCCGGCTGCATGGGGCGCCCGAGAATGCCGCACATCTGCATCGCAATTCGCAAATGACTTGGACCCGCGATCCGCGTTAGTCTTCGCCGCGATTGCACCATCGGCCAGCGTCCCGCTTGGCCTTCGGGAGACCTTGATGAATTCGAGCCGTTTCGAGATCAGCCGCCGGACCGCCCTCCTGACCTCCGCTGCCATCGCCGCGAATGTGGTCAATCCACTCCGCGCCTTCGCCGAGGAGACGCCGCGCAAGGGTGGCGTGTTCAACGTTCACTACGGCGCCGAGCAACGCCAGCTCAACCCAAGCCTCCAGGCTTCAACCGGCGTCTACATCATCGGCGGCAAGATCCAGGAGAACCTCGTCGACCTCGATGCCAACGGCCAGCCGGTCGGCGTACTTGCCGAGAGCTGGGAGGCGACGCCGGACGGCAAGACCGTCACTTTCAAGCTGCGCAAGGGCATCACCTGGCATGACGGCAAGCCGTTCACGTCGGAGGACGTTGCCTTCACCGCGATGAACATGTGGAAGAAGATCCTGAACTACGGATCGACCCTGCAGTTGTTCCTGACTGCGGTTGACACGCCGGATCCGCAAACCGCGATCTTCCGCTACGAGCGGCCGATGCCGCTCAACCTGCTGCTGCGCGCCCTGCCCGATCTCGGCTACGTCTCGGCCAAGCACATCTACGAGAGCGGCGACATCAGGCAGAACCCCGCGAACCTCGCCCCCATTGGCACTGGTCCGTTCAAATTCGTGAAGTACGAACGCGGCCAGTATATCATCGCCGAGCGCAATGCCGACTACTGGCGGCCGAACGCGCCCTATCTCGACCGCATCGTGTGGAAGGTGATCACTGACCGTGCGGCTGCGGCGGCGCAAATGGAGGCAGGCGAGCTGCACTACAGCCCGTTCTCGGGCCTGACCATCTCCGACATGGCGCGGCTCGGCAAGGATAAGCGCTTCATCGTCTCGACCAAAGGCAATGAGGGCAACGCGCGCACCAATACGCTCGAGTTCAACGTCCGCCGCAAGGAGCTGGCGGACGTGAAGGTCCGCCGCGCCATCGCGCATGCGATTAACGTTCCCTTCTTCATCGAGAACTTCCTCGGCGATTTCGCCAAGCTGGGCACCGGTCCGATCCCGTCGACCTCGACCGACTTCTACCCCGGCGCTAATACGCCGCAATATCCCTACGACAAGGCCAAGGCGGCGGCGCTCCTGGACGAGGCCGGCTACAAGCCCGGCGCCGGCGGCACCCGCTTCTCGCTGCGGCTGCTGCCCGCGCCATGGGGCGAGGACATCTCGCTGTGGTCGACCTTCCTCCAGCAATCGCTGGGCGAGGTCGGCATCGCGATCGAGATCGTACGCAACGACGGCGGCGGCTTCCTCAAGCAGGTCTATGACGAGCACGCCTTCGACCTCGCGACCGGCTGGCACCAGTATCGCAACGATCCGGCCGTCTCCACCACGGTCTGGTACCGCTCCGGCCAGCCCAAGGGCGCGCCGTGGACCAATCAGTGGGGTTGGGACGATGCCAAGATCGACAAGATCATCGATGATGCGGCGACCGAGGTCGATCCGGCCAAGCGCAAGGCGCTCTATGCCGACTTCGTGCGCGAGGCCAATACCGAGCTGCCGGTGTGGATGCCGATCGAGCAGATCTTCGTCACCGTGATCACGGCAAAGGCGCGCAACCACTCGAACACGCCGCGCTGGGGATCGTCGAGCTGGCACGATCTGTGGCTTTCCGCCTGAGCCGGAATCCGTCAGGATAAGGCCATGCGCATCTTGAGCCTTGCGGGGCGGCGGCTCGCCGCCTCGATCCCAACCCTGTTCCTGATCCTGATCGGCGTCTTTCTCCTGCTGCAGCTCGCGCCGGGCGATACGGTCGACGCGATGATGGCCCAGATGGGCGGCGGCGACGCGGCGACTGCCCGCGAGCTGCGCCGCTTCTATGGGTTGGATCTGTCGGTCCCGATGCAGCTCGCCAATTACCTGTGGCGGCTGGTGCGCCTCGATCTCGGGTTCTCCGCGATCTACGGCAAGCCAGTCGCCGCCGTGATCCTGGAGCGGCTGCCGACGACCCTGCTGCTGATGACCTCCGCTCTCTCCTTTGCGTTCTTCTTCGGCCTCGTGTTCGGCGTGATCGCGGCGCGCGGCGTCAATCGCTGGCCGGATACGCTGATCTCGACGGTCGGCCTGATCTTCTACGCCACGCCCTCGTTCTGGTTCGGCCTGATGGCCATCGTGGTGTTCTCGATCTATCTGCAATGGCTGCCCGCGGGCGGCTTCGAGGACATCGGCGCCGTCAGCACCGGGATCTGGCGCGTGCTCGACATTGCGAGCCATCTGGTGCTGCCGTCGCTGACGCTCGGCCTGATCTTCCTGGCCATCTATCTGCGCATCATGCGCGCATCCATGCTCGAGGTCCTGAACCTCGATTTCGTCCGCACCGCGCGTGCCAAGGGCCTCGACGAAACCCGCATCATCACCCGCCACGTGTTGCGCAACGCGCTGCTGCCAATGGTGACGCTGATCGGACTCCAGGCCGGAACGATGCTCGGCGGCTCGGTCGTGGTGGAGACCGTATTCTCGCTGCCCGGCCTTGGGCGCCTCGCCTATGAATCGGTGGTCCAGCGCGATCTCAACACGCTGCTCGGAATCGTCTTCGTCTCCGCGCTGCTGGTGATCCTGGTCAACTTCGTCACCGACCTGCTCTACGCGCGGCTCGATCCGCGCATCACGGCGGAGGGCTGAACATGGACGCCGCGAAGCGCTACTTCCGCAGTCCGGCTGCGGTGCTGGGCCTGATCCTGCTGCTGATCGTCGTAGGCATGGCGATCAGCGCCGGCTATCTGTATCCGCGCGATCCGCTCGCCCTCGCCGGCCGGCCGCTGATCTGGCCGTTCGCCAATCCACGTTTTCTGCTCGGCACCGACAATTCCGGCCGCGATATCGCCGCCCAGATCTTTCACGGCGCCCGCATCTCGCTCCTGATCGGCGGCGTCGCCACGTTCATTGCCGTGGCGATCGGAATCATGGTCGGCGCGCTCGCCGGCTACTACGGCGGGTGGGTCGACAACATCCTGATGCGCATCACCGAGGCCTTCCAGACACTGCCGAATTTCGTGCTGCTGCTGGTGCTGGTCGCGGTGTTCGGCTCGACCTTGACGACGGTCACGATCGCCGTCGGCATCGTCTCATGGCCGGCGCCGGCGCGGTTGACGCGGGCTGAGTTCCTCTCGCTGCGCAGCCGCGAATTCGTCCAGGCCGGCCGCACCCTCGGCATGCGCGACACCCAGCTGATGCTGGGCGAGATCCTGCCCAACGCGCTGCCGCCGGTGATCGTCTATGCCGGCGTCGTGATGGCGGTTGCGATCCTCCTGGAAAGCGCGCTTGCCTTCCTGCGGCTGTCCGACGCCAACGTCGCCTCCTGGGGCAACCTGATCGGCCTGGGACGCGACGTGCTGCGCGTGCAGTGGTACGTGTCGGCGATCCCCGGCGTTGCCATCCTCATCACCGTGCTTGCGGTGTCGCTGGTCGGCCAGGGCCTCAACGATGCACTGAACCCGCGGCTGAAGCAGCGATGAGTCCAGCCAAGCCCGTTTTGACCGTCGATCGCCTCAGCGTACGTCTGCCGAAAGGCGCCGACCGCATGCATGCGATCTCGGAGGTCTCGCTTGCGATCGCCGAAAACGAGATCGTCTGCATCGTCGGCGAGTCCGGCTCCGGCAAGTCGATGATGGCCAACACGATCATGCGGCTGCTGCCGGACGGCGTGACCACCGACGGCGGCCGCATCCTGTTCGCCGGCCACGACCTCTGCACCGCCACGGCGGCCGAGATGCGCCGCATCCGCGGCGCCGAAATCGCGATGGTGTTCCAGGAGCCGATGACCGCGCTCAATCCATTGCGCACGATCGGCGACCAGATCGGCGAGGTCCTGGACATCCATACCGATCTGTCGAAGGTCGAGATCAAATCGCGCGTGCTGTCGCTGCTGTCGGACGTCAACATTCCCGATCCGCCGCGCGCGGCGAAGGCCTATCCGCACGAGTTGTCCGGCGGACAACGCCAGCGCGCGATGATCGCCATGGCCTTGGCGCTCGATCCGAAGCTGCTGATCGCCGACGAGCCGACGACGGCGCTCGACGTCACGACGCAGGCCCAGATCCTCAAGCTCATCCGCGAGCTGCAGCAGAGGCGCAAGACTGCGGTGCTGTTCATCACGCATGACTTCGGGGTCGTCGCCGAGATCGCCGACCGCGTCGTCGTGATGCAACATGGCAGCGTCGTCGAACAGGGCGCGGCGGCGGATGTCCTGCAACGGCCGCAGCATGACTACACCAGGCAACTGATCGCCGCGGTGCCGCCGGTAGCAGCGCCCCCGGCACGCAAGCTGTCGGACCGGATGATCCTCACCATCTCCGGTGTCTCGAAGACATATCGCACCGGCGGCTTCCTCGGCCGCGGCGAGCGCGTCACCCATGCGGTCAGGGACGTCTCGCTCGCGCTGCCAAAGGGCGCAACGCTCGGCATCGTCGGCGAGTCGGGCTCCGGCAAATCCACCCTCGCCCGCTGCATCATTCGCCTGATCGATCCCGACGCAGGAACGATCCTGCTCGACGGTGAGGACTGGGCGCGCCTCTCCCGCAGCGAGGTCAGAAACCGGACCCAGCAGATGCAGATGGTGTTTCAGGACCCGTTCGCCTCGCTGAACCCGCGGCGCAAGGCGGTCGATCTGGTGGCGCAGGGACCGATCGTGCACGGCACCTCGCGAGACCAGGCGCTGACGGAGGCGCGCGAGCTGTTCAGCCTAGTCGGGCTCGACCCGTCGGCCGCCGATCGCTTCCCGCATGAGTTCTCCGGAGGTCAGCGTCAGCGCATCGGGCTGGCGCGCGCGCTGGCACTGAAGCCCAAGGTGTTGGTCGCGGACGAACCGGTGTCCGCGCTCGACGTCTCCGTTCAGGCACAGGTGTTGAAGCTGCTGACCAGCCTGCGCGAGCGCCTCGACCTGTCGATCATCTTCATCACGCACGACCTGCGCGTCGCAGCCCAGATCTGCGATCTGGTCGCGGTCATGAAGGACGGCGTCGTCGTCGAGCATGGACCCACGCACGACGTGTTCGGCAACCCGCAGCATCCGTATACGCAGGCTCTGCTCGAGGCCATTCCCGGCGGCGACTTCGCCCGGACCGAACATCCCACGTCTTAGCCGATCTCACGCGCGTCGCGATATCGGTACAAGAGCAGCATCAGCGGCGCGAACGGACGCAGCAGGGCGTGCGCGGGAATGGTGACCGGCTCCGTGAACGGCAGCGCCAGCTCGTTCGCCGACACGCCGCGCACCGCTTTCGCAAGCTCCGCACCGAGGGGGATCGTGAGCGCGACCGCGCGGCCGTTGCAGCCGGTCCAGCCATAGGCATCAGGACCGAGGCGATGAATCCGCGGCATGTAGTCCGTGGTCATGCCGACATAGCCGTTCCAGACATAGTCGAACCTGACCTCGCCGATCTGCGGCCACAGGCGCTGCAGGCGTTCGGCGACCCTCGCCTTCAGCCGCTCGGCCTTATTGCCGGGGCCGATCACGGCGCCGCCGGTGACCAGTCGGTTGCGGGCGTCGTAACGCGCAAAATAGAGTTCGCCATGGGTATCGGACATCGCCTGCCGCGCCGGGATGACGGTCTTCCGCACATTGTCGGACAGCGGCTGCGTCGCCATCTGCCACGACAGCACGGGCATCACCTCGTGCGCGATATCCGGTGCGAGCGCCTTGGAGAACTCGCCGCTATAGGCATTGCTCGCCAGCACCAGCGCGCGCGCCGACAACTCCCCTCGTGCGGTGCGCACGATCCAGCGATCCCCCCGCCGGGCGAAATCGATCACCGGCGAGCGCGCATAGATCCGGCCGCCCAGGCTCAGCACCGTCCGCGCCAAGCCACGCGCCAGCGCGAGCGGATTGATGTGGCCGCCGGTCTTGTTCCAGAAGCCGCCATGCCAGGCGTCCGAGCCGAGCATGTCTCGCGCCTGATCGCGCGACAGCAGCTCGACCGGCGCGCCGAACTTCGACCACTGCTTGAACCTGCGCTCGGCGATCTTGATGCGGCCGGGCGTATGCACCGGCTGGACCCAGCCGGCCTGTTCATGCTCGGCGTCGATGTTGTACCGTCTCACGGTATCGAACAGATTGGACGCGCTGTCGCGTAACATCGCCACGAAGCGCTCGCCCGCGGCGCCATGACGCGCGACGAGGTCGTCCGGATCGGGACGTGACAGCGTCGGAATGACCTGACCGTTGTTCCGGCCGGATGCGCCCCAGCCGGGCTCCATCGCCTCGACGATGGCGACGTCCGTCCCAGCTTCGCGCAGATGCAGCGCCGTCGACAGCCCCGTGAAGCCGCCGCCGATGATGACCACGTCGGCCTGCACACTGCCCTGAAGCTCGGACAGGTCGGGTCCAGCCGGGGTCTGCGCCGCCCAAAGGGATGGCGGCCATTGAACGGAATCTGTGGTGGTGCTCATCGCGGACAGCTCATCCTTGCTGGTCGACCGCCCTGCCGGAGATCGATCTTGCCTTGCGCCCAGCGCCCCGCAGCGCCGGTTGCGGCGCATGGGTCGATTGGGCATAGTTCGGCCACCAATATGCCAAGTTCGCTGCAAGGAGACAAACGCGTGGCCCTCAAGAATGTCATCGGTATCGATCACGCGGTCGTCGTGGTGAAGGATCTCGACGCCGCGGCGGAGACCTGGAAGCGGCTGGGTTTTACGCTGTCTCCGCGCGGCACGCACAGTGCCAAGATGGGATCCGGCAACTACACCATCATGCTCGATCCTGACTACATCGAGTTGCTCGGCATCCTCGCCGAGACCGATCACAACGTTCCAACCCGCAATTTCCTTGCCCAGCGCGGCGAAGGCATCGAGCGCATCGCCTTCACGGCGATCGATTCCGCGGCCGGCGCCGAGGAAATCCGCGCGAAAGGTTTTGAGCCGATTGGTCCCATCGACTTCGAGCGTCCGGTGCCCCTGCCCGACGGCAGCATCTCGGCAGCGAAATTCCGCGTGTTTCAATGGCCCGTCGCGGAGGCTCCGGGCGGCCTGCGCATCTTCGCCTGCCAGCACAAGACGCGCGAAACGGTGTGGATCCCGGAACTGATGCGCCATGCCAACGCCGCCAAGCAACTGAAGCAGGCGCTGATCGTGACGCCGGATCCGGCCAAGGACGCGGCTCACCTGTCGCGCCTGATCGATCGCGACGGCCGGGACGAAGCCGACGGCGCCGTGACCGTCACCTCGGGCGGTGACCGCGCCGATTTCGTATTCCTGACCAGGGACCAGCTCGCAGCGCGCTATCCGGGTGTGTCGCTTGCCGGCCTGCCGGAGCGAGGCGGCGCAGGCCTGGTGCTGGCCTCACACGATCTGACCGCCACCGAAAAGGCTCTGGGCGCGGCAGCGGTGCGCAGTGGCGCGAGCCTGATCGTTCCGCCCGCGTCGGCCACCGGCACTCTGCTCGCTTTCATGGCCGGCTGAGCGCCGGACTGCGGCCGCGCGCGTCGCGGCCGCAACGATCTCATTCCGCCGGCTGGAACATGGCCGGCCGGCCTCGCTGGCTGTCGAGCCACCCGACCAGCCGATCCATGAGTCCGCCGCTCGACTCGGAGGGCTGCGCCGACGAGACGAACGGATCGCAATGACACTTCGCTCCGGCCGCGCGCGACATCTTCGCGACCGCCTCCGTCATAGCCGGCGCGCCGCAGGTGTAGACGACGTCGTTCGGCGTGAGCTCCGGCATGTGTTCGGTCGGCCGGCCGCTGCGAATCGCCGGCGAGACGTTCTGCGGCTCCGACACGATCGGGATGATCTTCACGTTCGGGAAGCGCGCCAAGCGGCACAGCGCCTGATGCATGTAGAACGACTGCAAGGTGCGTGACACGACGATGAAGACGATCTCGCGCTTCGGATTCTCCGTGATGGCGGCGACCGCGATCGCCCACATCGGCGCGAAGCCGGTGCCGCTCGCCACCAGGATGATCCGGCCGCGATGCTTCTGACGGAAGAACGCGGTGCCGAGCGGCGCCGTCAGCTTGACGCGATGGCCGACCTGGATGTCACGGCCGAGCGCCGAGGACACCAAGCCATCCTTCAGGATGCGGATGTGCAGATACAGCAGATGGCTATCGGGTGCGCCGACCATCGGATAGGTCGGGCTGTAGCAGCGTGTCGGAAAACCGCGGTACTGGACCTTGGCGTATTGTCCAGGGAAGAATCGCAGCGGCTTCGGCATCTCGAGGGTGACACCGACGACGTCGGGCGCGAGCCGCACGAGATCGCCCACCTCGCAGTTCATCGTCACCGTATCCGGCACGGGCTCCGTGATGATCTTGAGGTCGGACACGACACGCGCCTGGCACGCATGCGCCATGTCGCCTTCCATGCCGCCGAACAGCTTGCCGTCGATGACCGTCACTTTACAGGAACCGCAGATTCCGCTGCGGCAGTCATGGGGCAGATCCACGCCACTGTTGATGGCGCCGTCGAGCAGGATATCGCCCACATTCGCGTAGAACGTTTCCCTGTTGTACTGGATCTTGCAAATCTTACCCATTACTGCACCTCAAGTCGCATCGGCCGGATCTGCCTGGTATGTCTGATCTGGGTATGGTCGAACGCTGCGACACGCATGAACACGCCATTCTTGATCGGAACGTCGTACTTGCTTTTCGTGTCCATTTTGCGGGCAATTTCGAGCGTCCAGTGGCCCGCGGCCCAACGCGCAGCGCAACGGATGTCCGCGCGATCACCGGTGAACTCGCCGCTGACGAGAACACCGGGCACCACGGTCCCGATCGGCGTCTGGGCATCCGCCTCGGCCGAATAGGGCACCGATTCGGCCTCTGTCATGAACCAGCGCGCGCCTTCACTCTCGCCGATGTTGGGATCGAGATTGATCTCGCCCATCGCCGCGGTCATCGCGGCGACGTCCTTCGGCAGGCGCTTCGGTCTCACGCCCCGATTTCCCAGTCTTGCGGCCTCCCTGTCGATCACGAAATTGTCCGAATAGTTCGCGGTCCCCGGATCCGGTGCGAACCCGCCCTTGTAGGGCGTGAGTCCCTTGACCTGATCCGGTGTCGGCTCCGCAGGCGGACCGAAATGATCATCGTCCATCCATCCGGTCGGGCCGCCGCTCGTCGCCTTCCACAGCCAGGCGTCGGCATAGAGATTCGGCGCCGGCGTGTAGTGGATGCCGCGACCCGACAGCGTCGGCGGCTTGTCCGGCATCGGCTGCGAGCTCATGTGAAACGTTCGGTCCGCGGCCAAGGTGATCGGCAGCGTCGTGAACAACAGCGAGAACTTGTCCTCGTTGAAATCGTTCTCGTCGCCCTTGTCGAATCCATTCTGCAGGAGATGCCAGCCATCCGCCTTCTTGATCAGCGGCAGCTGCTTCAACGATCGCGTCGGATCCTCCCAGATGACGAGGAAGTAGACCCACGTGCCGTCATGCGCCGCCTTGATCCAGACGCGCGATTCGCCGGTACCGTCGAAATTGTCGCCCTGGTTGGTCGTCACCATGTGCGGCTGGATGTTGCGCCAGACACGATCCGACGAATCGCCGTCAAGCGTCGGCGCATCCGATGTCGCGATTCGATACACCGTGACGGTGTCCTCGGCGTAGTAGTCGGCGGCGAACATCGCCGAACCGATCACGATGGCTGCGGCGATCGCGACCATGAACGGGTTGGATTGGAAGCTCGGATTGCGGCGGCGGGAATTGCCCTTGGCAGGTGTCGGCGGCGGACGCATGCGGCCCGGCGGCACACGCGGCTCGGACCGGGCCCGCATCGGCTCCTCCATGCGCCGCGGCGCCGGCATCGGCTCACGTGCTGCAGGCCGCGCAGCTGGCGCCGGCCTCCTCGGAGGCGCCTCCGCTTCCTCCAGCTTTTCCGACTGCTCGACCAGCATCGTGAGGAGTTCGACGGGATCGAGCTTTGGCGGCGGCGGCGGCAAGGGCGCCGGCCGGAACACGCGATAGAGCTGCATCTTTCCGCCGATGCTGAAGTGAACCAGGACGTGCAGCACCACGAAGGCCGGGATCACCCAGGTCGCGTACCAGTGGATCATCATGGTGACGTAGCCGGAGGCTACGCCGAAGAAGAGCATGCCTCCGGTGACGATCAGGATCGCCATGGAGATGAAAAGCACCCAATGCAGCATCACGCTGATCGAGCCCAGCCGCGCCGGCCGGCGGCCGAGCAAGCCCTTGAAGCGCATCTTGTCGATGGTGACGCGACGGCCGAGCCCTGACTTCGAGATATAGATCATGTAGGCGACGGCGACGCTCGCGAGCACGACCCCAGCCGGCATGTGCCAGGTCCAGGTCCGGTGCCGGGGCAGCAGCCAGTCGAGATTGTTGGCGATCCATGCGTGTCCAGGCGCTTCGGTCGCCATGCGAAGCCCCGTCAGGAACGCGATCACCGTGGCCCCAACCAGGGTCCAGTGCAGGATGATCGTTCCATAGTCGGTCTTGCGGATCTTCATGCGTGCGCCTCCAGAGCTGCGCGCACGCGATCGGCGCGATTCACCGCCGACCTGGCGACCGTATTTCGTCTCAGCGGACCGATCCGGCGCAGGATGATCAAGTATTCAACCCTGCGGGCCGCCCCTCGACCCGAATCCATTCCCGCATCACGCGTCTCGATGGTGATGTCGTCCAGCAACTTTGTCGTCCCCCGGATACGCTTTACTAAGTGAGCAACTTCGTCCGACTTCGGCGTTACGGCGCCGTTCTGCACCCAATCGTTGCCCCGCTACGCTTGAGCGTGATCGGTTGGATCACGCCTATGGTTGATCAGCTGCCGTGGCCCGAGCCGGTGACGAGTTGCTCGGATCGCACGCGGACTGATCTGCTTCGTCCTCCCTGGAGTTGATGTTGATCTCGTGCGCCCGATGCTTGGCGGGTCACCGGTTGCACAGCGGCCGCACGTTCGATGATAGAACACATCGTCGGCCGCCATGCCCGGCTGAGCTGACTGCACGTCTTGGATTGGTGCGCGGAGCCGCATGTCCTTGTGTTGCCGCCGCCATCATGATCGTTCTCCGCACCATCATCGAATACCGCATGATCGAGATGACAACGCCTGTGCGTTGCACCGCAGGAAGATTTATTCGGCTTCGTGGCGTCATTCGGCCCGGACCGCGACCAATGAGTACGGAACCAAGGTGATAGACGGACGAATGTGTGACACGCGTCGCGAGCCGATGGCTGCTATCACGCTGCAACTATCGACGATCGCGGACGGATTTCGCACGGACCCGATCGCGCTGAACGATGCCACACTTTTTCAGAGCCGCCCCGGCGCATTGCGCCTCGTGCCGGTCGTTTGCCCGCGACGCTGCGACGGAATTGCCCACTTGTCCAATTGTTGCCGGAAAATCGTCGGTATCGACTGTCAATAGCGCGGAGTGAAGCACTGTGTTTGGGAGACGCGCCTGGATGAGTCTGGCTCAAGACCGCCCGAGAACGAAAGCCGCGGCTGCCCTCAACGACCTTCTCTCGGGAAGCGACGATCCGGTGACGCGCGGGTTGCGCCAGGCTGTCAAACGCATGGCCGGCATCGGCGTGTTCAGCGGCGTCATCAACATCCTGATGCTCTCGGGCTCGGTTTATATGATGCAGGTCAATGATCGCGTCGTTCCGAGCAAGAATCTCGCCACGCTCGTCGGCCTGTCGGTGATGATTCTAGCCGTCTATCTGATTCAGGGTTATTTCGACGCGTTGCGCACCCGCATGCTGTGCCGGGTGGCGACCGTGTTCGACGCGAGCTTGCAGGACGCGATTCATCACGCTCTGGCCACCCTGCCCCTGCGCGGCACCAAGCCGATGCTGATGCAGCAGCCGCTGCGCGATCTCGACCAGCTGCGCGCCTTTATGTCGAGCATGGGACCAACCGCCTTTCTCGACATGCCATGGATACCGATCTTCCTGATCGGCATGTTTCTGTTTCATCCGCTGATCGGCATCACGGCCGTCATCGGCACGGCCGGAATCATCTCGATGACGCTGGTGACCGACCGGTTGTCGCGTCAGGCGAGTAAATCCGCCAGCGATACGAGCGCCGCGCGGCAGGTTCTCGCCGACGCCACCCAGCGCAATGCCGAGGTGATTCGCGCGCTCGGAATGCTGGATCGCTTCTCGGCACGCTGGAACGCCGTCAACGAGCGCTATCTGAAGGACAACATTCGCGCGAGCGATGTCTACGCCAATCTCGGAGCCGCCGCGAAAGTGCTGCGCTTCATCCTGCAATCGGGCATGCTCGGCATCGGCGCGGCGCTCGTCGTCTCCGAGCAGGCCTCCGGCGGCGTGATGATGGCCTCGTCGATCCTGATGGGCCGCGCGCTCGCCCCGATCGAGATCGCACTTGGCAGCTGGAAACAGCTGGTCGCCGCGCGCCAGGGCATCGCGCGTCTGCGCGATATCTGCAAGGCCACCGCCAGGCCGGAAGCGCCGCCGGTCGCGTTGCCCCGCCCGTTCCGCGAGCTGACCGTACAGGAGCTGACGGTCACCGCGCCGGGCACCGATCGGCCGATTGTTCAAAACGTGTCGTTCTCGATCAAGGCAGGCACGGGTCTGGCACTGCTCGGCGCGAGTGCATCCGGCAAGACCTCGCTCTCGAAGGCGCTGGTCGGCATCTGGCCTGCACAGCATGGATCCGTCCGCCTCGACGGCGCAGCGCTCGACCAATGGAGCAACGAGGATCTCGGCCGCCACATCGGCTACCTGCCGCAGGACGTTGCCCTGTTCGACGGCAGCATCGCCGACAACATCTGCCGCTTCGACGAGAATGCGAGCTCGGATGCGATTCTGAAGGCGGCGCAGATCGCCGGCGTGCACGACATCATCCTGCGGCTGCCGGAAGGCTATTCGACGCGAATCGGCCAAGGCGGCATGTCGCTGTCGGCCGGTCAGCGGCAGCGCGTGGGTCTGGCCCGCGCGGTGTATGGCGATCCCTTTCTCATCGTCCTCGACGAGCCGAATGCCAATCTGGACACCGACGGCGAGAACGCGCTCAGCCGCGCCATTCAGATCATGCGGCAGCAGAACCAGAGCATCGTGATCGTGATTTCGCACCGTCCCAGCGCGCTGAATGCGCTCAACATGGCGCTGGTGCTGTACGAGGGCAAGGCGATCGCATTCGGTCCCTGCCAGGAGATCTTTGCCCGCGTCGCCGGAGCCAACAAGGCCGCGGGACCCGCCGTCGCGCATGCCCCCGCTCCGCCCAGGGTAGCTGCTCCCGCAGCGGCGCCAAATCCGAACGCCCGCTCGCTTCGTCGCGCCGCCCCAGCAGAAAGCGCTTGATCAATGAAACACATCAACGACTTCAGGCCGTTCGACGACGACGATTATGTGCGACCGAAGACTCGCGCGGTCGGTCCGCAGGGCGATGCATTGATTCTCGAGCTGCAGCGGCTGCAGGGCGCATTCGACGACGGCTCCGACGAGGACCCGCGGCAGCGCCACGGCACACGGGACGGCGGCAAGAAGCGACGGCGTCCGCCACCGTCGCCAGGCAGGCCAAAGCCGCGTTCGAAGAAGAAGGGCAGCACCATGGGCCGCGCCCTCGGTGCGTCGCTGTCGCTGTTCGGTCTCGGCGCCCAGGCGCCCCGGACACGCCGGGGTGAAGGCATCCGCGAGATGGACTGGCAGCAGCCCGCACCGATGCGCGGCAACGAGCCGGAGCTGTCGCCGCCGCCGCGCCATCCGCCCGCGCGCATGGCGGGCAGCAATTCGGCGCCCCTGCTCGACCTGCAGGATGCACGACGCGACGGCAATTTCGGCGTCGGCGCGCCGCGCGCGGTCGGGCAGCAGAACCTTCCCGCCCGTCTGGCGCATGCGCCTGCCGTTCCGCAAACCCGTGTCGGCCGCCTGGTCGGTACCGCCGGTACGGCCTTGACCACCGGCATGACCTTCATTGCGACGCAAGGAACGGCGGCCGATCTCGACGACGGTTCGGACGAATCGCTGGTGCCGCGCGTCAGCCGCATGTTCGAGAACGAGTTGCGTCTCGGCTTGCGGGTGCTGCTTGTCGCCGGCGTTCTCGGCGGCGGCTGGCTGACCCTCGTGCCGCTCGCCGGCGCGATCGTGGTTCCCGGCAATCTCGTGGTGCAATCCAACGTGAAGGCCATTCAGCATCCGACCGGCGGCATTGTCGCGGAAATCAAGGTCGACAACGGCAAGCGCGTCGCGGCGGGCGATCTGCTCGTGCGGCTCGACGCTACGCAGAGCCAGGCCCAGCTCCAGGCGATCACCAAGCAATTGAACGAGCAGCGCGCCAAGATTGCGCGGCTCTCGGCCGAGCGTGACGGTCTCGATCAGCCGGACTATCCGTCCACTCTGACCTCACGTCAGGACGATCCGAACGTCCGCACCGTGATCGCGTCGGAGAACGCGCTGTTCAAGGCCCGTGCCACGACCCGCAAGAGCCAGAAAGAGCTGCTGCAGGGCCGCATCGTCCAGCTGAACAACGAAATCAGCGGCATGGAGTCTCAGCTCGAATCCAAGAACAAGCAGATCGAGCTGATCAAGGGCGAGTTGGCCGGCGTGCAGGAGCTCTATGACAAGCGGCTCGTTCCGCTGACGCGACTGACCACGCTGCAGCGGGAAGCCGCTCGGATCGACGGTGAACGCGGCCAGCTGGTGTCCAGCGTGGCGGAGACGAGGTCCAAGATCAGCGAAGCCGAGCTCCAGACCGTCAAGATCGATCAGGATTTCCGCAGCGAGGTGGTCAAGGACCTCAGCGAGTCCCAGGCCAAGGAAGGCGATCTGGTCGAGAAGGGCGTCGCCGCGCGCGACCAGCTCGATCGCATCGAGATGCGCGCGCCGAACTCCGGCACCATCCACCAGCTCGCGATCCACACCATCGGCGGCGTCATCAAGCCGGGTGAGACCGTCATGGAGCTGGTCCCCGATTCGGACGAACTGCAGGTCGAAGGGCACGTCCAGCCCAAGGATATCGATCACGTTCACACCGGGCAGGATGCGATGGTCCACTTCAACGCCTTCAACCAGCGCACCACGCCGAAATTGAGCGGCCAGGTCTCGTTCGTGTCGCCTGATATCACCAATGACCCACGAACCGGCTCCACCTTCTACACGGTCAGGATCACGCTGTCCGACGAGGAGCGCAAGCGGCTCGGCAACGTCAACCTGATGCCCGGCATGCAGGCCGAAGTCTACGTTCAGACCGGCAGCCGGACGATGCTCAGCTATCTGATGAAGCCGGTTCTCGATCAGTGGCGCCGCGCCTTCGTGGAGTAACAAGACCGAACGGCCGCGGTCGGCGTCATCGCTCACGAATGAACGCAGACCGCGTCAGCACCTCGACATGAACGTTGCAAATTTTCCCCGCACCTCAGACCCGGCGATGGTGCCGGCAAGTGCGTTACCGTCCGCCCAGCCCGGCGCCCGCACCGAGGCGTCTGATCACGCACGCAAGCCGCGACTGCCGCCGCCAGCGGCCGTGCCGACCCAGGAGGGTCCCCAGGGGCTGCGCTTCGACTTCAACGACGGCTGTCGTGTCATGCTGCCCGACACCGGACACGCCTGGCACGTCCGATTGAGCGATCTCGAGACCGCCAACGTCCTGTTCGACATCGACCTGCGTTCTGGGCACGTCAACAGCAGCAAACGCTACTTTGTCCCGTTCAGGCTCGAAGTGTGGTCAGGGCCCGAGCTGCTGCTGTGCCACGACTATGACGCCACCGACCGCGACGTCCTGATCCAATTCCCGGTCGGCACGATCGGCGACATCATCGGCTGGATGAGCTATGCAGTGAAGTTCAAGGACCTGCATCGGTGCCGCCTGAGCTGTGCGATGGGCGAGCCGCTGATCCCGCTGTTCCGCGACGCCTACCCTGACATCGCATTCCTCAGCCACGAGACGGTCCAGCCGGAGCGATACTACGCAACCTACTCGGTCGGGCTGTTCTTCGACGATGCCGAGCTGGTCCATCAGCCCTATGATTTCCGGCAGGTCGGCCTGCATCGGACCGCAGCTCACATTCTCGGCGTGGATCCGGCCGAGCGTCCACCTCGCGTCGCGTTGAGCGAAGACAGCCGTCCCATCGACGACCCCTATGTCTGCATCGCCATGCAGGCAACGACCGCGTGCAAGCACTGGAACAATCCCGAGGGCTGGCAGAGCATCGTGGCCTTCCTCCGCGCGACCGGCTATCGCGTGATCTGCATCGATCAGACCGCGGAGCGCAGCCACGGCGCCTACCGGACGCAAATTCCCGCCGCAGCCGAGGATCAGACCGGCGACCGGCCGCTGCCCGAGCGTGCCCGCTGGCTCAAGCATGCCGCATTCTTCATCGGGCTTTCCTCGGGGTTGTCATGGCTGGCCTGGGCGGTCGGCACTCCGGTCGTGCTGATCAGCGGCTTCACCCACCCGACCAACGAGTTTGCGACCCCCTATCGGGTCATCAACCATCACGCCTGCAACAGTTGCTGGAATGATGCCAGTCATCGCTTCGACCATGAGGACTTTCTGTGGTGCCCGCGATGGCAGGGCACGTCCCGACAGTTCGAATGCACGCGCCTGATCACGGCCGCGCAGGTCGAGGGCATGTTGCGCCGAATTCCCGGCTTCGGACAGGGATTGCATCCGCAACCGCGCACCTCTCAGCAGCAGGCGGCGCCTGCGCCCTTTGATCGGCATCGAACCTCGAGGGCAGAGTCGGCGCCGGAATCCGTGGAGAGCGACGAACCGGTCGCGCTCGCAGCACTGCTGGCGCGACCGTGCGGCGACGTTGCCCGCGGGGGCCTTGCAGTCGGCGTCACGGTCGCCGCCGGCAGGCTGCTGGATCAGGCTGCCGCCGGCATCGCGGAAGGCGATCACGCAGCCACCGCGAGCGATCTCATGGGCGCGTTGCAGAACTACAAGCAGAGCATCGCCATCGTCAGGTACCTGACCGCAGCCAATCCGGACGACGCCGGGTTTCAACGCAACCTCTCGGTCGCCTTGAACCGCATTGGCGCCGTGTTGTTCGTTCAGCGAAACCTCGAGGCTGCGCATGCCGCCTATTCCGCCAGCCTCGCCATCATCCGGAAGCTGACCGCAGCTCACCGCGGCAATCTCAGCTTTGAGCGCGACCTCGCGTGGTGCCACGCTCTGCTGGCGGACGTGCTCGCCGCCCAGGGCCGCCATGCCGAAGCCTTCGAGCAGCGTCGCGCCAATACCGCGCTGATCACCCACCTCGCCAACACGGTCGCCAACGATCCGTCGCTGCAGCAGGCGCTTGCAAATTCCTACCAGAGTCTGGGCGATGCCTTCATTCCACTCGGCAACATCGACGGCGCGCTCGCCGTCTACCGGATCAGCCTGGGCCTGACCAAGCAAGGGCTGGACGCGAACGGGCAGAATGACCCGGCCTGGAATCAGATCTACACTACACTGCTGCAGAAGATCAGGACTGCGCTCCTGGCACAGCGTCAGGCCGCGCCGCCGTCCTGAACGGCGCACGGCGAGGTCGGCCGATACGCCCAGGCGCGTTCGCCTCTCACTCCCCCGGACAGACGATCCATCGTGGCGTTTTTCCAGCAATCGCGCTGCGACAATGCCGCGCGCCCTCGTCGCTGGGCAGCCTTAGGCGCATCAGACCAACCCTGCGTCTCATCTCCGGAGACCGGCCACTCACCGGCGAGATGCAGGCAGCATCTTGACGACAACATGCAATTCGCGCCCGATCGCCGCACCCCGCATTTGCTGCTTGCCGCCAGAAATCAATCACTTGGCACGCGATCGCGGCGCATCTGTCACAGATCCGCGATGTCCCGAGAACAACATATTTGCGGACTCCCCCACGCCTTTTTTGGCCCGATTGCTCCGAGCATATAGCGAGGTGCGACAAAGTAGCGCGCGTCAGAAAAGCGCGCGACACAGCGGCGCACGGGCGTGAGGCGCGGCGCAGCACGTCCGACGCAGGGCCGATGCGCTTCCGCATCGTCCGGCCAGTTTCGGTACGGGGCCCTGCCGGGCGTCGGATGAACTTGGGGAGAGATGATCTATGGCGAATAACACCTTCAACCCGACGGCGCTGGCCAACGGAACGTCGAACCTGCTGGTGCGCGCCTCAGCGCTCAAGATGTCGACCGACCTCGTCCAAGCCGGCGTGGTGTTCAACGATGCGGTGCGCGCCTCGCTCGGCCTGTTCACGCAGGCAGGCAGCGGCAACTCGAACCCGTTCCTCGGCAGCTACACGACCGATCTCCACGCCGTACAGAACGACATCGCCGCGATGCTCGCAAATCCCGGCCAGGTGACCCTGGGCGGCCAGGCCTTCACGCTGAATGCGACCGACACCGCCGTTCTCACCAACGTGCAGGCGCAGATCTCGACGCTGCTCACGGCCGCACCGCAGACCACGAATGCTGCGACGATCACAGCCGCGGATCAGACCCTGCACGCGGTCCAGCAGGAGATCCTGCAGGAGATCAACGGCGACGCGCATCTGTCCGGCGCGCTCAACAAGGTCAACTTCCTCGCCAACACCGGCGGCCAGGACGTCGGCTTCCAGAACACGCCGGCCGGTGCCGATGATGCGGCGACCTTGGCCGCAGCGACCGCAGGCAACACGCTGAAGGATGTCGGCCTCGTCTTCAACAAGGTCGTCGACCTCGCCTCCGGCGGCATCAGCACCGCGAACCTGCAGGAGGTAACGAACGACCTCACCGCAATCTCGCAGGGCCTGACCAACATCCTCAACAACAAGACCCAGCTGGCGCAGATCGAGAAGGGCGAAACGGCGAACGCGGCCGCGCTCACGACCATCCATCTGCAAACGGTGCTCGGGCAGATCAATCTCGAGCTCAACCAGTATGCCAAGGCGGAAACAACCGGCAATCAGGCTGCGCTGCGCGGCACGGCGGACAATCTGCTCGACAGCATCGACATCATTCAGAACGACGCCAATCTGAACAAGGCCGCGGGCGGCAACGGCATGCCGGGCCATGCCGGCGGGTTCGCGGAGGATCCGGGCGGGTTGACCGGCACGGTCACCAAGTTCCAGGACAACCAGGCGCAGACGAATTTCTGGGCCGCCTTCTTGGCGGAAGGCAACACCATCAACGCGACCCTGCAGAAGATCGCAACCGGCGGAGCGCAGGCCAGCGCCGCACTGGTCACTCAGATCCAGAACTATCAGGCATTTGGCGCCAATTTCGATGCCGCGCAAGGCAACGTCTTCCGTGGCCGCTTCGACAACGAGCTTCTGAGCGGCACGCTCGAAGCCGACACGGCGGCCGCGGTGAAGGGCCTGCAAGGCATCCTGAACGGCGATACGGGCGCTGCGCTTGCCGCAGACAAGGCGATGCTCGCCGCGGCCGGCCAGGGCTTCGCGGCCGACGCCATGGACGTTTCCGGCAACAACATCGCGATCGGCGGCGCGACCTATGTCGGCTCGGCGACCACGGTCTCGACGGCCACGTCGGTGCACGGACTCGCCCAGGGCACGATCCCGGTCACGGCAACCCCGAACATTGCCAACGGCACCGGCGGCTCATCGTCGACGCCGCCGGCTGGTGGCGCCACGCCGGTGAATTTCAGCCCGACCGCGCTTGCCAACGGCACCTCGAACCTTTTGACCCGTGCCACGGCGATCCAGCATTCGACCGACCTGGTGCAGGCTGGCGTCGTCTTCAACGACGCGGTGCGCGCCTCGCTCGGCCTCTTCAGCCTCGCCAACAGCGGCAACTCGCCGGCCTTCCTCACCAGCTACCAGGCCGACATCACGGCGGTGCAGACCGATATTGCGGCGATGCTGGCCAACCCTGGTCAGGTCACGCTCGGCGGCAAGACCTTCGCCCTGAACGCGACCGACACGGCGGTGCTGACCAATGTCGAGGGGCAACTGGGCACACTGCTGCAGGCGGCGGGACAGTTCGCCAACGCCAGCACATCGGCAGCGGCAAGCCAGACGATCCACGCGCTGCAGCAGGAAATCCTCGGCGAAATCCACAACGACGCGCATCTGGCGAACGCGTTGAACAACGTCCCCTTCCTCGCCAATACCGGCGGCCAGGACGTCGCCTTCCAGACGTCGCCCGCGGGCGCGGACGATCCGGCGAGTCTTGCCGCCGCTACCGCCGGCAACAGCCTGAAGGACGTTGGTCTGGTCTTCAACAAGGCCGTCGAGGTCGCCTCGGGCGGCATCAACACCGGTAACCTTGCCGAGGTGACCGCGGACTTCACCGCCGTCCAGCACGGACTGACGGCCATCCTCAACAACAAGACCCAGCTCGCGCAGATCGAGGCTGGCGAGACTGCCAACGCCGCGGCGCTGACGACGATCCATCTGCAGACAGCGCTCGGCCAGATCAACCTGCAGCTGGGCAAGTATGATCAGGCTGCGACCACCGGCAATCAGGCCGCTCTCCGCGGCACGGCCGACAACCTGCTCGACATCATCGACATCATCCAGGGCGACACCAACCTCAACATGGCGGCAGGTGGCAACGGCAACGCCGGCCATGCGGGCGGCTTTGCCGAGGATCCGGGCGGGCTCAAGGGGACGGTCACCAAATTCCAGGACAACCAGGCACAGACGAATTTCTGGGCCGCATTCCTGGCCGAGGCCAACACCATCAACGCCACGCTGCAGAAAATCTCGACCGGCGGTGCGCAGGCGAGCGCGGCCCTGATCACGCAGATCCAGAACTACCAGCAGTTCGGCGCCAATTTCGACGCCGCCCAGGGGGCCGTGTTCCAGGGTCGGTTCGACAACGAACTGCTCAGCGGCACGCTCGAAGCCGACACCGCCAACGCGGTCAAGGGCCTGCAAGGCATCCTCAACGGCGACACCGGCGCAGCACTTGCGGCAGACAAGGCGATGGTCGCCGCGGCCGGCCAGGGCTTTGCCGCCGACGCCATGGACGTCTCCGGCAACAACATTCCGGTCAATGGCGGCACCTATGTTGGGACGGCCACGACGGTCTCGGCGGCAACCTCCATCAAGGGGACCGCGCACGGCACCATTCCGGTCACCGCGACACCGAACCTGGCCAACGGCACCGGCGGCACTGCTGCGGCAGGAACCACCGCCGCCGGTGGCGCTGCAGCCGGTGGCACCGCGGCGAACGGAGGCACGTCGACCGGCGGAACGGCGGCTGGCGGCACGTCGACGGGTACCACGGCCAACAACGGCAGCAACGCCACGCATCACAGCGATCATCACCATCATCACGATCAAAGCCAGGGCGCGCATATGAGCCAGGCCGCGGCTGCCGGGCCCGACATGTCGCATCTCCACGCGATGCATCACATGTGGGGTTGACGAGGCAGCCGCAGCAGCCGCTGCGGCTGGGATACGGATACCCGGGAGCACAAGCAGATGAGGTCCACTCGCGCAGTGCTCCCGGGGGAAATGAGAAGGACAATGAGCCGGGCGAGACGACACGCGTTGAAGAAGGAGGCCTCGGAAGATCAACAAAGATGCACGTTCCGTTCCGCACCGCGGAGGCTCGTCACGCTGGAACTTTTCTAAGGAGAGATCGGTGACCGGTCGCAAGATCGGGGCAACTTCTTGTCTGGACCGTGCGTCGAAGCGCCGCTGAGCGACGATGTTGCGGGGATGCCACGACAGAAATCAACGAGTTAGTAAGCTTCCGACCGTCGCCGTGACCCGGCTGCGACAGGAGCCATTTGCCCGAACAACATCATATTTGAGGACTCCGCGGCGCTTCTTTTGGCCCCATTGGAGCAAATAATTCCCAGGTGCTCTGAGGCTGCGACATTTCGCCCGTTCCGCGAAGGAGCGAACGAGACGTCGCTGCCCGATCAACGCCCGCGTGCTGCCGATACGCCAAGCAGCAGACGCCGGGTTGAAACTTGGGGAGATGATCAATGGCAGCCAATACCTTCAACCCGACGGCGCTGGCGAATGGCACGTCCAAT
>BFBZ01000015.1_pt85 | contig 64900 bp, 56 predicted proteins | sample 1888401 | NCBI WGS metagenome assembly BFBZ01 (sample SAMD00112614, study PRJDB3348) | symbiont metagenome | host: Chara braunii
GCTGGGCACACTGACCTCGGCGGTGTCCTTCGTCGTCATCTTCGCGGCGCTATCAGTGATCCTGGTGCTGCAGGCCCGCCAACGGCGACAGGGGTCTGATGCGGGCAAGGGGATGGTGTGAGGCAAGACGGGTGAATACTCGATCACCGTTGTCGCTCGACATCCTCTCCAACGAGACCTTGGCCTTGGCCCCTGGATTGCTTCGCTGCGCTCGCAATGACGGTTGTGGCGGGCACCGCAGATCCTACATACTCCGTCATCGCGAGCGCAGCGAAGCGATCCAGGGGCTCCAGAAAAGACTCCAGGTGATACTCTGCCGCCCCGCTTGATGTTGGGTGTGCCGATGAAACATCCCTACGTGTACATCATGGCAAGCGGCCGGAACGGAACGCTCTACGTAGGCGTGACGAGCGATCTTCCGAAACGGGCCTACCAGCATCGTGAAGGCCTCATTGCCGGCTTTACCAAAACCTATGGCTGCAAGGTATTGGTGTGGTACGAGCCGCACGAAACGATGATGGCTGCCATCGAACGCGAGAAGCAGATCAAGTCCGGCAGCCGCAAGAAGAAGTTATTGCTGGTCGAAGCGCTCAATCCGCAATGGCTCGATCTCTACGAAACGCTGAACTGACCTTGACTGCAAAACGGACCGTCTCCTGTTCAGACAGTCCTGGATTGCTTCGCTGCGCTCGCAATGACGGTTGGGGTGGGCACCACCGTCCCCCGCAAACTCCGTCATCGCGAGCGCAGCGACGCGATCCAGGGGCCGCGGACCGGACTCTCGATGGTTTCGCTACGCACCGCGAACACAACGAAGCCGAGCAGGCAATTAAATGTATTGCTTCAGAGCCCCAGATACGCCTTCCGCACGTCYTTGTTGCCGCTGATCTCGGCCGCTGTGCCCTGCATCAGCACGCGGCCGGTTTGCAGGATGTAGGCACGGTCGGCGATCTCGAGGCACTCGGCCATGCGCTGCTCGACGATGAGGACCGTCATGCCGGCATCGCGGATGCGCTTCACCGCCTGGAAGATTTCGTCGACCAGCTTCGGCATGATGCCCTGCGACGGCTCGTCGAGCATCAGGAGCCGCGGCCGGGTCATCAGMGCGCGGCCGATCGCCAGCATCTGCTGCTCGCCGCCCGACAAGGTCTCGGCGCGCTGCTCCAGCCGCTCGGACAAGCGCGGGAACAGCTTGAAGACGAAGTCGAGCGGCTCGTCGCGATTCGCTTCGCTGCGGTAGAGATAGCTGCCGAGCCTTAAGTTGTCGCGCACCGAGAGCCGCGGAAACAGCCGGCGGTTCTCCGGCACATAGGCGATGCCCTTCGCGGTGATCAGATGCTGCGCCATGCCGTCGATGCGGCTGCCGTCGAAGGTGATGCTGCCGGCACGCGGCCGCTCGGCGCCGGCGATCGACTTCAACAGCGTCGACTTGCCGGCGCCATTGGCGCCGGCGACGCAGACGATCTCGCCCTTCTCGACGTCGATCGAGACGTTCGAGATCGCAACCAGCCCCTGATAGGCGGTGGTGACGTCACGCACCGACAGCATGGCGGTCTCCGAGGTAGGCGGAAATGACTTTGGGATCGCGGACGACATCCGTGGGCTTGCCTTCGATCAGCACCTTGCCGAGGTCGAGCACGATGGCGCGGTCGACCAGCGGCATCACGATCTCCATGACGTGCTCGACCATCAGCACCGTGATGCCGGTGTCGCGCACACGACGCACGAGCTCGACGCCCTTCTGCGATTCGACCGGGGTCAGGCCGGTGAGCACCTCGTCGAGCAGCAACAGCTTCGGCTCGGTTGCGAGCGCGCGGGCCACTTCGAGCCGCCGCTTCTCCGACGGCACGAGGTCGCTCGCCAGCACGTCGGCCCGCGCATCGAGGCCGCAGAAGGCCAGCACCTCATGYGCCTTGCGACGGGCGTCGCGCATGTTGGTGCTGCGCACCAGGGAGCCGACGATGACGTTCTCGATCACCGTCATGCTCTCAAAGCTCTTCACGACCTGGAAGGTGCGGCCGATGCCGCGCTGGCAGCGCTCGGCGGCCGGCAGCGCCGTGACATCCTCGCCGTCGAAGAGGATCGTGCCTTCGCTCGGCTTGAACGCGCCGGCGATCAGGTTGAACAAGGTCGACTTGCCGGCGCCGTTCGGACCGATCAGGCCGACGATCTCGCCGCGCCCGACCGAGATCGAGACATCGGAGTTCGCGGTCAGACCCGAGAAGCGCTGCGTGATGTTGCGGGTTTCCAACAACGCGGTCATGACGCCACCGCCTCTCTCGCGGGCTGAACGGCCGGCTTCGGCTTGCGGGAGAACAGGCTGACGAGCCCTTGCGGCCGCGCCAGCGAGATCGCGATGATCAGGCCGCCATAGACGATCAGATCGACGCCGCGGCCGGAGCCGCCGATATAGGAGCGGGTCAACTCGGTCAGCGGGATCAGGATCACCGCGCCCAGCATCGGTCCCCACAGCGTGCCGATGCCGCCCAGCACGGCCGGCAGCGCCATCAGCAGCGAGAACTGGAAGCCCATGACACTCTCTGGGTCGATGTAGGAGACGAATTGCGCATAGAAGCTGCCGCCGATCGCGACCARGAAGGCCGAGACGGCCGCGGCGCCCATCTTCGAGTTGAACACGTCGACGCCGAGGCTTTCAGCGGCSACCGGATTGTCCTTCACCGCGCGCCACCAATAGCCCCAYTTGGAGTCCTCGAGCCACCAGGTGACGAACCAGGCGACGCAGGCGAGCGCCAGCGCGAAGTAGAAATATGGCAGCTTCGAGCGGGTGAACTGGAAGGTCAGCCAGGAGTCGCGCCGCACCGGAATGTCGATGCCGAGCGCGGCGCCCGCCCAATCCCAGTTCTGGAACAAGAGCAGCGTGATTTCGGCGATGACGATCGTGGCAATGACGAAGTAATGGCCGCCGAGCCGGAAGCAGGGATAGCCGAGCGCCATCGCGATGAGCGCGGAGATCAGACCGCCGGCGAGCATGCCGAACCAGGGCAGCACGCCGAAYTTCGTGAACAGGATCGCGGTCGTATAGGCCCCGAGKCCGAAATACAGCGCATGTCCGAGCGAGATCTGGCCGCAATAGCCGGACAGGATGTTCCAGCTCTGCGACAGCGCCGCATACATCAGGGTCAGCACCATGATGTTCTGGACATAGACGTCCTTGACGAACAGCGGCACGGCCGCGGCGATCGCCGCAAGGAAGGCGGCGACGACGAGGTCGCGCCGGCGACGTTGAATGAATGCCTTGTCCATCAGATCGATCCGAACAGGCCGCGCGGGCGGATGAAGACGACGAGGAGATAGACGCCATAGATGCCGACGGTCTTGAGCGAYGGCGGCAGGATCAGGGTGGTGATGGCCTCSACRAGRCCGACCACGATGCCGCCGGCAAAGGCGCCGAACACGCTGCCGAARCCGCCGAGCGCCACCGTGACATAGGCGATGGTCGCAAACGAGGCGCCGACGTCCGGGAAGACATAGAAGAAGATCGCCATGACCGCGCCGGCAAGGCCGACTAACGCCGCACCGAGGCCCCAGCCGAGCGCGAACACCTTGTTCTTGTCGATGCCGACCAGCGCCACCGCGCCGGCGTCCTCGCGGGTTGCTTCCAGCGCCCGGCCGAAATCGGTGCGGTGGATGAAGAAGTACAGGCCGGCGAAAGCCGCGATCGCGATCAGCGCGCCGACCAGCTGCGGCTGCGGCAGGTAGATTCCGGCGATCGAGATCGTCTTGCCGCCCAGCCAGGAGTGCGGAATGCTGCGATAGTCCGGCGTGAAGAAATACTGCGCGACGCCACGCATGAGCACCGCGAGGCCGAAGGTGGAGAAGATCTGCACCATGCCGGTATTGGCCTTGGCCCGGACCGCAAATCTCACGATCAGCAGATAGACCACAGCTCCGAAGATGAACAAAGCGGCGGCGACCAGGGGCGCCGACAACAATGGATCGAGTGCGAAAAACGCGAACAGGAAGAAGGTCGCGTACATCGCGATCATCAGAAACTCGCCATGGGCGAAGTTCACGACGTCCATCAGGCCGAAGATGAGCGCCAGCCCCACGGCGATCAGGCCGTAGAGCAGGCCCATCAACAGGCCGCTGGCGAGACTTTGAATGATTGTTTCTGCCGTCACTTCTCTTGCTCCCCCGTCATTGCGAGCGAAGCGAAGCAATCCAGACCTTCTCYCTGGCTCCTGGATTGCTTCGTCGCTACGCTCCTCGCAATGACGGAGCACGACCGATGCTCCGCCATGGTCCGATGCAGAGCGCCGCCGGCGCCCTGCGCGCGCTTACTTCATCGGCCAGCTGGCTTCGGCCACGGCGGCCTGTGTCGGGAAGATRGTGACGAACTTGCCGCCGACATATTGCAGCAGCACCGGATCGGCGTCGTTGTTCTGGCCATTCTCGTCGAACTTCACCCGCTTCCACGGCATGATGGTCGCCTCGCCCGGCATGTCGGTGGCGGCCAGTGCGTCGCGGATCTTCTCGCCCTCCGTCGACTTGGCGCGGTTGATGGCGTCGGCCATCACGATCAGGCCCATGAACTGGCGCGAGGAATAGTCGTTGAAGTCCTTGCCCGACTTCGCCTTGAACATGTCGTTGATCTTGCCGACCATCGGCCGCTTGGCGGCGAGGTCGAGCGAGAACGAGCCGCGCGAGATCACGCCTTCGAGCTTGTCGCCGACCGCGTCATACAGCGCCTTCTCGGAGAAGCCGGCGTCCTGCGCCACGATCGCATTCGGCTTGTAGCCGAGCTCGGCCATGGTCTTGACCAGCAGGATGCCGTCGGTGGTGTAGCTCGACGGCATCAGCACGTCGGCATTGGCGGCCTTGAGCTGCTGCACCTCGGCCGACAGCGACGGCGAGTTGGCGCGGTACTTGATGTCGGCGACGATCTTGTAGCCGCGCTCGTTGGCGAGCTTGAGCTGAGCATTGCTCGAATCGGTGCCGAAGATGGTGTCCTCGTGGAACAGGGCCAGCGTGTCGATCTTGGTGCCCTTCTTCTTCATCGCGTCGAAGAAGTCGAACATCGCCTGCGAGAACATCTCGTCATGCGGCGCGGCGCGGAAATAATACTTCAGGCCGCGGCGATGCAGGCTCGGCGAGGAATTGTCGGCCGACAGATACGGGATCTGGTAACGCTCGCAGATCTGGCTCGCCGTCACCGCGACGGCGCTCTGATAGGAGCCGATGACGGCTGCGACCTTCTCCTGGGTGATCAGGCGCTCGGCCTCGGCGCGGCCCTTCTGCGGGTCGGCCTGGTGGTCGGCGAACACCAGCTTGATCTTGGCGCCGCCGAGGCCCGGCAGACCCTCGGTACGGGCCAGCGGCAGGTCGTAGTCGAACTTGCCGTTGATGATCTCGGCCGCCGTCTCGAACGCCCGCTGCGCGTCGACGCCGATCTGGGCGCTGGCGCCGGAGAACGGATAGATGACGCCGATCTTCACTTCCGACGTCTGGGCGCGGGCGGCGATCGGACCGAGCGCAGCGGCGGCGGTGGCTCCAAGCAGGACGTTTCGGCGCGTGATGGTCATGGCAAGATCCTCTGATGAAAGCGCATCGATGAAGCGGTTGAGGTCGGCGGTAAAGGCTCAATAAGCAGCATGGCTGCCTGATTAGAGGACGGCGAGATCCTTGTTCTTGAGATCGGTGATCAGCATCAGCCCCGGTGCGTGGGTGATGGCGAAGGGCAGCCTGGCCGCTGATATGACCGCCTGCGGCGTCACCCCGCAGGCCCAGAATACAGGGATTTCATCCGCCGCGACCGGCACCGGATCACCATAATCCGGCTTGKTGATATCGACGATCCCGATCTGCTCGGGATGGCCGAGATGCACCGGCGCGCCGTGCACGGCGGGAAAACGCGTCGTGATCTGCACCGCGCGGATCGCCTGCGCCGGCTTGAACGGGCGCATCGATACCACCATGGGTCCGGCGAACGGCCCAGACGGCGTGCAGGCGATGTTGGTGCGGTACATCGGCACGCGGCAGCCCYGCTCGATGTGGCGGATCGGCAGGCCGTCGGCCATCAGCGCTTCTTCAAAAGAGAAAGAGCAGCCGAGCACGAAGGTGACGAGATCGTCACGCCAATGCGCCAGCAGATCGGTCGGCTCCTCCACCATCTCGCCGTCACGCCAGACGCGATAACGCGGCACGTCGGTACGGATGTCGAGATCAGCGCCGAGCGCCGGAATGAAAGGATTGCCCGGATCGGACATGCCGATGATCGGGCACGGCTTGGGATTGAGCTGGCAGAAGCGGTGGAAGGCGCCGGCATACTGCTCGGGGATAATCGCCAGATTACCCTGCACGAAGCCGTTGGCGACCCCCGCCGTGCTCCAGCCCTTGCCGGTGCGATAGTCCARRCGGGCCTGGYGGCTGGGGAGAAGCCCGGCCTCGCCGGCCTGTTGCTGCACTGCCGCGGAAACAGTCATTTGAGCCATTTGCCTAATATCTCGACAAACTCACTCAACATCAGCCATGCTATAAAGTCTAATCTTCGTTTTTAATCAGGATCGATAAAACAAATTGATCCGAGGCGGGGCCGATGTTGGATTTCCGTTCCATCGAGACATTTCTCTGGGTGGTGAAGCTGGGCAGCTTCCGCGGCGCGGCGCAGCGCCTCAATACCACCCAGCCCGCGATCTCCCAGCGCATCGCCCAGCTCGAGCGCGAGCTCGGCGTCAAGCTGCTCAACCGCGATCACCGCGTGGCCTCGCCCACCGCGAGCGGACGGCAGATGCTGGTCTATGCCGAGAAGCTGATCGGCCTGCGTGCGGAGATGCTGGCCGAAGTCGGCGACCGCTCGGCGATGCGCGGCGTTCTCCGACTCGGCGTGGCCGAGACCATCGTGCATGACTGGCTGCCGCGGCTGATCAAGAGCGTCAACGAGAGCTATCCCAATCTCTCGCTGGAGATCGAGGTCGACGTCACGCCCAATCTGCACGCGCGCCTGCTGGCGCAGGAGATCGAGCTCGCCTTCGCATTGGGGGCGCCCTCGGAGTCGGGCATCCGCAGCCGGGTGCTGTGCGATTACCCGATCAGCTTCCTGGCCAGCCCTGCCTTGGGCTTCGGCAAGGGCCTCGTCACGGCCGAGCAGATGGCACGGTTTCCGATCATCACCTTCCCGCGCAACACCCAGCCCTATGACAATGTGCGCTCTCTGTTCAACCGGCCGCATTTGCCGCCGATGCGGCTGCACGCCAGCGCCTCGCTGGCGACCGTCATCCACATGGCRATCGAGGGCCTCGGTGTCGCCGTGATTCCCGCRGCGATCGTCGCCAACGAGATCGAGAGCGGACGCTTGCAGGAGCTARAAACGGATCTGCGGATTCCGCCGCTGACCTTCACCGCAAGCTGGCTGTCRTCGCCCGAGATGGTCGCGATCGAGCGCGTTGCCGAGCTCGCAGCCAGGACGGCGCAGACGGCCAGCCATCCGGCCGCATCGGTTGACGGGATCGTCGCGGCGCGCGATGGACAGGATGCCGGARTACAGGAARTTCAAGCATGAGCCGCGCCGTCACCAATCTGCAGATCGATTCCGCCCGCCTCTGGGACAGTATCCACGAGACCGCCAAGTTCGGTGCCACGCCGAAGGGCGGCGTACGCCGGCTGACCCTGAGCCAGGAGGACAGGCAGGTCCGCGACTGGTTCCGCAAAGCCTGCGAGGACGCGGGGCTCGAGGTTCACGTCGACACGCTCGGCTCGATGTTCGGCTTACGCAAGGGACGCGACATGTCGAAGCCGCCGGTCGGGCTCGGCTCGCATCTCGACACCCAGCCGACCGGCGGCAAGTTCGATGGCATCCTGGGAACGCTCGGCGCGCTCGAGGTGATCCGCACGCTGAACGATGCCGGCATCGAGACCGACGCGCCGCTGTGCATCGTCAACTGGACCAATGAGGAAGGCTCGCGCTTCGCACCGGCGATGATGGCGTCCGCGGCCTATGTCGGCGACTTCACTGTCGAGGACATCCTGTCGCGCAAGGATGCGGACGGCGTCACGGTCGGCGAGGCGCTGGACGGCATCGGCTATCGCGGCGAGAGCAAGGTCGGCACGCAGAAATTCTCCGGCTTCGTCGAGCTGCATATCGAGCAGGGCCCGATCCTGGAGGCCGAGAACAAGACCATCGGCGTGGTCGATCACGGCCAGGGCGTGTTCTGGTATGACGGCAAGGTCACCGGCTTCGAGAGCCATGCCGGCTCGACGCCGATGCCGCTGCGCCGCGACGCGCTGCTGGCACTGTCCGAATTCGCGCTCACTTTGGAGCAGATCGCGCTCAAGCTCGGGCCGAATGCGGTGGCGACGATCGGCGAGGCCGTGATCGCCAATCCCTCGCGCAACGTCATCCCCGGCGAGATCGCCTTCACCATCGACTGCCGCAGCGCCAATGCCGACACGCTTGAAGCGCTCGACGCCAGCCTGCGCGCGGCGGCGAGCGAAATTGCGAAGAAGCGGAAGGTCGAGATCGCGATCGATCAGGTCTGGCGCAAGCCGCCGACGCATTTCGACCCCAAGCTGGTCGACGCCGTCGAGCGCGCCGCCGGCGCGCTCGGCTACGCGCACCGCCGCATCACCTCGGGCGCCGGCCACGACGCCTGCAATCTGAACACCATCATGCCGGCGGCGATGGTGTTCGTCCCCTGCAAGGACGGMATCAGCCACAACGAGCTGGAGGATGCGACCCAGTCCGACTGCGCCGCCGGCGCCAACGTGCTGCTGCACACGGTGCTGTCGCTGGCCGGCGTGGCGTCGTGATGSGCTGACGMTTGTGGCCGCATTCTTTTGGGGCCTCATCCTTCGAGACGCCGCTGCGCGGCTCCTCAGGATGAGGGGAAAGTGTGCGGTGAAAKAGTTTCCCCTCATGGTGAGGAGCGCCGAAGGCGCGTCTCGAACCATGAGGCCCGAGACGCTTCAGGCTAAACCACATCCAATCGCCCTGCCCCGCATGGTCCAATAGGGGCTCATCAGGAGGTATCCGTGCGCGGAGTTTTCATCGACGCCAACTCGTCGCTTGCCGAGATCTTCGAGCGGCAGCGCCAACCCGGCGATCCCGAGATGCGCGTGCATCTCAACCCGGACATCAAGCCGGAGGACTGGCCGGCCATYCTCGACGGCGCCGAGATCGGCGTGGTCGATCACACCGCGCTGCCGACGGATGTCGCCMRGCAGTGCAMGGGYCTCAAGCACGTCGTGTTYCTCGGCACCGGCGCGCGCAGCTACATGAACCCGGAGGAGCTCGCCGAGCTCGGCATCACCGTCCACCTGATCAAGGGCTATGGCGACACCGCCGTGGCCGAAGCCGCCATTGCGCTGATGTGGGCCGCGGCCCGCGGCMTCGCGCAGATGGATCGCGAGATGCGCGCCGGCAATTGGCTGCGTGACGAYGGCATGCARCTGACCGGCAAGACGCTCGGCCTGATCGGCTTCGGCGGCATCGCCGCCGAGGTGGCGCGCATCGCGTCCGGYAGCGGCATGAAGGTGATCGCCTGGAACCGCTCGCCSAAGAGCCATCCKGGCGTGRCGTTCRYSGATCTCGACACRTTGCTGAAAGAGAGCCACGTCGTCTCGCTGCATCTGCTGCTCAACGACGAGACCCGCGGCTTCCTGTCGCGCCAGCGCATCGCGCAGATGCGCAAGGGCGTGATCTTCGTCAACACCGCCCGCGCCGCCATCGTCGACGAGGCCGCGATGATCGACGCRCTGCGCTCCGGCCACATCCRCCACGCCGGCCTGGACGTCTTCAACACCGAGCCACTGCCGGCCAATCACGTCCTGACGACAATCCCGAACGTGACGCTGTCGGCGCATTCCGCGTTCCGGACGCCGGAGGCGAGCGAGAACCTGATCCACGCAGCGTGGGAGCATTGCCGAAGGGTGGCGCGCACCTAACAACCCTCCCCTTCGTCATTGCGAGCGAAGCGAARCAATCCAGAGTCTCGCGACGGCCCTGGATTGCTTCGTCGCTGCGCTCCTGGCAATGACGCCGTTGTCCGAGCTGTCGCCTAAACCACCCCTGTCGTCCCGGCGAAYGCCGGGACCCATACCGCGTGATGTCACGAGAGCAGACGGTGGTCGATACCGGTGCGAAAAATGTCTGCCGGTGGTTATGGGCCCCCGCGTTCGCCGGGGCGACAACACACCGTCGTTCCTAATCCACCATCTCCGCGACGGCCTTGCCGCACGCCTCGGTATCCGCATTGCCGCCGAGGTCGCGCGTGCGCAACGTCCGCTCGGCCAAGGTGCGCTCGATCGCGCCGACGATCGCCTGCGCCGCGGTCTTCTCGCCCAGATGCTCCAGCATCATCGCGCCCGACCAGATCATGCCGATCGGGTTGGCGATGCCCTGCCCGGCGATGTCGGGCGCGGAGCCGTGCACCGGCTCGAACACCGACGGGAAATTGCGCTCGGGGTTGATATTGCCCGAGGGCGCGATGCCGATAGTACCGGTGCAGGCGGGGCCGAGATCGGACAGGATGTCGCCGAACAGGTTGGACCCGACCACGACATCAAACCAATCCGGATGCAGCACGAAATTCGCGGTGAGGATGTCGATGTGGTACTTGTCCCACTTCACGCCCGGATAGTTCTTGGCCATCGCCTCGACCCGCTCGTCCCAATACGGCATCGTGATCGAGATGCCGTTCGACTTGGTCGCCGACGTCAGGTGCTTCTTYGGCCGGGACTGCGCCAGCTCGAACGCGAACTTMAGGATACGATCGACGCCGGTGCGCGTCATCACCGTCTGCTGGGTGACGAATTCGCGGTCGGTGTCCGGAAACATGCGGCCGCCGACGGACGAATACTCGCCTTCGGTGTTCTCGCGCACCACCCAGAAATCGATGTCGCCCGGCTTGCGGCCCGCCAGTGGGGACGGGACGCCGGGCATCAGCCGCACAGGCCGCAAATTGACGTATTGGTCGAACTCGCGGCGGAACTTGATCAGCGAGCCCCAYAGCGAGACATGGTCGGCGATCTTGGCCGGCCAGCCGACGGCRCCGAAATAGATCGCGTCATGGCTGCCGATCTGCGCCTTCCAGTCGTCCGGCATCATCTGGCCGTGCTTCTCGTAATAATCGTAGCTCGAGAAGTCGAAATGATCGAACTGCACGGCGACGCCATGCTTCTTGGCCGCGGCCTCGATCACGCGCAGCCCCTCGGGCATGACCTCCTTGCCGATGCCGTCGCCGGGGATGACTGCGATGCGATAGGGCTTCTTGCTCATCGAGCGGATCCTCAGATGGGGCGCCGGCTGTCCCGGCTCAAATGGTCGATCGCCTGAATGGACCAAATGGMGGACCGACGCAACGCTGCGGTGCAAGATTGACCGCATGGCTGACGCGCCCGACAATCGGGTCTCCTCCCCTTCAGCGAGAACCTCCATGGATCTTCATCTGCGCGGCAAGCGCGTTCTCATCACCGGCGCCTCCAAGGGCATCGGCGCCGCAGCAGCGGAAGTGTTCGCCGAGGAAGGCTGCCACGTCCGCCTCGCGGCGCGCAGCGCCGACCGGCTCTCCGCGCTGGTCGAGCAGCTCAGGTCGAAGCATCAGATCGATGCGGCGGCGCATGTGGTGGATCTGCGCAAATCCGAGGACGTCACCCGGCTGGCCCAAGAGGCCGCCGACATCGACATCCTCGTCAACAATGCGGGCGACATTCCGRGCGGGCCGATCGACAAGATCGACGAGACGACCTGGCGGCACGCCTGGGACTTGAAGGTGTTCGGCTTCATCAACCTCACCAGGCTGGTCTACGCACAGATGAAGGCACGCGGATCGGGCGTGATCATCAACGACATCGGCGCGGCCGGCGAGAAGTTCGACGCCAACTACATCTGCGGCAGCGCCGGCAATGCGGCGCTGATGGCGTTCACCAGGGCGCTCGGCTCCAAGAGCCTCGCCGACAACATCCGCGTCGTCGGCATCAATCCGGGGCCGGTGGGCACCGACCGCCACGTCACCCTGCTGAAGACCCGCGCGCGACAGCAATTCGGTGACGAGAGCCGCTACACGKAATTCCAGAAGGGCCTGCCGCTCGGCCGCCCCGCGCATGTCAGGGAGATCGCCGACCTGATGGCCTTCCTGGCATCCGACCGTGCCGGCTACACGTCGGGCGTGATCTATACCGTCGAYGGCGGCATCAGCGCAGGGTGGGGTTGATCGCCGCAACCTTTCCACGCCGACCGAAACGTGATCTACCAGCTTTCGCCGGGACGCTTCCAATCAGGAGAACTGCACTTTGGCCGACCAGGGATTGATCCGTGAGACCGCCTGCGCCGTCGTCGACAAGTTGAAGGCCGGCGTCATCACGCCGCTCGATTGCCTCGACGCGCTGGAAGCCCGCATCACAGCTGTCGACGACAAGGTCAACGCGCTTCCGACCCTCTGCTTCGACCGCGCCCGCGCTCACGCCAAGGCGCTGATGCAGAAGCCGGTCGCCGAGCGCGGGGTGCTCGCCGGGCTTCCCGTTCCGATCAAGGATCTCACCGATGTTCAGGGCGTGCTGACGACGCAGGGCTCGCCGATCTTCAAGGACCGGATTCCGGAACAGTCCGATCTCCTGGTGACGCATCTCGAAGCCAATGGCGGCGTGATCTACGCCAAGTCGAACACGCCGGAATTCGGCGCCGGCGCCAACACCTTCAACGAAGTGTTCGGCGCGACGCGCAATCCCTGGGACACGTCCCGCTCGGCGGCGGGCTCCTCGGGCGGCGCCGCGGTCGCGCTCGCGACCGGCATGGCGTGGCTGGCGCACGGCTCGGACATGGGCGGCTCGCTGCGGAATCCCGCGAGCTTCTGCGGCATCGTCGGCCTGCGCCCGAGCTTCGGCCGCGTCGCGCATACGCCGGCTGTCGCCGTCGACCGCAATCTCGGCGTCCAGGGTCCGATGGCCCGCAATGTCGAGGACCTCGCGCTGCTGCTCGACGCGATGAGCGGCGAGTACGCCGCCGAYCCGATCTCGCTGCCCTCGCCCACGACCTCGTTCCTGGCCGCGGCCCGCTCCGGCAAGAGGCCGGTGCGCGTCGCCTACTCGCCCGATCTTGGGATCACGCCGGTCGAYCCCGAAGTCGCCGCGGTCACCCGCAAGGCGGCGCAGCGCTTCACTGAACTCGGCGTRATCGTCGAGGAGGCGCATCCCGATTTCAGCGAGGCGCATGAATGCTTCCACGTGCTGCGCGCGCTCGACTTCGCGATGAGCAAGGCCGAGCTRTTGCGCACCAAGCGTGACCTGTTGAAGCCCGAGGTGATCTGGAACATCGAGGAAGGSCTGAAGCTCACGGTSGCRCAGATCGCGCGCGCCGAGGCGCAGCGCGTCGCGATCACGGCGCGCGCSGTSARGTTCTTCGAGACCTATGATCTGCTGCTGGCGCCTGCGACCATCGTGCCGCCCTTCCCGGTCGAGAACCGCTACGTCGCCGAATGCGCCGGGCACAAATTCGACAACTACGTGCAATGGCTCGGCATCGTCTACGCGATCACGCTGGCCTGCTGTCCGGCGCTGTCGTTGCCCTGCGGCTTCACCGCGTCGGGGCTTCCGGTCGGCCTGCAGGTGATCGCGGCGCCGCGCGCCGATGCCCAACTGCTCGCCGGCGCCAAGGTGCTGGAGGACATTCTCGGTGTTGCGGCCTCCACGCCGATCGATCCACGCGCGCCGAAGTGATGAACCTTCCCCTCACCCTGAGGAGCCGCGCAGCGGCGTCTCGAAGGGTGAGGCCCGAACGGTGGCCTCATGGTTCGAGACGCGCCTTCGGCGCTCCTCACCATGAGGGGCAAAAGCCGAGGCACTGCACACCGGACCATGAACACGCCGAGAGGCGTGTTCATGGAGAGGGTCGAGTTCGACGTCGACGCTGCGGATTGCAGTAAGCAGCGCCCGTAGAGAGAGAGTCGCGCGACCGGCGGCGCCCCCTGCGTTTCGCGCTGTTCTCGCAACGACTCTCCCCCTCACCCTGAGGAGCCCGCCGAAGGCGGGCGTCTCGAAGGGCGAGGCCCGGACGTTGCCGGTTCCCCACGCCCTTGAACATGGGACCCCTGCCCTTTCTCCATATTGGCAATCCCGCCGGCTCCCGTAGAAGGGCCGCAAATCATGCTTGCCCGGAGACCGGATATGACAGACCAGGCGATCGAGCCTGCCACCGAAGCCACGACGTTCACCGACGTCGAGCGKCGCATCAAGGCKATCCTGATCGGCTCGGCCGGTAACCTGGTCGAATGGTACGACTTCTAYGCCTACACCGCGTTTGCGCTGTATTTCGCGCCGGCGTTCTTCCCGTCAARAGACCCGGTCGTCGAGCAGTTGAACGCCGCCGTGGTGTTCGCCGCCACCTTCCTGATGCGCCCGCTCGGCGGCTGGTTGTTCGGCTATATCGCCGACCATTATGGCCGGCGGCTGTCGCTGACGGTCTCCGTGCTCTGCATGTGCTTCGGCTCGCTGATCATCGCGGTGACGCCGACCTATGCCACGATCGGGATCGCCGCACCGATCATCCTGGCGCTYGCCCGCGTGATCGAGGGCCTGAGCCTCGGCGGTGAGTATGGCGCCAGCGCCACCTATCTGTCCGAGGTCGCCGACGCCAAGCACCGCGGCTTCTATTCGAGCTTCCAATATGTCACGCTGATCGGCGGCCAGCTCACCGCGATCATCGTGCTCCTSCTGCTGCAGAAAGTGTTTYTGACSACCGAYGAGCTGAAGGCCTGGGGCTGGCGCATCCCCTTCYTYATCGGCGCCGGCCTCGCGATCTTCGTCGCGGTGATGCGGCGGAATCTGCACGAGACCGAAGCCTTCGTGGAGGCCAAGAAGRCAGTCGGCCCGTCCGGCTCGATCGCCGCGCTGTTCAGATATCCGCGCGAGCTCTTGCTGGTCGTCGGCCTCACCGCCGGCGGCACCGCCGCGTTCTACACCTTCACGACCTATATGCAGACCTTCGTGAAGCTGTCGGTCGGCCTCACCGAGGATCAGACAACCATGGTGATCTTCGGCTCGCTGCTGTTCGCCTGCGTGCTGCAGCCGGTCTATGGCGCGATCTCCGACCGTATCGGCCGCAAGCCGCTGTTGATCTTCTTCGGCGTCGTCGGCACCTTGGCAACGATCCCGATCCTGACCGCGCTGAAGGCCACCAAGGAGCCATTCATGGCGTTCCTGCTGATCTGCGGCGCCTGGATCTTCACGGCCGGCTATACGTCGATCAACGCGGTCGTCAAGGCGGAGCTATTCCCGACCAATGTGCGCGCGCTGGGCGTCGGCCTGCCCTACGCGATCACCGTGTCGCTGTTCGGCGGCACCGCGCCGGCGATCGCGCTCTACTTCAAAAGCATTGGGCATGAGACCTGGTTCTATTATTATCTCTCGGGCGTGATCTTCCTGTCTTTGCTCATCTATGCGACCATGCGCGACACCAAGCATGCGTCCGCGATGCACAGGCACGAATAAGCCCGCACGAATAAGCCCGCACGAATAAGCCCGCACGAATGAGCCCGCACGAACCGACGAGGTGCTGAGATGGCTGACGAGTCCGGGCTGCCGCCCGAGAACAAGCTGACCCGCAGCAAGGAACGCTGGGCGCGCGAGGGCAAGTTCCTGACTGGCCGCATCGCGCGGCCTGAGGACCAGCGCCTGCCGCCGGGTCAGCATCTGACCCGTGACTGGCCGGTGCTGGACCTCGGCCTGACGCCGTCGGTCACATCAGAGCGCTGGCGGCTCGACGTCTATGGCGCGGTCGAAAATCCGCTGTTCTGGGACATGCCGACCTTCCTGGCCCAGGAGCAGCGCCAGTTCGTCTCCGACATCCATTGCGTGACGACCTGGTCGCGCTACGACAATCAATGGGAGGGGCTGGCGACGCGCGATCTGCTCGCCGCCTGCCGGCCGCGCGACACGGCGGACTTCGTCGTGCTGCATTCCTATGACGGCTACACGACCAATCTGGCACTGGCGGATTTCGCTGCTGAGGATGCGCTGCTCGCGCACAGCTGGTCCGGCGCGCCGTTGACGCAGGAGCATGCGTGGCCCGGTGCGCGTCGTCGTGCCGCATCTGTATTTCTGGAAGAGCGCGAAATGGCTGAAGGCGATCGAATTCCTCGATCACGATGCCCCCGGCTATTGGGAAGTGCGCGGCTATCACAACCGCGGAGATCCCTGGGCCGAGCAGCGCTATTCGGACTGACCGGCTTCGCTCAACGCCAAGCCAACGCAGTCGCAGGTTGGGCAAAGACGCGGAGCGTCGTGCCCACCGTCTTTCGCCGAAAAGCAAAGAAGGGTGGGCACGCTTCGCTTTGCTCCCGTATCAATCGAGTTCGTTGCAAAGGTCCAAGAGCGACTGCGCGATACAGCGCCCTCTCCCCTTGCGGRAGAGGGCATCTCCGGCCTATCCAGGCACTCGGTTGGGTGAGGGGTCGCTCTCGGCGGACAGCGCTCGTGGCGACATYCCCCTCCCCCAAGGGAGCTTGCGGCTCTGTCCTCCATGCCCTCTCCCGCAAGGGGAGAGGGCGCAGCCATGACCCGCGTGCTGATGATCTCAGTGGTTGCTACGGACTGAGTTTCTATGAGCTTCTGAGCTGGGGTCCAACACGGTTATGGTCGTATCCGAGCGTGACAGAGAAGATCAACCATGGAGTTCACCTCAGAGACGGGCAAGATACCGAAGGGCTATGGGTATCTTCTGAAGCCGTCCGTCATCCTCGCCGCACTGACCGCAAGAGATCTCGGCGGCATTCGCGTCCACCTCGTTCGCAGCCACGGCAGGCGTCTGTTCGATGCACGATATCGGCCTCCGGACGGCGACATTCCTTATGAGCGTCTCAACATCAAAGTCGGCACCGCGCACGAGCGGGACTTGCCCCCACTTCGCCGGCAGGCGAAGGACGAAGCCCTTCCCGCGCTSGTCCGATGGATTTCCGATCTTGTCGCGCAAGACCTGCCGACGGCGATCCGGCACGGTGAACAGGAGATCGAGCTGTTGCCGCCGCGGGAGTGATCGTGGCTTGCTCCCGAGAGCTATTGCGGGTCCGGGCTGACCTCCGTCCAATCGCATACAGATGTCCTCAGCAGAACCTGTGGTTCTGCCGCCTGCATTTTTTTCGCAGGCGGACCGTGGGGGCGGCAGGCTCCCGACCTTCCCTGCGCCCTCTCGATGTCAGAGGGGCCAATAACCGCAAAGCTCGGGCCGAGCAGGCCGCGAGAATGCGCCATCATACCTGCGTACAGACGCTATCTGGTGTATCCTGATGCCAGACGGTGCGGCGTCATTGCCGCCAGCGGACGTAGCGATTGGGGACCCACATCATGCCCACCGAACGTTTCCAATTCGAAGGCGCAGGCGGCGACAGACTGTCCGCAGCGCTCGACCTTCCTGAYGGCGCGCCGCGCGCCTATGCGCTGTTCGCGCATTGCTTCTCCTGCGGCAAGGACACGCATGCGGCGCGCCGCATCGCGATGGCGCTGACGGCCCATGGCATCGCGGTGCTCAGGTTCGACTTCACCGGCCTCGGCTCCAGCGARGGCGACTTCGCCAACACGACATTCTCCTCCAACATCGCCGACCTCGTCCGCGCCGCCGATCATTTGCGCAAAGCGCGACAGGCGCCCGCCATCCTGATCGGCCACAGCCTCGGCGGCGCCGCGGTGCTGGCCGCGGCGGCCGACATTCCGGACGCGAAAGCCGTGGTGACGATCGCGGCGCCCTCAGATCCCGCCCATGTCACCGCGATGTTCAAGGACCGTCTCGCCGCGATCCGCCGCGACGGCACGGCCGAGGTCTCGCTCGCGGGCCGCCCGTTCCGCATCAGCAGTTCGTTCCTCGACGACATCGCCGAGCAGCGCCTGCTCGACAAGGTTAGGCATCTGCACAAGGCGCTGCTGGTGATGCACTCGCCCGTCGACGACACGGTCGGGATCGACAACGCCACCCACATCTTCGTCGCCGCCAAGCATCCGAAAAGCTTCATCTCGCTCGATCATGCCGATCATCTCATCAGCAGCAAGACCGACGCCGCCCATATCGCCGAGGTGATCGCAAGCTGGGCCGGCCGCTATGTCGCGCCGGCGGCCGCGGAGCCGGCCGCCAAGGACGGACCGCGCGATGTGGTGGTGCGCGAGACCCGGTCGAGCAAGCTGCAGCARAGCATCGCGCTCGGCCCGCATCATCTCACCGCCGACGAGCCGCTCTCCGTCGGCGGCCAGGATTCCGGCCCCGGCCCCTACGACCTGCTGCTCGCCGCGCTCGGCGCCTGCACCTCGATGACGCTGCGGCTCTATGCCGATCGCAAAGTCCTGCCGCTCGAACGCATCACCGTCACCCTGCGTCACAGCAARATCCATGCGGAGGACTGCGCCGAGTGCGAGACCAAGGTCGGGCTGATCGATCAGCTCGAGCGCGAGATCCACCTCGACGGTGCGCTCGACGACGAGCAGCGCAGGAAGCTGATGGAGATCGCCGACAAATGCCCGGTGCACCGGACACTGACATCGGAGATCCGCATCGTCACGCGTGCCACGGAGTGAACAACGTGCGACCCGAACTTGATCGAGGTCGCGCGTCCAGGGACGTCCACCTCTCCCCGGTGGGGGAGGTGAATGAGCGGCCAGCATCTCATTCAAGCCAAAGGCGTCGAGACCTAMTAAAGCCCCGCCTTCGGCTCGAYCTGCAACGGCCGCACGCGCAAGCCGCCGCGCAGGCCCATGGCCGCGCCGATCATGATCCCGGCAATGGCCACGAACGACGGCAAGGCCAGGGTCGACAGGCCTGTGAGCCCCTGTCCGACCGAGCAGCCCAGCGCCATCACGCCGCCGATCCCCATCAGCGCGGCGCCGCCGGCCGAGCGCAGCATGTGCTGCGGCGAGTGAAAACCTTCGAGCTTGAAGCGGCGCGTGGCGACGGCCGTCAGGAGGCTGCCGAGGAGCACACCCGCCACTGTCACGATGCCGAAATTCACCGTCGAGCCGGTCGATAGCATCACATATTGCAGGCCATCGGCGATCGGCGCGACAAAGGTCAGCGACGCCACCGGCACCGGGTTGAAATCGTCGGCACCGAGATGACCGGTCGCAAACCAGCCCGCCGCGATCAGCAGGCCGACGATAARCCCCGCGAGCATCTGCCCGGGCGYGCGCCGGAATGGTGCATGCGCGAAGGCAAAGATCATCAAGCCGCCACCGAGCACGAGCGCCGGCAACAGCCGTGCCGGTACGCCATGCAGGCCGCCAATCGACAGCAACGCCGGCAGAGAGGTCACGGTCGCCGTGGTCTGCGAGCCCTGCATCAGCGCGATACGCAACGGTGCGATCAGACCCTTCAACGTCATCTCGGCCGCGATCGCCAGCACCATGACGACGACAAACGAGCGCAGATTGCCGCGGCCGAGCAGCACCAGCGCGCGCGAGCCGCAGCCATTGGCGAGCACCATGCCATAGCCGAACAGCACRCCACCTGCGAGCATCAGCGGCAGCGAGAATGTCGGCTGCAGATAGATCGAYTTGCCGAGATCGACGACRCCATTGGCCGCGAGAAGCTGGGTGRCCAGAATGGCGATCCCCATCGCCAGCGCGTAAGTTCGTACCAGACGAYCGTCGCCGTCGGCCCACCAGCCGCGCAGGCTGCTCATCATGCAGAAGCCGCTGACGAGACCGACCACGCCATAGATCACGCCGATCAGGAGACCGGCGAGCACGGCGAGGTTGGCAGCTTCGGGCACGGGTCAAATTCCCTCTGGTTGCGATYGACRGGCGGCGACACGCGGGCACCGCTTTCGCTTGACGCGCACGGAAACTTTGCCACGATGTCGGCCCTAACTAGATGAGAATGCTTGTTCCAACAAGCATCAGCGGGAGAGAACGCCGTGGTTTCACCAGCACGCCTTTTGAGGGGGAAACCGGCCTTTGAAGWCCGGGAGCCGTGGCGATGAGCGACGCCGCGACGCTCTCCCCTGACGCGCTCGCCCGCGCCTGCGCCGACGCGATGTGGCAGGACGATCGCGCCAGCCAGGGGCTTGGCATGCAGATCATCGACATCGGCCCGGGACGCGCCACCTTGCAGATGACGATCCAGCCGCACATGGTGAACGGCCATGGTATCGCCCATGGCGGCTTCATCTTCACGCTCGCCGACTCCGCCTTCGCCTTCGCCTGCAACTCGCACAATGACCGCACCGTTGCCGCGCAGGGCAGCATCAGCTTCATCCGGCCGGGCAAGCTCGGCGATGTCCTGACGGCAAGCGCGAGCGAGATCTCGCGCAGCGGCCGCTCCGGCATTTACGACGTCCGCGTGACCGCGGCCGGCACCGTGATTGCTGAATTCCGCGGCCATTCGCGCAGCATCGGTGGCGCGCTGGTGCCATCCGGTACAGCCAACGCGACCTGAAGCAGCTTCCTTTCGCCCCGCCCCCTGCCGGAGGATCCGACGCCATGACATCGCCCAAGCATCAATCGGCCGGCAGCTACGTGCCCGACATGGACGCCACCGAGCGCGCCTCGCGCGACGAGATCATGGCGCTGCAGACAAAACGCCTCGCCTGGTCGCTGAAGCACGCCTATGACAACGTCGCGCATTACCGCCGCGCCTTCGACACGGCCGGCGTTCATCCGTCGGATTTCCGCGAGCTCGCCGATCTCGCCAAATTTCCGTTCACGGTGAAGACCGACCTGCGCGACAATTATCCGTTCAACATGTTCGCCGTGCCGCGCGAGCAATTGGTGCGGGTGCATGCCTCCTCGGGCACCACCGGCAAACCGATCGTGGTCGGCTACACYCGAAACGACATCGCGACCTGGTCTCACGTGATGGCACGCTCGATCCGCGCCGCCGGCGGCCGCAGCGGCATGATCATTCACAATGCCTATGGCTACGGCCTGTTCACCGGCGGGCTTGGCGTCCATTACGGCGCCGAGGAACTCGGCTGCACCGTGGTGCCGATCTCCGGCGGCATGACCGAGCGGCAGGTGCAGCTGATCAACGATTTCCGGCCCGACATCATCACGGTGACGCCGAGCTACATGCTGGCGATCCTCGACGAGTTCAAGCGCCAGGGGCTGGATCCCCGGCAGAGCTCGCTCAAAATCGGCATCTTCGGCGCAGAGCCCTGGACCAACGCGATGCGCGCCGAAATCGAGGACGCCTTCGCGATGGACGCCACCGACATCTACGGCCTGTCCGAGGTGATCGGCCCTGGCGTGGCGCAGGAATGCCTGGAGACCAAGGACGGCTTGCACATCTGGGAGGATCATTTCTATCCGGAGATTGTCGATCCCGACACCGGCAAGGTGCTGCCCGACGGCGAGATGGGCGAATTGGTGTTCACCTCGCTGACCAAGGAGGCCTTCCCAGTCATCCGCTATCGCACCCGCGATCTGACACGGCTGCTACCGGGCACCGCGCGGCCGGGCATGCGTCGGATGGAGAAGGTCACCGGCCGCTCCGACGACATGATCATCCTGCGCGGCGTCAATCTGTTCCCGTCGCAGATCGAGGAAATCCTGCTCACCACCGAATGGTGCGGCGGCCATTTCATGMTSGAGCTCACGCGCGAGGGCCGCATGGACGAGCTGACCATCTACGCGGAATCCCGSCCCGAACATTGGGACGAAACCGGCCTCGGCGCGCACGCCGAACGCATCTCGATCCACATCAAGAACACGATCGGCGTGACGGCAAAGGTGAAGGCGGTCCCGCCCGATACGCTGGAGCGCTCGGCCGGCAAGGCGAAGCGGATCAAGGACAGAAGGCCGGCGGGATAGCGGACCGGAGCGCGGCAAAGCAGCCCCTCTCCATGAGCACGCTGCTCATGGCCAATGTGCAGCGCCGGYATCGGAGCCGGACCCTCWTGGTGAGGAGCGCCGCGCCGATCGGGCCAACGCTAGGCGAAACTCTCGTACGCGGCGCGTCTCGAACCATGAGGCCCGATCACAAGTGCTTCCTCACATATGATCGTAGTCCACCACCACCCGCTCCGTCACCGGCCTCGCTTGGCATGTCAGCACAAATCCCGCCTGCAACTCCCACGGCTCCAGCGAGTAGTTCAGCTCCATCTCCGCKTTWCCTTCGACCAGCTTCGCGCGGCAGGTGGAGCACATGCCGCCTTTGCAAGCGAACGGCAGGTCGACACCAGCGCGCAGCGCGGCGTCGAGGATGGCTTCGCCGTCGKCRACCGGSACCTCGCGGCGCTTGCCGTCGATGATCARGGCGGCAATCGCTTTCGGYGGCGCGGAGTCGGGCACGACCATCTTCGGCCGCGGCTTGCCGCCAGMACCGGAGACGAAACGCTCGATATGCACGCGCTCGTCGGCGATGCCCAKCGCGCGGCAGGCAACCTCGATRTCCTCGCTCATTCCGGTGGGGCCGCAGATGAAGACGTGGTCGACGCTSTCGGCCGGCACCAGCGAGCGCAGCAGCAYGCGCACCTTCTCGCCGTCGAGCCGGCCGTGCAGGATCGGCAGATCCTGCTCCTCGCCGGAGATGACGTGGAACACCGAGAAGCGCTCRAGGAARCGRTCCTTCAGCTCCTCGAGYTGCTCGCGGAACAGCATGCCGGCGGTGGTGCGGTTGCCGTAGAACAGGAAGAAGCGGCTGTGCGGCTCGCGCGCCAGCACGGCCTTGACGATCGACAAAATCGGCGTGATGCCCGAKCCCGCCGCAAAACCGACATGCGTCCGCGCAGCCTCGGGCTGCAGCGCCACGCCGAAACGGCCGGTCGGCGTCATCACGTCGATCTCGTCGCCGCGCTTCAATTCGTCGGTGACGAAGCTGGAGAACGCGCCGCCATCGACGCGCTTTACCGCGATGCGGATCTCGTTGTCGTCAGGGCCCGAGCAGATGGAATAGGAGCGCCGGATCTCCTCGCCGCCGAGCATGGTCTTCAGGGTGAGATATTGCCCCGGCGCGAAGCGATAGTCCGCCGCCAGCTCGTTCGGAATGGCAAAGGTCAACGACACCGCATCAGGCGCCTCACGGCGCAAGTCACGAACGGCGAGACGATGGAAGCGTGGCGTTGTCGACATCGATCCTATCCCCGCGTCATTGCGAGGAGCAAAGCGACGGACCAATGCAGAGCTGCACGCGCAGCCCTGGATCGCGTCGCTGCGCTCGCGATGACGGATGTGGCATCAGTGACATTTGAAATAATCAAACGGCTCGCGGCACGATTTGCAACGCCACAGCGCCTTGCAGGAGGTCGAGCCGAACTCCGCGAGTTGCTCGGTGTCGACGGAGCCGCATTGCGGGCATGCCACCTCGGCGACGCCGAACAGCGCGCGCCGGCCGCTTGATGRCTGCGGCGGSGCAATGCCGTAGTCGCGCAGCTTGCGGCGTCCCTCTTCGCTCATCCAGTCCGTGGTCCAGGCCGGCGACAGCACGGTCCGCACCCTGGCCTCACGGAAACCGGCGCGCTCCAGCGCGAGCTCGATTTCCAAGGCGATCATGTTCATCGCCGGACAGCCGGAATAGGTTGGCGTGATCGCGACGTCGACGCGATCGCCGACCAGTTCGACCTCGCGCAGCACGCCGAGATCGTCGATCGTCAGCACCGGAATTTCCGGATCGGCCACCGACGCAGCCGCCTCCCAGGCGCGCTGGCGCAGTTCGGCAGGGCTGAGGTCCGYGACTACCATGTCGCACCGGGGAAGCTGCGCTGCATATATTGCAGCTCGCTGAGCAGATGACCGAGATGCTCGCTGTGGCGGCCGTCGCGGCCGCCCTGCTGCATCCAGTCGTTTTCCGGCAGGGTCAGCGTCGCCTCGCGCGCGACATGCGAGACGATCGACAGCCACTCCGGCAGCAGCATCGTCGGATCGATCGCGACACCGGCATCGATCAGGCCGCGCTCAGCATCGTCGGCGCCGAACATCTCGCCAGTATAGGCCCAGAGATCGTCGACCGCGACCTGCRCGCGGGCGTGGCTCTCATCRGTGCCGTCGCCAAGCCGGATCACCCATTCGCTGGCATGGCGCAGATGATAGGCGGATTCCTTCTCCGACTTGGCTGCGATCGCCGCCAGGGTCGCATCCGTCGAGCCCATCATGCCGCGCCAATAGAGATCGGCGAACGCCGCGTAGAACAGCTGCCGCACCATCGTGTGCGCGAAGTCGCCGTTGGGACGCTCGACCAAGAGGAGATTGCGGTACTGCCGGACGTCGCGCAGATAAGCGAGCTTGTCCTCGTCATTACCGCGCCCCTCGACCTTCGCCGCRTAGCCATACAGCTCACGCGCCTGGCCGATCAGATCGAGCGCCATGTTGGACAGCGCCATGTCCTCTTCGAGCATCGGGGCATGGCCACACCATTCGGACAGCCGATGCCCCAGGATCAGCGCATCATCAGCCCGGCGCAGCGTGTACAGCACCAGCGGCGTTTCCGAGACGATGATCGAGGGTGCGGTCATAGCTRTAATCCGATCARGCCCGCCACAGASTCCGTCATTGCGAGCGCAGCGAAGCAATCCAGGAATTCATCCGAGCAGGCAGTCTGGATTGCGCCGCTGCGCTCGCAATGAYGACGGCTGACAGCCGCGCACAATCACATATGCCCGACTTCCTCGGGCACTTCATAGAATGTCGGGTGGCGATAGATCTTCGATTCCGCCGGCTCGAACATCATGGCCTTGTCAGCRGGGTCCGACGCGGTGATCGCACTCGACGGCACCACCCAGATCGACAGGCCCTCGCCRCGACGGGTGTAGAGGTCGCGCGCGGCCTGCAGCGCCATGGTCGCATCAGGCGCATGCAGCGAACCGCAATGCTTRTGCGCGAGCCCGTTGCGGCTGCGGATGAAGACCTCCCACAACGGCGTGTTCGGCGTCGCCATGTCGCTCTCCCCTGTCCTATTCGGCGGCTTGCGCCATCTGGCGGCGCGCGCGCTTCTCGGCATAGGCTGCCGCCGCCTCGCGCACCCAGGCGCCGTCGGCATGCGCCTTGCGGCGCGCCGCCAGCCGGTCACGGTTGCACGGGCCGTTGCCRGCCAGCACCTGCTTGAACTCGTTCCAGTCGATCGGACCGTGCCGCCAGTGGCCCTGCTCGTCCTGCGTCATCTCGGGATCRGGAATGGTCAGCCCGAGATATTGCGCCTGCGGCACGGTGGCATCGATGAACTTCTGGCGCAGCTCGTCATTGGAGAAGCGCTTGATCTTCCATTTGGTCGACGTGTCGCTGTGCTGGCTGGCCTGGTCGGGCGGGCCGAACATCATCAGCACCGGCCACCACCAGCGGTTCAGCGCRTCCTGTGCCATGGCCTTCTGCTCGGCCGTGCCGCGGCACAAGGTCAGCATGATCTCGTAGCCCTGGCGCTGGTGGAACGACTCTTCCTTGCAGACGCGGATCATCGCGCGGGCATAGGGKCCATAGGAGCAGCGGCACAGCGGGATYTGGTTCATGATCGCGGCGCCGTCGACCAGCCAGCCGATCACGCCGATATCCGCCCAGGTCAGGGTCGGGTAGTTGAAGATCGAGGAGTACTTCGCCTTGCCGGCCAGCATCGCGTCGACCAGTTCCTCGCGCGAGGCGCCCAGCGTCTCGGCGGCGGCGTAGAGATACAGCCCATGGCCGCATTCGTCCTGGACCTTGGCGAGCAGCGCCGCCTTGCGGCGCAGGCTYGGCGCGCGCGTGATCCAGTTGCCCTCGGGCARCATGCCGACGATTTCGGAATGGGCGTGCTGGGAGATCTGCCGGACCAGCGTYTTGCGATAGGCCGCCGGCATCCAGTCGTTCGGCTCGATGCGCTCCTCGGCATCGATACGGGCCTGAAATCGCGAGGCGCGCACGGCGTCCTCGGCGAGGCTGCCCTCCTCGGGCGAATTAAGCGCCTGCGTGTACATGAGGCGGCGTCCTCCCAGGACTTGGTTGCCGCCAATATATAACGGAATTTTATTCGTGCAATCGAATTTTGTAATATATCAGGGCGCCTCATCGACGTCGGCGAACCGCCGCATCAGCGCCGCAGCGGCGGCGGGCAGCGGCCCTGCTTCGTTGATCGCATGCGCGTCGAGCCAGCGCTCCGAGCCCGGCAGCAGCAGCCGGTAGATCTCGCCACACAGCGCCCGGGCCTGCCGGCCCGGCCAGTTCCCCGGCAGCAGCTCCGCCGGCAGCAGCGGATCGCGCAGCACGATGCGGCGATAGTGATGGATCAGCAGAACCCTCGCGGTGAAGGCCTGCCCRTCCGACAGCGCCTCGCCGCGTTCGATGCTGGATTTGAGGGGGGCAAAAGACGCGCTGAACTTGCGGTAGGCCTCCGCCGTCCGCTCCAGCGCCCAGCTCTCYGCCACCAGCCGTCGCGCCATGTCAGATCCGGCGGAGGCCTGCAGCCGGATCGCGCCYTCCACGGCGTCGGGGACGGCGATGCTGGAGGGRGCCACGAACACCCCGGGCAGCGGGCTGCCGAASCCGGCGTCGCGCAGCACGGTGCGTGCCTGCTCGCGATCATCGGCACTGCCGAGCAAGAGCAGTTCGAAGCTGCCGTTCCATTCGGCCGGCGGGGAGTCGTAGATGTGCCGGGTGGCGCCGGCAAAGGTCTGCTCGCCGCGCCGGGTCAGGCGATAGAAGCTGTGGCGGCCGCTCTTGCTGCGCTCGAACCAGCCCTCCGCCGTCAGCCGCGACATCGCCGTGCGCACCACGCTGCCATCGATGGCCAGCCCCTCGAAGAAGGCGAGCAGGCTGCCGAGCCAGACRCTGCCGCCGCGCGGCACGATGGCGTCGCCGAACACGGTGATGATCAGCGAGCCGGTGCGCGACGGCTCGCTCTTGAGCTGGTTGACGATGCGAGACAGCGGCTGCGGCATGGCCTCCGCTTTAGCCGGTTTCGCCTGATCACAAAAGAAAAGGCCCGCGAGAGGCGGGCCTTGGAGGTCGATCGRCTGACGCGCCGGAGGCGATCAGGCGGTCTTGTTGTAGGCCTTGGCCATGTTCTCCTGGGCGAGCTTGGCCCCCTCGGTGACGAGCTTGCCGACATACTCGCTGGTCGACTTGGCGCGGGCGACGAGCGCCTCGCCGCGGGCACGGGCCAGTTCACCCTGGATCTGAACGGCTTCGCTGAGCGACTTGGCGGACGCCAGCCGATCGATGCCGTCGAAGAACGCTTCGGTGTCCTGGTAGAGCGCCTGCTGGATGTTGCGGCTGATCTTGCCGGCCTCAGTCACGCCGTCGAACACGGCGGTCTCGATCGCCGAGGTCACCTTCTCGGAGCCGGCCAGGGCCTCCGCGGCGCGCTCCTTGGCGGTCGACGCGGTCTTCTTGACGAACTCGCGCGCCGACTCCGGCACTTCCATGGTCTGCAGGTTCTTGAACGCGTCGGTCACCGGCGCAAAGGCATCCTTGACGGTGTCGAACACGGTGTTGGTCTCGCTCATGACTGTCTCCATCCTCAATGCATCTGAGCTATGGGCTCGCTCCGTCCCTCATGAAACCGGAGTAACTCAACTATACCATCAACAATGGTGCRTCGCAACATTAATGTTGCARTGCACCATTCCGGAAGCAGAAGGGAGGGAGGAGTGCCCGGTCAGCTGCCGGACGGCACGTCATTGCCTGGACGCGCACCCGGGCCGGCCGGGGCGCCGCCGTGCTTCTTGTTGCGCGACTTGCCAGGCCGCTCCGACGCTCTCGGRACCACCTCGGTTGCTGTGGGCTCGCCCTCGCYTGGCTGCGACACCTTCAGCAACGTGTCCAGCGCCGTCCGGATCTCGCGCAGCTCCGCTTCGAGCGGTGCCGTGTCAGAGGGCCGCGTGGCGTTGAGGAGCTTGTCAAGCAGGCCCCTGATCTCGCCGAGCTGAGGCGTCACATCAACCGCAGGCGCGGTCGGCKCTGGCGGCGCCTTGGACGCRGCAACAAGCCCGTCCAGCAARGCCTTGATCTCATTGAGCTCCGGCGTGAGGTCGACCGGCGCGCGAGGCTGAACTTTGGAYGCGGCGACAAGCGTATCGAGCAAGCCCTTGATCTCATTCAACTGCGGACCAACATCGGCCGCCRGCTGCGGAGCCACTGCGGGCGCCTTTGCTGCCAGGAGTTCCTTCAACAGCGCCCGCGTCTCGGCCAGTTCGCTTTCGATCGACGCCAGCCGATCATTCAACGCGGTGAGCTGACCACGGCTCGGCACATTCATGCCGGCGAAGTAGTTTTCCATGAGATCGGCCATAGGCTTCTGTCCGGTTCCAGAACCAGTTGCGGAATCGTCGGAGGATGGATGAGACGTCGTGCCCATCGGTCGCAGCCGTGTGAAGGCCGTGAAGCTCTTCTGCATCTCGCCGACCATCTGTTGCCAGAACGCGATCGGATCGCCGGATTTATTCACCATCGGCACGCTCCTTCAGGCCACACAAAGACTCAGAGTACAACCTATCATAGCACGCCCTCGCTGCGATGCGGCAGGATCATGCGGCCGCTTCTCTCGGTCCGCGGAAGCATGGCATAGAGGGCTCGTTGGCCTTGAAAGAGGGATCACGTGACTGCAACCGCCCATCAGCCGCCGCACATCACCCGCGCCAACGGTATCGACATCTGCTACGAGACCTTCGGCGACCCGGCGGCGCCCCCTCTTCTCCTGATCATGGGACTCGGCGCCCAGATGATCATCTGGTACGACGAGTTCTGCGAACAGCTCGCAAGCCGCGGCTTCCGCGTCATCCGATTCGACAACCGCGACATCGGCCAATCGAGCAAGATGCATGGCGGGCGCCGGCTGACGCCGTTCGAGCTGATCAAGCTGCGCTTCTTCAACATCCCGGTCGCGGCGCCCTACAAGCTCATCGACATGGCCAAGGACACGGTCGGCCTGATGGACGCGCTCGACATCAAATCRGCGCATCTGGTCGGCGCCTCGATGGGCGGCATGATCGCGCAGGAGATCGCGCTCAGCTTCCCGCAACGCGTCCGCTCGCTGACCTCGATCATGTCGACGACCGGCAATCCACGGCTTCCGCCGCCGACGCGCGAGGTCGCGATGCTGCTGATGGCGCCGCCGCCGAAAACCAAGGACGAGTACGTCCGACGCTTCCAGAAGACCTGGAAGGTGCTGCGCGCCGGCTCGTTTCCGGAGGACGAGGCCCGCGACGTGGTGCTGGCGGAACGCTGCTTCGCCCGCGGTCCCYATCCGGCCGGTGTCGGCCGCCAGCTCCGCGCGATCCTGGCCTCCGGCAGCCGCAAGCCGCGGCTGCATCAGGTGACGGCGCCCACGCTCGTGATCCACGGCAAGGTCGATCCGCTGGTGCATCATGCCGCCGGCACGGACACCGCGGAGTCGATTCCGAATGCCAAGCTGTTGATGATCGAGAAGATGGGCCACGCCATCCCGACCCCGACCTGGCCGCAGATCATCGACGCCATCGCCAAGCACGCCCACGGCGCAAACGCGCAGGCGGCTTAGAACCGGTACGCGGCTCAGGATCGGTGCTCRGCGGTCTCGGAACCGCGGGCACTCAGCGAGCMGTCCCGTCCCTACCCAAACCTCCGCCGCCGCCATTCGATCAGCTTGGCGCTGACCTCCGCCGGCTGCTCCTGCTGGGTCCAGTGGCCGCTGTCCTTGACGAGATACTTTTCCAGGTCCGGCACCAGTCGCTCCATGCCGTCCGCGGCCGACGGCGGCAGCACGGCATCGTTCTCCGCCATGATCATCAGCGACGGCACGCGGACCGTATGGTCGAGTCCCTCCGAGCGCTGCCAGTTGCGGGTCATGTTGCGGTACCAGTTGATGCCRCCSGTGAAGCCGGTGCGCGTGAASGTCTCGACGAACACCCGCTTCTCCGCCTCCGACAGGATCGGCTGCCGCGTATCCTTGGCGGCATCATAGGCGGCAATCATCTGCGGGAACGCCAGATTGAGCGAGGGCGGCGCGGCGATGCCGCCGGCGGGCGGCTCGGTCGGCGGCGCATCGTGACGCGGCAACGGCTTGCGCATGAAGGCATCGAAGGTCTGCTCGACCCGGTTCGCAAAGATGCGATCCGGCTCGCGCGCCGGATCCTGGAACTGCACGATGTACATCATGTCGCCGAAGCGCTTGCGCATGATCGCAATCGGATCGGCCGGCGCGCGCGGCAGATGCGGCGTGTTGATGCCGACCACGCCGGCGACGCGGTCCGGGTGCCGCAGCGGCATTTGCCAGACGACGAAGCCGCCCCAATCGTGGCCGACGAAGACCGCCTTGTCGATCTTCAGATGATCGAGCAGGCCGACCAGGTCGGCCGTGAGCTGTTCGAGGTCATAGGCCTCGACCGCCTCCGGGCGATCGGTCGCACCATAGCCGCGCTGGTCGGGCGCGATCACGCGGATGCCGGCTTCCGCCAGCGCCCTRATCTGATGCCGCCAGGAAAATGCGAGCTCCGGCCAGCCGTGACACAGGATCAAGGGCGGCCGATCGGACGCAGGGCCGGCCTCGTAATAGCCCATGCGAATGCCGTTCGTCGTGGCGAATTGCAGCGGCGGCATCCAAGCCGAATCGGTCATCGCTCCTCCCCTSAGCTGTCATCGCCGGCTTGCCGCCGGTCKCCAGCGCACGCATGGTGCAGGCCCATGCGCCGATGTAATGGCGCCGATGTAATGGCCTCGCTTCTCGACGCGGCGCCCGCTCCGCTCCGTGCTGATGCCGGAAACCCCGAGGCGAGCCGAGGGCTCGATTCAGGCCGACTTCTTGTCGTTCGAACGGCTGCCGCCGAGCCCCGTCATGGTCAGCATCAGATCCTGGAACCGTTCGGCAAGCCGCGGATCGAASGTGAACCAGCTCTGCATAATGGCTTCGGGCGTGAGCTTGTCGATGTTGCTCGTCATCTGCTGCTGCAGCCGGTCCATCACGGCGGCCTGCATCGGGCCAAGATCGGGAAGTCCGAAAAACTGCCGGGCCTCGAGCGGTGTACAATCGATCTCGATATTGACTTTCATTTCCGCTCCGCGCTGTTCATGGCTCTCCCCGTCGGCGCTCCGGTCGATTTCCCGCAACACGGCAGAACCGACCCGGTCGCCGAAGGCGAACGGTAGCAGTATCACCGCCCTCGCCCCTCTCTAGCAAGCGGCGCTTTGCTGCAGCCGCGCAATTCCTGCGGCATGSTCAATCCATGGGCCCGCCGGGCCCGAGGACCGCATATCCACGCTTGAGTGCGCTGCACGCGGACGAGCGAGGRCTAACCATATCGTTTAGGCTTCAACMAACCGGACTTGTGTGGCGCTGCTGAACTCTGGCAACATGCTGACATCGAGGTGCCGCGGGTCCGAAGGCGCCGCTCGGCGCAGCCCTTGGAAGCAGTTCTTCCGGTGCGGCATCAGACTTGCAAGCACATCGCCCGGCGTCCTGTTGCTTCTTGAAGTTCGTGCAAGAGGCGCTGCAGAACTCACGAACTTCAAACAAGGCAGGCCGGATGCGATCTGTCCCTGCCGAGAAAACAAGCGTCAAACGCGGAGAATTTGAACATATGTCGGGACGCAAATCCCTGCTCATTGCGGCGGCCGCCATCCTCGTTGGCCTCGCGGGGCTGCCGGCCTCGGCCCAGACCCTGCGCTATGCCAACCAGGGCACCCTCAAATCGCTCGATCCCTATACTTTCAAGGAATCGACCACGATCGCGCACCACGCCCACGTTTATGAGGGTCTCACCGCCCGTGACAAGGATCTCAAGATCATTCCTGCGCYGGCCGAGAGCTGGGAAACCCCCGAGCCGACCCGCTGGCGTTTCCACCTGCGCAAGGGCGTCAAGTTCCACAATGGCGAACCGTTCACCGCCGATGACGTGATCTTCTCCGCCGACCGCGTTCGCGCCACCGGCTCGAACTTCCTCTCCAACGTTCCGCCCGACGCCAAGTTCGTCAAGATCGACGACTACACCGTCGACGTGAAGCTCGATGCGCCCAATCCCATCCTGATCTCGCAATGGGATACTTGGTACATCATGAGCAAGAAGTGGTGCGAGGAGAACAACTCCGTCGCGCCGACCCCGGTGTCGGCAACGACACCGAGCTACGCGGCACTGCACGAGAACGGCACCGGCCCCTTCATCATCGAGAGCCATCAGCCCGGTGTGAAGACGGTGTTCAAGGTCAATCCGAACTGGTGGCGCAAGCCGGAGCACAACATCAAGGAGATCGTGTTCACCACCATCTCCTCGGACGCCACCCGCGTTGCGGCGCTGCTGTCCGGCGAGGTCGACATCATCGAGCCGGTGCCGGTGCAGGACATCGGCCGCGTCGATTCGAGCCCCAATGCCCAGGTCCTGAAGGGACCCGAGCTGCGCACGATCTTCCTCGGCATGGACGAGAGCCGCGACGAGCTGCTCTATTCGAACGTCAAGGGCAAGAACCCGTTCAAGGATATCCGTGTCCGCGAGGCGTTCTACAAGGCCATTGATGTCGAGCTGATCAAGACCCGCGTGATGCGCGGCCTGTCGACGCCGTCGGCGCTGATGATTGCACCTGAACTGTTCCCGCTGTCCAAGGAGTTCACCAGGCCGAAATACGATCCGGACGGCGCCAAGAAACTGCTGACAGAGGCCGGCTATCCCGACGGCTTCGAAGTCGCTCTGGACTGCCCGAACGACCGCTACGTGAACGACGCCGCCATCTGCCAGGCGGTGGTCGGCATGCTCGCCCGGATCGGGGTCAAGGTGAACCTCAACGCGCAACCGAAGGCGCAGTATTTCGCCAAGGTGCTGAAGCCGGGCGGCTACAACACCTCGTTCTTCCTGCTCGGCTGGACCCCGTCGTCGATGGACGCCCACAATGTGATGCACGACATCATGGGCTGCCGCGAGGATCCCAAGGACCCGACCCGCGGCGAGGCCAATCTCGGCAATTACTGCAACAAGGAGTTCGACGCCCTGACCGACAAGGTCCTGGTCGAGACCGACGCCGCCAAGCGCAATCAGCTGATCAAGCAGGCGTTCGAGATCGGCATCAAGGACTACGGCTATATCCCGGTGCACCAGCAGGCCGTGGCCTGGGGCGTGTCCAAGAAGGTCAAGATTGCGCTGCGCGCCGACAACCTCGTGCTGATGTACTTGGCCACTAAGACCGAGTAGGATTCCGACCATCTCAAGTCCCGGAAAGCAGAACTGCTTTTCGGGACTTTTCATTTCTCGCGACAGGTGCTACCCGCCGCGCGATCGAAGGGACTGAAAGGACCAGATGCTCGCCTTCACGCTTCGCCGAGCAATTCAGGCCATCGGCGTCATGATCGCCGTCGGGATCATCGCGTTCGCCATGTTCCGCTTCGCCGGCGACCCGGTCAGCCAGATCGTGCCGATCGACGCCTCCGCCGCGGAACGCGCCCGCGTCCGTGAATCGCTGGGCCTGGACGATCCTTTCATCGTGCAGTTCGGCCGCTATCTGTTCGACGCCGCGCAGTTCAAATTCGGCGTGTCCTATCAGTTCCGGCAGCCGGTCTCCGATCTGCTCAAGGAGCGCATGCCGGCGACCCTGGAGCTCGCGATCTGCGCGACCATCCTCGCGCTGTTCTTCGGGATCATCATGGGCGTGTTCTCGGCGCTGCGCCGCGACTCGCTGATGGCCAAGCTGTTCCAGATGGTGTCGCTGATCGGCATTTCGCTGCCGACCTTCCTGATCGGTATCCTGCTGATCTATCTGTTCTCGGTCACGCTCGGCTGGCTGCCCTCGTTCGGCCGCGGCGACGTCGTGAAGATCGGTTGGTGGACGACGGGTCTGCTCACCGCCTCCGGATGGAAGGCGCTGATCATGCCCTCGATCACGCTCGGCCTGTTCCAGATGACACTCATCATGCGGCTGGTCCGCGCCGAGATGCTGGAGGTGCTGCGCACCGACTATATCCGCTTTGCCCGCGCCCGCGGGCTGACCACCCGCGCCATCCATTTCGGCCATGCGCTGAAGAACACGCTGGTGCCGGTCATCACCGTTGCCGGGCTGCAATTCGGCTCGGTGATCGCGTTCTCGATCATCACCGAGCAGGTGTTCCAATGGCCGGGCATGGGCCTGTTGTTCGTGCAGGCGGTGCAGAATGTCGACATCCCGATCATGGCGGCCTACCTGATGATGGTGTCGCTGATCTTCGTCACCATCAATCTCGTGGTTGATATCCTCTACACCGTGGTCGATCCGCGCCTGCGCGCGACCATCAGCCGCCCGGCCTGATCATGAGCGACGCCGCCCTTCCCCACCCCACGCCCGTCCAGGCCCCCCACACCGTCAAGAATGGCTGGCTCAAGCGCGCGCTCGCGAGCGACCTGTTCTATTCGTTCCGGCGTTCGAAGCTGACGGTGGTCGCGGCCGCGATCACGCTCATCTTCTTCCTGCTCGCTGTCTTTGCGCCCGTGCTGTCGCCGCAGAATCCGTTCGATCCGGCGCAGCTGCAACTCCTGAACTCGCGCATTTCGCCGCTGTGGACCGCCGACGGCCAGAGCCCGTTCTTGCTTGGCACCGACGAGCAGGGCCGCGACGTGCTCTCGGCCATCCTCTACGGCCTGCGGATCTCGCTGATCGTCGGCATTCTCGGCGTGGTGTTCTCCGGCGCGCTCGGCATCGCGCTCGGCCTGATCGCCGGCTATTTCGGCGGCCGCGTCGACACCGTGATCATGCGCATCGCCGACGTGCAGCTCACCTTCCCGCCGATCCTSATCGCGCTCCTGGTCAACGGCATCGCCAAATCGGTGTCCGGCAATCATCTGGAATGGTTGAGCATGCTGGCYGTCCTCGTGCTGGCGATCGGCCTGTCGTTCTGGGTGCAATATGCGCGCACGGTGCGCAGCTCCGTCATGGTCGAGAAGAACAAGGACTATGTCGCCGCCGCGCAACTGATCGGCCTGCCCGCGCCGGTCATCATGCTGCGTCACGTGCTGCCCAACACCACCGGCCCCGTGCTCGTCATCGCGACCATCAATCTGGCGCTTGCGATCATCACCGAGGCGACCTTGTCGTTTCTCGGCTCCGGCATGCCGGAGACGATGCCCTCGCTCGGAACCCTGATCCGGATCGGCAACAACTACCTGTTCGCCGGCGAATGGTGGATCGTCGCCTTTCCCGGCCTCGCCCTGGCCGGGCTGATCCTCGCCATCAACCTGCTCGGCGACTGGCTGCGCGACGCCCTCAACCCGAAACTGCGATGATCCCGTTCATGCGTATGAAGGTCTGACCTGATGACCGCCCCCGTTCTGTCCGTGCGCAATCTGCAGGTCGAGTTCGAAACAAGGCGCGGCAYGCTGCGCGCGATCGACAGCGTCTCCTACGACATCGCCAAAGGCGAGGTGCTCGGCGTGGTCGGCGAATCCGGCGCCGGCAAATCCGTCACCGGCCTCGCCGTGATCGGCCTSATCGATCCRCCCGGCCGCATCTCGGGCGGCGAGATCCTGCTGTCCGGCCTGCGGATCGACAACCTCCCGCCGGAGGAGATGCGCAARGTGCGCGGCAAGCGGATCGGCATGATCTTCCAGGATCCGCTGACCTCGCTCAATCCGCTGTATCGCGTCGGCGACCAGATCATCGAGACCATCAAGACCCACACCAACCTCACCGACCAGCAGGCGCGCAAGCGCGCCATCGACCTGCTCGCCGAGGTCGGAATCCCCGCCCCTGAGAAGCGCATCGACGGCTATCCGCACGAATTCTCCGGCGGCATGCGCCAGCGCGTCGTGATCGCGCTCGCGCTGTGCGCCGAGCCGGAGCTGATCATCGCCGACGAGCCGACCACCGCGCTCGACGTCTCCGTGCAGGCGCAGATCATTTCGCTGATCAAGCGGCTCGGCCGCGACCACGGCACCGCCGTGATGCTGGTGACCCACGACATGGGCGTGATCGCCGAGACCTGCGACCGCGTCGCNTCGCTGATCAAGCGGCTCGGCCGCGACCACGGCACCGCCGTGATGCTGGTGACCCACGACATGGGCGTGATCGCCGAGACCTGCGACCGCGTCGCCGTGATGTATGCCGGTCGCGTCGCCGAGATCGGCCCGGTGCAGGAGGTCATCAAAAACCCGCTGCACCCCTACGCCAAGGGCCTGATGGGTGCGATCCCGACGCTCGCGGGTGAGGACAAGCGCTTGGTGCAGATCCCGGGCGCGATGCCGCGGCTGTCCGCGATCCCGCCCGGCTGCTCGTTCAATCCGCGCTGCAGCTCCGCCTTCGACCGCTGCCGCGTCGACCGGCCGGAGCCGCTGCGCCAGGGCACGCAGGCAGTCGCCTGCCATCTGTATGATCGYGCGACGGAGACCGCGGCATGAGCGATTTTGTCGAGGTCARGAATCTGCGCCGGGTGTTCGACGTGTCGAAACCCTGGCTGAACCGGGTGATCGAGCGGCAGCCGCAGGAGTTTCTCAAGGCGGTCGACGGCGTCAGCTTCGGCATTCGGAAGGGCGAGACCTTCGCGCTGGTCGGCGAGTCCGGCTCCGGCAAGACCACGGTCGCGCGCATGGTGGTCGGGTTGCTGGCGCCGACCTCCGGCGARGTCATCATCGACGGCGTGTCGATGAGCGAAGCGCGCCAGGCCCAGGTGCGGCGCAAGCTGCGCCGCCGCATCCAGATGGTGTTCCAGGATCCGTATGCGAGCCTCAATCCGCGCTTCCGCGTCGACAGCATCATCGCCGAGCCGATCCGCGCCTTCAACGTCATCGAGGGCGAGCGCCAGATCAAGGACCGCGTCGGCGAGCTGCTGACCCTGGTCGGCCTGCATCCGGATGACGGGCAGAAATTCCCGCACGAATTCTCCGGCGGCATGCGCCAGCGCGTCGCGATCGCGCGGGCCCTCGCCTCCGAGGCCGACTTCATCGTCTGCGACGAGCCGACCTCGGCGCTCGACGTGTCCGTGCAGGCGCAGATCCTCAATCTGATGCGCGACCTGCAGGACAAGTTCGGCCTGACCTATCTGTTCATCAGCCACAATCTCGCGGTCGTGCGSCACATGGCGAGCCGCATCGGCGTGATGTATCTCGGCCGCATCGTCGAGATCGCGGAAGGRCGCACGCTCTTCAACGATCCGCGCATGCCCTACACCAAGATGCTGCTCGGCGCGGTGCCGGATCTGTCGATGTCCGGCCGCCAGCGCATTCCGGTCAAGGGCGAGATTCCAAACCCGATCAATCCGCCTTCGGGCTGCACCTTCAACCCGCGTTGTCCGATGGCGTTCGATCTGTGCCGTCAACAGGCCCCGGAGCTGATCGGCGGCGTCGCCTGCCACGTGGTGAACCAGCCGGTCGATAAGGTCGTTGCGACGGCATCAGTTGCGTGACGCGGCGAGACAGAATTTGAATGAAGTCGTCATTGCGAGGAGCGAAGCGACGAAGCAATCCAGGGCGTCGTCCGCAGCCCTGGATTGCTTCGCTGAGCCTGTCATCCGGCCGCGCTTCGCGCGGACCGGGTGGCTCGCAATGACGGCGAATGATTAGGCCAGATCAAAGGGCGCCATGAGCTTCATCAATCCCGATCCCTTCACGACCCGCCCCGAGATCGACGGCACCTTTGGCGTCGTCACCTCCACGCATTGGCTCGCCACTGCGGTCGGCATGGCGATGCTGGAGCGCGGCGGCAATGCCTTCGACGCCGGCGTTGCTGCGGCCTTCACCCTGCAGGTCGTCGAGCCGCATCTCAACGGACCCGGCGGCGACGTGCCGATCATCCTGCACGACGTGAAGCGCGGACGCACCGAGGTGATCTGCGGTCAGGGCCCGGCGCCAGCAGRCGCCACCATCGCGCACTACAAGCGCGAAGGCCTCGACATGGTGCCCGGCACCGGGCTGCTGGCGGCCTGCGTGCCCGGCACCTTCGAGTCCTGGATGCTGCTGTTGCGCGACTACGGCACGATGCGGCTGCGCGACGTGCTGGAGCCGGCGATTGGTTACGCGCGCGACGGCTATCCGCTGGTCGAGCGCGTCTCGGCGACCATCCAGACCGTCGAGCAGCTGTTCAAGACACATTGGCCGACTTCAGCRGCGCTCTATCTGCCCCATGGCGAGGTACCGAAGCCAGGCACGCTGTTCACCAATCCGCAGCTCGCCGAGACCTATGCGCGCATCCTCAGCGAAGGCGAGAGCGCGGGCGGCGACCGCGACGCGCAGATCGAGCGGGCGCGCAARGCGTGGTCGCAGGGCTTCGTCGCCGAGGCGATCGACCGCTTCTGCCGGACGCAGGAGGTCATGGACGTCTCGGGCACGCGCCATAAGGGCGTGCTGACCGCCGACGACATGGCGCGCTGGCAGCCGACCATCGAGGCGCCACTGACCTATGAGTACGGCCGCTACACCGTTTGCAAGGCCGGCGTCTGGAGCCAGGGCCCGGTGCTGCTGCAGCAGCTCGCGCTGCTCAAGGGCTTCGCGCTCGACGGTCTCGACCCGACCGGTCCCGATTTCATCCATTGGCAGATCGAAGCCGCCAAGCTGGCGTTCGCCGATCGCGAGGCGTTCTACGGCGATCCGAACTTCGCCGACATCCCGATCCAGACGCTGCTGTCGGATGCGTACAATGACGAGCGGCGCAAGCTGATCACCGACAAGGCGTCGCTGGAGCTGCGCCCCGGCAAGCTCGACGGCTATGGCGCCAAGGTGCAGTTGCGCGAGGCGCAGGGCCATCGCGAGGCCGTCGGTGCAATGGGCTCGGGCGAACCCACCGTGGGCCGCTTCGGCGAGGTGCGCGGCGACACCGTGCATTTCGACATTATCGACCGCGACGGCAACATGATCTCGGCGACCCCGTCCGGCGGCTGGCTGCAATCCTCGCCCGTGATCCCCGAGCTCGGTTTCTGCCTCGGCACGCGCGCGCAGATGTTCTGGCTCGAGGAGGATCATCCGGCCGCGCTGGTTCCGGGCAAGCGGCCGCGCACCACGCTGTCGCCGACCATGGCGCTGCGCGACGGCGAGCCTTACGTCGCCTGGGGCTCGCCCGGCGGCGACCAGCAGGACCAGTGGAACACGCAGTTCTTCCTGCGCCACGTTCATGCCGGCATGAACCTGCAGGAAGCGATCGACGCGCCGGCCTGGCACTCCGAGCATTTCCCGATCTCGTTCTGGCCACGCACCGCGCGGCCCGGCGTGCTCGTGGTCGAGAACCGCGTCCCCAAGACGACCGTCGAGGAGCTGCGCCGCCGCGGCCATGTCGTCGAGGTCGGGCCCGACTGGTCGGAGGGCCGCCTCACCGCGGCCTCGCGTGTCAGCCGACGCCGTCGCGCCGCCGCCAATCCGCGTGGCATGCAGGGCTACGCCGCCGGACGATGACAGCGAGACGCCGATGACCTGGTCGATCATTGCCAAGGACGACACAACCGGCCAGATCGGCATCGCCGTCGCCACGCGCTTCTTCGCCGTCGGCGCGCGCGTTCCGTTCATCGTCGCGGGCCACGGCGGCATCGCCACGCAGGCGCTGGTCAATCCGTATTACGGTATCGACGGCGCGGCGCTGCTGCGCGATGGCCGGCATCCGCGCGAGATCGTGCAGCTGCTGACGGCGGCCGATCCCGGCCGCGAGAGCCGGCAAGTCCACATCCTCGACCGCAACGGCCAGATCGCCGCCCACACGGGCCACGACTGCATCGACTGGTGTGGCCATCTCGAAGGCCAGGGCTTCTCCATCGCGGGCAACATGCTGGCTGGTCCGCAGGTGCTGAACGAGACCGCGAACGCCTTTCTCGCGAACAGCACTCTCCCCTTCGCCCGGCGCCTGATCGCGGCGATGCAGGCTGGCGAGGCCGCCGGCGGCGACAAGCGCGGCAGACAGTCGGCGGCGCTCGTCATCCACGGCAAAGAGGAATGGGCCGAGCTCGATCTGCGCGTCGATGACCATGCCGATCCGCTCGCCGAGCTCGAACGGCTGGAGAGCGTGAGCCGCAAGCATTGGGCGGTGTTCCGGCAGTTCATGCCGACGCGCGAGAATCCAGCCGGCATCACCGATCGCGCGACGATCGACGCCGGCATCGCGGCTGCGCTCGCGAACCAGACATGAGCGGCCGGAAGGACGGCGCATCACCGGGGTTGGTATGAATGGTGCAACAACGCAGGCGGCATGGCCGAGGGGTAATCGGATGATGAGGAACTGGTGCTTGGCCGCAACCGCGGCTGTTGTCATGGCCTCGTGCGGGGCGACCGCGCAGGCACAGACCACGTTGCGCATCGGGCTCGCCGAGGATGCCGACATTCTCGATCCGACCATGGCGCGGACCTATGTCGGCCGCATCGTCTTCGCCGCTGTCTGCGACAAGCTGTTCGACATCGACGMGAAGCTGAATATCGTGCCGCAGCTGGCGCTGTCGCACGAGACCTCCGCCGACGGCAAGGACGTCACGATCAAGCTCCGCCCCGGCGTGAAATTTCACGACGGCGAGCCGTTCGATGCCGAGGCGGCAAAATTCTCGCTCGACCGCCACCTCAGCATGCCCRGCTCGTTCCGCAAGCCCGAGATCGCCTCGCTCGATCATGTCGACGTGGTCGATCCCCTGACGATCAAGCTCGTTTTAAAGACGCCGTTCTCGCCGCTGCTCGCCCAGCTCACCGACCGAGCCGGGATGATGGTGTCGCCGAAGGCGGCCAAGGAGGCCGGCGACAAGTTCGGCCTGCGCCCGGTCTGCGCCGGCCCCTACAAGTTCGTCGAGCGCGTCCAGCAGGACCGCATCGTGTTCGAGAAGTTCGCCGACTACTGGAACAAGGACAACGTCTTCATCGACAAGATCGTCTATCAGCCGATCGTCGACGCCACGGTGCGGCTCGCCAATCTGAAATCCGGCAGCCTCGACATGATCGAACGGCTGCTCGCCACCGACATCAAGGATGTCACGAGCGACAAGCGGCTGAAGCTGTCGACCGCAACCAGCCTCGGCTATCGCGGCCTCACAATCAACATCGGCAAGGACAAATCCAAGGGGGCGCTGAGTCAGTCCGCCAAGGTCCGCCAGGCGCTGGACCTGGCGATCGACCGCGAGGCACTCAACCAGGTGATCTTCAACGGCGAGTTCAAGCCCGGCAACCAGTTCGTCAATCCCGAGAATCCGTACTACCAGACCGCCTTCCCGGTGCGCGGCCGCGACGTCGAGAAGGCCAAGGCGCTGCTGAAGGAAGCCGGCGTGACGCCGCCGGTCGCGGTCGACTTCATGGTGTCGAAGGAGAGCGAGAGCGAGGCTGCGGCCCAGGTGCTGCAGGCGATGGCCGCCGAGGCCGGYTTCGATCTGAAGATCCGCRTCACCGAGTTCGCGACCTCGCTGAAGCAGGCGGAAGCCGGCGAGTACCAGGCCTTCATGCTCGAATGGAGCGGCCGCAGCGATCCCGACGGCAACGCGTTCAACCACCTGCATTCMGGCGCGGCGCTGAACTACAGCGCCTGGAGCAATGCCGCGGCCGACAAGGCGCTTGAGGATGCGCGGCTCGTGTCCGACATGGCCAAGCGCAAGGCGATTTACGAGACCTTGGTGCGCGAGCAGCAGGCGGATGAGCCGATCCTCTACCTCTATCACCGCAAGTTCCTGTTCGCGCAGACCACCAGGCTCGAAGGCTTCAAGCCGATGCCGGACGGCCTGCTGCGCGTGGTCGGACTGAAGCTGAAGTGAGCGGTCGGGCGGCTCCTGTTCGTTCGAACGCGCAACCGGCGCGGCAAGCTCGCTCTGCTCCCTCCCCCCTTGTGGGGGAGGGCTGGGGTGGGGAGTGCCACGCATTCCGACCTCGCTTGCACAAAAAGATGCAGAGCCGTCACGACCAAAGATCCTGGCGATTAGTGACTCCGTCATGCCCGGGCACGTCCCGGGCATCCGCGTCGTTCCCAGCGKGCCGAACGACGTGGATGGCCGGGACAGGCCCGGCCATGACGACCTGCAGACAGGCGAGCGCATCATGTTGACCTTCCTCGYCCGCCGCCTCGCCCAGATCATCCCGACGCTGATCTTCGTCTCGATCCTGATTTTCTCGCTGCAGCAATTGCTGCCCGGCGATCCTGCCCTCGTGATGGCCGGCGAGGAGCGCGATCCGGCTGTGATCGAGCAGATCCGYAAGCAATATCGCCTGGATCAGCCGCTGCCCGTCCARTATGGCTACTGGATCAAGGGCGTGCTCTCAGGCGATTTCGGCGAGTCGCTGCGCATCAAGATGCCGGTGCGCGACCTCATCCTGCAGAAGCTGCCGGTGACGCTGCAGCTCGCATCGATGGCGATCGTGATCGCGTTCCTGATCGGCATTCCCGCCGGCATCATCTCCGCGGTAAAGCGCGGGACCGCGTGGGACTATGCCGCCAACCTGTTTGCGCTGTGGGGCATCTCGACGCCGAAYTTCTGGCTCGGCATCATGCTGATCTTCGTGTTCTCGATCCAGCTCGGCTGGCTGCCCGCCTCCGGCTATGTCCCGCTGGCCGAGGACTGGCGCGCCAGCCTCGCCGCCACCATCATGCCAGCCTTCGTGCTCGGCAATGCCATCGCCGCGATCCTGATGCGTCACACCCGCAGCGCGATGCTGCAGGTCCTGGGCAGCGACTACATCCGCACCGCGCGCGCCAAGGGCATCTCCGAGCGCCAGGTCATCCTGCGYCACGCGCTRCGCAATGCCTTGACGCCGGTGATCACGCTGGGGGCGCTCGAGCTCGGCACGCTGCTGTCCGGCGCCGTGCTGACCGARCAGATCTTCTCGATCCCCGGCTTCGGCAAGCTGATCGTCGATGCCGTGTTCAATCGCGACTACGCCGTCGTGCAGGGCGTCGTGCTGGTCACCGCCACCRTCTACATCATGCTGAACCTGATTGCCGATCTCGCCTACGTCCTCGTCAACCCGCGGCTGAGGAGCTGAGATGGCCGAGACGATGCTGTCAGCWCCGCAAGGCGCCCGCGCCCTCGCCCCGCTCGAACGGCCAATGCAGCGCGCCTGGCGCCAGCTCGTCAAGCGCAAGGGGGCCATGGTCGGGCTCGGCCTGATCGCRGCCTTCATCCTGCTCGCCGTAGCAGCGCCGCTGGTGGCGCCCTACGATCCCCTCAAGACGAGCTGGACGCTGGTCCGCAAGGCGCCGTCGGCGGCGCATTGGTTCGGCACCGACGATCTCGGCCGCGACGTCCTGGCCCGCGTCCTCTACGGCGCGCGCGCCTCGCTGCTCGCCGGCGCCATCTCGGTCGTCATCGCGCTGTCGATCGGCGTGCCGATCGGCATGATCGCAGGCTACCGCGGCGGCTTCGTCGACGCCCTGATCAGCCGCATCACCGACGCGATGCTGGCCTGCCCGTTCCTGATCCTGGCGATCGCGCTGGCCGCGTTCCTCGGTCCGAGCCTCGGCAACGCCATGATCGCGATCGGCATCTCCGCGACCCCGATCTTCGTCCGACTGACCCGCGGCGAGGTGCTGAACGTCAAGGTCGAGGAGTATGTCGAGGCCGCGCGCAGCGTCGGCGACACCGACCTGCAGATCGCGGTCAGGCACATCCTGCCGAACATCATGCCGGCGCTCTTGGTGCAGGCGACCTTGTCGGTCGCCGCCGCCATCATCGCCGAGGCGGCGCTGTCGTTCCTCGGCCTCGGACAGCAGCCGCCGGCGCCGTCCTGGGGCAGCATGCTCAACGCCGCCCAACGCTTCCTTACCAACGCGCCCTGGATGGCGATCTGGCCGGGACTTGCGATCTTCCTCGTCGTGCTGTCGCTCAACCTGCTGGGTGACGGCCTGCGCGACGCGCTCGACCCGCAGCAGGAGCAGTAGGACGGCCCTCTTTGCCCCAAAACAAAACGGCGGCTGCCGAGGCTGCCGCCGTTGATGTCGCGGAACCAGGACYCGCCGTCTCAGCTCGCCTTCAGCGCATGCTCCGGCTCGGCGTCGAACTGGGCGATCTCGCGGGCVCGCTTCGACTTGGCGGCGGCCTGGTGATCGGTGGCGATGACGGTGTAGACGGCCGGCAGCACGAACAGCGTGAACAGCGTGCCAATCGACATGCCGGCGACGACGACGAGGCCGATCGAGAACCGGCTGGCCGCGCCGGCGCCGGACGCCGTCAGCAGCGGGATCAGGCCGGTGACCATCGCCGCCGTGGTCATCAGGATCGGCCGCAGGCGGATGCGCGCGGAGGTTTCGATCGCGGTCCGGCGGTCCACGCCTTCCTTGAGCTGCAGCTCATTGGCGAACTCCACCATCAGGATGCCGTGCTTGGTGATCAGTCCGACCAGCGTCAGCAGACCGACCTGGGTGTAGATGTTCATCGTCGCAAGYCCGAAGAACAGCGGGATCAGCGCGCCGACGATCGCCATGGGCACGCTGATCATGATCACCAGSGGATCGCGCAGGCTCTCGAACTGCGCCGCCAGCACCAGGAAGATGATGATCAATGCGAAGCCGAAGGTGATCGCGAGCTGATTGCCTTCCTGGACGTATTGACGGGCGTCGGCGAGGTAATCRTGGCTGAAGCCCGACGGCAGGTTCTTGGCCTGCTTCTCCAGGAAGTCGACCGCCTGGCCGACRGTGACGCCCGGCATCGGCACGGCCGAGAAGGTCGCCGAGTTGAGCTGGTTGAAATGCGTCAGCGAGTTCGGATCGGTCGCGGTCTCGATGGTGACCACCGTSGACAGCGGCACCTGCTGGCCCGCGGCGGTCGCCACATAATAACCCGACAGCGAGTCCGGCGACAGCCGCTTGTCGCGCGGCACCTGCGGGATCACCTGGTARGAGCGGCCTTCGAGATTGAAGCGGTTGATGTAGTTGCCGCCGAGCAGCACCGCCAGCGTGTTGCCGATCGACTGCATGGTGATGCCGAGATCGGAGGCCTTGCTGCGGTTGATCCAGACCTTGACGACGGGCTGGTTGAATTCGAGATCGCTGTCGGAGACGATGAAGATGCCGCTCTTGCGCGCGGCGTCCTTCAGCTTGGCCATCTGCTCATAGACCGCCTGGAAGCCGCTGGTCGAGCTGATCACCATCTGCACCGGCAGGCCGCCCGGGCCGCCCGGCAGCGCCGGCAGGTTGAAGGCGAAGGCGTTGATGCCCTCGATCTTGGACAGCTCCGCCTGCACCAGCGGTTTCAGCTTGATCGAGGAGCGCGTGCGCTCGTCCCACGGCTTCAGCAGCATGCCGGCGAAGCCGCCCTGCGGGCCGTTGATGCCGTTCAGCACGAAGCGCAAATCGGTCTCGGGGAACTTCTGGAACACCTTGTCGAGCTTGTCGGTGTAGAAGTTGATGTAGTCGATATTGGCGTATTTCGGCGCCTTGGTGATCGAGAACACGATGCCCTGATCCTCCTCCGGCGCCAGCTCCTTGGACGTGTGCATATAGAGGAAGCCGACGAGGCCGAGGATCGTGACCGCGAACAGCGCCGTCACCGGCCGGTAGTCGAGCGAACGGTCGAGCTGCCGGCCGTACCAGCGGGTCATCGCGCCGAACACGCGGTTGACGATCCGCGCGAAGCGGCCCTCCTCGGCGCTGCGCAGCAGCACCGAGCACATCATCGGCGACAGGGTCAGCGCGATGACGCCCGACACGATGACGGAGCCCGCGAGCGTGAAGGCGAATTCGCGGAACAGCGAGCCGGTGAGGCCGCCGAGAAAGCCGATCGGTGCGTACACTGCGGCCAAGGTGATCGTCATCGAGATGACCGGGCCGACGATCTCGCGCGCGCCCTGCAGTGCCGCCTGGACGGGCGCTCTGCCCTCCTCCAGATGGCGGTGGATGTTCTCGACCACCACGATGGCGTCGTCGACCACGAGACCGATCGCCAGCACCATGGCCAGCAAGGTCAGCAGATTGATGCTGAAGCCGAGCGCCAGCATCATCGTGCAGACGCCGATCAAGGACAGCGGGATCGTCACCACGGGAATGATGACCGAGCGCAGCGAGGCCAGGAACAGGAAGATCACSACGATGACGATSAGCACGGCCTCGCCGAGCGTGTGCTCGACCTCGTCGATCGACGACTGGATGAACTTGGTGGAATCGTAGGCCACCTTCATCTTCATCGACGGCGGCAGGTTGCGCTCGAGATCGGGGAACAGCGCACGCACGCCCTTGACGATGTTGAGCGGGTTGCCCTGCGGCGTCGCGTCGACGCCGATGAAGATGGCGCGCTCGCCGTTGAAGGCGACGCTGGCATCGGTGCTCTGCGCCGCGAGCTCGACGGTGGCGATGTCCTCCATGCGGACGAAGCCGCCGTCCTTGGCCTTGACGATCATCCGCTTGAACTGGTTGACGTCGGTCAGGCCGGTATTGGTCGTGACGTTGGAGACGATGAARTAGCCCTTCGCCTGTCCGGCGGCGGATTGGAAGTTGTTGGCGGAGATCGCGGCGGCGACATCGGCCGGCGACACGTTACGGCCGGCCATCTTTTCCGGGTTGAGCCAGATCCGCATCGCGAAGGTCTGGCCGCCGAGAATGTTGGCCGCGGCGACGCCGTCGACGGTCGACAGCACCGGCTGCACCACGCGCGTCAGATAGTCCGAGATCGCCGAGCCCGACAGCTCCTCGCTGGAGAAGCCGAGATACATCACCGACGTCGTCTGCCCCGTGCTCTTGGTGACGATCGGGTCGTTGGATTCCCTGGGGATCAGATAGCGGACCGAGTTCACCTTGGCGAGCACCTCGGTGAGCGCCTGGTTCGGATCGAAATTGAGCTTGATGAAGACCTGGATCGTGCTGGTGCCCTGCACCGAGGACGAGGTGATGTAGTCGACGCCTTCGGCCGACGCGACCGCCTGCTCCAGCGGCGTCGTGATGAAGCCCTGGATCAGATCGGCGGAGGCGCCGGGATAGACGGTCGTGACGTTCACGACCGTGTTCGACAGCTTCGGATATTGCCGGATCGGCAGCTCGAACGCGGCACGCAGGCCGAGCAGCAGGATGAGCATGCTGACCACGAGCGACAGCACTGGCCGCTTGATGAAGATATCGGTGAAACGCATCGCGGCAATCTCGTCAGCGGGAGGCAGATGATGCCCGCGCGGGCCGCTTCACAGCGGCCTCGGCGGGCATTTGGTTCGATCAATAGCGCGGCGGCTTGGCGGGCACCGGCGGCGGCGGATCGGTCGAGATCGCGACCGCGGCACCGGACTGGATCTTGAGCTGGCCGACGGCAACCACGCGGTCACCCTCCTTGAGCCCCTTCAGGATCACGGCGCGACCGTTGATGCGGTCGCCGGTCTGCACATAGGTCCGATCGGCCGTCAGCGTGGTCTTGCCGTCGTCGGTCTTCTTCTCGTTGATCACGAAGACCGAGTCGCCATAGAGCGTATAATCGACCGCCGTCTCCGGAACCGTCAGCACCGGCGGCTTGTCCGGCAGCACCACGGTGGTGGTCGCGAACATGCCGGGCTTGAGGATGTGATCCGGATTCGCGATCGTCGCCTGCACCCGGATGTTGCGCGTGTCGGTCGCGATCTGCGGCTCGATGGTGGTGATCTTGCCCTCGAACACCTTGCCCGGATAGGCGTCGACGCCGACGCGCACGGTCTGGCCGACCTTCAACTGACCGCTGTCCTTTTCGGTCACCGTGAAGTTGACCCACAGCTCCGACAGATCGGTCAGCGACACGATCTGGGTGCCGGCGCTGAGATATTGGCCGACCTCAACCTTGCGGACGCCGAGGTCGCCATCGAACGGCGCGCGCACCAGCTTCTGCGCGATCAGCGCCTCGGTCTTGGCGATGCCGGCCTGGGCCTGGTCATAGGCGGCCTGGGCCTGATCGACGGTCGCCTGCGGTCCGAACTGGCGCGAGGCGAGCTGCTTGGCGCGATCGAGCGACAGCTGCGCCACGGTCACCTGGGCCTTGAAATTGGCGAGGTCGCCCTGCTCCGGCGCATCATAAAGCTGCACCAGCGGGGTCCCCTGCTTCACGGTTGTGCCCGGCGTGAACATGATGTCGGTGATGCGGCCCGAGGCATCCGAGGTTACGTTGACTTGATGCACGGCGGCGAGATCGCCGACGGCGGTCAGGAGGTTCGGCACAACCTCTGCGGTCGCGGTGGCCATGCTGACATTGATCGGCGGCGGCTTCATGTTCGCGAAGAACTGCGCGATCATCTTGTCGCGGAACATGTTGAACCACACGAAGCCGCCGACCAGCGCCGCGAGCAGGATGGCGACGATGGTGAACCAGAGCACCGGGCGGGTGCGCTTGCGCGGCTTGTCGTCGATCGGCTTGCCAGAGAGCTTGGGTTCCGTCGCGATGTTCATGTCATGCACTTTCTGCCGTCGCCGGCCGGGCCGGAGGTTGCGACAATTCGTGGTCGAGATAGCACGCAATCGCGGCGTCGGTCAGTCCGATGCCGCGCAGAATGAACTCACTGAGCTGGCGCTCCAGGCTCGCCGCGGTTCCATAGGATAGACACGGGGTCGATGGAAGCCGCGTCAACGCCGCCGTCAACACAGTGTGATGCGCGAACCAGAATAGATCGCGCGGTGCAGCCGCAAGTCGTACGGCATCACCTGACGCCACGGCGCTGTCCAGGGAGTCAACGAACTTCGCGCCGATCAGATCATCGATTTTCGTATAAAGCAGCCTGGCGAATTCGCCATCGTCGAGATGGCTGGTGATCATCAGCCGCAGCCGCTGTTCCTCTTCCTCATTGGCGCCGTCGGCCGTGCTGAGAAAGTGCCGGACCATGCCGGCCATCAGCTTGACCAGCGTGACCGTCGAAGGCTCCTGTCCCAGCAGCAGCTCGAAATCGGGATCGGCCTCGCACTCTTCGGCCAGGATCTCTGCATAGAGCGCAGCCTTCGAAGAGAAGTGCTTGAACAGCAAGGCTTCCGAGATCGCGGCAGCGGCGGCGACGCTCTTCGTCGTGGTGCCGGCATAACCATGCCGCGCGAAGCAACGCTTCGCCGCGCCAAGGATCAACTGCCGCCGCAGGTCGCTGGTCATGCGCAGAGTGGACATTACGCGTGAGTAAATACTCACTTGATCTATGTCAAGAAACACGCCGCAACGCAGCAGCAGTCCTGGGCCAAGTCCCTGACATTTCGAGACATATCTCGGCGCCACCGAAGGCAATAAAATACCTTCAATCAAGGCGGTTGTGCGGCAAGGCCTGCGACGCCTACCCAGCTCGGCTGTGCAGACCCCGCGCCGCGCGTTTTCTTCTGTGGCGGACCGTGCGACGGTCGCAGCGACAAGAGCAAGAACCGGCCGGGAGGACCATCGATGAATGACGCCGCTGCGCTCGCTGCCGATTTCGATCTGGAGAGCCTGACGCCCGCCTTCTATGCCGATCCCTACCCCACCTATCGCGCGCTGCGGCAATATGCGCCGGTCAAGCGCCTGCGCAACGGCTCCTATGTTCTCACCCGTTACGACGATCTGGTCACAGCCTACAAGGCAACGAAGACGTTCTCCTCGGACAAGACGCGCGAATTCGCGCCCAAATACGGCGCATCGCTGCTGTATGAGCATCACACCACGAGTCTCGTCTTCAACGATCCTCCGGCGCATACGCGCGTCCGCCGCCTGATCATGGGAGCGCTGTCGCCGCGGGCGATCGCCGAGATGGAGCCCGCTCTGATCGCGCTGGTCGACGGACTGCTGGACCGGATCGCCGCCGAGGACCGGTGCGAGTTGATCGAGGATTTCGCCGCGGCGATCCCCATCGAGGTGATCGGCAATCTGCTCGGCGTCCCGCACGAAGAGCGCGGACCCTTGCGCGACTGGTCGCTGGCCATTCTCGGCGCGCTGGAGCCGGTGGTGTCGGAGGCGCAATTGTCGCGCGGCAATCGGGCGGTGAAGGCGTTTCTCGCCTATCTCGAAGGCCTCGTAGCGCGCCGCCGCGCGGCGCCTGGCAATCCCGAGCGCGACGTTCTGACGCGGCTGATCCTGGGCGAAGCGGATGGCGAGCGCCTGAGCGAGAAGGAGCTGTTGCACAACTGCATCTTCCTGCTCAATGCCGGCCACGAAACCACGACCAACCTGATCGGCAACGGCCTCGTGCTGCTCTGCGAGCATCCTGCCGAGCGGCAAAGGTTGATCGATGCTCCCAGCCTGATCCGCACCGCCGTCGAGGAGATCCTGCGCTATGAGAGCTCGAACCAGCTCGGCAATCGCATGACGACCGAGCCGGTCGAGCTCGGCGGCGYGAAGCTGGAGGCCGGCACCTCGGTCACGCTGTGCATCGGCGCCGCCAACCGCGATCCCGCGCAATTCGAGGACCCCGAACGCTTCGACATCGGCCGCCTCGCCAACCGCCACCTCGCCTTCGGCACCGGCGCACATCAATGCGCGGGCATGGCGCTGGCGAGACTGGAGGGCGCGGTGGCGATCTCGCGGTTTTTGGCGCGGTTTCCGAACTATCAGCTCGACGGCGCGCCGGTGCGGGGTGGACGGGTGAGGTTTCGAGGGTTTGCGAGCGTGCCGTGCAGGATTGGCGTCGGAGGCGGATGAGACTGCCGCTGAGCCGCGTGAGCGCTCGCAAAATTGAGTCCGCAGGGCGGATTATTTTGGTGCGAACGAGATCAGGAGCAGGCGCGTCATTGCCTCGCTTCCGCTCGTCAAAAGACGACTTGCGGGCGATGGAGGCTTGACTTCAAGACCACCGACGTCCCGGGGATGCGGCAAGGAACCCCACCCCGGGGGCTTTGATGGCTTGACACGGGTCAGAGCGCCCGGACACCGCGGAGAAAACCGGACACCGCCATTTCCAGCGTCGCGGACTCCGTCTGCAGCGTATTTGCAGCCTGAAACACTTCCTGCGCCATGGCGCCGGTCTTGGTTGCCGAGGACGTTACCCCCGTGATGTTGTCAGCCACGAGCGTAATACCACCCGCAGCCTGATCCACGTTGCGAGCAATCTCGGCTGTCGCAGACCCCTGCTCCTCCACGGCGCTCGCTACGGCAGCGGTCAGTTCGTTCACTTTCGTGATGGTGGCGGTGATTCCGCGGATCGCCGCAACTGTATCCGTGGTTTCGCTCTGCATCGCCGTGATCTGGCTCGAAATTTCCTCCGTCGCCTTGGCGGTCTGGCTCGCGAGGTTCTTGACCTCTGCTGCGACCACGGCGAAGCCGCGTCCAGCCTCGCCGACCCGTGCCGCCTCGATGGTAGCGTTCAGCGCCAGCAGATTGGTCTGCGAGGCGATGCCATTGATCAGGGTGACGATTTCACCGATCCGGTCGGCAGCCTCCGCAAGGCGGTTGATCTTGGTGTTGCACTCCTCCGCCTCTGCGGTTGCGCCCTGCACGAAGGAGGCCGTCTGGGCGACCTGGCGCGATATTTCCTGGATGGACGACGACAATTCGTTGCCGGCTGCCGCAACGGACTGCACGTTGGTGCGGGCCTGCTCGGCCGCGGACGCCGCAGCCTGACTTTGCCCGCTGGTGGCCTCCGCGGTGCCCGACATCGACTGCGACGATCCATGCAACCCGCCGACGCCGCGCTTGAGGTTTTCGAGCACGGTCACGACTGTGCCATCGAATTCCGACGTCAGTTGCTCCATCCGGTTCTGACGCTCCTGGCGGCGGGTCGTGTCGCCTTTTTCCCGCGCTTCCATAGCGATGCGTGCGATCGCACTGTCCTTGAAGATCTGGACCGCGCGCGCCATGGTGCCGATCTCTTCCTTCTGCTCGATGCTGGGAATGGCGACCGACGTGTCCCCATTGGCAAGCGCCGACATGGCGCCGGTGAGCGCGGCGACCGGCTTGGTGATCGCACTGGACACCACGACGCCAAGGACGATGCCGAGGATCGAAATTCCGCCGCCGATGATCGCCAGCCACATCAGAATGGTCTGACGTGAGGTAATCATCGACTGCGACGTCTCCTGCGCGGCGTCAAAAGCCAGCTTGATGACATTGTCACCCAGCGTCTTCATGTTCGGAAGAATATCCTTGAACAGCAGGTCGCTGCGTTCGACCCACTGATAGGCGTCCTTCTCGTAGCCCTTGGCGGCATCACTGAACTTCTTGACCGCCTGCAATTCCTTGTCGCCTTCGGCGGTCTTTTCAAGCGTCGCCAGACGCTCCATCATGGACGCAAAATTCGCCTTCATCTTGCCGAACGTCTCCGCCCGCTGGTTCAACATGTAGCGCTTTTCGTCGGCACGGATGAGATAGGTGTATTCCAGAATATCGCTCGCCGTGGCGGCTTTCTTAGCATCGCCTACGCTGCGGATATAGTCCTTGGCGACCTGCGACGCGGTCTCGCCGTTCTTCTCCAGCAGATCAGTCAGCTTGTCGAGTTCGACAAGGGCTGCGACACCCTTTCGATACAGCTCCGCGTAGGCGGTCGTGCCCTTGCGAGCAGAACGCGAGCGTTCAACGATCGCAGGCCCCCCGGTGCGGTCAATGCTGTCCAGCGTCTTGAGGATGGTGGCGACGTCTTTTTCGGCCGTCTCGAATGCCTCCGCGGCAAGCTTCTTGTTGGAGGTCGATGCGTTGGCATTCAGCAGATAGTTCTTCTCTTGCAGGATCGTTTCGTACGCATAGCGCTCAACATTGGTGGCCTGAACAAGCTCATCGAGTGAGGACTTGATGTTGGAGAGACCGATCGCCGCCACGACGAACATCAAGGCGCCAGTGACCAGCGCCATGGCGACCAGAACGCCTGCCTTGTACTTGATTTTCAGGTCTCTCACGCTCGACATGATCTCTCCAGAATTGGGCATCGACCTTGTTCGGTCACATGCCCGTTGCCACGAGGATGGGCGCAATCCACGTGGATATGAACRGGAGAAACAGCCGCGTACTTAGCCCCAGCATCACACAAATACGGGAATCACGATACTAACCGCTTAAATTTTCCAGCCGTAGCTTTACCGGCTGTTAGTCGATCGGGTGCCGGACGGCAGCTGAAGAACTGCGGCGTCAACCCTTCGAAATGTTGCGGCGCGGCGCGATCCGCCCCCCCCCCGGACCGATTGGCCACGTCATGAGCCGATGCATCGTCAGCTTTGCGAATTTCGTTCAAGGCCTTTCGGTTGACCCGTTCTGCAGTTCTCAGCCGACAGTCGGAAAAAGGTAAAAGTGGCACATTCAACRATGCCTGCCTGCTCAGCCCGGCGGGCAAATCGCCAGACGCAGATCGCCTACATCGACCGCGCGATCTGCTGCCCTCACACGCTGATCGCGTGATGATTGCCGCCACATCGGCCTGCACTGAAAGACGTATTTCTCCAGCGGGCTCAAACGGATGCCCCGATACGGCTCCGTTGCGCAAGATTTTTCGCTTTCGTTTTACACGAAATCATGATTGTATATCCCCGTTCCGCCTCACCAGAGGGGCGCTTCGCGGTCGTCACGAACGTCGAGTGCGGGATGCGGTGGGCGTGTCGGTGCTGCGCGTGAGGTCTCCTTGCGCGGACGAACGGCAGCGATGCGCACGGTCAAGTCGCGTGGTCCTGGCACCCCGAAGCTGGTGTCACGCCTGTGTCGGCGCTCACGCGCCGCGCGGGCAACGGTGGCCAGAAAGCCCGGCGCACCGAGGAGAGCGCGAAGCAGCCGTCAAAACCATCGCGCGGGGAATGCCGGGTTGCTCTCGGCTGAACCTGTGGTACCTGCCGCCTGCATTTTTTTCCGCAGGCGGGCCATGGGTGCGGCCAGCGCCCGGCATTCCCCGTGCCCTCTTCAAAGAGAGGGCAGGACAGCAGCAAAGCTCGGACGCGACAGCGCGCCGCGAGATCGGGCACTCATGTCTCATCACCATGATTGCGAGMTTCACCACCGTGACCACAAATCTCACATCGTCATTGCGAGCGAAGCGACGCAATCCAGGGCTGCACGCGCGACTCTGGATTGCGTCGTCGCTTACGCTCCTCGCAATGACAGGGAGAGAGATCGAGGCTCAGAACACCGCATGATCGCCACGCTCGGCCATGGCCTCGCCGCGGATCAGCTGTGCGTAGTAGTCGAACAGCGTCTCCGAGCCGGTCGAGGGCGTGGCGTCGGCGTCGTAGCGGCCGGTGACGGGGTCGAGCACCAACATGGATTCGGTGGCGTAGTAGCGACCGATGCGGGCGAGCTCGGCCTTGTCGGCGAGCGATGGCGCGATCCGCCCGGCGATGCCGAGTCCTGCGATGATGACGTCCAACAGCGCCACCGGGACGCGCCGGATGTTCGGCTTGCGTCCGAGCAGCGCGAACAGATGCTCCGCCTGCTCGATCGGCGTGATGGCCGGGCCGGGACCGCCGATCGGCAGCACCTTGTTCCAGCGGCGCTCGTCATCGAGGCATCCGGCCAGATARTCGCCGAGGTCGGCGTCGCTGATCGGCTTGCACGCGGTCAGACGGCCGTCGCCGAACACGAGGTAAGGCCGGCCCTGCTTCACCCGCGCCACCTGCCCCGACAGCGATTTGAAGAACGCGGTGGGGCGGACGATCGAATAGGTCAGCCTCTCCCCCTGCCCGATCAGCCGCGCCTCGAACGCCAGCTTGGCCTGCTGGAACGCCAGCAGCGGCTTCTGCACACAGATGGCGGACAGCAGCACGAAGTGCGTGATGCCTGCACGGCATGCCGCGTCCAGCACATTCACATGAGCCTGGTCATCGATCGCCTGGGCATCCCCGGGCACGCCGGTCCGCGACGCCATGCAGGACACCACGGCGTCGAAAGGCTCACCGCGAAAGCCGTCGCGCGCCAGCGAGACGGGGTCGGTCACGTCGCCGATTCTAAGGGCAGCACCCGGGACCTCCACCACGTCGCGGTGCGGACGAATGAAGCAAACCACCTCGTGCCCGCGCGCGACCAGCGCACGCACGGTGGCGCGGCCAATGGTTCCGGTCGCGCCGAGCATGAAGACGCGACGCCGATCAGACGAGGGGACGACAACAGGAGAGATCATCGGCTTGGGCGAGAGGCTGAAACCGCCTCAGTCTATATCATGGCCCGCACATGCGCGGCGTCGAGACTGCCAATGAGAGTCTCGTCATGCCCGGGCTTGTCCTGCCTGCGCGGCCGAAGCCGCTTCGGCGCGGCGAAGGCCCGGGCATCCACGTCGTCCGGCGTGTGCGGTGCAACGTGGATGGCAGGGACGAGCCCGGCCATGACGAGCTGGAGATAGCTGTGCACAGGCCGAGATCTTTGCCTGCAGCCCTCGCGGCATCGGCGCAAGACAGCGCCAATCGCCGTTCGAAGCCATCACTCCGCTGCGCGCGGCGTCTTCTCCAAAATCAGCGTGTGGATGCCACAGGTGCCGCTGTAGAGGCTCATCACCCGCGTGCCCGGCTTGCGGCCGGCGCGCGGCTCGGAGACCTGCAGGCCGGCGGCGAGCAGGCGCGCCCTCGTGGCTTCGATGTCCGCCACGCGCCAGCTCAGGCCCCACAGCTTGTCGTTGGCCTTGTCGTTGCCGGCCACCGGACGCTTGACGACCTCGACGATGAGGTCGCCGCAGCGGAAGAACATCAGCTGGCCCCATTCCTGATGGCTGCGGTCGAGCGCCATGTCGAGGCCGAGCCGCGCGCCGTAGAGCGCGGCGGCCCGCTCGGGGTCCTCGGTCGAGACCACGATGTGGTCGAGACCGAGCACCGCAGAATCGGCGGTCTTCTCCGACATCGGCCGCGGCCCGGCAAGCTCAAGGAAGAACATGCGCACGCCGCGGGTGAGATCGGTCATCGCRCGCGTGCGTTTCCAGTGCAGCGTCTGGCCCGAGATACGGTCGGTGTTGTCGACCTCGGCGATCGGCTCCGGCTTCAGCGCCACGCGTTCCAGCCGCCGATGCATCTTGCCGATGTCATCGGTTGCGAAACAAATGCTGGCGAGCCCCTCGCCCCAGATCTTGATGACATTGCGGATACGGTCGGCGGCGGGGCTCTGCCCTGCCGGCGCCATCAGCTCCAGGCTCATATTGTCGAGCGTGAACAGCACGCGGTCGGCGCCCTCGCCCGAGTTCTGCCAGGACGGCTTGCGCGCCAGCAGCGTCTCGAACGCGGCGCTGCCGGCCTGGATGTCCTCGAGCAGGACGACGACGTGGTCGAGGCCGGTGATCACGGAAACAGCCCTCGCGTGTTCTTGGCGTTGCGCACCTTCTCGACGCCGATCGCCATGGCCGCGGTTCGGTGCGAGATGTCGTCGGCCTTGGCCCGCGTCACCATCCGCTCGAAGGCGCGGTCGAGGATCTGGWACTCGCGCCGCATCACCTCTTCTTCTTCCCARAACAGCTGCTGCAGATCCTGCACCCATTCGAAATAGCTGACGATGACGCCGCCGGAATTGCAGAGAATGTCKGGAATGAGGAAGATCTCCTTGCGGCGCTGGTCGAGCACGAGGTCGGCATCCGGCGTGGTCGGGCCATTGGCAGCTTCCGCGATGACCCGGCATTTCARGTTCGCCGCCACCTTGGCATCGATGACCCGCTCGACCGCCGCCGGCACCAGGATGTCGCAGGCGAGYGTCAGGATCTCCTTCGGATCGAAGGCAAGCTCGGTGGAGAAGCCGGCGATGCTGCCGTGCTTGCTCGCATGCGCCATCAGCGCGGGAATATCGAGGCCCCTGGCATCGTGGAGTGCCCCGGTATGATCGCTAACCGCAATCACCTTCATGCCCATCTGGTGGAAGCCGAGCGCGGCATAGGAGCCGACATTGCCAAAGCCCTGCACGACCACGGTGGACTTGGCGGGATCGATGCCCAGCACATCCATCACCCGGCGCGAGACGTGGGCAACGCCACGGCCGGTCGCCTCGCGGCGGCCGAGCGTGCCACCGGAGAACACCGGCTTGCCGGTGACGATCTCGGTCACGGTCTGGCCCTGGTACATCGAATATGTATCCATGAACCAGGCCATCACCTGCTCATTGGTGCCCATGTCGGGCGCCATCACGTCGGTGTGCGGGCCGACGAAGGGGATCATCTCCTGCATGTAGCGGCGCGACAGCGATTCGAGCTCGCGCCGCGACAGCTTGGACAGGTCGACGGTCACGCCGCCCTTGGCTCCGCCATAGGGCAGGCCGACGAGCGCGCATTTCCAGCTCATCCAGATCGCGAGAGCCGCGACCTCGCCGATGTCGACGGTCGGGGCAAAGCGGGTGCCGCCCTTGGTCGGCCCCATGGTCAACAGATGCTGGACGCGGTAGCCCTCATAGACGGCAATGGTGCCATCGTCCTTGTGGATCGGACACGAGACGGTGATCGCGCGCTTCGGCAGCAGCAGGCGATCGCGCTCATCGGCTGGGATGCCAAGGTGATCGGCGATCACGTTGAACTGATTGGCGGCCATCTCGAAGACCGGACCCGCATAGACAGTCATCTTCCACTCCCGAATCTGCGCTCCTGCAGGTCGGCAACCATAGCGCGACCCGGCTGCCGGTGGCAGGGGGCCGGCGGTTGCAAGGAGGTGATCTCAACCACCATGGTGACGATTTGACGAAGAATTTCAGCGTTGATCCGCCTTAACCGCTTGCTAATCTGCGGCGCCGGGGCCGCGATCACCCCTTAGTGAGACAGAAATGGCAATGCAGGCCCTTTTCATCGGACAGACCTACATCGACGTTACGTTCATCACCGACCACATGCCGACCGGAGACGAGAAGCACGTCGCCTCCGACTACGCCGTGTCGTTCGGCGGCAATGCAGTCACTGCGGCATTTTGCTGCGCCAAGCTGGGGATCGTTCCGGACCTGATCGCCACCGTGGCGAATGACTGGCTCGGGCGGATGTTCCAGGACATGACGGCGAAATACGGCATCTCCGTACATCCACGGAAGGTCAATGCCTCGTCGCTGTCCTTCATCATGCCGAAGGACGGCAAGCGCGCCATCGTGCGCTGCCGCGACGATGCCCACATCCACCCTTTCCCGCTGCTCAATCTCGGCAATTGCCGGGCGCTGCATGTCGATGGTCACCAGCCTGATGCAGCCATCCATTACGCCAAGCTATGCCGCGAGGCCGGTATTCTGACCTCGCTCGACGGCGGCGGCCTGCGCACCAACACGCATGAGCTTCTGGAATATATCGACGTCGCGATCGTGGCCGAGCGGCTGTGCGAGCAGATGGATCTCACGCCGGAAAAGATGCTCGATTATCTGAAAGGCCGCGGCTGCCGCATCGGCGGCGTGACCCAGGGCGAGAAGGGCCTCTTGTGGTATGATGAGGTCGGCGCGGTGCATACGTTGCCGGCCTACCCGATTCCGCGCGAGCGCGTCATCGATACCAACGGCGCCGGCGACGTGTTCCACGGCGCCTATGTGTATTCGTATCTGGCCAATCCGGCGAAGGGCTGGAAGGAGCATTTCGAGTTCGCCCGCGCGGCCTCGACGTTCAAGATCCAGAAGCTGGGCAACGAGGCCGGCCTGCCGACGCTCGCCGACATCGATCTTGTCAGGCAGGAATTCGAGGCCCGCGTTTAGCGGCTGATCAGATACAAGGGAGAACACCGATGGGGCGCGTCGTCGTCGCCGGCAGCATCAACATGGATGTGGTGGCGACAGCCGAGCGGCATCCCCGCATCGGTGAGACCGTCGCCGGTCATTCGGTGATGTATTTTCCMGGCGGCAAGGGCGCCAACCAGGCGGTATCAGCCGCCAAGCTGGGCGCGCCGACATCGCTGATCGGCCGGCTCGGCCGTGACGCCTTCGGCGAGCAACTGCGCGCGTTTCTCGCCAGCCAAGGCATCGATCTCACCGCGGTGAAGGACAGCGCCGGCGCGGCGACCGGCACGGCGCTCATCACGCTGGCGAAGGCCGACAACACGATCGTGGTCATCCCGGGCGCCAATGCCGAGGTCTCCCCTGAGGATGTCGCGCAGGTCGCGTTGACTGCAAGCGACGTGGCGGTCAGCCAGTTCGAGATTCCCCAAGCGACGATCGTCGCCTTCTTTCGGCAGGCACGCGCGGCGGGCGCGACCACGATCCTCAATCCGGCCCCTGCAAGTGCATTCGACAGCGCGCTGTTCGCACTCATCGATGTGCTCGTGCTGAACGAGACCGAGCTCGGCTTCCTGACCGGCATCGCGCTCGGCGACACACCCACGCTGCCGCAGGTGAGCGACGCGGTTCGCGCGCTGGACCCGCGCGACGATCAGACGGTCTGCGTGACGCTCGGCGCGCGCGGCGCGGTGGCCGTCACGGGCAGCAAAGCGAGGCTGGTCGAGGGCCGCGCCGTGACGGCCGTCGACACCACCGGCGCCGGCGACTGTTTCGTCGGCGCGCTGGCCGCGCGGCTCTCGCAGGGCGCGCCGATCGCCGATGCGATCGGCTACGCCAACATCGCGGCCTCGATCTCGGTGCAGCGGATGGGCGCCGGGCCGTCGATGCCGACAGCAGAGGAGGTCGGCGCGCTGCTCTAGACRAGAGCGCTCTTCAGGTCGAAGCTGGGATCGGCGGCCTTGGCTGCATCCACCGTGCCGCCTGCCGCGAGCAGCTTGCGGCCGAACATGTGATCGCCGGCGCGGTTGACGGATTCGATGCCGACCAGCCGGCCCTCTTTGTAGCAGAATGCGGAGAATGCCTTTTGCGCCGGATCCCCGCGCAGCACGACCTGGTCATAGCCCGTGGTGAGCCCMGCGATCTGCAGCTTGTCGTTGCCTTGGTCGCTCCAGAACCACGGCTGGCCGTCATACGGCTTGACGTCGCCCGTCAGCCGCGCCGCGACGCAGCGGGCATGATCGGTCGCGTTCTGCACCGACTCCAGCCGCAAGGTGCCGCCAAAGCGCGGGCTGGCGRACAGCGCACAGTCGCCGATCGCGGAGATGTGCGGATCGCTGGTCAGCAGGTACTCGTCGACCACGATGCCCGAGGCGACGACCAGTCCCGCGTCAGCGGCGAGCTCAATATTCGGCAGCACGCCGACGCCGACCACAACCAGATCGGCCGGAATATGCCGGCCGTCGCTCAGGCTGACGCCGGTGACCTTGTTGCCGTCGGCCTCGATGCTGGTGGCCTGCACGCCGAGATGGATGCGCACGCCGGCTTCAGCATGCTGCTTCTGGAAATAGTCGGAAATCTCGGCCGTAACGGCCCGCGCCATCACCCGCGCCCCGAGTTCGAGCACATCGACCTCGAGACCCTTGATGCGCGCGGTCGCCGCGAATTCGAGGCCGATGAAGCCGGCGCCGATGACGACCACCCGCTTGGCCTCGCCGAGCAGACCGCGCAGCGCCTCGCTGTCGTCGAGGATGCGCAGGTAACGCACCGCGGGAAGATTGGCATTGGGGATGTCGAGCAGGCGATTGCGCGCCCCCGTGGCGAACACCAGGTGCCCGTAGCCGAGCGCCTTACCCGACGCGAGCAGCACCTTGCGCTGGTCGCGCTGCACCGAARCGACGCGGTCATGGACCAGGTCGATGGTCTGGTCGGCATAGAATTTCTGCGGCCGGAACATCAGGGTCTCGGGACCGCCGGTGCCCTTGAGATAGGCCTTGGACAGCGGTGGGCGCTGATACGGCAGATGCGCCTCGTCGTTGATCAGATGAATCGGATCGGCAAAGCCTGCCTGACGCAGCGAGGTCGCGAGCTGGAAGCCCGCATGCCCCGCGCCCACGATCACAACCGGTCCGTTCGTCACTGTCCCCTGCCCCATTCTGTCATCGTCCATGCCGACGGAACCGGGTTGTCGCAGACTTCCCCGGCATTGTCACCGTTCCCGGCCTACGGTTTAAATGCGGCAACACCAGCCATACCCGGGAGGAATGAATGTCGGACGCAGTAGCGGAACCTGCCCGCCTCAGCATCAATGGCGCGATCGCGACCATCACACTCGATCGGCCGGCGGCGTTCAACGCCATCAACCTTGCCATCGCCCAGCGCCTGGAGCAGCTTGCGGCGCAGGTCGAGGCTGATCCGTCCATCCGGGTGCTGGTCCTGAAGGGCGAAGGCCGCGCCTTCTGTGCCGGTGGCGACCTGCAGACGATCGGCGCCGCGGCCGAGGCCGACACCATCACGCCGGTGGTGAGCGAGCTGCTGCATCACTACCACGCCTTCATCGCGAGCCTKCGCCGCATGCCCAAGATCGTGCTGGCGAGCGTGCACGGCTCCGCCGCGGGCGCCGGGATGTCGCTCGCTTTTGCCGCCGATCTGTGCATCGCCGCCGATGAAGCGCGCTTCACCCCCGCTTATGCCAAGCTCGGCGTCTCGCCCGACGGCGGCGGCACGGTTGGCGTCGTCGCGACGGCAGGCGTAAGGCGGGCGCTGCAGATCTTCCTGGCCGAGGACAGCTTCACAGCTGCGCAAGCCTATGAATGGGGCCTTGTCGCCAAGGTCGTCTCGGCATCCGAGCTGGCCGCGGCCACCGAGGCGCTGGCGCAGCGTTTGGCGCAGAACATGCCCGCCGGCATCGCSGCCACCAAGGCGCTGATCCATCGCGCGCCGACCAGCACGGTCGAAGACCAGCTCGCCGCAGAACGCGATGCCATCATCAATTGCATGCACACCGGCGAATTCCGCGCCGCCGTGAAGCGATTCACCAGCAAAGGAAAGTAGGACAGCGCTCACCCCTTCCCTTTCCGGCGCATGAAGTCGAAATCGCAGCCGTCGTCGGCTTGCAGGATCGTTTCATGRAACAGATGCGCATAGCCGCGTTCCGCCCAGTCCGGTGTCGTCGCAGGCTTGAGCGCCGCCCGACGCCGATCCAGCTCGGATTGATCGACCAGCAGGTCGATGCTGCGCCTTTCGACATCGAGCCGGATCATGTCGCCGGTCTGCACCAGCGCCAGCGGACCGCCGACCGCGGATTCCGGCGTGATGTGCAGCACGATGGTGCCGAAGGCGGTGCCGCTCATGCGCGCATCGGAGATGCGCACCATGTCCTTGGTGCCGCCGCGTGCGAGCTTCTTCGGGATCGGCAGATAGCCGGCCTCCGGCATGCCGGGCGCCCCCTTGGGCCCCGCATTGCGCAGCACCAGGACGTCATCGGCAGAGACGTCGAGATCGGGGTCATCGACCCGCCTCGTCATGTCCTCGACCGACTCGAACACGACGGCGCGCCCCGTATGCTGCAGCAGCTTTGGGCTCGCCGCGGAATGCTTGATGACGGCGCCGCGCGGCGCGAGATTGCCGCGCAGCACGGCCAAGCCGCCCTCCGGCTTGATCGCGTCGTCGCGCGCGCGGATCACGTCCTGCCCTGGCACATCCTCGGCGGCGGCGACGATCTCGCGCAGCGACTGGCCGGTGATCGACCGGCAATCGAGATCGATGAGATCGCCGAGTTGCTTCATGAGCTTCGGCACACCGCCGGCGTGGTGGAAGTGCTCCATGTAGTGCTCGCCGGACGGCTTGAGATCGACCAGCACCGGAACCTCGTGGCCGATGCGGTCGAACGCATCGAGGTCGATCTTGTGGGGGGTCCGGCCGGCGATCGCGGTCAGGTGCACCAGACCGTTGGTGGAGCCGCCGATGGCTTGCAGCACCACCTGCGCATTCTTGAAGGCCGCCGGCGTCAACAGCTCGCTCGGCTTCGGCCCCTTGGCCTTGGCCAGTTCAGCCGCGACCCGACCGCTCGCTTCGGCCGATCGGAAACGCTCGGCATGGGGCGCCGGGATCGTCGCGCTCATCGGCAAGGACAGACCGAGCGCCTCGGTGATACAGGCCATGGTCGAGGCCGTGCCCATCACCATGCAGGTGCCGACAGACGGCGCGAGCCGGCCGTTGACCGCCTCGATCTCGCTGTCGTCCATCTCGCCGGCACGATATTTGGCCCACAGGCGCCGGCAGTCGGTGCAGGCGCCGAGCACCTCGCCCTTGTGATGCCCGACGACCATCGGCCCCACGGGAATGACGACCGTGGGCAGGTCGGCAGACACTGCCGCCATGATCTGCGCTGGCAGCGTCTTGTCGCAGCCGCCGATGACGACCACGGCATCCATCGGCTGGGCGCGGATCATCTCCTCGGTTTCCATCGCCATCAGGTTGCGCAGATACATCGAGGTCGGATGCGCAAAGCTCTCCGCGATCGAGATGGTCGGAAACACGAAGGGCATCGCGCCCGAGAGCATGACGCCGCGCTTCACCGCCTCGAGGATCTGCGGCACGTTGCCGTGGCAGGGATTGTAGTCGCTATAGGTGTTGGTGATGCCGACGATGGGTCGATCGAGCGCGTCGTCGGAATAGCCGGCCGCCTTGATGAAGGCCTTGCGCAGGAACAGCGAGAATCCGGCATCGCCGTAAGCGGTCAGTCCCTTGCGCAGGCCGTCGGTCATGTCAGTCTCGTGTCGTTGTCTGTTCTTGTTGTTCTTGGTCACAGGAGCCATTCCGGGGCGCGGTTGCCCCGGAACGCCAAAAAAAAGGATCAACCCCAGTCGATGATCCGGCTGGTATCGCCATCGAACTCGGTGGTGCAGAACGTGCCCCCCTGGAAGTAGTCGCCGATCGGATCGGCGGGCAGCTTGGCCTGCTCGGCAAGGGCATGTTCGCGGAAATCCTCGGCCCGACCGGTCGGACGGTAGCCGAGATCATAGGCGCGCTGATTGTCCCACCAGGCGCGCTCATTCAGCGARGCACCATAGAGCACCTCAAAATGAATATCCGGATGCTCGAGCCCGATGCGGCAAAGCTGGACCAGATCGTCCGGCTTCAGCCARATCGACAGACGCCGCCGATCGAGCGGCTTGTCGCCGAAATTGCCGATGCGGATGCAGGTCACYTTCAGCCCGTGCTTGTCGGCATACAGCGAACCGAGCGCCTCGCCGAACACCTTGCTGACGCCATAGCGACCGTCGGGGCGCGGCTGCACGTCGTTGTCGATCTTGCGATGTCGCGGATAAAAGCCGACCGCGTGGTTCGACGATGCGAACACAATCCGCTTGACTCCCTTGCGGCGGGCGGCCTCGAACAGGTTGTAGCCGCCGATAATATTGGCCTGCAGTATGTCGTTCCACGGGCCTTCGACCGAGTAGCCGCCGAAATGGATGATGCCATCGACGCCCTCGCACAACGCCTCGACCTGCGAGAGGTCGGCAAGATCGGCCGCCTTGAAGGTTTCCTGGCTGGAGAGGTCGGCCGGCGGCCGGAGGTCGCTGAGCAAAAGGTCCGGATAGATCGGCGGCAGCAGCTTCCGCAAGGAACTGCCGATTCCACCGCTCGCACCGGTCATCAAGATACGTGGCATTTCATCCCTCGTTTTCGGCCCGCAGGTTTGCGGCCGTGGCGGTCCAATGATAGCAGAGATCGCAAAGGCGCAATAACGGGACGGGACAATGTCCGACGGAAACGCTCATGCCCAGGGCTGGCGCCCTGCGACCTTCTATCCTGACCCGGCGATCCAGGCGCTGGACCCACGCTTCGAAAAATACTGGCTGAAGCTCTCGGCGGTCGAACGGCTGGCCACCGGGCTGCGCTGGGCCGAGGGGCCGGTGTGGTTCGGCGACGGACGCTACCTTTTGTGCAGCGACCTCGTCAGCGACATCCCGAACAACCGCATGCTGCGCTACGACGCCCTCACCGGCCAGGTCGGCACCTTCCGCCAGCCGGCGCGTAATTCGAACGGCAACACGGTCGATCGGCAAGGCCGGCTCGTCACCTGCGAGCATGGCGGGCGCCGCGTCACCCGCACCGAATATGACGGATCCATCACCGTGCTGATCGACAGTTTCGACGGCAAGCGGCTGAATTCGCCGAACGATGTTGTCGTGAAATCCGACGGTTCGATCTGGTTCACCGATCCGACCTTCGGCCTGCTGGGCAATTACGAGGGCTACAAGGCCGAGCCCGAAATCGACGCTAACGTGTACCGGATCGACGGCGCCACCGGCAAAGCGACGGTTGTCGCCGACGGCGTACTGGGGCCGAATGGGCTGTGCTTCTCGCCCGACGAGCGCATCCTCTACGTCGTCGAATCCCGCGGCGTGCCCAACCGGAAGATCCTCGCTTATGACGTCTCCGCCGACGGMACGACGCTCGCCAACAAACGCGTCCACATCGATGCCGGGCCTGGCACGCCGGACGGCATGCGCTGCGACGTCGACGGCAATCTCTGGTGCGGCTGGGGAATGGGCAGCCCCGAGCTCGACGGCGTCATGGTGTTCGCTCCCGACGGCGGCCCGATCGGCCGCATCGCCTTGCCCGAACGCTGCGCCAACCTGTGCTTCGGCGGCCTCAAGCGCAACCGCCTGTTCATGGCGGCCAGCCAGTCGATCTACGCGCTCTACGTGAACACGCAGGGGGCGCTGGGGGGGATGACTGGCCGTCCTTGCGAGGAGCCCCCGGGGTCTCGCCTCCGGCGAG
>BFBZ01000243.1_pt1 | contig 64794 bp, 59 predicted proteins | sample 1888401 | NCBI WGS metagenome assembly BFBZ01 (sample SAMD00112614, study PRJDB3348) | symbiont metagenome | host: Chara braunii
CGGCTTGCCGTCGAAGTCCTGCGGCATCGTCGTCCAGAAGGCGTCGATCGGGTCGGTGAGCAGCAGCACCTCGACGCCGCGCGCCCGCGCCGCTTCGAGCTTGGGGTTGGACTTCAGCCGGTCCAGGCTCTCGCCGACCAGATAGTAGATCTCGGTCTGGTTGGGCTTGAGGTCGGCCAGATAGTCCTTCAGCGAGCGCGGCGCCTCGCCGCCGGCGGTACTGGCGAAGCGGGCGAGTCCCAGGAGCTGGGCGCGGCGCTCATGATCCTCGTAGAGACCTTCCTTCAGCACCGGCCCGAAGGCCTGCCAGATCTTGCCGTAGGTCTCGGCATCCTTGGTCGACGCGGTCTCCAGCTCGCCCAGCACGCGGCCGACCAGGCCGCTGCGGATCTGCTTCACCTGCGGGTTGTTCTGCAGCATCTCGCGCGACAGGTTGAGCGGCAGGTCCTCGCTGTCGACCACGCCGCGCACGAAGCGCAAGTAGGCGGGCAGCAGCTCGGCATCGTCGGTGATGTAGACGCGCCGCACATAGAGCTTCACGCGGCCCTTGCGCGCCGGATCGCTGAGATCGAACGGCGGCGTGGTCGGCACGAACAGCAGCACGGCATAGGACTGCCGGCCCTCGACCTTGTAGTGCAAGGTGAGCGCCGGCTCGTCGAAGGCCATGGCGATCGAGCGGTAGGCCTGGGTGTAGTCCTCCGGCTTCAGCTCGGACTTGGAGCGCTGCCACAGCGCGCTCGCGGCATTGACCTGCTTGGCTTCACCCTTTTCGTCGATCAGCTCGATGGGGAACAGGATATGGTCGGAGTAGGTGCGGACGATGCGCTCCAGCTCGTAGGGCTGCAGGTAGCGCGCCGCGTCCTCCTTGAGATGCAGCACGATCTCGGTACCGCGGGGCACGCGGGCGGCCTGCTCGGGCGTCGCCTCGGTCACGTCGAAGCCCGCGCCACCGCTCGACGACCAGACCCAGGCCTCGTCGGCGCCGGCGCGCCGGCTGGTGACCTCGATGCGGTCGGCCACCATGAAGGCGGCGTAGAAGCCGACGCCGAACTGGCCGATCAGGCCGAGCCCGTCCTTGGCGTCCTTCAGCCCCTTGAGGAAGGCCTTGGTGCCGGAGCGCGCCACGGTGCCGAGATTGTCGATCAGCTCCTGCCGGTCCATGCCGATGCCGTTGTCGGCGACCGTCAGGGTCTTGGCGGCGGCGTCCGGCTTCAGCCGGATAGCCAGCCGCTCGTCGCCCGCCCCTTCCGAGTTGGCCAGCAGCTCGGGCCGCGAGATCGCCTCGTAGCGCACCTTGTCGCAGGCATCGGACGCGTTGGAGATCAGTTCCCGCAGGAAGACGTCGGTCTCCGAATAGACCGAGTGCACCATCAGGTTCAGCAGTTCGGCCACCTCGGCCTGGAACTGGTGCGACTGCGCGGCGGGAGTATCTCCGTTCATTCCTGTTCGTCCGTTGATTGAGGAAATTGCCGCGCTGGATATAGGGCAATCGACGAAAGGGGCAAGAGGGCCGGGGCTGGCCCGGGGGGCCGGGCAGGGCGAGCGTCCTTACGCCCCCTCGCGCGGCGGGGGATGGACCCGGGCCAGGAAGTCGCGGCTGAGATCGACTGCTTCCGTGAGGCTGGTTTCGAGCAGCCAGTGTCCGGCGTCCAGCAGATGGAATTCCGCCTGCGGCAGGTCGCGCAGCCAGGCGGAGCCCGACTCCGCAGGCATGTACCCGTCCTGCGGGCCCCACAGGATCAGGGTCGGCGGCCGGTGCGCGCGCAGCCAGGCCTGGTAGCGCGGGAACCAGCGCAGATTGTCCTTGAGGTCGTAGATGATCCGCGCGGCGTTCTCGCGTCGCTGTTCGGTCATCATTGTCCAGTGCAGCTCCCACAGGTCGGGCGGGATCCGCTCGGCCACGGTCGGGCGCACGTCGTTCAGGAACTCGTCGCGGAAATGCTCGCGCGAGACGAAGGGGCGCAGCTGCGCCAGGCCTTCGGCCCGTTCCATCTGCCAGACCTCCTTGAGGCTGGCATATTTCGGTCCGAGCACGTCCTCGTAGATGTCGCCGTTCTGGACGATGAGGGCGACGATGCGGTCGGGATGGCGCAACGCCAGCCGCAGGCCGATCCAGGTGCCGAAGTCGTGGAGATAGAGCGCGAAGCGGTCGACGCCCAACGCGTCGACGAAATCCTCCAGGAAGCGGGAGAAGCCGTCGAAATCGTAGTCGAAATCCTCGGGCGTGGCGCTGTAGCCGCAGCCGGGAAAATCCGGCGCCAGCAGCCGCCAGTGCTCACCGAGATGACGCATGTAGTCCCTGAATTCGTAGGACGAGCAGGGATAGCCGTGCGGCAGCAGCACGACAGGAGCATCCGGGCTCACGCCCGGCGGCCTGGCCTCGCGATAGAAGACGTCGACGCCACCGACGGTCCGGCGGCGATGGTGAACGGGAACGGGCATCCTGCAGTCCTCTGTCGGTCTGCAGCAGGAACGGCTCCATGTTGCCGACGTTCCCGAAGCCGGTCAGTCGCCCAAGCTCGTCAATCGAAACTGATCTTCAGTTCGTCGGCATCCTTCTTGAAGGCCTTGGCCTCCTCGTCGATCACCGACTGGAGCGAGTCGAAGGGAATCCGCCAGGGCTCCATGCCGGTGGGAACCATTGCCGTGAGGTAGCTCGGATCGGAGACGATCTCCCGGGAAACGGCACGGATCTTGTCCAGCACGTCCTTCGGTACATCGGCCTTGGCGAACAGAGCTTCCCAGACATTGATGACCAAGGTCGGGTAGCCCCTTTCCTTGAAGGTCGGCAGATCCGGCACGGCCTGGGTACGCTCGTCCGCGACGACGCCGATCGCCTTGATCTTGCCCAGGGCGACATGCTGCCCGGCGATGGCGTGGGTCGTCGCCACCATCTGGATGTCGTTGGCCAGCAGCGCACTCAACGTCTCGGGTGAGCTGCGATAGCCGATCTCCACCAGCTCGCCGCCGACGACCTTGCCGAACTTGCGCGCGAGCATGGTGGTGATGTGGGAGGTGGTCAGCAGCCCCATATTGAGGTTCGCGGCGTTGCTCTTGAGGTAGGACATGAAGGAGGCGATGTCGGTCGCCGGGACGCTGCTGCTGGCGTAGAGGATGAAGGGCACCTGTCCGAGCGGCGCGACCGCGACGAAGTCTCCGGCCTTGTAGCCGGCATTCTTGACGATGGCCGGCATGGTGGCGAGCCCGCTGCTGGTGAGCAGGAGGGTGTAGCCGTCCGACTTGGCGTTGAGGACGCGCCGTGTCGCCACCAGCCCCTGGCCGCCCGTGGCATTCTCGAGAACGACCGGCACGCCGAGCTTCTGGCGCAGCCTCTCGGCGAACACCCGGCCCAATTGATCGAAGTTCGAGCCCGGACCGACACTGGTGACGATCTGGATGGCCTTGCTGGGATAGGGCTGCGCCCCCGCAACGGCCGGCACGGCCAAGGCGACGCAAAGGGCCATGACGCCGGCCGCGCCGGCACGGAACAGGGATCTCGCTGCAATCATCGCTTTGCCTCTTGTCGTGCGTCTTGTCTTCGTTGTCGTGCTAGCCGGGTTGTCCGTCAGCCGGCTTGGCGTTCGAGTGCGTAACTCGGAAAGCCCTCGCGCAGTTCGGTGAGGCAAGTGTCGTGGTATTTCTTGAAGCCGCCGCAATAGACCATGAACACGCGCGGCTTGCCGGGGATGTTCGCGCCCGAATACCAGCTCTTGGTGGTGAGGGCGCCCGGTCGTCGGCCGGCATAGTGCAGCGTCTCCTCCCGCCATCGTTCCTGCGATTCGCGCTGCGGGTGAAGGCCGGGCCGACCGTGCTGCTCGAGCCAGAGGATCGAGTCGAAGATGAAGTCGATCTGTTGCTCCGCCAGGGTCGCCATGTTCGACAGGACGGACGGCGACATCGCGCTCGACGGCAGGAACAGGTTGGGGAAGCCATGGACCATGGTACCCAGGTAGTTCAGCGGGCCGTCGCGCCAGGCCTCCTTGATCGACCTGCCGCCGATGCCGGTGATGTCGATGGCGAACACCGACCCCGTGATGGCATCGAAGCCGGTGGCGTAGACGAGCACGTCGAGCTCGATCGTCTCGGCGCTCGTAACGACGCCATGCGGGGCGATCCCGAGGATTGGCGTTTCCGCGAGCGGGATCAGCCGGACATGGGGCTCGTTGAACGTCTGCAGGTAGACATCGCTGCGGCAGGGGCGCTTGCCGCCATAGGGGTGATCCCACGGCGTGAGGTGGTGCGCGGTCCAGGGATCCTCGACGATCGCCTGCATCCTCTTGCGGATATGGTCGGAAATGGCGGCATTCGCCTCCGGCAGGTGGGCATCGCGAAAGGCGAGCGCTGGGTACCTGCCGTCCCAGGCCTTGCGCAGCGCTTCCTCGCGGCCCGTCTCGTCGAGCTCGCCGAACCGATGTTCGCCGATGCCGAGAGGCTGGTTGCCGCCATAGGTTTCCCGCAAGGCCTGGCGCACGGCTTGCGGGTCCTGCCGCAGGCTCGACATGTGCTTGCTGTCGATCGGCCCGCCTTCGGTGGGAATCACATAGTTGGCGGTGCGCTGGAAGACGAAGACGCGCTCGGCAGTCTTGGCGATCTCGGGAATGACCTGGACGCCTGAGGAGCCCGTACCGATGACGCCGACGCGCTTGCCGGCGAAGTCCACGGCCCTGTCCTTCGGCCACTTGGAGGTGAAATAGGTCTCGCCGGCGAAATCATGCGCGCCGTCGATATCCGGCACCTTGGGCTCGGAGAGCGCGCCGATGGCCAGGACGAGATAGCGGCAGACGACGGTCTCGCCCGACGATGTCGAGAGGGTCCAGAGGGCGGTTTCCGCCGAATACGATGCGCGCGACACCTTGGTGTCGAAGGCAATGTCCCGGAGGATGTCGCAGCGCTCGGCGACGTGGCGGAGATAGTGTTGGATCTCGCCCTGATAGGCGCAGATATCCGACCAGTTCCAGTTCCGCACGATCTCGCTGTCGAAGAAGTAGGCGTAGTTGTAGCTCGGCACGTCACAGCGGGCGCCGGGATAGGCGTTCCAGTACCAGGTGCCGCCGACATCGGGCGCGCTCTCGAAGCCTCTGACGCTGAGGCCCCGCTGGCGTGCCTGCCACAGGGCGTAGATGCCGGCAAAGCCGGCGCCGACCACCACGACATCGCAGTCGGGCTGCTTGCTCGTTCGTTCGATCATTCTCGCACGGTTTCCCGTTGGCCTTCATGGCTGGGAGCGCGGCACTCCAGTGCCGCTCATGTTGGTGTGGGCAAGAAGACGAGAGCGACACTGGAGTGGCGCGCTCCCAGCAAGGAGCTCGTCAAAAAGCCCGTGCAAAGTTCCTAGCATGGCGATCGCGCCGACGGCCCATCCGCAAAGCTCATCGATTGATCTCGAATCGGAATGAAGTAAGTTTGCTTCGATGAAGCGGACGCTTCCCTCGTTGGTCGCCCTCGAAGTGTTCGAAGCCTGTGCGCGATACGCGAGCTTCACGCGGGCGGCGGAAGAGCTCGGCATCACGCAGAGCGCCGTCAGCCGGCAGGTCGCGCAACTCGAGGATTTTCTCGGCATCCGACTGTTCGAACGGGTGCGTCGGCGGGTGCTGATCACCAGCGCCGGCAAGAGCTACGCCGAGAAGATCAGGGTCATCCTCCGGCAGGCGGAACGCGCCACCGAGGACATCACGGCGGCCGAAACCGGCCGGGTCCTGCACATCTCCTCCTATGCGACCTTCGCCTCCAAATGGCTGGCGCCGCGCCTGCATCTGTTTTCCAAGCGCCACCCCGATATCGCCTATCAGGTCACGGTCCTGACGCATCACCGCGCCTTCGCGTCACCCGACAGCGATGTCGACGTCGCCATCCACTACGGCGAGGCGTCGTGGCCCAACGCGCTGCTCGACCTGCTGATGTATGAAAAGATCGTGCCGGTCTGCAGCCCGGAGTACGCCGCCTTGCATCGGATCAACGAACCGGCCGACTTGGAGCGCGCGACCTGCCTGCACCAGAGCCGGGCCGATGCCTGGCCGGACATGCTGTCGAGCCTGGGATTGCAGAACATCAGTCCGCTGCGCGGCCCCAAGTTCGATCAGTACGCCATGGTGATCGAGGCGGCGCTGACGGGGCTCGGCGTGGCCGCCATCCCGACCTTTCTGATCGAAAAGCATCTCGCCGCCGGGGAACTGCTGCAGCCCTTCGACGTGTCGGTGCGCAGCCGCCACGCCTATTATCTCGTCTATCCCGAAGCCAAGCGGAACTGGAAGAGCATCAAGGCGTTCCGCCGCTGGATCGTGGCGCAGGCGCGCCAGGCGTAGCACCTGGACAGGCGACCGAGATCGCACGGTTCGGCTAGGGCACGATCGTCGTGAACAGATAGACCACGAAGATCACCAGGTGGACGACGCCCTGGAGGACGGTCGTGCGGCCGGTGCCGAGCGACAGGGTGGCGACGATCAGGGTCAGCATGAGCAGGGCCATTCCCTTGACGTCGAGCCCCAGGACGAGTGGCCAGCCGGTCACGAAGGCGACCATGGCGACCGCCGGAATGGTGAGGCCGATCGAGGCCAGGGCGGAGCCCAGCGCGAGATTGAGGCTGGTCTGCAGTCGATTGTTGCGCGCCGCCTTCAGGGCGGCCAGGCTCTCCGGCATCAGCACGATGGTGGCGATGATGATGCCGACGATCGCCTTGGGCGCACCGGCGGCGAGTACGGCGTTTTCGATGGTGGGCGCCAGCGCCTTGGCGAGCAGCACCACGGCCCCCAGGCAGAAGAGCAGCAGCAGGGTGCTGATCAGTGCGACGCGGTTCGACGGCGGCGGCGCATGCGCGTTCTCGTCGGTGGCGGCTGCGCCGTCGGGCAGGAAGTAGTCGCGGTGCCGTACCGTCTGGACCAGGACGAACGCTCCGTAGAGGGTCAGGGACGCCACCGCCATCAGCACGAGCTGGCTGGTCGAGTAAAGCGGGCCGGCAATCGTCGTGGTGGTGTTGGGCAGGACCAGGGTGATCATCGACATGGTGGCGAGCGTCGCGAGGACCGCGTTGACGCCGTAGTGACCGAACGCCTGCTCGCGATGCCGGGTCGCCCCGACCAGCACGCAGAGACCCACCATGCCGTTCAGGATGATCATGATGGCGGCGAAAATCGTGTCGCGTGCCAATGTCACGGTCGCGTCGCCGGCGGACAGCATCAGCGAGACGATCAGCGCGACTTCGATCACCGTCACGGCGAGGGCCAGGACGAGCGATCCGAAGGGCTCTCCGACGCGATGGGCGACGACCTCGGCATGATGCACGGCGGCCAGGACGCAGGCCACCAGGCCGGCGCCGACGGAGATCTCGACCACCAGATGGTTCGACCACATCGACAGGCTGAGCAGCAGCCAGCCCGCAATCGGGCTGATCCATGTCCAAAGGGGCAGCGCCGTCGACGTCGTCGATGTTTTCATGTGATCCGCTGCGAATAATGCCGGGGGTGTGTCGGGGGCGAGTATCCCGTAACGGGAAACTCTTTGCGTGAGAAGCGTTTCGTACCTGCTCACGCGGGAGCGAAGGCGCACTTCCGGTGCAGGCAGCAGTCTTCACGTGTGACGGACGAGGCGACGCTATCTGATAACGTTGCCGGTAAATATCGTCGGCGCTCTATTGACGATGAGTGCCGGCCGACATCATTGTCGAGCCATGTTGCGTGCCGGCGTTCTGCAGACGGGACTTCGCCCCAAGCGGGTCTTGGCAGCGTTGTGTCTGCTGGCCATTGCATTCGTCGCGGCGTTCCATGGCATCGGGTCACGCGCGACGAGTTGGACCTTCTTCGATGTAACGGCGGTTCAGGCTGCTTCCGACGACAGCGCGCCCACGGCGGATCTGCGGGCGGTCGAGGCCTGCCATGTCTGCACGGTGATAGCGGTGCCTGACGATATCGGCGCCGGTCGTCTCAAGCCTGACCTGGTGCCGGCATCGCCGACGACGCGTCTGGTTTCCGTTCTGCCCAAGACCCTCGGGCCTCCTCCCAAAGCCTGATCGAACCGCATTCGGACGCGTTGCCGCGCACCGACGGGTGCGGGACCGGCTTCGCGCCGCGGTCTTCCCGACGCCGACCGACTCCTGCTCCGGATGAGCCGGAGATCGCCGTCGACGCTCGGGCAGCCCCTGAAAATCTCGAGGTGAGGCCGCGACGCCTGGGTCCGGCGTTGGCGCCGGCTGCCTCACCCGATTTCACGATCTCAAATGTCTGACGAAACCAAGGGTTCACCAGAGGCTGAAGCCCTGCGGAACCGAAATGAAGGAACAGAGAAATGAGCAAGTTGTTGCTGACGATTGCGGCGTCGACCGTCGCCGCCTTGACGGTGTCGGGGCCTGCCCTTGCGCAGGCGCCGGCTGCAGTACCCACCGCCGCCAACGCGCCCGGTGCAACGGCCTATCAGGGCACGGTCGGCGACTGGGCGCTCGGCCGCTGGACGGGCTCGCGCTACGTCGATGCGAGCTTCACGCGCATGACCACGGACGAACGCATCCTGATCGTCACGAAGCTGCCCGACGGCAAGGTCGGCTGCCAGTGGGGTACGTCGGCCGAGATCGCCAAGGCGGTCTGGGCGCCGCTTTGCGTGATCACCGCCTCGACGATCTCGCTGCGCACGCCGACCAACACCGAGGTCGAGCTGACCTTGGCCGGCACGGAACTTGACGGCAAGTACGCCGATATCGGCGGCCGCACCAAGGTCCACCTGCATCGGGCGACCGCCGACCGCTAACGACTCGGCGATCGCCTCGGACTCAATCGATGGACGCCAGCCGATCGGGGCTGGCGTCCCGGGCTGATGCTGGCGTGCCCGGCCTTGTCGCCTCGATCGATGACTGACAGTAGAAGAAGGGAATTGCCCACCTGCAGGCGTCGTTTCATTAGCGGATTGGCGGCCATGACCTCGACGACAAAGCCGACCTCGGTCGACGCGGATACGGGAGCGCCGCGGCCCGGCACGTTGCTGACGAGCCGGCGGGGCGAGGGCGGACATCCGTTGCCCGATGCGGCAGAGAATCACTTCGTGACCTATACCTCGACGTCGTTTGACGGCGGGGTGGTTGTCGTTTCCGGTCAGGTCGCTCTTCCGCACACATCGATGCCGGCTGGCGGCTATCCGGTCGTCTGCTGGGCTCCGGGCACGAGCGGCATGGGAGCACACTGCGCGCCATCGAATTTTCCCGGACATCTCCAGACGTTGAACGAATGGGTGCGGCGCGGCTACGCTGTGCTGCGGACCGACTACGAGGGCTGGGGCGAAGGTGCCCGGCGTCCTCTGCTGAACCAGCTCAGCAACAGCCATGCCGTCGTCAATCTCGTTGGCGCCGCACGGGCGCTGTCCGACAAGCTCAGCCGTAGCTGGCTGGTCATGGGGCACAGCGAAGGCGGCGGCGCGGCGCTCTGGACGGCGTCGCGGGGATCGCACGCGGCGAGCGGCTGCGACCTGAAGGGAGCCATTGCGCTCGCTCCGGTGGGGCCCGGTGTGCTGAAGCTGATCGGCGATCTGGCGGACGGTACCGATACAAGGATCGCCTTTCCGCTGCTGGCGCCCGAAGTGGCCGCCTACCTGGCGGCAGCGACCGTGCTGGGGGCGCAGGTCTCCGATCCGCTGATCGTTCTCGATGATCTGGTGGCGCCGGCGTTCAGGCCTTTCGTGGAGGCCAGTCGAATGTCTTGCGTCGTCGACCCGCTGCCGTCGCTGCCCTTGCCGCCCAGGGGACATTACCTGAGACGCGGATCTTCCTACGCACGCCTCGACGGATTCCTGCGTGGGCAGGACGCCTCGTCGTTGAAGCTGAGCCTTCCCGTGATGGTGGCACAGGCCGGCAGTGACAACCTGACGCCGACACCGGAGACGACGTCTGAGATGGTGCGGGCGCTCGACTCGCGCGGCGCTGCCATCGTCTTCAGCTCCCATGCCGGCAAGAACCACAGCGAGGTCGTCGCGGCCAGCCTGGAAGATGCCTTGGCGTTCGCCGACGACGTCTTTGCCGGGCGGAGGCGCTGACGACCCGACTTCGACTTCAGAGGTCAGATGAACATGTCGCGCTGATTGTAGTTCTTCAGCAGGGCCTCGCGATTGGCCTCGGTCCAGAGGCTCTCGTCCTCGCGGCCGGCCAGCGGTCGATAGACATATGGCGTCTCTTGCGGGAAGTGCTGGCGGCGCGCGTCGATCGCGAGCTGGAGGATGCGCGCGCGTTCGGCGATGCGCTCCTCGCCGTAGGTCTCGACCACGCCGTTCAGCCGCCGCGTCGTCACGCCCAGCACGCGCTTGCGCGGAAAGAAGCCGGCATTGAGGGTGATGCGCCGGTCGGGCGAGGAGTTGGCGAAGGAGCCGTGCACCAGCTGGCGGTTGGTGACGATCGTGTCGCCCGCGCCGGCCAGCATGGGCACGGCGCCGTCGATTCGGTCCGAGCCGCTGCTTGCCACCAGGGTCTTGATGTCGACCTTGCCCAGGCGATGGCTGCCCGGCAGCACCCAGACGCAGTTGCCGGCGGTGCTGGGATAGAGCTGGGTCATGAAGTTGAAGCCGTGCGCGCCGGAATCCCAGTCCTCGGCCGTCCAGTGGGTGGTGCCGTCCTGATGCCAGGCGACCGACGGGCCGAGCCCGGCCTCCTTGACGAAGGTCACCTCGTTGTAGGGCACGAAGTCGTCGCCGTTGATCGCGGCTGCCACGGCCAGCAGGCCGGGATGGCCGTAGAGGCGCAGGCAGGCATCGGAGAGATGAAGGTTGCCGTCGAGCAACTCGACGGTCCAGTCGGGCGCGCCGTCGCCGAGGTTCGGCGCGGCCATGGCGACGGGATGCCGACCGTTGTTCTTGGTGGTGCCGCCGAGCGGATCGCTGAGTGGCTTGGCCAATCGATAAGGAGGCTTCAGGATGCCTTCGCCGAGGGCAGGGCGTCCCTGGCGATCGAGCGTGGCGCCGGGCGCCGCCGGGGCGCGTGCCAGCACGTCGTCGAGCGAGGCGCGCAGCTCGGCCAGTTCCTGAGGCCCCACGACACCTTCCAGCACATAGAAGCCGTGCTCCCAGTAGGCGTCGAGGATGGCGCGATCGATCCGCCCGTCGGCGCCGAAGCGGATCGGCCCGCGATTGCCCAGCGACCGCGCCCGCACCTCGGCAGCGCGGCCATACGCTGCCATCACCTGGGCGTGGTCGGCGGCGGAGAGGGGCGTGGCGGCGTTAGCGGTCGGCATGTTGGAGTTCCTCTTTTTGCTTCTTGAAGATGCGCGACTGGCGTCGCGCGCTCCCAGCCATGAGCCTCTTCGCTGGGAGCGCGCCACTCCAGTGGCGCTCAAATGTTCTGCAGCACATTGTCGGTGCCGATGATGTGGCGGCCGACCATTTCGATGTGGGGCGGCATGGCCTGCAGGTGCTGGCTGGCGCTCATGGCGTCGCGGAAGCGGCGCTCGAACGGGGCCGAGTCGAGGATCGCCGTGGTGCCGGCGGCGCGGTAGGCGGCGATCGCGACGTCGGTCGCCTCGTTCATGCCGTGGGTGGTGGCGAGCCGCAGCCGCAGGCGGCCGTCGACGTCGAGCGTGCCGGCGGAGGCCGCATCGTAGGCCTCGCGCGCCGCCTCGTGCAGGAAGGCGCGGGCGGCCGAGAGCTTGGCTTCGAGCTGGCCGATCTCGCGCTGGATCGCGTTGTTCACCGCCATGGCGTTGATCGAGGCGCGGCTCTGCTTGCCGCGCGCCAGCTCGACATAGGCCTCGAACAGCCGCCGCGCGACGCCCAGGGTCACGCTGCAGAAGCCGGTGGCGTAGAGCAGGGTGGATTGCAGGGTGTAGAGCGGGCCGCGCTCGCGCCGTTCCTCGAGGGCATCGCGCGCCGGCGCACGTTCGTCGGGCACGAAGAGATCCTCGACCGTGTAGGTGTCGCTGCCGGTGCCGCGCAGCCCCAGCACATACCAGTCGTCGGTGATCTTTGCGTCTGCCCGCAGGAAGACGAAGCTGCGATCGTCCGGCCGGCCGTAGCGCTGATGCGGCGAGCCGTTCTGGTTCTGCACGGCGCTGTGGGCGCCCAGCCAGCGCGTGTGGCGGCCGCCGCTGGCGAAGCTCCAGGTGCCGCTCAGGCGATAGCCGCCCTCGACACGCACGGCGCGGCTCTTGCTGTGCTTGGCACCCCAGGCAAGCCCGTCACGCGGATCGCCAAAGACCGCGGCCGCGGTCTCGGGCGGCATGGCGGCGGCCGAAGTCGCGGAGGAGACGTTGGACTGGTTGACGAACCACGCCGTGCTGGCGTCGGCCCAGGCCAAGGTCTCGCAGGCACGGGCATAGTCCAGCAGGTCGATCTCCTGGCCGCCGAGGCTTTTGGGCAGCAGCAGGCGCAGCATGTCGGCCTGCACCAGCGCGTCGACCACTTCCGGCGTCAGCTCGCGGCGGCGGTCCATCTCCGGGCCGTGGGCATCGAGCAGCGCCTGCAGACCGCGGGCGCGCTCGGCGGCACTCCTGGTCGCGGCGCCGAGCGTTGGTGCGGACTGTAGGCCTGCATTCATGGCGTTCCTCGTCGTCGGTGATGACGACCTTACACCACGCAGCCGTAATGTGCCGAGGAGACCAGCTTCACGTACTTGTCGTGCACGGAGCCCGGCTTCAGTTTTGCCGCGCGGTCGGGCGCCCGCCATTCCGCCAGGCGCTTGGCGATCTCGGCGTCGGACAGTTCGACATTCAAGGTGCGCTTGCCGGGATCGATCACGACCGTGTCGCCGTCGCGCACCGCCGCAATCGGCCCGCCGCGCGCCGCCTCGGGCGAGATGTGGCCGATCAGGATGCCGTGGCTGACGCCCGAGAAGCGGCCGTCGGTGATCAGCGCCACATCCTCGCCCAGCCCCCGGCCCTGCAGCTGGATGGTGAGCATCACCATTTCCGGCATGCCGGGGCCGCCGACCGGGCCGACATTGCGCACCACGATCACCGAGCCGCGCTCAATCTTGCCGGCGCGGATCGCCGCCATCGTCTCGGCCTCGGACTCGAAGACGCGGGCCGGCCCGCGGAACTCGCCTTTCTCCAGGGTCTTGCCGGAGAGCTTCAGCACGCAGCTCTCCGGCGCCAGGTTGCCCGTGAGCACGCTGATATGGTTGTTGGCCGGCGCCACCGGATCCTTGAGCGGGCGCACGACGTCCTGCTTACCGATTTCGGCAAGCGTCGGGACATCCGCGAGGTTTTCGGCCAGGGTCTTGCCCGTCACGGTCATCACGTCGCCGTGCAGCAGGCCGGCGTTCAACAGCTCCTTCATCACCACCGGCACGCCGCCAATCGCGTGCAGGCTGGTCATGGCGTAGGGACCGTGCGGCTGCAGCCGGCCGATCAGCGGCACGCGCTCGCCGATCCGCTGGATATCCTCGATGGTGAGTGGCACCTCGGCGGCGCGCGCCACCGCCAGCAGGTGGAGATACATGTTGGTCGAGCCGCCCAGGGCATAGACGGTGGTGATGGCGTTCTCGAAGGCCCTCATCGTCATGATGTCGCGCGGCCGGATCCCGCGTTCCATCAGCCGGTAGAGCGCCTCGACCGAGGCGCGCGCCTGCGCCTTGACGTCGGCATGGATGTCGCTTGCCGCCTCGTAGTCGGCGGGATGCGAGGCGCCGCGCGGCAGCATCATGCCGATCGCCTCGGCGGTGGTGCTCATGGTGTTGGCGGTGAACATGGCGCCGCAGGTGCCGCTGCCCGGCATGACGTTGCGCTCGAGCTCGGTGAGCTCGGCGGCGGTGATACGGCCGGCCTCCTGGGCGGCGCGGCCCTCGGCGTAGTCCATGATGGTGAGGTTGGTGCCCTTGGCCGCCCACGGCTCGAAGGAGACGCGGCCGGGCGAGCTGGTGCCGGGATAGAGCACCAACCCGAAGGTGTTGGTGCGCGCCAGCGGCATCAGCGCCGCCGCACCCGTTTTATCGCAGCCCGAAATGACGATCATGGCGTCGCCGTGATGGGCGTAATGGCCGATCTCGAAACAGTCGGCGACGACGTCGCGCGAGACGAGGCTGTAGCCCGCCGTCGGCGTGCCCTGGGTCAGCGCATCCGATACTGCCGGCGCCCCCACGACCAGCCCCTGGCCGCCGCGCTCGGCCAGCAGCTCGACCAGCAGGTCGGCGAGCCCACGCACCCGATTGTTGCAGCGATGCGCGTTGGTCCAGGCGCTGGCGATGGTGACCACCGCCGTCGATTTGGCCGTGCGATCGGGATCGAACCCGGCCGCTCGCAACTCGACGCGGGATTTCTTCCAGTAGGTGCTGCTGTCTTGGGTCATGGCGGTGGCTGTCTTCTCTCTAAACAATATCCATCGGAGGATAGCGTCGCTTCCGCAGGTCAGCCAAACCTCCATCGAGCTGGATGGTTCGCCGCGAACAATGCATCCATCGCAACGCGGAAAATTGCGGCACCTACAATCTTATGAGTTCCGTGCTGCTGCTCGGTAACTGTGGGATGCCTGCTGTTCTCGATTGCGGCATCGTCCGCTCGAAACGGCTGAGATCGGACACCTAGCCTTCTACGAAGGCGGATCCACTGGGCTTCGGGCTACGCACAGGTTGTGGCACGGACGACGTGTCCGAACCGCAGGGGCCCGTTCATGGCCCATCGCAAGGACCTCGCCGCGCACGGGCGCGAGGGCAAGGTCACATTTAGGCTACACCATCTCTCCGTGCGCTCAGCCTATAGTAGTGACGCTTTACGCCCCTCAAGGCGTCGGTCGCAGCCTCGATCAATCTCCGGCGACTGCCTGCCTGCCTCGGCTACCCCGCGCGAGGCAGGCGGGGAGCAAATTCGGAGGCAGGCCTTATAAGGCGCCTGTCTCACCCCTGATCTCCTTGCATCGCGAATGACACCGGTTTTCCACTAGATTCGTGTGGCTGGTACGCTCCCGACGATGCTTGCCGATGGCCTCAGCCGCCCGGTTTGACCGGCTGGAGCGGGATGGCGTCTGGGCAGGTGATCGACGAGGAGGGCGCTGCCCTCACCGCTGCAGGCCCGAGTGCGCAGGTCGCGGGCGAGGCGGCGGACGCGCCGCCGCGTTCCTTCCGCACTACTTCACGGTGCGGATGGCGCGGCTACCCAGTGCATTGCCGTAGGTCGCGACGTGGTTGCCGGTCTGGTTGATGTCGCTGGCGCCGGACAGCAGGTAGAGCTGCGGCTTGCCGACGCTCTTCCACTTGCCATCGACAAATTCGCGGGCGTGGGTCGTGCCGTCGGTCGAGGCCTCGCTGTAGAGGATGTTGGAGCCGTAGCCGTTGCTCGGCACGACATAGACGGCCTCGCCGGTGTTCTCGCCGTTGTTGGCGAAGCCGACCCGCAGCCCGTCCGGTGCCACGATCCCGGCCTCGGCGTTCAGGATGAACGAGCCGAAGGCGGCATTGACGGAATAGACCGAGCGAATGCCGGCGCCGAGGTTGCGGCTCATGTTCGGGTGGATGAGCTGGACGTTGGAGACGATGCCGCGATTGGACTGACGCATGTTGGTGTGCTGCATCAGCATGCCGTCCTTGCGGTGGTTCTCGCCGTGGACGTTCTCGCACAGGCCCTCGAACACGGCGCCCTCCAGCACGATGCCGTAGGTGCCGTAGTTGGTGTAGATGTCGCGCAGGGTGAACTTGTAGAGCGAGCCCTCGTCGCCGTCCGGCGCATAGAGCTTGAGGCAGGCGCCGCAGGGACTGCCCGAATAGCCGTTGCCGTAGAACGAAAACTTCTCGAGGAACAGCCCGCGGTTCTGCACGCCCTTCACGCCCTGATAGACGATCATGTCGGTACCCGCGGTGCCCGCCCAGGCGACCTTGGCGAAGTTGCCGTTGGCACCCCACGGACTGCCGTCGTTCTTGCGCTGACGGACGGTGATCGTCTTGGTCAAGGTGACCTTGGTGCGCGGATCGAACATCGGGACGTAGTTGTCGTCGGCGCCGCTCTGCAGCGCCTGGGCGAATTCGGTCTCGTTGCGCGCCCAGATGAGCGCGCCGCCGGCGGCCGGGCGGTCGCGGCGGTCGTCGTGGTCTCTCTGGCCGTCGTTCTTGCCCTCGTTCTTGCCTTGGGCCTGGGCGCGCGCGCCGCGCAGGGGGACGGTCACGGCCGCGGCCGCCACTGCCGCCACCGCGGCAATTGCGCGTCGGCCCATTTGCAGCCTGGTCATTCTGCTCTCCGCACCGGTTGGTTGCGGAGACAGGGTATCCGGCAGGCGCGGCTCAACCCAGTGGCCGCACTGTGACCTGAGGGGGCTATAGATGCGGCGATTCAGGGGCGCCGCGGCTCTTGGTCTCCTCCCCCGAGCGGAGCCTGTAGGATTCACGCATCGTTCAGGCGTCCTCTCCGCCCATGGAGCGGCTTGGCACAAGCCGCGGAGTGGGGGGAGAGGAGGGGGCCCCATGCGAAGCATGGGGTAGGTGAGGTGGGTCAGAGACCTCTCAACAGGCGCACCATTTCCGTGATCCACAGCCCTCACCTTCCCGTTGCTCCGCAACGGGACCCCTCCTCTCCCGCGCCGCGGGAGAGGACAGATGAGCGCGATCTATGAATCTAACAAGCGCCGCTACCCCGGCAGTTCGAACCGCACGCCGGCTCGTGCCAGGCCGCCGCCCTGGGCCACCGCCACGCCGTCGGCGCGCCAGCAGGCGGCGCCGGTCATGCTGCCGTCGTCCTGGAACTGGATGGCATTCATGCCGCCGGCGACGGTGGGCATGATCTTGAGGGTGTGGCCGAGGGCGGCCAGGCCCTGGCGGATCGGTTCGGGAAAGCCGTGCTCGACTTCGACGAAGGGGCCCTCGGTCCAGATGCGCGGCGCTTCGACGGCTTCCTGCAGGGTCATGCCGTGATCGATCAGGTTGAGCAGCGCCTGCAGGGCCGAGGGAAAGATCTTGCGGCCGCCGGGCAGGCCCAGGGCAAAGCGCACCCGGCCGTCCTTGACCGCGATCAGCGGCGACATCGAGGTCGTGACGCGCTTGCCCGGCGCGATCGACAGCGCAGTGCCGGGGCGCGGGTCGAAGTTGTTCATGTAGTTGTTCGGGATCATGCCGGTGCCCGGCACGATGATGCGCGCCCCGAACAGGCTGTTGATGGTCTGGGTGGTGCAGACCACGTTGCCCATGCCGTCGGCCACGGTGAGATGCGTGGTATCGGCGCCCTCGGCCGCCACCCGCGCGAGGCCGCTGCTCCACTGCCGGGCGCGGGCGCGATCGATGCCGGTGCGGCGTTCGTCGGCATATTCCTTGGCGACGATGCGCTCGACCGGGACCTTCACGAAGTCCGGATCGCCGCTGGCCTCGGCGCGGTCGGCGAAGGCGATCTTCAGCACCTCGGCCAGCAGGTGCAGGGTCTCGACCGTGCCGAAGCCGAGGGCTGAGATGTCGTAGCCTTCGAGGATGTTCAGCATCTGGGCGATATGCACGCCCGAGGCGGCGGGCGGCGGCGGGCCCAGGATCTCCCAGCCGCGATAGTGGGCGCGGATCGGCATGCGCTCCGCCACGGGATAGTCGGTGAGATCGGCGCGGGCGACGAAGCCGCCGGCCTTCTCCATGCACTCGACCAGCCGGTCGCCCAGCGCGCCGCCATGCAGCGCCTTCTCGCCCTGCTGCGACACCAGGGTCAGCGCCTCGGCATAGTCACTCTGGACCAGCCGCGTGCCGGCCTGCAGCGGCAGGCCGCCCGGCACCAGCAGGGCGCCGGCCTCCTTGTCCTCCACCAGGTCGGCGGCAGCATCGCGGATGCAATCGGCGAGATAGGGCGTCACGGCAAAGCCGCGCGCGGCATGGCGGATCGCGGGCTGCATCACGTCGGCGAGCGACATGGTGCCGAAGCGCTCCAGCGCCTGGCACCAGGCGCGCAGCGAGCCCGGCGTGGCGACTGACGTGGCACCGACCAGGTTCTCGCGGCCCTCGGTGTCGTAGACTTCGGGCGCGGCGCCCTTCACCGGACGGTACATGTCGGGCCGGCCGGCCTTCGGCACGGCGCTCATGCCGTCGAGCACGCGATGGCTGCCGTCGGCGAGGCGGATGTGGCAGGTCGTGCCGCCGACCAGGCCGACCATCATCGGCTCGACGACGGTGAGGGCGAACTGGGTGGCGACGGCGGCGTCGACGGCATTGCCGCCGGCCGCCAGCATCTCCATGCCGGCGGCCGAGGCCAGCGGATGGTTGGAGACCACGACGCCGGCGCTGCCGTGCGCCGGCTGCTTCTCGCAGGTGAAGGGGGTGCCGGCGCGGCTGCGCCAAGTGCTCGTGCTCATCGGTCGATCCTTACTCGTACTGTGTTACAGGCCCAGATGCTTTTCGGCTTCGGCGCAGCGCTGCAGGCGCTCGCAGGCCGCGTTGTCCTTCTCGCCCTTGTCGTTGAAGCAGGCGTTGGCGTCCTTCGCCCCGTCGGCCACGATCGCCGTCAGCTGGCGGCGCAGCTCGACCGGCTGGGCGACGTCGAACAGGCCCTTGTCCGTCAAGGTCTTGGTGAAACGCATCACCAGCCGCTCGCGGTGGCGCATGGCTTCCGGCGCGCTCGCCTTGGCGTCGCGGCACCAGGCCATGGCCGGGGCGTTGCCGCAGCCCCAGAGCTGCATGCGGCGGAAGCGCTCGGCCAGCTCGCCGTTGGCGCCGAGGCAGTAGGCGGAGAGCGCATCGTCGGTCGCGATCGCGGTCTCGGGAGCAGGAGGGGCAGGGGGCGTCGTGGGGGCGGCGGGTTCGGCAGACTGGGCGAGGGCGGGTGTCGCCAGCGCGACCAGCAGCACGCCGGCGCGCCAGGCCAGCGTCATTGGGCGGCGAGCGCCGCCTCGACAGCGCTTTCCAGCTTGGCGCCGGTGCCGGTGAGCGGCGTGAACCAGTCGATCACCCGTCCGTCGCGGCCAATCAGGATCTTGTGGAAGTTCCAGCCCGGGGTGCCGAGCGGCCCGGTCTGCACGGCCGCCCAGCGATAGAGCGGATGGGCGTTGGCGCCGGAAACGATCTGCTTGTCGGCCAGCGGAAAGGTGATGTCGTAGCTCGCCTCGCAGAAGCGCTTGATCTCCTCGCGCGAGCCCGGTTCCTGGCTGCCGAAATCGTTCGACGGCACGCCCAGCACGACCAGGCCGCGGTCCTTGTACTTGCGCCACAGCGCTTCGAGGCCGGCGTACTGGCCGGTGAAGCCGCAGAGCGACGCCGTGTTCACCAGCAGCACGACCTGGCCCTTGTAGCCAGCGGTCGGCAGCGGGCCGCCGCCGATCGCCTCGAGCGAAACCGTCGACCAGTCGATCGGATGCTTGCCGGCCTGGGCCCAGCTCGCGCCCAGCATGCCGCCGAGCACCGATACCACCGCGCCCACCACCGCGAACGCCACCATGCGCAGGATCTTCATGGCCGCCAAAGTGGCGAAAGACGCGGGCGAAGGGAAGCGGGGGAATCGTCTCGGGTGGGTCAATAACAACCTCACCCTGAGGAGCGAGCGCAGCGAGCGTCTCGAAGGGTGGGAACGAGCACCGAGTCTGATGCCGACCCTTCGAGACGCGGCCCCGCGGGCCGCTCCTCAGGGTGAGGAGTATTTGCAGGCTAGCGCGGCAGTAGTCGCGCTCTTCCTGTTTCTACTATCCGAGATCGATCGCCAATGCCGGGGGCAATCGGTCGAGCTTGTAGACGCGCATCGCAGTGCCGCTGAACAGGGCGGTCTTTTCGTCCGGGCCGGCGCCCAAGGCGAGGCGTTTCAGGGCGTTCCACAGGACCGGGTAGCTGCACATGCCCTTGTCGACCGGGAAGTTGCTCTCGAACATGCAGCGCGCCGGGCCGAAGGCCTCGATGCAGGTCTCTATATAAGGTCGCCAGGTCGCGGCCAGCTCTTCCGAGCCCGGCGGCTTGGGGCGCTTATGGAAGTCGAAGCCGCTGACATACATGGTGAGGCCGCCCAGCTTCACCACGGTGTTGGGCAGTGCGGCCAGCGCCTGGATCTGCTGCTTCCAGTCGGGGAAGACGTCGGCCTGCTTGCCCGTGAAGGGGCCGATACCGAGGGGGCCGCCGACATGGTCGATCACCACCGTGAGTTCGGGCACGGCGCGGGCGAGGGCTGCGACGTGCGCAAGCTGCGTGTGATAGGCCCAGACATCTAAGGGCAGGCCGAAGGCGGCGAGGCGCCGCGCGCCGTCGGCAAAGGCGGGATGCTGCAAGGGGCCGGGCGCCGGTGAGACGAGATTGGTCGTGATCTCGGGCGAGGCATGCCAGGCGGTGCGGTTGCGCACGCCGCAGAAGCGGCCGCCCGCTGTCGCCGCATGCCTCTCCAGGAGCGGCGTCACGCGATCGCCCAAGGTGAGATCGACCATGCCGATGATGCCGGCGCAGGCACGCGTCCGGCCATGGCGGCCGCTGGCGCTCACCGCGGCGACGCCGGTCACGAACTCGGTCTCGCCCAGCGAGCGCTCCGCGTCGGGACCGCTGGCGCGATACATCTCGCCGCACTGCACGAACACCGTGCCGCGCACGTCGTGGCCGCTGCCGGCATCCGCCAGCAGGTCGGCCAGCAGGTAGTCGCCGTGCGCGCGTTCCCAGAGATGATGATGCGGATCGACGATCGGCAGGCCGGGTTCGAGGATCGGCTCCTGCAGTTGAGCGAGCCAGTCGGGACGCACGACGATCTGGCGCGAGGCCGGATCGAGCAGAGGATCTGACATCGCTTACTCGATCCGGATGTTGGCGGTCTTGGTGATGTCGGCGAAGAAGGCGATCTGCTGTTCGCGGAAGGCGGCGAACTCGGCGACGGTGTTGGCGCGGGAGAGCGCGCCCAGTTCGCTCAGCCGCTGCAACGTCGCTTGCACCTTGATCACCTCGTTCAGTTCCGCGTTGAGTTTTGCGATCAAGGCGGGATCGGTGCCGGCCGGCGCGAACAGGCCGTTCCATTCCCAGGTCTCGAAGCCCGGCAGCACCTCCGAGATCGCCGGCACGCCCGCCAGCACCTCGACCGGCTTTGGTCCGGTATGCGCCATGCAGGTGACTTCGCTGGCGCTCCGCACGGCGACGGTGCCGGGCACGTTGCTGAACTGCAGCGGCACGCGGCCGGCGAACAGGTCGTTGCGCGCCGTGCCGAACTCCTTGTAGGGCACGTGATTGATGCGCAGGCCGGCGCGCTGGTTCAGCAGTTCCAGCGAGACGTGCTGCACCGTGCCGACGCCGGTCGAGGCGCAGTCGAGCGCACCGGGCTTCTTCCTGGCCAGCTCGATCAGCTCGGCCACCGTCTGCGCCTCGAACTTGGAATTGCGCATCAGGGTGTTGGGCGTCTGCATGGTGAGGAACACCGGCAACAGGTCGCGCTGGGTGTCGTAGGGCAGGCGGCCGGCGAACAGCGACGGGTTCACCGAATGCGCGGTGGCGTCGTAGAGCAGCGTGTAGCCGTCGTGCGGGGCGCGGGCGACGATCTGTGCCGCCAAGGTGCCGGCCGCGCCCGGCTTGTTGTCGACTGCGAAGGTCTGGCCGAGGCGCAGGGAAAGCGCCGCGCAGTAGAGCCGGCAGACGACGTCGGCGGTGCCGCCAGGACTGTAGGCATTGACCACGCGCACGGGCTTCGAGGGATAGGTGTCGGCGCTGAGCAGTGCGGGCGCGGACACGATGGCGGCGGCACCTGCAGCGGCTCCCGCCGCCAGCACGCTGCGGCGACGCAGCGGTCGAGCTTTCTTCATGAACGTTCCTCCAGGGCGACGCTTCGCGGTCGCGTTATCCCGGAGTCTCGGTGGGGCTCGCCGGTCTTGGCAAGGCAGGCGAGCCGCAGGGCAGAGTTTCGCATTCATGTTCCTCTCCCCCGTTGGGGGAGAGGTTAGGTGAGGGGCGGCTGCGACCGCGTGCTCGTGTGATCCTGCGTCCTTCATTTCCCCCTCACCCGGCCTCTCCCCCGAAGCGGGGGAGAGGAGAATGAAAGGGAGAGGCGTGCCGCTACTTCTTGTCTTTGAAAGCGGCGTAGCGTGCCTTGGCTTCGTCGTTGGGCGGATAGAGGCCGGGCAGCGGCACGCCGCGTTCCACCTCGGACATGATCCAGCCTTCGAGGCGCTCCTGCTCCTGGCCTTCCTTGGCGACGGTCTCGACCAGCGCCTTGGGGATCAGCACCGCGCCGTCGTCGTCGACCACGATCACGTCGTCGGGGAAGACGGCGACGCCGCCGCAGCCGATCGGCTCCTGCCAGGCGACGAAGGTGAGGCCGGCGACCGAGGGCGGCGCCGCGGCGCCCTGGCACCAGACGGGCAGGCCGGTGGCGAGCACGCCGGCCATGTCGCGCATCACGCCGTCGGTGACGAGACCCGCGACCTTCTTCTTGGCCATGCGGGCGCACAGGATGTCGCCGAAGATGCCGGCGTCGGTGGTGCCCATGGAATCGGCCACGACGATGGCGCCCTCGGGCATGGCTTCAATGGCGGCGCGGGTCGAGATCGGCGAGCCCCAGCTTTCCGGCGTGGCGAGGTCCTCGCGGGCCGGCACGAAGCGCAGGGTGAAAGCGCGGCCCACCAGGCGGCCCTGGCCGGCCTTGATCGGCCGCGTGCCGCGCAGCCAGACATTGCGCAGGCCCTTCTTCAGCAGGATCGTCGTGATGCTGGCCGTCGTCACCTTGGCGAGGGCCTGCTTGAGGTCGTCCGAAAGCGGGGTCGTCTGCACTTTGTCTCCGTCGAGGATGGGATCGTGAGAGGCGATCGTAGCAAGGGTCCTTGCCGCGATCACGTCCGGTGCGGTCCTTCTCGATGCGGTCAGGCGCCGCGCGGCGCGAGCTTCCAGATGCAGGCGCTGGCCGGCCAGGCCAGCTCGAGGTCGCGCGTCCGGGCATTCCCGGTGATCGTGAACTTCTGCAGCTTGGTCGACACGCTCTGGTTCAGTCCCGGGTCGAGCTCGGCGAGGAAATCGTCGCGCACCGTTCCGTCGGCGGCGACCCGGGCACGGAAGGGATTGTTGCGGGCCTTGCCGACGAGGGTGCTGCCCGTCAGTTCCATCGTGTAGGCACTCTCGACGCCCTTGAGGCAAAGGCCGGCGGAACGCTGCCGCTCGAGCTTCATGTCCGCGATCCAGGTCTCGGCCCGGACGGGTTCGGCGAGGAGAGGAAGAAGCAGGGAAAGGCCGGCCAGCGCCCCGGCCTGCAGGTGTGCGGTCAGCTTGGCTGAACCTGAATGATGTTCCCTCGCCATGCCGTTCCTCCAACCGCAATGGTAGCAAGGTGCAATCGCCCTGTTGTGTGACGTGGGTTACTCAACGGTCTCCTGGGCGCGCTCTCTCATTCTCCTCTCCCCCGCATCGGGGGAGAGGCCGGGTGAGGGGGATTTCTCCACCCGCACATCTTCTCCGTCGCGCACACCCTCACCTTCCCCATGCTTCGCATGGGGCCCCTTCCTCTCCCGCGACGCGGGAGAGGACAGATGAGCGCGATGTGTGAATCCAACAGATATGAATGAGGTGGCGAGACGAAATGCGAGCTCGCCGTCTCTCAGGCCCTCAGCACCTTGCCGGCCTTGGCCTCGGTGAGCTTGCCCTGTTCCCAGGTCACGGCACCGTTGACGACCGTGTATTCGACGCCCTTGGACGGCATGACGATGCGCTTGGCGCCGCCCGGCAGGTCGTGGCGACGCTCGCCGTGGTTGGTCGAGCCGATGCGGTCGGGATCGAAGATCGCGATGTCGGCCGGCGCGCCCACGGCGAGGCGGCCGCGGTCGGCCAGGCCGAACAGATCGGCAGGATCGGAGGTGAGCTTGCGCACGCCCTCTTCGAGGGTGATGGCCTGCTTCTCGCGCACCCAGGTGCCCAAGAGATAAGTCGGGTAACCGGCGTCGCACAACATGTCGACATGCGCGCCGCCGTCGCCCAGCGCCATCAGGATCGCCGGATTGTTCAGGAGCTCGCGCATGCGGTCCTCGCGCGTGTTCCACGAGGAAATGGTGAGCTCGAGGTCGAGATCGTCGGCCAGCACCAGGTCGAGGAAGGCGTCGACGCCGTCCTTGTTCTGCGCCTGGCCGATCTCGGCGATCGACTGGCGCTCCCACTGCTTCAGCGCCGGATTGGCGACGTTGTGCACCACCATGCGGCGCCAGTCGCTGAAGCCGGTCGGGCTCTTGAGATCGTGGCGGAACTGGGCGCGGAACGTCGGGTCGGCATAGACTTGTCTTTGGGCGGCCTTCGAGGTGTCGGCGAAGACACGCTTCCACGACGGGAAGGCGGCGAAGGCGAAGGGGTTGTCCATGTTGCATTCGCGCGTCAGCGGCAGCGGCGAGGTCTGCGGCCGCGCGCCCTTGGCGATCATCGGCGCGGCGCGGCGCAAGGTGTCGCGCACCGCTTCGGGAATGTCGTCGCGGTCGAACAAGGCGATGAAAGTGACCGGCCGGCCGCTCTCCTCCAGGAGGAAGTCGAGCAGCTCGCACTGATCCTGCTCCAGTACGCCGACCTGGCGGGTCAGCGCGATCTCGATGGCGCCCTTGCCCTTGGCCTTCAGCACATTGGCGTAGGCCTTCATCTCCTCGCGGCTGGCGTTGCGGCAGGCCAGCGGCTTGCCCTCGAAGCCCATATGCTGGTTGAGCGTGGTCGAGGAGAAGCCCAGCGCGCCCTTGTCCATGGCCTCGCCGATCAGCCCGGCGATCCGCGCCGTTTCCTCGGCCGTCGCCGCGCGCTCCATAGAAGCCTCGCCCATCACGTAGTGGCGGAAGGGCGTGAGCGGCGCCAGGAAGGCGAGGTTGAGCGACGGCTGGCGGTTGGCCGCGGCGTCCATGAACTCGGGGAAGGTTTCCCAGTCCCAGGTGATGCCCTGGTTCAGCACATCGAAGGGGATGCCTTCGACGTTCACCAGATCCTTCATGGCGATCTCGCGCGCCGCCGGCTTGCAGGGCGCGATGCCGACGCCGCAATTGCCCATCACCACCGAGGTGACGCCGTGCCAGGAGGAGGGCGTCACTGCGCCGTCCCAGCAGATCTGCGCGTCGTAATGCGTATGCGGATCGACGAAGCCTGGCGTCACGACGAGGCCGTGCGCGTCGATGGTGCGCTTGCCGCTCTCGCTCACCTTGCCGATTTCGGCAACCTTGCCGCCTGCGACCGCGACGTCGGCCTGGTAGCGCGCCTTGCCCGTGCCGTCGACGACGAGGCCGTTCCTGATGACGAGATCGTAGCTCATCCTGCCCTCCCGGAAATCGTTGGGCTCGACGCTACACGCCGGCGCGTCGCTCGGCGCATGCAAAATGCGCAGAGCATGTTCCTCTCCCCCTTTTTTGGGGGAGAGGCGAGGTGAGGGGGCGTTCGCAACCGCACGCACGTGTGATCGAGGCGTTCTTCACTTCCCCCTCACCCAACCTCTCTCCCCCGAAGCGGGGGAGAGGAGAATGAAAGAGGTGATGACAGCTCGTCGACGGAAGAGGCCCTACGAATCCACGGTGAGCAGGGCGCGGGCCAGGAGAGCGCCACGCGGAACGGGCAGGTTGGCGGGCGCGCCGTAGAGCCTGACGGTGGCGGCGCAGGCCTCTGCGGCCGGCAGGGTCTCGATCTTTGCGAGCTTCTCGATCTCGGCCGGCGAATAGCCCGCTTCGGTGAGCGCCTTGCCGATCTCTTCGTCGGGGGGCGCTGGCTTGGCCGCGCCCGTCTTGCCGTTCCTATAGGCGTCTTCCTGAGCACTCAGCATCTGCTGGTAGATGTCCTGGCCGATCCGGTCGAGCTTGTCCCACTGCTGCATGCCGGTGACGCCGAAATCGCGGCAGAGCGCGACGTTCGTCTTCTGCAGATGGGCGGCAAGGTCGTACGACTTGCGGATGGCCGCGAGCGCGGAGCGATCGTCGGCGCGCATCAGCACCGGATTGATGTATTGCTGGCGGATCTTCTGGCCGAGCAGGAAGGGCCGCTTCGGCCCCGTCTTGGTCGGTGACTTGAGCTCCGCCTCGATGGCCTCGCGCATGCGCACCTGGATCTCCGGATGCTCGGTGGCCACGAGCCGCAGCAGCGGGGTGGCGAGAAGCTCCTTCACGGCGCGGTCGGCGGGATTGCCGGACGACGTCGCCAGGAAATAGTGCATCGCGCCGCTGGTCACACCGCCTGCCACCGCCGCCGCGAGGACGATGACGGCAAGCCGTCCGACACGGCTCCCTAGGCTGGCCCCTGCCGCGGCCGGCCGTCGGCCGAGCAGGACAGAAGCGGCGATGCCGGCAATGATGCCGACAATGATCCCGACCTGATCCACGGCCCTATTCAGGCGGCCAGCGGCAGCGCGCGCAAGGCCTTCCGCACATCGGTGCCGGATGCCGGCTCGGCGCCGGCGGCGCGCACCAGCTGCACAGCCTCTTCGACCCAGGCGAGGTTGCTCATGGTCGAGCCGAGCGGCGCATCCTCCAGGCCGACGCGGACATGACCGCCCAGCGCCACCGTCTCGGCGATCAGCGGCCGGATATCGACGGCGAGGCCGGCGATCATCCAGGGCGCGCCGGCGGCGACGTCGTCGAGCAGGGCGACATGGGCGGCCAGCGCATAAGGCTTGGGCGGAAAGCCGAAGGCGAAGCGCTCGGAGAACATGAAGCGATAGACCGGCGTCCTGACGCCGGCGGCGCGGGCCAGCGCAGCGCCGGCGCGCGTGAAGCCGGGCTCGTAAATCGCGAAGGCCGGCGGCAGGCCCTGCTGGGCCGCGAAAGCCAGCGCGTGGCGGACATGGTCTTCAGGATTGAGGTAGGTCGAGGCGGGCTTCGCCGTGGGCTTCGTGCGTGTGGTCGTGAGATTGACGCTGCCGGGATCGACGACGGCGAACTCGAGCAGGCCGCGCGTGGCCAGCGCCTCGACATGGGCGAAACGTGCTGCAGCCTCCAGGCCGCCACGCGGGATCGGCGGGTAGGAGGGATAGACGGGAACGTCGATCTCGGCGCGGATCCCTTCGATGATCCGCGCATAGACCTGCCAGTCGGACGTCTGGCGGCGATCGTCGGTATAGGCATGGGTGTGGACGATGGCCGCGCCCGCGCGGGCGCAGGCGATCCCGTCGGCCACGATCTCCTCGACTGTCTCGGGAATGCCGGGCTGGAGCGCGCGGCCCCAGGCACCGTTCAGCGCGACCTCGATCCACACCTTGCGCATCTGACGATGTCCTTATGCTCTAGGTCCGACGCTTCAGGGCGAGGCCCATGCTGATCCAGCCGGAACCGATGAAGATCAGGTCGATGCCGAGGAAGATGCCCAGCACGAAGAAGCTGGACGCCGGCCACTGCGCGATGATCATGAAGCCGAGCAGCAGCGAGACCAGGCCGGAGAGGACGACCCAGCCCCAGGGCTTGCCGGCGCTGCGCATCGCGAAGGCGAGGAAGATGCGCAGCACGCCGCCCACCACCAGCGCGGCGCCCAGCATCAGGGTGAGGATGCTGGCAGCGGCGAAGGGGTTGAGGATGGCGATGATGCCGGCGGCGACATAGAGCACGCCGAGCAGGCCCCAGAACGCGGCGCGCTTCCAGTCCTTCACGCCGAAGGCGGCGATCAGCTCGGCGGCACCGCCCATGATCATCATGATGCCGACGATCATCACCGCCGAGGCGGTGGCGGCGACGACGCTGCCCAGCGCCACGACGCCGGCAAGCACGAAGACGACGCCAAGGGCGACGATCCAGCCCCACTTGTCGCGCAGGACCTTCAGGCCGTCAGCGAGGGAAGGGGGACCGGACGAGGAGGGGCCGGAAGTACTTGCCGTGTTGGTCATGGCGCTGCTCCTTCAGAGCGGAATGGACAATGTCAGGATACACCGTGCGGTTGGCACTGTCGCGACGAGTGTGGGACAGTCTGGCGTCACAAGAATGCAGGCCAAGAAAGAATCAAGGATGAGCGAACAGAAAAAAGAGGCGGCGCCGCCGCGCCCCGCGACCACCGTGCTGCTGCTGCGCCCCTCGAAGATGGGCGATACGGCCTCGCCGCTCGAGGTCTTCATGGTGGTACGCCATCACCAGATCGATTCCTTCTCCGGCGCATTGGTGTTTCCCGGCGGCAAGCTCGAAGAGGCCGACGGTGCAGCGTCACTGCGCGGCCGCTGTGCCGGCGCCGACAAGATCGGCGATGCCGAGCTCAAGTTCCGTGTCGCGGGCGTGCGCGAAGCGTTCGAGGAATGTGGCGTGCTGCTCGCCCGCAAGCGCGGCCAGAAGGCGCTGATCGCCGCCGCCGATCTCAAGGGCATCGAGGAGCGCTGGCGCGCCAAGCTCGCCAAGGACGAGGCGAGCATCGTCGATCTCGTTGAGGCCGAGGATCTCGAGATCGCCACCGACCTGATGGTGCCCTACGCGCACTGGATCACGCCGACCTTCGTGCCGAAGCGTTTCGACACCTGGTTCTTCCTCGCCGAAGCGCCGTCGGACCAGGTGGCCCTGCATGACGGTTCGGAGTCGGTCGACTCGGTGTGGATCGGCGCGCAGGAGGCAATCGACGAAGCCACCGCCGGCAAGCGCACCCTGGTGCATGCCACGCAGAAGAACCTCGAGCTGCTGGCCGAGGGCGGTACCGTTGCCGGCGCCATCGCCCAGGCCGCCAAGCGCACGATCGTCACGGTGCAGCCCTGGGTCGAGACGCGCGAGGGCAAGCGCTTCCTGCACATTCCCGAGGGGGCGGGCTATCGCAACCTGGTGCGCGAGATGCCGGCGGCCGGAGGGGTTCCGCAGGCCGGAAGGTAGTTCTGCAAGCGAACCTCGTATGATCAAATGCGGCTCGCACCTCACAGGCGAGCGCGCTAAGAGCGAAGCATAAACGCTCATTCATGGATCGCCGTCGGCGCTGGGCCGACGGTTCGTCGAACCAGTTGGAGGAAGAAGCGATGGTCGGAATCGTGGCCTACGGGGCCTATGTGCCGCGCCTGCGGCTCAACCGTCAGGCGGTGTACGACGCCAACAAGTGGTTCGCCGCGGGCCTGCGCGGCCTCGCCAAGGGCGAGCGCTCGATGGCCAACTGGGACGAGGATTCCATCACCATGGCCGTCGAGGCCTCGCGCGACTGCCTCACCAGCCACAAGGCCGAGGACGTTCGGAACATCTACTTTGCCTCGACGACGCATCCCTTCAAGGACCGCCAGAATGCCGGCGTGATCGGCACGGCGCTCAACATCGAACAGAACCTGCTGGCGTCCGACGTCGCCGGCTCGCTGAAGGCGGGCACGTCGGCGCTGATCGCCGGCCTCAATGCGTCCAAGAGCGGCGACGCTACCCTGGTCGCCGCTGCCGACAAGCGCATGGCCCGCGTCGCCTCCGCGAACGAGCTGAACTACGGCGACGGCGCGGCGGCGCTGCTCTGCGGCACCGAGAACGTGATCGCCAAGCTGGTCGGCCACCATTCGGTATCGATGGACTTCGTCGACCATTTCCGCGGCGAAGACGCCGAGTTCGACTACGGCTGGGAAGAGCGCTGGATCCGCGACGAGGGCTACTCGAAAATCGTCCCGCCGGCGATCAAGGCCGCGCTCGCCGCCTGCAAGCTGAAGGGCAGCGACGTCACCCACTTCATCATGCCGAGCCCGATGCCGGCCGTGCCGAAGCAGATGGCCAAGATCTGCGGCGTCGCCGAAGGGGCGGTGCGTGATCTCCTCGGCGCCAACCTCGGCGACACCGGCTCGGCGCATGCGCTGGTCATGCTGGTCGATGCGCTGGAGACCGCCAAGGCAGGCGACAAGATCATGGTCGTGGCCTTCGGCCAGGGCGTCGACGTGCTGGTGTTCGAGGTCACGGCCGAGAACGCCAAGCTGGCGAAGCGCAAGGGCCTGTCGGGCTGGCTGGCGCGTCGCAAGGAAGAGAAGAACTACATGAAGTTCCTCGCTTTCAACGAGATGCTGCCGATCGACAAGGGCATGCGCGCCGAGTTCGACAAGAAGACCGCACTCTCGGTGCTGTGGCGCAAGCGCGACATGATCTACGGACTGGTCGGCGGCAAGTGCAAGGTGTGCGGCACGGTGCAGTTCCCGCGCAGCCAGGTCTGCGTCAATCCCAACTGCCATGCCATCGACAGCCAGGATCCCTACGCCATGGCAGGGCTGGAGGCGAACGTGATGTCGTTCACCGCCGATTCGCTGGTCTATTCGCCGGACCCGCCGGGCTATTACGGCATGATCACTTTCCCCGAAGGCGGTCGCTTCATGGCCGACTTCACCGACAGCGACAAGGAACAGGTGAAGGTCGGCGCCAAGATGCGCATGACCTTCCGCATCCGCGACAACGACACGATGCGCGGCGGCTTCAAGCGTTACTTCTGGAAGGCGGCTCCGGTCTGATCGCCTTTCTCCGGTCAAGGGTCTAGAGTTCAACCGTCAACACCAAGGAGACCTGCAATGGCTCGTGGTATCAAAGACAAGGTCGCCATTCTCGGCATGGGTTGCTCCAAGTTCGGCGAACGCTGGGACAGCGGCGCCGAGGAGCTGATGCTCGAGGCGTACAAGGAAGCCATCGCCGACGCCGGCATCGACGCAAAGCAGCTCAACGCTGCCTGGTTCTCGACCGCGATCGACGAGGTCCATGTCGGCAAGTCCGGCATTCCGCTCTCGACGACGCTGCGTCTGCCCAACATCCCGGTGACGCATGTCGAGAACATGTGCGCCTCGGGCACCGAGGCCTTCCGTGGCGCCTGCTATGCCGTCGCGTCGGGCGCGGCCGACTTCGCGCTGGCGCTGGGCGTCGAGAAGCTGAAGGACACCGGCTACGGCGGTCTGCCGGGTGGCCGCGGCGGTCCGCTGCAGGCGCTATGGAGCGCCAGCGGTACGGCGCCGGGCAACTTTGCCCAGCTCGCCACCGCTTACATGACGGCGCACGGCGTGAGTGCCGACGACCTCAAGAAGGCGATCGGCCACGTTTCGTGGAAGAGCCATCAGAACGGTGCCAAGAACCCGAAGGCCCATCTGCAGAAGGCCGTCGAGATGGACACCATCCTGAACGCGCCGATGATCGCCTCGCCGCTCGGCCTGTTCGACTGCTGCGGCGTGTCGGACGGTGCGGCCGCGGCCATCGTGACCACGCCGGAGATCGCCAAGGCGCTGGGCAAGGCCAACATCGTCAGCGTCAAGGCGCTGCAGCTCTCGGTGTCGAACGGCTCCGAGTCGGGTCACAACTCGTGGGACGGCAGCTACTTCCACACCACGCGCATCGCTTCGAAGAAGGCCTATGAAGAGGCCGGCATCAAGAACCCGCGCAACGAAGTCTCGATGTTCGAAGTGCACGACTGCTTCTCGGTGACCGAGCTCGTCACCATGGAAGACCTGCACATCTCGGAGACGGGCAAGGGCTGGAAGGACGTGCTCGACGGCTTCTACGACGCCGACGGCAAGATCCCCTGCCAGATCGACGGCGGCCTGAAGTGCTTCGGCCATCCGATCGGCGCGTCGGGCCTGCGCATGCTCTACGAGATGTACCTGCAGCTGCAGGGCCGCGCCGGCGCCCGCCAGCTCAAGGACCCGAAGATCGGCATGACGCACAATCTCGGCGGCGCGCCGCGCGAGAACGTCTCGAGCGTCGCCATCGTCGGCCGCTACGAGTAACGAAACCGGTTTCGTCCGGCGCGGCCGCAGCCGCGCCGGACGACACGGTTGTCATCGCGCCCTCTCCGGTAACGGGTGAGGGCGTTTCTTTCGGACCATAGGAGGAAGCGGCCCATGCAGCTCGATAAGAAGCTCGTCGGTCATACGTTCAAGGCGTTCACCACCACCGTCGAAGCCGGCAAGATCCGCCTGTTCTGCAAGGCCATCGGCGAAGAAAATCCCATCTACGTCGACGAGGAAGCTGCCAAGAAGGCGGGCTATCGCGCCATTCCGGCGCCGCCGACCTATCTCACCGCCGTCACCAACGACGATCCCGACAAGGGCGGCCTGCTGCGGCTGTTGAACGTCGATATCGGCCTGATCCTGCACGGCGAGCAGCACTACGAGTATCTCGCGCCGGTCCATGTCGGCGACAAGATCACCTGCCAGCAGAAGGTGGTCGACATCTACGACAAGAAGGGCGGCGCCCTGTGGTTCGTGGCCTCGGAGACCGAGCTCAAGGACCAGGCGGGCAAGCTCGTGGCCAAGGCCAAGGGCATCACCGTCGTGCGCAACCCCGACGCGGCCAAGAAGTGAGGGAGGGCAACATGACAACCGCTCCGAAGTTCGATCAGGTCAAGGTCGGCGACGAGATCAAGCCGATCGTGCTGCCGCCGATCAGCCGCCACCAGCTCGCGCTCTATTGCGGCGGCTCGGGCGACCACAACCCGATCCATGTCGATATCGACTTCGCCAAGAAGTTCGGTTTCAAGGACGTCTTTGCCCACGGCATGCTGTCGATGGCTTTCCTCGGCCGCATCGTCACCTCGTGGGTGCCGCAGTCGCAGGTCCGTGTGCTCGGCACGCGCTTCACCTCGATCACCTGGGTGGGCGACGTCATCACCGTGAGCGGCAAGGTCACCGGCAAGCGCGAAGAGGGCGGCCAGAAGCTGGTCGACCTCGAGGTCAAGTGCACCAACCAGAACGGTCAGGACACGCTGCAGGGCAACGCCACGGTGGCGTTGAACTAAGTCGCTGACACATTCACCTCACCCTGAGGAGGGCGCGAAGCGCCCGTCTCGAAGGGTGGGAACCAGTCGTGCTGTAGCCGACCCTTCGAGACGCGCCCTGCGGGCGCTCCTCAGGGTGAGGCTTCCGTGAAGGAGAGAAGAGACATGGGTCAGATGGATGGCAAGGTGGCGATCGTCACCGGTTCGGGGCGCGGCATCGGCCGTGAGATCGCGCTGCGCCTGGTGCGCGACGGCGCCAAGGTGGTGATCAACGACATCGACGACGCGCCGGCCAAGGAAGTGATCGCCGAGATCGAGAAGATGGGCGGCAAGGCGGTGGCCTGCAACGGCGACGTCGCCAAGCCCGACTTCGGCGACCGCATCATCAAGACGGCGGTCGATGCTTTCGGCGACTGCCATGTCGTGGTGAACAATGCCGGCTACACCTGGGACTCGGTCATCCAGAAGATGAGCGACGAGCAGTGGTACGCCATCCTCGACGTTCATCTGACGGCGCCGTTCCGCGTCCTGCGCGCCTTCCAGCAGCACTTCCGCACGGCCGTCGAGAAGGAGCGGGCCGCCGGCAAGCGCATCGTGCGCAAGGTCGTGAACATCTCCTCGACCTCGGGCGTCAACGGCAATGCCGGCCAGTCGAACTACTCGGCGGGCAAGGCGGGCATCGTCGGCCTGACCAAGACCTTGGCCAAGGAATTCGGCCGCTACGACGTCACGGTGAACGCCGTGGCCTTCGGCTACATCCAGACCCGTCTCACCAAGCCGCTCAACCAGGGCGAAGAGGGCGAGATCGAGGTGCAGGGCCGCAAGGTCAAGATCGGCGTCCAGGGCGGCCGCATCGCCGCCATGAACCAGATGATCCCGCTCGGCCGCGGCGGCCTGCCGGAAGAAGCCGCGGGCTCGGTCTATCTCTTCTGCAGCCCGGACAGCGACTATGTCAGCGGGCAGTGCCTGGTCGTGAACGGCGGCCTCTGAGTCCCCTTCAACCCTTGAAGGGCGTCTCTTGAAGGTCGGCGTCGTCGGATGCGGCGTCGCCGGCCAGGCCGCCGCCGCGTTGCTGGCCGAGGCCGGCCACGCGGTCACCGTCTTTGAACGATTTGCAGAGCCCCGCCCGATCGGTGCGGGGCTTTTGCTTCAGCCGACGGGCCTTGCCGTGCTGGCCGCCCTCGGTCTTGCCGGCCGCGCGCTGGCAGGCGGCGGCAAAGTCATCGGCCTCGAAGCCCGCACCGCCTCCGGCCGCACCGTCCTCGATCTGCGCTACGCCGACCTGCATCCCGCCGCGCACGGGCTCGGCATCCAGCGCAGTCTTCTGTTCGACCTGTTGCATCAACGGCTGAAGCAATCCGGTGCGACGATCCTCACTGGCCGCGCCGTGGCGTCCATCGACGCGCGGTGCGTGGTCGACGCGACCGGCTGGCGTGACGGGCCGTTCGATCTGGTGGTTGTGGCCGACGGCGCGCATTCGACGCTGCGCCGCACGCTCGTGCCCACGGCGCACGCGCCGCTCTATCCCTGGGGCTGTCTCTGGACCACGGTCGAAGACAGCGCCGGGCTCGGCCGGGAGGGCCTGCTGCGCCAGCGCGTGCGGGGCACGACGGAGATGATCGGTTTCCTGCCGGTGGGCGGCAATCGGCTCACCATGTACTGGAGCCTGCCGGCGGCAGCCCTGGCCAACGGCCAACCCCTCGATCTCGAGGCGATGCGGCGCACGGCGCGCGAGGTCTGGCCGGCAGCGGCTGGCGTCGTCGATGCCGCGGCCGACGCCAACGACTTCGCGCGCGCCACCTATCGGCATGTCGCGTTGCCGCGCTGGCATGACGGCGCCGTCCTGTTCATCGGCGATGCTGCGCATGGCACCAGTCCGCAACTGGGACAGGGCGCCAATCTCGGTCTGCTCGATGCCTGGATCCTGGCGCAGGCGCTCGACGGCGCTTCCGACCTTGCGACTGCCTTGTCGTCGTTCGGCCGTCGCCGCGACTCGGCCATCCGCTTCTACCGCCAGGCCAGCCATCTTTTGACGCCCTTCTTCCAATCGCACGCCGCACCGCTCGGTTGGCTGCGCGACGCCTTCATGGGGCTGGCCTGTCGCTTGCCGGTGCTGCGCCCGATGATGGCGAGCACGCTCGCCGGCCTGCGCCGCGGCTGGCTCTCGGCCGACAGGCTCGACGCCGACGGTCGCTACAGGCTGTAGGTCCGTTACCGCGACAGCATCGCCCAGCGGCCGGGCGTCAGGCCGAAGCGGGCGGCGAAATGGCGGGTGAGGTGGCTCTGGTCGGCGAAGCCGGTGGCGGCCGCGGTGTCCGACAGCGAGGCGCCGTCGGCAATCATCGCCTGGGCGCGGGCCAGCCGACGGCCGACCTGGAAACGGTGCGGCGAGGTTGCGAAGGCACGGCGGAAATGGCGCGCGAGCGCAAAACGGTCGAGCCCGCTCAGCCGTTCGAGCTCCTCCGACGCCACAGTGCGCTGGGACTCCGCGGCCAGGAACTCGCGCACGCGCTGCACGGCGGAGAGTGCCGTCGGGCCGGTTGTGGGGCGGCGGGCACCGTCGCTGCGCCGCTGCAGCAGGTCGGCGAGGCGGGCTACGGCCGCATCGGCGGCCAGTGGTTCGAGGCCTTGCGGAAAATCGGCAAAGGCCTCGTCGATCAGCCCGGCCATGGCGGGGTCGCGGGCGACCGCCTCGGTGACGAACGGCGGGCTGGCGCCGTCCAGTGCCTGCGAGATGGCCGCCGGATCGACATAGAGCATGCGATAGGCGAATCCGCCGCCGTCGCCGGCATGGCCGTCATGGGCCTCGTCGGGATGCAGCACCAATACGTCGCCGCCGCGGCTGGCGCGCAGGCTGCCGCGATAGTTGAACTGCTGCACGCCGTAGAGCGTGCGCCCGATCCCGTAGGTTTCGTGGCGGTGCGGATCGTAGGCATGGCCGCCGAAGCGCGCGACCATGCGCTGCAGGGCCGAGAGCTGCGGGGCCGAGGAGGGCCGGTCGGAACGGATCAGGTCGGGGCGCATGCACGAACGTTCAAGACGAGGGAGCCAGCATGCTCCATATGGGAAGCATGATCTACGAGACCAAGACCGCCCTCATTCTACGCGCGGACCTCGCCGCCTGGCAGCTCGCCAATGTCGCGGCCTTCCTCGCCGGCGGGCTGGCCGCCTCGCATCCCGAGATGAAGGGCGAGCCCTATCGCGACGGTGCCGGGCGGTCCTACAGCCCCCTGATCCGCGAGCCGGTCTTCGTCTACGGGGCCACTGTCGAGGAGTTGCGGCGCACGCACCAGCGGGCACTGTCGCGTGAGCTGGTGCCGGCGATCTACATCGACGCCATGTTCACGACCACCAACGATGCCGACAACCGCGCGGCCGTCGCGGCGGCGCCGGCCGACGCCCTCGACTTCGTCGGGGTGGGCGTGCACGGGCCGCGCAAGACGATCGACAAGGTGATCAACGGGCTCAAGTTCCTGTCCTGAGGCCGCTCGCGGAGTCATTTCTTCGGGGGCTCTTCCTTGAGCTCGACCATGATCACGTCCGTGGGGGTGTCGCCGATGTTGCTGCCGATATGCGTCTGCGCATCGGACCACAGCACGTCGCCGGCCTTGAACTCGCGGGTCAGCACCGTGCCGTCGGTCAGGGTCAGGGTGCGCTTGAACGGGCCGAGGGCGTAGAGCACGAACGCCGGATGGCGATGCTGCCGCGTCCTCTCGCCCGGCTTGTCGCGATACTCGAGCACGCGCACGCGGTCGTTCTCGAAGATGACCTTGTACTTGTCGCCGTCGGTTGCGATCGGATCCTGAGCGCGGACGGCCGTGGCCGCCAGCAGCAGGCCGGCCAGAAGCACGACTTTCACCATGGCGGTTCGCTCCCTCGGACCATGATGGCGGGAGCTTGGCCCCGGGTCGGGCAAAGAGCAATCAGGCGCCAGAGCAATCAGACCCGGAGCAATCAGGTCCAGAGCCGTCAGCTCTGAGCGGGCCGCGTTCGCAGGGCGCGTGGCGGCATCATCACCAGGATCGACGCCGCGACGTTGAGCGCGATGCAGGCCGCCAGCGGCAGGCCGTAGCCGCCCGAGAGGTCACGCAGGATGCCGAGCAGGCCGGGGCCGAAGGCGTAGACGATCTGAACCACCGCTGTCGACAGCGCGACGATGGCGGGGAACTGGTCGGGCCCGTATTCGCGCTGCACGATCAGCGGCGACAGGGTGATGTTGTTGCCGACGGAGAAACCGTAGACCGCGCAGGCGCCATAGACGAGGAGCGGCGCCTCCACGAATGCCAGCACGGCAATGGCGGCGACCTGCACCAGGAAACAGGCGGCAGAGGCGCGCCGCGGCTCGAAGCGATCGATGACGAAGCCCAGCACGACGCGGCCGACCAGCGCCATGAAGGCATTGATGCCGACGGCGAGGCCGGGATCGACCGGCGGCGCGCCGGCGGCAACGCGCGTGCTGATCAGCGGCACGAGATGGGTGAGGAAGCCCACCTGGGAGACCAGCATCAGGGCGAAGGGCGCGGCGATGCTCCAGAAATGCCAATGGCGCAGCGGCGCGAGACGGCTGGTGCCCGAGGGGGCGGGCTTGGGCGAGAGTGGGCCGCGGCGCACGAACAGCAGCACGGCACCGCCGGCAATGGCGAGCGCGACCAGCACGGTGAGCCGGAGCGCTTCGGCGAATCCGAGAATGGGGATGATCGCCAGCAGGGTCGGTGCCATGACCAAGCCCGCCACGGTGGCGCCGCTCAGGCCGAGATTGAGGGCGAGGCCGCGTTTCTTGTCGAACCACTGGCCGACCGTCGAGGCGATGGCGGCGACGCTGGTGGCATTCCAGCCCGGCGCCATGACGAGATAGAGCACGGCGAGCTGCCAGGGCGCGGTGACCGAGGGCAGCAGCATCAACGCCGCGGCCGTGATGCCGAGGCCGCCCAGGAACACCGCGCGCGGGCCGAAGCGCGTGATCGCTTCGGCGATGCGCGGCAGCAGCAGGGCGCCCAGCACATAGTGTGCCGTCACCATGGTCGAGATCAGGCCGGTCGACCAGCCATGGTCCTTCTGCAGCTCGACGATGTAGATGCCGTGGGCATAGAAGCCGAAGCCCCAGGCGAAGACTCCCGACAGGAAGCAGGCGAAGACGACGGGCCAGGCGGCCGGCGAGGTATCGGCGGCCGCAGTCGATGTCATGACGGACACGGGGAACTACCGGAAAACGCGAAGGAAAAGAAACAGTTGGGCTGCGCTGCGGTCAGCCGCGGCTGACATGGGCGGCCACGCAGCGCCAACCCTCGGGCCGGAGCTGCCAGTCGTCGGTGTACCAGCCGTTGCCGGTGCTGCCGTCGGGCTTGGTGTAGCGGGTGCGGGCATGGATGATGGCGAAGCCGCCCAGCAGGCGAACCTTCACGTCGTGCTCGCGGATATCCTTCACCACCGAGCCGCGACCGATCTGCGCCAGGAAGGCGGCGCGGTCGAGCCGCGTGCCGTCGGGATTGGTATTAAGAAAGTCGTCGGCGAGATGCTGCTCGAACCAGGCGACGTCGGCCTGGTCGACCGAGCGCACATAGTGGTGGTTGAGGTCCTGCAGGACGGCGAGGTGGTTGGCCGTGTCGGTGTCCGCCATGTCGTTTCCTCCTTCTATTGAACTCCTCCCCCGTCTTTGCGGGGGAGGTGTCGGCGTCATCGCCGACGGAGGGGGCGTGTCGACGCGATGGATCATGACTTTCTTCGCGTCGAAACACCCCCTCCGGCCGCGATGACGCGGCCACCTCCCCCGCGCGTAGCGCGGGGGAGGAGAATCTCTATAACCGCGGCGCGTAGTCGGTGAGTTGCGCCAGGGAGCTGCTCCAGCCGTCCTCGTGCGAGCGGCAGGCTTCCTGTGTTGCGAAGTCGGCCTGGGTGAAGGCGACGTCGGTCATGCCGTCCTGCTCGGTGAAGGTCACGGTGACGACCGTCGGCAAGGTCAGCGTGCCGTTGGAACGCACCCAGGCATGGGTGAAGACCAGCCGCTCGGGCTCGCGAATCTCGCGGTAGGTGCCGACCTCGGTCTGCACCGCGCCGGTCTCCTCGCTCTGGATGCGCATGCGCCAGGCCCCGCCCTCGCGCAGGTCGAGGGCACAGGACAGCATGCGGAAGCCCTGCGGCGCCCACCAGAATTTCATGCGCTCGGGCTCGACGAAGGCGCGGAAGACCAGGGGCCGCGGGGCCCGCAGGGTGCGGGTCAGGGTGAACTGGCGGGCGAGCGGGACAGTGCGTTCAGCGGCGCTTGCGAGCATGGGCCGTGGTCCTCTTCTCGGTGGCGGATGATCGTGGCGGCGATGTTGGTGGCGTCGGCTGCTGCGCGGTGTGCAGATACGCCTCCAGCCGGTCGAAGCGCTGCTCCCAGAACTGGCGATAAGTCTCGACCCAGTCGGCAATCTCGTGCAGCGGGGCGGCCGCCAGGCGGCAGGGCCGGCGCTGCGCATCGCGGCCGCGCGAGACCAGTCCGGCGCGTTCCAGCACCTTCAGATGCTTGGAGATGGCGGGCAGGCTCATGTCGAAGGGCGCGGCGAGTTCGCTGACCGATATTTCGCCCAGGGTCAGCCGAGCCAGGATGGCACGCCGTGTCGGGTCGGCGAGGGCGGCGAAGGTGGCACTGAGACGGTCGGCGGCCAGGACGTTGGCGGAGGGGGCCTTGGCGGTCTGGAACATGGGGCAGGCTCTCCTTAACCGTTCGGTAAAATAAGACCCGGCGATGCGATGGCTGTCAAGGCGACGCCGGCCGGTCCTCCGACGCGATTTCGCGGAAGGAAATCGTGCCAGAGGGAGTGCAGTCACGTTGCACTATTTGGCTTGCTACTCGGTAAGCAAATTAAGATACTGCTCGCCGTCAGCCCCCGGCAAGAGGGGCGGCGAGCGATCGAAGAGGACCGGCGGCAAAGCCCGGAACAGAGGGAGGAACGGCGACATGACGAGCCTGCGTGCGAAGGTGACGGCACGGCGGTTGATCCCTGCCGCGCTCACGGCGGCCCTGCTGGCCGGCGGTCTGGCGATGTCTGCGATGGCGCAGGAACCGAAGCGGGGCGGCACGCTCACGGTCGGCCTGGCCCAGGATCCGCCGATCGTCGATCCGATCCGCACCGGCAGCTTCACCGAGCGCCAGTTCGCCACCGGCATCTACGAAAGCCTGTTCGACATCGACGAGAAGGGCCAGGCGGTGCCGTTCCTGGCCGAGAGCTTCACGGTCTCCGACGACGTGAAGACCTATCGCGTGAAGTTGCGGCCCAACGTGAAATTCCACGACGGCACGCCGCTCGACGCGGCGGCGGTGATCGCCAATTTCGACCGCACGCGCAATCCGGCCAATGGCTGCCGTTGCCTGTCGTTCGTGCAGGAGATCGTCGAGCTGAAGGCGATCGACCCGCTGACGGTCGAGTTCGTGCTCAAGGCGTCCAACGCCGCATTCCCGACGATCCTGGCCGATGCCCCCGGCATCATGGTTTCGCCGACCGCCTTCAAGGCCGACCCCAAGGGAATCAGCACCAATCCGGTGGGGACGGGGCCGTTCAAGTTCGTCGAATGGATCCGCGGCAGCCGCTTCGTGATGACGCGCAACACCGACTACTGGCGGCCCGGCCTGCCGTATCTCGACCAGGTCGTTCTGCGCGGCATCCAGAACACCGAAACCTTGCAGGCGGCGTTCCTGTCGGGCCAGACCGACATCATCATGCAGCCGTCCTTCCAGTTCGTCGCGCAGATGAAGAAGGACAAGAAGTTCGTCGTCCTGCAGCCCGGCGGCTTCGGCTACGACGGCGTCTACATGAATCTCAGCGAGGCACCGTTCAACGATCAGCGCGTCCGCCAGGCCATCGCCCAGTCGATGGATCGCGAGCTGCTGCTCAAGACCCTGATGTTCGGCATCCCGCGGCTCGGCTACAGCCCGTTCGGGCCGGGCATGGCGGTGTCGCAGCCGGTGCCCAACTATCCGAAGTACGATCCGGCCAAGGCCAAGGAGCTGCTGGCGGCCTACGGCAAGCCGGTCGCCTTTACCCTGCAGTACAACAACTCACCGGGAAGCCAGCGCCTCGCGCAGTCGCTGCAGGAGATGTGGGGGCAGGTCGGCATGAAGGTCGAGCTGCAGCCGGCCGACCAGAACCGCCTGGTGCAGAACATGTCGTCCAAGCAGTTCGTGGCATCGCTCTATCGCTTCACGGGCCGGGCCGATCCGCACATCAACACCCATCCGTTCTTCCATTCGCAGTTCGCCGACGTCACGCCGTCGTCCAACTACGGGCACTACAAGAATCCCAAGATCGACGAGCTGCTGGAGAAAGGCGTCGCCACCATCGATCCGGCCAAGCGCAAGGAGATCTATGCCGAGGTGTCGAAGATCCTCGCCGAGGATCTGCCCTACGCCTACCTGTTCTATGTCACCGACACGATCGTCATGTCGAAGCGGGTGAAGGGACTGGTCGAAGTGCCCGACGGCCTGGTTCGCTTCGGCAGCATCTGGCTCCAGTAGGCAATGCTCACGCGCCTGTTGTGGGGCGTCGCCGGCGTGGCCGGCACGCTCCTTGCCGTCTCCGTCGTCAGCTTCCTGCTCGTGGCGCTTCTGCCCGGCGACCTGGCGCTCCTGGTCCTGGCCGATGCCGCGACGCCGGAACGCGTCGCCGCCCTCAGGGCCCAGCTCGGGCTCGATCAGCCGTTGCCCGTGCGCTACGTGCATTGGCTGGGCAATGTGCTGTCGGGCAATCTCGGCTACGCCATCCATTCCGGCGAATCGACGCTCGACGTCATCCTGTCCCGCCTGCCGGTGACCCTGGAGCTGATCTTCCTGACTCAGCTCCTGGCGCTGGGCATCGCGATCCCGCTCGGCATCTGGAGCGCCTATCGCCGCGGCAGCGCGGTCGATACGGCCACCCTGGTCGGCTGCCTGTGCCTGCTCTCGACGCCGGCCTTCGTCATCGGTCTGGTGCTGATCTATCTCTTTGCGCTCAATCTCCAGTGGCTGCCGGCCACCGGTTTCGTGTCCCTCGGGGAGGGAATCGGCGGCAATCTCGAGAGCATGGTCCTGCCGGTCGTGTCGCTGGCCCTGATCGAAGTGCCGGTCTACCTGCGCCTGCTGCGCAGCGAGATGATCGGCACCTTGCAGCAGAACTTCATCGCCCTGGCGCGCGGCATGGGCCTGCCGACCTGGCGGATCCTGCTGGAGAACGCGCTCCGGCCCTCGTCGCTCAACTTGATCACGGTGGTCGGCATCAACATGGGGCGGCTGATGGGCGGTGCGATCATCGTCGAGCAGATGTTCGCTCTGCCGGGTGTCGGCCAGTTGCTGGTCGAATCGATCTACCAGCAGGAATATCTGATGACCCAGGGCATCGTGCTGTTCGTCGCCACGATGTTCATCGTCATCAACCTGCTGACCGACCTGGTCTATGCGCTGGTCGATCCCCGTCTGCAGCGCGACGGCGAGCACTGACCATGCAGCGCATGCCCCTGAGCTTCGTGCTGTCCCTGGCCTGGCTCGCCCTGGTGGTCACAGCGGCGGCTACCGCCCACTGGCTGCCGATCGAGGATCCGACCAAGCAGAGCCTGCTGCGCATGCTGGCGCCGCCGTCGGCCGGTCTCTGGTTCGGTGCCGATTCGCTCGGCCGCGACGTGTTCTCGCGCACCATCTACGGCTTCAGGGTGACGCTGGCCGTCAGCCTCGGCTCGGTGGCCCTGGGATTGCTGTTCGGGGGTGCCTTGGGCATCGTCGCCGGCTACTTCCGTGGTGCGGCGGAGCGCACGATCCTGATGGGGGTCAACGTCCTGCTGGCCTTCCCGCCGCTGGTCCTGATCATCGCCATGGTGGCTTATCCCGGCCAGCCGCTGGTCAAGGTGATCATCGCGCTGGGTATCGTGTTCATGCCGGCCACCACCCGGATCGCCCGCGCCAATACCCTTGTGTTTCGCGAGCGCGAATTCGTGGTCGCGGCGCAGGCCGTGGGTATGGGCAACACGCGCCTGATCTTCCGTGAGCTGCTGCCCAATCTCGTTCCCGCTCTGCTGGCCTACAGCCTGCTGCTGGTGGCCGTGGCGGCGCTCGCCGAAGCGGGGCTCGCCTATCTCGGGCTCAGCGTGCCGCCGCCGACACCGACGCTCGGCCAGATGATGGCGTCGGAACAGGCCAACGTTCTCGAAGCGCCGCATGCCGTCTTCTTTCCGGCCGGCATGTTGTTCCTCACTATCTTCGCCCTCAACATGGTGGGCGAAGAGGTCCAGCGCCGCATCGATCGGCGGGCGAGGGCGGCATGAGCGACGTGCTGCTCGAGGTCGACGACCTCAGGACCTACTTCGCCTTGCCGCACGGCGAGCTGCGCGCCGTCGACGGCGTCTCGTTCCGGCTGGAGGCCGGCCGCACCCTGGGCGTGGTGGGCGAATCGGGATCCGGCAAGTCGGTGCTGGCCCGCAGCATCATCGGACTTCTCCCGGCCGGCTTTGCTCGGCGCCCGGCCGGCCGCATCCTGTTCGCCGGCCGCGACCTGCGGCAGGTGCCGGAAAGCGAGATGCGCCGCATCCGCGGCCGCGAGATCGCGATGATCTTCCAGGACCCGCTGACATCGCTCAATCCGGTGATGACCATCGGGCGGCAGATCGTGCAGGTCCTGCGGCAGCACACCGACCTGTCGACGGCCCAGGCCAAAGTGCGGGCCGTGGAGCTGCTGGCCGAGGTCGGCATTCCCGATCCCGGGCAACGGGTGCAGGAGTATGCCCACCGGATGTCCGGCGGCATGCGCCAGCGCGTGGTGATCGCCATTGCGCTCGCCTGCAATCCCCGCCTGCTGATCGCCGACGAGCCGACGACGGCGCTCGACGTCACCGTGCAGGCGCAGATCCTCGATCTGCTGCGCCATCTGCAGGACAGGCATCGCATGGCCATGATCCTGATCACCCACAATCTCGGAGTGGTGGCCGAGATGTGCGACGAGGTCGCGGTCATGTATGCCGGCCGCATGGTCGAGCAGGCGAGCGTCGCTGACGTGCTGGGCGCGCCACGCATGCGCTACACCCAGGCCTTGTTGGAATCGGTGCCGCGTCTCGACAGCGCAAGCCATGTCCGGCTGCCGGTCATTCCGGGACAGCCGCCGAACCTGATCGCGCCACCGCCCGGCTGCCGGTTCGCGCCGCGCTGTGGCCATCGCCTGGCGCGCTGCGACAAGGAAGCGCCGTCCGAGACCGATCTCGGCGCCGGTCACCGCTTCTCCTGCTGGAACCCGGTCGAGGAGTCCGTCCATGGCCGGTAGCGGCACCGCCCACCTGCAGGGCAACGCCCTGCTGTCGGCCAGCCACCTGGTGAAGACCTACAAGGCCAAGGGCGGCCGCCGGGTGCAGGCCCTGTCGGATGTCTCGCTCGACATCGTGCGCGGCGAGACGCTCGGGGTCGTGGGCGAATCGGGGTCGGGCAAGTCGACGCTCGCCCGTGCCGTCCTCGCTTTGCCGAAGCCCGACAGCGGCGCCGTGCAGTTCGAGGAAAAGCCAGTGTTCGACGCGAAGGCGGCGGCGCTGCGGGCGCTGCGGCATCGCATGCAGATGGTGTTCCAGGACCCGCTGTCGTCGCTCAATCCCGCGCACCGGATCTTCGACATCGTCGAAATGCCGCTGCTGGTCGCCGGCCGCGGCAGCGCGGCCGAGCGTCGGCGCATCGTCGCCGACACGCTGCAGAGCGTCGGCCTCGACGTCGATATCGTCGGCAACCGGCGGCCCTACGAGCTGTCGGGTGGCCAGTGCCAGCGGGTCAGCATCGCGCGCGCGCTGGTGCTGCAGCCCAGCCTGCTGGTCTGCGACGAGCCGGTCTCGGCGCTGGACGTCTCGGTACAGGCGCAGGTCCTCAACCTTCTGGAGGATGCGAAGGCGGCCTTTTCGCTCACCATGCTGTTCATCTCGCACGATCTCGGGGTCGTGAAGGGGATCAGCGATCGGGTGATGGTGATGTATCTCGGCAAGGTCTGCGAGATCGCGCCGACCGATTCGCTCTATGCGACGCCGCGACATCCTTATACGGCGACCTTGCTGGCGTCGGTGCCGTCGCTGGTGCCGCGGCGGCGCGAGGAGCGCCCGACGATGGCGCGCGGTGAAACGCCGTCGCCGCTGGACGTTCCTTCAGGCTGCCGATTCCGCACGCGCTGCCCCGCCGCGACCGAGCGCTGCGCCCGCGAGGAGCCGCAGATCCAGAATGTCGGTCGGCCCGGCCATTTCGTGGCCTGCCATCATCCGCTTGCGGTGACGGCGTCGACGAGGCTCTCGTAGTTACGAAAACGGTGTCATCCCGAGGCGAAGCCGAGGGACCTTTCCTGTTGCCTTAAAGGTCCCTCGCTGTGCTCGGGATGACACCGTTGTTGGAGCGAGCAGCGTGCGCCGCTGCCGTCACACCAGGACGCCGGCAGCTTTCAACTCATCGATGGCGGCGGCGTCGTAGCCGCAGAGGTCGCGGAGGATTTCCTGGGTGTGCTCGCCGATGCGCGGTCCGCGGCGGGTGGCGCGCTCCGGTGTCCGGCCGAGCCGATAGCGCGGCCCTTCGACGATCGCCTCGCCGACGACCGGGTCGTCGATGCGACGGTAGTGGGCCTCGAGCAGGTCGGGATCGTGCGCCAGATCGTTGGAGCTCGAGACGACATGCGCGGGCACGCCGGCGGCCTGCAACGAGCGCTCGAGGTCGTCGGCTTGCCGAGACGCGGTCCAAGCGGAAATCGCGCCTTCAAGGTCTACTCGACCGCGCAGACGTCCGATCAAGGTGTCGAAGGTGGCGTCGAGGAGGGGGCCGCCGACGAGCGTGCGCAGGGCCTGCCAGGCGGCGTCGTCAGAGGCATCGAGGGCGATCCAGCGATCCTGGCCGGCACAGCGGAAGATGCCGTGCGGCGCCCGCAGCGGCGAGCCGGCATGGCCGCGCCGCTCCATCACCGTGCCGTTCGCGGCGTACTGGTACCAGGCCGGCGACAGGAACTGGATGCCGGCTTCGGCCTGCGCGACGTCGATCTGGCAGCCCTCGCCGGTGGCGCGGCGCCGATGCAGGGCGGCGAGGATGCTGGGCACGATGAAGCGCGGGGCGATGGCGTCGGTCCACGGCCCGTAGGTCCCGCAGGGCGGATGCCCGGGCCAGCCGAGCAGCAGGCTGGCGCCCGACATCGAGGCGCCCATCGTGCCGACGCCGCTGGTGCCTCGGGCATGCGGGCCAGTCTGGCCGAGCAGACTGGTCGACGCGACGATCAGGGCCGGGTTGCGGGCCTTCAGGACAGGGTAGGCGAGGTCGAGATCGTCGAGCACGCCCGGGCTGAAGCTCTCGATCAGCACGTCGGCCCATTCGACCAGGCGCAGGATCGCCTCGCGGCCGCGCGGATCCTTGATGTCGACGGTGAGGCTGCGCTTGCCGGCGTTCAGGTTGTGATAGCTGATCGACCGTTCCAGTCCCGGCTTGCCGTCCTTGAACGGTCCCAGGGTGCGCAGCGGATCGACCCGGCGCGAACTCTCGAGCTTCACGACGTCGGCGCCGAGGTCGGCGAGGTAGCGGCCGGTCACCGGCCCGACCATCACCCAGCCCATGTCGAGAACGCGCAAACCGTCGAGTGGTCCCTTCATGGTCATGCCCTCAGATGATGCCGTGGACGAACAGCGCCTGCACTTCGGCAGACGACAGGCCGAGGTCGCTCTTGAGAATCTCGGCGGTATGCTGCGACAGCGTCGGCGCGGGCCGGGCCACGTCGATCGTGTAGTTCGAGAACTGGGCGAAGCGTGCCGGATCGTCGACCGTGCGGCCTTCGGCGCCGACGGCGACCGGAGAAGACCACAGGCCGCGTTCGCGATATTGCGGCGACTGAGCGATGTCGCGCATGTCCATCAGCGGGGCGGCGAGCAGGCCGCGCTTGCGCGCCTCGGCGCCGAATTCGTCCTTGGTGTGACGGCGGCACAGGCTGGCGATGGCGTCGACGGTCGCGCGCAAGTCCTCGGCCGTCAGACTGCCCTTCTCGGCCTGCTGCGGGGCCGTCGACCAATCGACGGCGCCCAGCCGCGCCTCGAGGCAGTTCTGCTCCACCGCCCACTGCATGAGGCGCTGGGTCAGGCGGCCGAACGCCTGTCCGAAGGCGAACGACACCAGCACGAAGCCGTCCTTGCAGGCGAAGATGCCGGGAAGGGTGACGCCGGCAAGCCGCTGGCGGGCCGGCGTTCGCTGCAGTTCGGGATTGTTGGCCGGCACGACGATCGGCACGCTGAGCGCGCTCATCATGCCGGCGAGGCGGGCGGGAACCTCGATATCCTGGCCGAGCCCGTCGACGTCGCGCGCGGACAGCGCCGCCAGGGAGGCAATGGCGGCTTCGGCGCCCGCTTCCATCATCGCCTGCGGCACGGGATAGAAGAGCGGAGGCCGCTCGGGCGTTCCGGTGATGCCGGGCACGCCGGTCGCCGCGGTGACGATGAGATCGGAGGCGACGTAATCGCGCTTCGGTCCGGTCGACAGGAACGGCGTGATGCGACAACGCACGGTCGAGGCGGGAAGGGTGACATCGGCCCGCGGTGCCGTGGCCTTGCGATCGGCCGTTTCCAGCAGCAGCGCGGCCGAACGGCCGAGCGCCTCGAGAAGGGCGCGCCCATCCGCCGTGCCGAGATCGAGCGTGATGCCGCGCTTGCCGCGATTGAGGGCATGCCAGGTCAGGCTGCGATCCAGGCCGGGCGTGTCGTCGAGGAAAGGGTCGAGTCGGCGGCCTGCCGCCCCTCCCGGTGGTTCGACCACGATCACGTCGGCGCCGAGATCGCCGAGGATGCGGCCGGCCATCATCGTTTCCGGCCCGGAGAGTTCGATCACCCTGATGTCGTGCAGCATGGCGCTATTTGCTCGTTGAGGGCTGGGAGCGCGGCACTCCAGTGCCGCTCATGGGATTCCGGGCGAGAAGACAAGAGCGCCACTGGAGTGGCGCGCTCCCAGCTCATCACGGCCGTTCCAGGACGTGCACGTAGCAGACCGCCCCCAGGCCAACCATGTGGGCCAGGCCGACCTTGGCGCCCTTGTGCTGGCGAGGGCCGGCGTCGCCGCGCAGCTGCAGGGTGATCTCGCCAATCTGACCGACGCCGGTCGGACCGATAGGATGGCCCATGGCGATCAGGCCGCCGGACGGGCTGACGGCCATCTGGCCGCCAATGTCGAAGGCGCCTTCCTTCAGCAGATGGATGGCCTGGCCAGGCTTGCAGACGCCCATCGCCTCGACATAGTGCAGCTCCTCGACCGTGAAGGCGTCGTGCAGTTCCAGCACGTCGACGTTCGTGGGCGCGACACTTGCCTGCTTCAGTGCGTCGGCGATCGTATCCTTGGTGATGGCCGCATCGGCCGTGGCATGGGCGCCGGCGCCTTCGCTGGACGCCGCCGATGCGGTGACGCGGATGGCGCGGCCCGGATCGATGCCCAGGCGCTTGATGGCATCTTCGGACGCGACGATGACAGCCGCGGCGCCTTCGCCGACCGGGCAGCATTGCAGGGCCGTGAGCGTGCCCGACACCGGCTTGCCGCCGAGGATCTCCTCGAGCGAACGCGCCTGCTGGCGATGGGCATTGGGGTTCAGCGCGCCGTTGCGATGGTTCTTGACGGCGACCAGGGCGACGTCCTGAGGCTTCACACCGTGCTTGTCGGCGTATTCGTTGGTCAACAGCGCGAAGTGGGTGAAGGGCACGATGGCGTCGTCGGCGAGATTGCCGATGCCGGTCTTGGTGAAAGCGCGCTGGACAATGCCGGGCTTGTCGACGCCGACCGCCAAGGAGACGTCGGCGATGCCGGCGGCGACCTCGATGCAGGCATGCCGGAAGGCGGCAGATCCCGATGCCGAGGCATTCTCGATATGCACCAGCGGCCGGCCGGTCGCGCCGAGATGCTTCAGCATCGCGCGGCCCGCGGCCATGCCGAGAAGGCCGGTGCCGATGTAGGAGGATTCGACGTCCGGCCAGGCGATGGCGGCATCGGCCAGCGCCTGGCGGATCGCCGGCAGGCCGAGCATCACATAGGGCGTGTCGCTGAGAGGCTGATAGCGATGCCAGCCGACGCCGACGACATAGACGGGACGGAGGTCCTTGAGGATCTTGGCCATGATGATCGGGTCCTGTCGTGGGTCAGGTGGCTGCGGTGAAGCGGAGATCGACGATCGCCTTGTCGCCGGTGCCGACGGACACCAGCTTGGCCACCATCTTCTGTCCGGGCGCGAGGGTTCGGTCGTCGATATCGACCAGCAGGGTGCGCACGGTCGGGCCGTCCTCGAGCTTGATCGAGCCGATCGTGAAGGGGGCTTCGTGCGGCTTGACCTCGGGCGGCTTGGCGCCGGGCTTCGCCGCCGGCGCGCGGTTGGCATGGATGTGGACCCGCGCCGAGGCGATCAGCGTGCCGCGGCCGCTCAGCGCCACCGGCTGCAGGGCATCGCCCGTCCGTCCGCACACTTCGCAGCCATAGGTCTGCAGCGGAAAGAAGACGTAGCCGCACTGGCATCGACCGCCCTTGAGGGACGGGTGGTCCGGCACGGCCGCCGTACCTTCTGCGGCGTACAGCGCAGGCTTGAGGACTTCCGGCGTGCTCATCGTGCTTCCTCCTGATCTCAAATTTGACTTGCTGTCCAATAAGCAAGCATATAGCTTCAGCCTCGGCAAGCCCAATCGACGGCCTTGTCCTGCGGTCGCGACATCACCCTGGAGCCCGATGCCATGCCCCGAATCACCAAGAAGAAAACCGATCCGGCGGAGCGTGTTGCCGTGGATACGGATGCCAACGCGGAGGGGGCCGGCGGCCAGGGCCTGACCCGCGCCGAGCGCCGCGCCGAAGCGGAGCGCCGTCTGCTGGCCGCGGCGGTGACGCTCGTGGCGGATCGCGGAACGGAAGGAACCACCCTGGCCGATGTGGGCGAGGCGGCGGGCTATAGTCGCGGCCTCCCAGGACACTATTTCGGCACCAAGAGCGATCTGATCGCCGCGGTCGCCAGCCATATCTCCGACGGCTTCGCCAATCGGCTGGCCCAGACATCGACGAGGGCCCCCGGCCTCGAGTCGCTGCTGCATTCGGTCGGGTCGTACCTCGACGGCATCTCGCAGAGGGAGGGGGCTCGGGCCCTCCTGATCGCCCTCGCCGAGGCGCTGACCGAACCGCTTCTCAACGAGACCATGAAGCCGGTGACGGTCCGCTCGATCGGCCGCTTGCGGACGATGATCGAGCAGGGCAAGGCGCGCGGCGAAATCCGCGCCGACGTCGATGCCGAAGCGCAGGCCGCGCTGATCCTCGGCACGTTGCGCGCGACCGTCGCGCAATGGTGGACCGATCAGGACCGCATCGATCTCGCGACCTTGCGCGACACCTACGTTGCCTCGCTTCAGCGGAGCCTTGCGGCATGACGACAGTGACTCCGGCTACGCTCGAACACTGGGCACGAGAAAAGCCCGACGTCGTTGCGATCGTCGAGGGCGACCGCTCCTTGACCTACCGCGCCTGGAACGATGCGGCGGACCGCGTCGCCGCGGGCCTCGATCGGCACGGCGTGCGGCGTGGCGATATCGTCGTGCTGCGCACCCAGATCAGGCTCGACTGGGGGATCCTCGCTTCGGCGCTGGCCAAGCTGGGCTGCTCTCTGCTGGCCCTGAACTGGCGCCTGACGGCGGCCGAAACGCAGTATGTGCTCGGCAACAGCGGTGCCACGGTGGTGATCTGCGACGATCCCGATCCGGCCGCCCTGAAGCCCGCCTTCGACGGGCTGAACGTCAAGCTTGCGGTGTCGATCGACACGCCGGCCGAGGGCTTCGTCTCGTTTGCCGAACTGCTGGCGGAGCCGGCGACGCCGCGCTTCTCCGAAGGCAATCCGCCCCTGGTGATCTACACCTCGGGCACGACCGGGCTGCCCAAGGGTGTCGTCATGAACACCCAGCAGGCGGCGAAGACCGACAGCCGGGCGGCCGAATATCTGCAGGATGTCTCGGCCCGCCGTCCGCAGGTCGCGGGCGACGTCGTGCTGCTGACCCTGCCCATGCATCATGGGGCGGGTCCCGCGGCGCTGTGGGGAGCGCTTCGTCTCGGCAATCGCATCGTGCTGCTGCGCCGCTTCGATCCGGCAACGACGCTCGCCCTCATCGACCATCACAAGGTCACGGCCTGGACGGGCGTACCGACGATGTACAAGCGCATCGCCGCGCTGCCGCGGCAGGAACTCGACAAGCACGAGGTGTCGTCGTTGCGCCTGCTGGGCGTCGGGGCGGCGCCGGTGCCGCCGGCGCTCAAGGACTGGATCGATGGTTATTTTGGCGCGGGCAAGCTCAGCGAAGGCTACGGCTCCACCGAAACCGGCATGATCACCCATCTCGCGCCCGGCATGCATCGCCTGAAGCCGGGATCGAGCGGCCTGCCGCACAAGCATGTCGAGATCCGCATCCGCGACGATGCCGGCCGCGACCTGCCGGCGGGCGAGGTCGGCGAGATCTGGGTACGGACCCCCGCCAACATCGCACAGTACCTGAACGGCAAGCCGCTCGGCCCCGACACGCTCGACAGCGAGGGCTTCTTTCGGGTCGGCGATGTCGGTCGTCTCGACGAGGACGGCTACCTGTTCATCACCGACCGCGCCAAGGACATGATCATCTCGGGCGGCGTGAACCTCTATCCCGCCGAGATCGAGGCAGGGCTGCTGCGCCATCCGGCGGTGCTGGACGCCGCGGTGATCGGCATTCCCGACGACGAATTCGGCGAGCAGGTGAAGGCCTTCATCGAGCTGCGGCCCGGCACGGCGGCATCGCCGGAAGAGATCATCGAACACGCCAAGCAGCATCTTGCGTCCTACAAGCGGCCGAAATCCGTCGAGATCGTCGCCGAGTTGCCGCGCAACACCATGGGCAAGCTGCTGAAGCGTGAATTGAGAGAGCCTTACTGGAGAGGAAGGGAACGACGCGTATGAGCGACATTCTGGATCTGGGCGGCCGAGTCGCCTTCGTAACGGGTGCAGGACAGGGCGTAGGGCGCCAGATCGCGCTGCATCTGGCCGCGCACAATGCCGGCGGCGTTGCCGTGAACGATTTCGTGCTCGAACGCGCCGAGAAGGTGGTCGAGGAGATCCGCGCGGCGGGCGGCAAGGCGCTGGCGGTGCAGGCCGACGTCACCAACCTCGACAGCGTGAAGGCGGCCGTCGCCAAGACCGAGGAGGCGTTCGGCAAGGTCGGCGTTCTGGTCAACAACGCGGGCAATGCTGGCGCGACGCCGCATGCCGATGCGCGCAAGCCGTTTTGGGAAACCGGTCCCGAGGCGTGGAACAGCTTCATCGGCGTCAATTTCTACGGCGTCGTCAACTGCACCAGCGCCTGCATTCCCGGCATGATCGAGCGCGGTGCTCCGGGCCGCATCATCACCATCATCTCGGAAGCCAGCCGCTACGGTGATGTCGGGCTCGAAGTGTATGCCGGCGCCAAGGCGGGCGCTGCCGGCTTCATGCGCGCGACGGCGCGGGCGCTCGGCCGCTACCACATCACGGCCAACTGCGTGGCGATCGCGGCGACCTTGACGCCGGCCATCGAGGCGCGCCTCAAGGCCGATCCCGAGCGCTACAAGAAGATGATGAACAATTACGTCATCCGCCGGCCGGGGCAGCCGACCGACATCGCCAACATGGCGTTGTTCCTGGCGTCCGACGCCAGCAGCTGGGTCACCGGCCAGACCTATGGCGTCAACGGCGGCTTCACCTTCGGTCTGTAAGGGCAACAACATGACCGAAGCATCGCAGCGGATCCTGACCGAGCGTCGCGGTCCCATCCTGATCGTCACGATCAACCGTCCCGAAGCCAAGAACGCCTTCGACAACGAATCATCGATGGCCATGTCGGCGGCGATGGATCTCCTCGACAACGAGGACGAGCTCTTTGTCGGCATCATCACCGGCGCCGGCGGCAACTTCTCGGCCGGCGCCGACCTGAAGGCGGCCGCAAAGGGTGGGCCGCGCGCCCAGCTCGCCCGTGGCGGCTTCGGGATCATGAAGCGGCCGCCGCGCAAGCCGGTGATCGCCGCCGTCGAAGGCTACGCCGTCGGCGGAGGTTTTGAGATGTGCCTGGCCTGCGATCTGATCGTCGCAGCCCGCGATGCCAAGCTGGGCCTGCCGGAGGTCCGGCACAATGTGGTGGCGATCGGCGGCGGGCTGTTCCGGCTGCCCCGACGCATGCCCTACCACCTGGCGATGGAGCTGGCGCTGACCGGCGCCTTCAAGGACGCGGCCTTTTTCGAGCATCATGGCGTCGTCAACCGGCTCGCCGAGCCGGGCAAGGCGCTCGACGAGGCGATCAAGCTCGCCGAGTCGCTGCTGGTGAACGGGCCGACGGCGCTGGCCGCCAGCAAGGAGATCATCTTCCAGTCGCTCAACTGGCAGGATGAGGAGGGTTGGGCGAAGCAGATGCCGATCGCCCAGAAGGCGCTGGACTCGGAAGATCGGCGCGAAGGGCTCAAGGCCTTTGCCGAAAAGCGCAAGCCCGTGTGGAAGGGCCGCTGACCGTGACGGCGCCTCGTTCCGGGCAGCCCTTGCCCGAGACCATCCAGCGGCGGCTGCGCCTGCCGCTGATCGCCGCGCCGATGCTGCGGGTGTCCGGCCCCGAGCTGGTGATCGCGGCCTGCCGAAGCGGCGTCGTCGGTGCCTTCCCGACGGCGAACGCCCGCACCGTCGAGGAACTCGATCAGTGGTTGACCGAGATCGAGGGCGCGTTGAAGGAGAGCGCGACGCCGGCCGCGCCCTATTGCCCGAACCTCATCATCCGCCAGCCGCGCTTCAAGGACGACCTCGCCTGTCTGGTGCGCCATCGCGTCGAGATGGTCATCACCAGCGTCGGGTCACCAGCGGCCGCCGTTGGGCCATTGCACGATGTCGGCGCGCAGGTCTTTGCCGATATCGCCTCGCTGCGTCATGCCGAGAAGGCGATCGAGGCCGGGGCCGATGGCCTGATCCTGCTCACGGCCGGCGCCGGCGGCCAGACCGGCTGGGCCAATCCCTTTGCCTTCGTGCGCGCCGTGCGGGCGATGTTCGACGGACCGATCGTGCTGGCCGGCGGGGTCAGTGACGGCGCGTCGCTCCACGCCGCCCGGGTCCTGGGGTGCGATCTCGCCTATATGGGTACGCGCTTCATCGCCACCACCGAAAGCCGCGCGGTTCCCCGCTACAAGGACATGCTTGTCGCTTCGAACCTGGATGACGTGATGCTGACCCGCGCCTTCACCGGGCTCGACGCCAGCATGCTGCGGCCCTCGATCGAAGCCGCGGGCCTCGATCCGGCCAAGCTCGACGAACAGGTCAGCGAGGAACGCGCCAAGCAGCAATATGGCGGCAGTTCCGGAAAGCCAGCCGAACGACCCAAGCGTTGGGCGGACATCTGGAGTGCCGGGCACTCCGTTTCCGGTGTGCAGGACGTCGTCGATACGTCCGTGCTCGTCGCTCGCCTTGTCAAGGAGTACGAGGCCGCCCGCACTCGGATCTAGGAACCGGAATTCGAAGGGGGTTGTTCCTCTAGGAGCAATCCCATATTCCTTCGCCAGAATGTCGCCTGCAGCGCCGAGGTCCAAACCGGCAAGACCCGTTCGTCGGACGAAGAATTCCTCTCCGCCGGTGGCTCGAACCCAAGCCGCCCGGCGCGAGGCGGCGGAGCAGCGTCTGCTCGACGCCGCCATCCGCCTGATCTCCGAGCGCGGCATCAAGGGCACTACCCTCGGCGATGTCGGCGAGGCGGCGGGCTACAGCAGCGGCCTCACCGCCCATCACTACAAGACCAAGAGTGGCCTGCTCACGGCGGTGACGGCGGAGATCCATCGGCGATTCAGGCAGGCGCTCGCCAGTGCCGACATGCCCGAGGCCGGATTGCCGCGCCTGCTGGCGACGGTCGACGTCTACCTTGCCGTCAAGGATGTCAGTTCTGCGCGCGCGCTGGCCTTGATCCAGAAGGAAGCCCTGACCCAGCAGTCGGAATATCGCGGCATTCTCCGCAAGTTCAACCGGGCGTCGGTCGACGGCATCGTGGCCCAGATCCAGGCGGGAATCGAAAGAGGCGAGATCCGCCGAGATGTGAACGCGCTGGCCGAAGCGTCGTTGATGCTTGCCGCCATGCGCGGTTCGCGCGCGCAATGGCTGCAGCTCGGCGACAAGGTCGACCTGGCGAAGGTCGCGAAGGAATTGAAGGACCATCTGAAGCGTTCGCTGGCGCCGAGTTGAGGTCGGGCAGTCTCGCCGTCGAACTGGCCTTCATGTTCCTCTCCCCCGTTTCGGGGGAGAGGTTAGGTGAGGGGGTGGCTACGATTGCAAAATTCTGTGTTTTGGGCAGCCTTCGCTTCCCCCTCACCCTGCCTCTCCCCCGAAACGGGGGAGAGGAGAATGAAGCCTGACAGCAGGGCTCACGCCAGGAACAGTCGCGTGCCTACCGGCAGGGTGCGGGCCTTTTCCAGGGCTTCCATGGTCGCGCGATAGCCGAGCTCGATGGCGGCGTCGAAGCTCGTCCAGTCGAGCAGGTCGATGTGGGTCATCGGCGGCATGATCAGGAGATCGGCTGCGGCGCGGTCCTGGGCGGCGCGCGCGGTGCTGGCGACCAGGGCCGAGCGCAGCAGGATGGCGACGATCGATGGGATCGGCAGCGTTTCGTTGCGCCGCCAGACCAGGCGGCGGAAGAACTGCCAGGCCGACCAGGGTTCCATGACGTCGGCGCCGGCGGCGAGTGCGCCGCCGGTATCGATGTCGACGCCGATGGTGAGGCCGCGGCCCATGCGACGCATGGTGCGCACCGGGAAATTGTCGATCACACCGCCATCGACGTGAACCTCGCCGGCCTCGTTGAACGGCGGCATCACCCCCGGGATCGATACGCTGGCACGCAGCCAGCGCCACAGCTTACCCACGGTATGGACGTCGGCGTCGGAGGTCGTGAGGTTGGCGGTGACGCAATAGAAGGAGAGGACGAGGTCCTCGATGTCCTTGTCGCCGAAGGCCGAGCGCAGAAGGGCGGTCACCTTGCGGCCGGAGTACAGCGAGATCAGCGGTACGGTGTAGTCGCTCAAGGGGTTGTTCTGCACGAAGGCGCGCCGGAAGCGCTCGTTTAGCTCCTTGTCGTCCCAGCGCGAGGCGACGCCGGCGGCCACGATGGCGCCCATGCTGGTGCCGCCTACCAGATCGATCGGCACGCCAGCTTCGCGCAGCGCCTTGACGGCCCCAATATGGGTGAAGGCGCGGGCCCCGCCGCCGGCCATCACGACGCCCACCGCATGACCGGTCAACAGGCGGGCCAGCCGGTCGAGATCGGCATGGACGTCGAGGCGGACATGATGGTGATGGCCGTACAGGCCGCCGGCCAGCAGCGGGGCGGTCGAGCCCGCGGCCGGATCGTGGCCCTCGTGCAGCAGCACCAGCTCGCGCCGCCGGTGGAAGACGGCTCCGCTTTGAACCGTCTCCACGTCGAAGGGCAGCGAGGTCGGCGCGTCGTGCTCGGCGCTGCGCACGGCGATCAGGCAGTCGGCCTGGCGCAGGCAGAGCTCGGTCCAGGGCGTCTGCGTCGCGTCGGCGCGATAGAGCACGAACGAGGACTCCATCTCGCAGCGCGCGAACCATTCCGGTTCCTCGTCGACCGAGTCGGGACCCAGCATCTGCACCCTGTCGCCGATACGGCCGAGCGCTTCGGCCAGCAGCACGGCGAAGCGCGCCGACGGCACGTTGGGGCCGGCCGGCAGGATGGCGAAGGTGCGTGGCTGGCGCCGTCGCTTCGGCGGTGCGGCGGCATTGCGGGCCACGACGCTGCGCATCAGCGCCGGCAGCACTTCGGGATGGCTGTTGGTCAGGGCATCGAAGCTGCTCTGCGCCAGGCGCCATACCTCGCTGTCGCGTAGCGCGGCGACGCTGCGCGTACGCTTGCCGCGCGACAGCAGCGACATCTCGCCGACCAGGTTGCCCGGCGGCACTTCGGCCAGCAGGATGGGCTCGCTGGCCTCGTTCTCCTCGTCGTGACGGAAGACGCCGAGACAGCCGCTGGTCACCACATAGACGGCATCGGCCGCTTCGCCCTGTCGGAACAGCGGGGCGCCGCCCGGCAGGATCAACAGCGTGAGCTCGTGCTCGACGGCCGCGACGCCCGCCGGATCGAGGTCGGCGAACAGCGGCGTGCGCTGCAGAACGTTCCGGAGTCGCAGCCGGGCGGTGTCTTCGCTCGGCGCAACCAGGGTCATTGGCTGCGCAGCCCCTTCAGCGCCCAGCCGATGGTCTGGTCGGCGCGCGTCCACACCATCTCGCGCCACTTGTCGCCCGCCGGGAAGAAGCGCTCCTTGATGTCGGCCTTGATCTCGCGGCCGATCGGCGAAGCGACGTCGCCGCGATGGTGCAGCCAGTTGTCGGCCCGCACGGCGCCCAGCACTTCGGGCACCGAGTAGGTGCCGTACTCCAGCGCCACCGGCGTCACCTGGGCATCGGGCAGTTCCTGCGGGAAGGCGTCGGTCATCACGCCGACCACGACCGCGGAGGTCGAGGTGCCGCCTTCCGGCGAGGTCAACTCGTCGCCGTACCAGGCCTTGGCGCGCGCGAAGGACTTGGCAGCCGGCGATACCGCACAGATCAGCTCGCCATGGCCAAAGGGGCCGAGGCCGGTATGGAAGTCGATGATCGCCACGCGCCGCGCGCGCGACAGTTCCTGGCGGGCGATGGCGCGCACCGTGCGGTTGCTCCAGGTCTGGGTGTTGCCGCCGTAGAAGATGCCGTCGGGATGGCTGTACTGGCCGCCGCTGATCGCGCCCTGCAGGCCGAAGGCGCCATGCTTCTGGGCATAGGCGGCGAACACCCGCTCGGTCTCGGCCTTGCTGGCGTCGTCCCAGCTTTTGGGCAGTACGGCATCGGCGATCTCGAGGTAGCCGGCATTGGCCGGATAGCCCTTGTCGTGATCGACGAAGTTGCGGTTGAGGTCGACATTGTCTTCCGTGACGCGCCGCGACCAGGCGAAGCCGTAGGGATTGATGGCGTGGATGAGCAGGGCGCCGACGCCCTTGGGCAGCTTCTCCGGTCCGCCCGAGCGCAGCCAGGCGATCTCGGCGCCCGAACCGCAATGGCCTTCGACGCCGTGCGTGCCGGCGATCAGCACCAGCATGTCGCTGGCATCGGCATCGCCGAACCGCGCGGTGTCGAGGAAGAGCGCTTCACCCTGCGGGCCGCGTGCCTTGGGGTTCAGCCACGAGCGGAGGGCACCGCCGGAGGCGGCGGCCGCGCCGCAGAACTTGGTGCGCGCTTCGGCGTAGGTCTCGGAAAAACACTCGGGCACGGAAAACATCGACATTCTTCCCCATTTCACGTTGGTTGCATGGTAGCCGGTTTGGCGATCGACCGGAAAGCGGCTCGATTGAATCGCGACAATGGATATCGCGACAGTGGATCATGAGGGGGCCATGGGATTCTTCACGCTCGACGAGGCGCAGGCGCAGCTCTCACCCGGCGGCAACTTCGGTCCCTGGATCTGGGAGCTGAAGCTCAAGGCCGAACATATCTCCGCAGAAGAAGTAAGGCTTCGTCTGCCGTTCGGCGATCACATTGCGCGGCCGGGCGGAGTCGTGGTCGGCCAGGCGATGATGGCGATGGCCGATACGATCATGGTCCTGGCGATCTGCGAAAAGCTCGGACGGTTCGCGACCTTGGCCACCATTTCGCAGACGACCAACTTCCTGCGTGCCGCGGTGCAGCAGGACGTGATCGGTGTTGCACGGGCGGTGAAGGTCGGCCGCTCGACGGCGTTCGGCGAGGTCGGTCTTTATGTCGACGGCTCGTCCGATCCAATCGCCCAGGTGCTGTCGACTTTCGCCGTGCTGCCCGACGGTGTCGGCGCCTTCAATCGCGCCGACCAGCGTTGAATGGATCGATGACGAGGCGGGTGCGACGCCGTTGCGACCCCTAGCTGTCGTACTCCAGCAGCGTTTCCACCGGCACCTTGAGCTTCTTGCGCCCCTCGAGGAAGGTGAGCTCGATGATGCAGGCAGCCGTTGGCACATAGGCGCCGACGCTTTCCAGCAATTGCACGGCCGCGGCCATGGTGCCGCCGGTCGCCAGCAGGTCGTCGACCAGCACGACGCGCTGGCCCTTCTGCACGGCGTCCTGCTGGATCTCGATCGTGTCGGTGCCGTATTCCAGCGCGTAAGTGTGGCGCACTGTCGTGCCGGGCAGCTTGCCCTGCTTGCGCAGCATGACGAAGCCGGTGCCGAGTGCCAGGGCGAGCGGGGCGGCGAGCAGGAAGCCGCGCGATTCGATGCCGGCCAGCAGGTCGGGCTTGTGCGGCCGCAGCCGGTCGGCCAGGCGTTCGATCGCCGTGTGCCAGGCCTTGGCGTGCGCCAGCAGGGTCGAGATGTCGTAGAACAGGATGCCGGGCTTGGGGAAATCCGGGATCGAGCGGATGTGCTGCTTGAGGTCGATGTCGTTGTGCATGATGCGTGCTCTGTTCAGCTATAGGCCGGCGGCGGTTCGAAGCCGCGATATTCCTTCTCCAGCAGCTTGGCGAACTGGATGCAGTCGTAGTCGCCGTACTGCCGGCCGATGATCTGCACGCCGACCGGCAGCCCGTCCTTGGTGAGGCCGATCGGGGCCGCGGTCGCCGGCAGCAGGGTGACGCCGGCATAGCCCGCCCAGAAGATCTGATCGACCACCGGCACCTTCTTGTTGTTGACCACGATGGTGCGCTTGTGGCGCAGGCCGGCCTGGTCGTGCGGGAAGGCCGCCGTGACGGCAACCGGGCAGAGCATCAGGTCGTAGTCCTGGAAGAAGGCATCCCAGGCCAGCCGCATCTTGTGCCGCTTCTCGTTGAGCCGCAGCCACTCGCGATGGGCCAGCGCGTTGCCGCGCTGCATCTGGGCGAAGTAGCTCATGTCGCCGGCCGGCAGGCTGGCGGCATCCTTTACCGCTTGCCGATAGACGTCGTCCGGCATGCGTCCCGAGGTCGCCGCGCGCAGGATGCGAATGTAGACGTCGTTCAGCTCGGCCGTGTCGATGGCCGGCCGCGCCTTGCGGCTGACCTCGACCTTGTTCCGGGAGAGGAAGGAGGCGAGCTTGGACAGCAGCGCCTGCACCGACTCGTCGACTTCGGCATTGGGGTCGGTGAGCAGCACCGCCACCTTGAAGTCGCGGAGCTTCTTCTTCTTTGAGCGCGGGAGACTCAAGGTCCAGCCGCGGCCATCGACGGCATCGGGGCCGGCCATCGCCTCCATGGCGATCTCGAGATCCTCGGCGCTGCGCGCCAGCGGCCCGACCACGCCGATATCGCCGTAGGCCACGGCGCCGGCCAGGGCATGGCCCTTGGGCGAGACCACGCCCCAGGTCGGCTTGTGTCCCCAGACGCCGCAATAATGGGCCGGGTTGCGGATCGAGGCGCCGATGTCGCTGCCCGCCTCGATGCCGGTCAGGCCGGCTGCCAGGGCCGCGCCCGAACCGCCCGACGAGCCGCCCGGCGTACGGCCGAGATCCCAGGGGTTGTTGGTCGAGCCGTAGACCTCGTTGTAGCTCTGCCAGTCGGCGAGATTCAGCGGCACGTTGGTCTTGCCGAACAAGGTGACGCCCGCATCGATCATGCGCTGGGCGACCAGCGAATTTTCCTTTGCGACGGTGTCCTTGAAGGCGGGATCGCCCCAGGTCGTGGGAAAGCCCGTGACGTCGAAGGACTCCTTGATGGTCATCGGCACGCCGTGCAGCGGTCCGAGCTTGCGGCCGGCCTTCACGGCGCGGTCCGCCGCCTTGGCGTGTTTGCGCGCGCCTTCGATGTCGGTCGCGATGACGGCGTTGAGCTCCGGATTATAGGCTTCGACGCGCTTCAGGTAGAGGTCGAGCAGCTCGAGGCAGCCGATCTTCTTCTTCCGGACCGCGGCAGCGAGTTGCTTGGCGGACTGGAACGGCAGGGCGAGGGACATGTAGGGAGTTCCGTGCGGGCGATGGACGAGGCCTTAGCCCGTACCATATTGTCCCGGTCCGCGTGAAGAATCCTGCCGTGAAGAAGCTCCCCGCCCGCTATCACCGACGCGCCCTGGCGCTCGGCACGTCGTTTTTCATGACGTTCCTGGTGTCCGGCGTCGCGACCTATCGGGTGCTGGGCTGGGACAAGAAGATGCTCACCACCTGGATGGCGTCCTGGATGATCTCCTGGGCGATCGCTGCGCCGACGATGTACTTCGTCATGCCGCTGGTGCGGCGCACCATCGATCGGTTCATCGAGCAGGCGTAGGCCGCTTCATCGACCCGGGTTGGGCCGCGGCCGCACGCGCGCCGTGGGTTCGGCGACCAGCGGATCGTCGGGCCAGTAGTGACGCGGATAGCGGCCTTTCAGTTCGGCCTTCACCGCTTTGTAGCCGTTGCTCCAGAAGCTCGCGAGATCGCGCGTCACCTGCACCGGACGGCGGGCCGGCGACAACAGGTGGATCGTGAGCGGCACCTTGCCGCCGGCCACGCGCGGCGTGTCGGTGAGGCCGAACATCTCCTGCAGACGCACCGACAAGGTCGGCTCGGCGGCGTTGGCATAATCGATCGGCACGCGGCTGCCGCTCGGCACCTCGACATGCGTCGGCGCCAGCCGGTCGAGTTCGCGTTGCTTCTCCCAGGGCACCAGAGCCTTCAGCGCGGCGCTGAGATCGAGACGCGTGAGATGGTCCTTGCGCGAGACGCCGTCGAGGAAGGGCGCCAGCCACTCCGGCAACGCGGCGAGCAGTGCCGTGTCGGACAGGTCGGGCCACGCCTCTCCGGCGTGCTGGCGCAGGAAGGCGATGCGTTCCCGCCAGCGGGCGAGCTCATCTGTCCAGGGCAGGGCAGAGATGCCGAGCTGGCGCACGCCCTCGACCATGGCGGCCCGCAGTTTCTCCGGATCGGGCTTGGCGAGCGGCTTGTCTTCCAGGGCGAGCGCGCCCAGCCGCCGTCGCCGGCGCGCCAGCACCGCGCCGTCGCGCGCGCTCCACTGCACGACCTGCTCGTCGATGATGCGGTCGGCGTAGAGCTCTTCGATCTCGGCCAGGGTGATGGGGGCGGCGAGGAAGATGCGTGAATCTTGTGCCGAGCCGTCGAGGTCGGCCACGACCAGGAACTCCTCGTTGGCCATCGGATCGCCTTCCGGCAAGGCCGCTCCCCGTCCTCCTGACAGGAGGTAGCGGCCTGCCGCCCCGGGGCGACGACGGCCGATACGGTCGGGATAGGCCAGCGCCACCAGGGCGCCGGTCATCGAAATATCGGGGCGCTCCGAGACCCGATCTTGAGTGAGGCGCCGTGCTTGCTCGAGGATCATACGCAGGGCGCCGTCGCGCTTGCCACTGAGGGCGATATCGACTCGGTGGCGCAGATCGGCATCGCGCTGGCCGGGTGGCAGGCGCAGGAAATCGCGTTCGCTCAGGATCGCGGCAAGCAATGCGGCAACGCGGCCTTGGCCCAGCGCGCGGCCCTTCAGCACGAGATGGGCAAGGCGCGGGTGCTGGCCGAGGCGCACCATGGCGCGGCCGTGCGGCGTGATGGCGCCGCTGTCGTCGATCGCGCCGAGATCGGCCAGCAATGCCCGCGCGGTCGCGAGCGACGCGGCGGGTGGCGGCGTCAGCCACGGCAGGCTCGCGGCATCGCTGGTGCCCCAGGCTGCAAGCTCGAGCGCCAGCGGTGCCAGGTCGGCGTCCAGAATCTCGGGCGGCGTGAAGGGCAGCAGACCGCGCTGGGCTTCTTCCGGCCACAGGCGATAGCAGACACCCGATTCAAGGCGACCAGCACGGCCGCGGCGCTGATCGGCCGACGCCTGGCTGACACGTACCGTCTCCAGTCGAGTCATGCCCGACCGCGGCGAGAATTTCGGCACGCGCATCTGGCCGCTGTCGATCACCAGGCGCACGCCCTCGATGGTGAGGCTGGTCTCGGCAATCGAGGTCGCCAGCACCACCTTGCGTCGGCCGGCGGGGGAGGGCGCGATGGCACGGTCCTGCTCGGCCGGCGACAGGTCGCCGTAGAGCGGCGCCACGTCGACGTCGCGACCGGCGTCCCGCAAGCGCTCCTCGACACGGCGGATTTCGCCGACGCCCGGCAGGAAAACCAGCGCGCTGCCGCCTTCATCGGCGAGTGCTCGGCGCACCGCGGCGGCGACAGTATCGTCGAGGCGCCCACCGGGCTCGCGGTCCAGGTAGCGCGTTTCCACGGGAAACATGCGGCCGGCACTTTCGACCACGGCCGCGCCGCCCAGCCGGTCGGCGACCGGGCCGGGATCGAGCGTGGCCGACATGGCGATCACGCGCAGGTCTTCGCGCAGCGCCGATTGTGCCTCCCGCACCAGGGCAAAGGAGAGGTCGGTCTCCAGCCCGCGCTCGTGCAGCTCGTCGAAGATTACGCAGCCGATGCCGTCGAGCGACGGATCGTCCTGCAGCATCCGCAGGAACAGGCCGTCGGTCACGACCTCGATGCGCGTTCGCGGTCCCACCTTGGTGTCGAGCCGCACGCGATAGCCAACGGTCTCGCCGACGGCCTCGCCCAGGCTCGCCGCCATGCGCCGCGCCGCCGCACGCGCTGCGAGACGCCGCGGCTCCTGCATGACGATTTTGCCGCCACCGAGCCACGCCGCATCGAGCAGGGCCAAAGGCACGCGCGTCGTCTTGCCGGCGCCCGGCGGGGCCACCAACACCGCGGCATGGCCGGCGTCCAGTGCCGCCTTCAGGCGCGGCAGGGCTTCGTCGACGGGAAGCGAATCCATTGCGGGCGCTTATACCTTATGCTTCCGCCCCGAAACGGGAGAAAACAGTGCTCAAGCTCACCTTCTGCCTGCGCCGCCTGCCGAGCCTCAGCCTGCAGGAGTTCCAGGATTACTGGCTGAACAAGCACGGACCGCTGGTGCGCAGCGTGCAGCCGGCGCTGCGCATTGCGCGCTACGTGCAGCTCCATCGGCTGGACAATGACTGGGGCGACGGCATGCGGGCCGTGCGCGGCGCGCCCGAACCCTATGACGGTGTCGCGGAATTGTGGTGGCGCAACGACGAGGACTATCTGGCCGGCCGTCGCGATCCCGCGGCGCGCGAGGCGGGGCGCCTGCTGCTGGAGGACGAAGCGAAGTTCATCGACCTCGCTGCCTCGCCGCTGTGGCTCAGCCGCGAACACGCTATCGTCGCCTGATGTCTGCTTCGATACAAATTCACCCGTTCGACGCCTTCGCCCGTTCGATCCAGCCGCAGAGCCCGCTCAGGGACGCCATCACGGCGGCTTATCGGCGTCCCGAGACGGCGTGTGTGCCGCCGCTGATCGAGCAGGCGACCTTGCCGGCCGCGGCGACCGCACGGGCGCGGGCGCTGGCACGACGGCTGGTCGAGGCGTTGCGCACCAAGGCGTCGGCCGGCGGCGTCGAGGGGCTGATCCACGAATACTCCCTCTCCAGCCAGGAGGGCGTGGCGCTGATGTGCCTGGCCGAGGCGCTGCTGCGCATCCCCGACGACGATACGCGCGACGCCCTGATCCGCGACAAGATCGGCGGCGGCGACTGGCGCGCCCATCTCGGCCATAGCCCCTCGCTGTTCGTGAATGCCGCCACCTGGGGCTTGATGCTGACCGGTCGGCTGACCGCCACCAGCAGCGAGCACGGCATGTCGGCCGCCCTCACGCGGCTGATCGGCAAGGGCGGTGAACCGCTGATCCGCGCCGGCGTCAATATCGCCATGCGCTTGATGGGCGAACAGTTCGTGGCCGGCCAGACGATCGAGGAGGCGCTGGAGAAGGATCGCTCCAGGGAAGGGACGGGCGTTCGCCACTCCTACGACATGCTGGGCGAGGCGGCGGTGACGGCCGATCAAGCCGCTGCCTATCTGCGATCCTACAAACACGCCATTCATGCCATCGGGCGCTCTTCGGCGGGCCGCGGCATTTACGAAGGCTCGGGCATTTCCATCAAGCTCTCGGCACTGCATCCACGCTACAGCCGCGCCCAGAAGGAGCGCGTGCTGGCTGAGCTCTATCCGCGGCTGAAGACGCTGGCGGTGCTGGCGCGCGGCTACGACATCGGACTGAACATCGATGCCGAGGAGGCCGATCGCTGGGAGCTGTCGCTCGATCTGCTGGAGCGTCTGTGCTTCGAGCCCGAGCTCGATGGCTGGAACGGCATCGGCTTCGTGGTGCAGGCCTACCAGAAGCGCGCGATCTTCACGATCGATTGGCTGATCGATCTCGGCCGCCGCAGCAAGCGGCGCCTGATGGTGCGGCTGGTCAAGGGTGCCTACTGGGACGGCGAGATCAAGCGCGCGCAGCTCGACGGGCTGGAGGACTATCCGGTCTTCACGCGGCGCATCCACACCGACGTCTCCTATCTCGCCTGCGCGCGTCGGCTGCTGGCAGCACCCGACGCCGCCTTCCCGCAGTTCGGCACGCACAACGCGCTGACGCTCTCGACCCTGCATGCCATGGCCGGCGAGAATTTCTATGCCGGCCAGTACGAGTTCCAGT
>BFBZ01000011.1_pt31 | contig 64716 bp, 65 predicted proteins | sample 1888401 | NCBI WGS metagenome assembly BFBZ01 (sample SAMD00112614, study PRJDB3348) | symbiont metagenome | host: Chara braunii
CGCCGTGGCGGGCAGGGAGGGCGCCGCGGCGCGCACCAGCGCGAGCGCGTCGTCGGCGGCCAGCGGCGGCAGCACCATCGTGGCGACGTCGGGCGGCACCTCCCGCCCGGTCATCAGGACCAGCCCGCGCGAGCCGGTCAGCCGGCGGGCCAGGTCGGCCGCGAGCCCCGGCTCGTCGCCGCGCTCGCCGAACAGGATCACGATGGGCCGCAGGCGGGCGGCGCGGACGGGGTCGCGCCCATGCCCGGCCTCCGCCAGCGCGTCCGCGAGGACCTCGGCGGCCGGGCCGGGTCCCTCCGCGTCCACGAGCGCCGTGCCGTCCATCGCCAGCCGCGATGCCGCCTCGCGCACGAGCCGCGACCGCCCGATCCCGGGCGGGCCGGCGACCACGATGACGCCGGGGCGGGCGGCGGCCAGCGCCACCAGGTCGTCGAGTGCCGCCGCCCGCCCGGTCAGCGGCGGCGGCGCCGCGAGGTATGCCGGCTCGGTCGCCATGCGACGTCGATCGTAGGGCCGTCCGGCGTCGTCCGGAAATCCGTGTCGCGCGGATGGCAGGATCAGGCGGTGTTCGCCCCGGGGTTCGACGATGAGCGCATCGACGTCGGTGACCTGACCGTCGCCGCGTGGGTCGGTGGCGACGGCCCGCCGCTGCTCCTGCTGCACGGCTACCCCCAGACGCGGGCGTGCTGGCACCTGGTGGCGCCCGCGCTGGCCGAGCGGTTCACGGTGGTGTGCGCCGACCTGCGGGGCTACGGCGACAGCGGAAAGCCCCCGGGGGGCGACGACCACGCCGGCTACGCGAAGCGCACGATGGCGGCGGACATGGTCGCGGCGATGCGGGCCCTCGGCTTCCCGCGGTTCGGCGTCGCCGGCCACGACCGGGGCGGGCGCGTGACCCGCCGGATGGCGCTCGACCACCCGGACGCGGTCACGCGTGCGGCGGTGCTGGACATCGTCCCGACGCTCACGCTGTTCGACGGCGCCGACCAGGCGTTCGCGACCGCCTACTACCACTGGTTCTTCCTCATCCAGCCCGACGGCCTGCCGGAGACCCTCATCGGGCGCGACCCGGAGTGGTTCCTGCGCGAGACGGTGCGGCGCTGGTCGGGGCGCGCGAGGCCCGTGGACGAGGCCGCGATCGCCGAGTACGTCCGGTGCTTCGCCGACCCCGCGGCGATCCACGCCTCGTGCGAGGACTACCGGGCGGCGGCCGGCATCGACCTGGTCCACGACCGGGCCGACGCCGGCGCCCGGATGGACTGCCCGCTGCTGGTGCTGTGGGGCGCGCACGGCGCGATGGAGCGGCTGTACGACGTGCTCGGCACGTGGCGCGACACGGCCGGCGACGTGCGCGGCCGGTCGCTGCCGTGCGGGCACTTCCTGCCCGAGGAGGCGCCGGAGGAGACGGCCGCCGAGCTCGCGGCCTTCTTCGCCGCGACGCCCGGTTAGCCCGGCGGGGGCGGGGCCGAGCCGCCGGACGGGGCCTCCGGCTCGGTGTCGGTCTGCGGGGGCGCCTCGGGCGTCTCGGGCGCGGTGGTCGTGGTCCGGCCGGGCGCCGTGGTGGACCCGCCGCGCTCCGGCTTGGTGGTGGTCTTGTCCTCCTTCGGCCCCACCTCGATGAAGGCGTCCTGCGGGTCGTACGTCCAGTGGAACGTCTCGTCGCGCTTCACCTCGTCGTCCACCAGCACCGTGCGCGTGTACGAGATCGTGAAGCCGGCGCCGCCGAGCTCCTGCTTCACCTCACGGGCGCCGGGGGGCAGGTCGGGGTTCTCGGTCTCCTTGACCTCCGGCTCCTTCACGTCGGTCGGCTCGCCGGTCGTGGTCTCCACCTTCCGGCCCAGCTTGGACGAGAAGAAGCGGATCGTGATCCCGTTCGACCCGGCGTACGCGGAGATCAGCACCGCCGCGTCCCAGTCGTTGCGGAAGACCAGCTCGGGGCCGCCCCAGGACACGGTCGCCTCGCGGCCCTTCGGGTACCGCGAGATCCAGAACTGGTGCGGGGTGTGCGCGATCAGATCCATGCCGCCGAAGAAGGCCGCGTTGTAGAGCGTGGTCGCGACCTGGGACACGCCGCCGCCGACGGCGTCCTCGAGCTGGCCCGCCGCGATCTGGGGCGCCTCGACGAAGCCGCGGTCCAGGGTCCGCTGGCCCAGGGCGTCGTTGAGCGAGAACGAGTTGCCCGCCGGGATGATCGTGCCGTCCAGGATCTCGGCGGCGCGCTGGATGTTGGTGACCCGCGGTTCGCAGCAGTTGTAGGGCGTGGCGAACTCGGAGATCTCCTCCGTGATCCCGAGCGACTTCAGCTCGGCGGTGGTGGTCTCCGGCTTCGTCACCTTGAACCGGGCGCGGACCGGGGTGCCGGGTGCGTCGATGATCTCCTGGGCGATGGCGTCCATGTCCAGGCTGCGGCCGATGCGCGACGACACGATCCGGACGCTGGCGCCGTTCACCTGGAAGCTCGCGTCGCGGTACGGCTGCTCGCGGGTGGAGAACGCGTCCTTGATGTCCGCGTAGAGCACGTCGGGGTCGAGCTTCACCTGGAGGTCTGGCGGGTCCTCGTGGAAGCGGAGCGCGTCGCGCAGCACCGCCGGCTCGATCGGCACGCCGTTGCCCTGGAAGGTCACCTGGACGGGCTTCGCGACCAGCGCCAGCGCCTGCTCGCGCGCGGCGGCGGCAGCCTCGTCCGACACGGCCGGGGTGAGCGGGCCGGGCGTGACCGACACCTCGGTCTCGCCCGCGGAGATCTCCGCGCGGAGGGCGCGTCCGTCGATGCCGTAGCCGCCCTTCGCGGACTTCAGGACGATGTCGCTGTCGGTGACCTCCAGCGTCGCGGAGCGCGCGGGGTCGTTGGTGCGCCCGGTCACCTGGCGGATCAGCCCCCCGAGCTTCTTGGCGTCGAACGTCCAGGTGATCTCGACGTCGCGGGTGGGGGCGATCCCGATGCCGGACAGGATCCGGCCGCCGAGGTTCCGGGGCTCCAGCGCCTCGTCCACCGCCGCCTTCACCCGCGGGCGGGCGCCGAGCTCGGCGCGGGTGGCGGCCACGCGGAAGCCGGGCTGGTCCGTGCGCGTCACGACGATCTGCTCCCCGGCGAGCTCCTTCGCCCGCTCGCGGACGATCTCGGCGATCTCGGCGCGGTCCTTGCCGGCCACGTCGGCGCCGGCCACCTGGACCGACCCCGGGGCGCCGCTGTCGTCGCGGCTGAACGCGATGGCCGTGCCGATGCCCACCACGAGCGCCACGACGACCAGCGCCAGGACGCCCAGGCGGCGGTTGCGGCGGCGCCGGCGGGCCCTCGCACGTTCCTGTGGGGTGCGCGGCCGCCGTGCGTCGCCCGTGCCCTGCTGTCGCGGCGCGTCCGGCATGGGTTGCGGATTCTAGAACGACCTCGGTCCGCAGAGACACCGCAGGCTGTCTCTTATACACATCTAGATGTGTATAAGAGACAGTTCCTGTGGGGTGCGCGGCCGCCGTGCGTCGCCCGTGCCCTGCTGTCGCGGCGCGTCCGGCATGGGTTGCGGATTCTAGAACGACCTCGGTCCGCAGAGACACCGCAGGTGGTCGGGCGTCGCACGTTCGTAAGCGGGTGACGGATCACCGCCGTTACGTGAGGTCGCTCACGTTGTGACGTTTTGCACCCTGTGAGACGTGTCACGCCACCGCGCGGGCGACGTCGGCCATCGTGACGTCGTGGACACGCTGGGAACCGTGCTCGCCGATCGCCTCGACGGCGCGCGCCGCAGGACGCTCGGGATCTTCGGCCCGCTCCCGCACGAGCATCTCGTCCGTCAACCCAGCCCGCTGCTGAGCCCGCCCGTCTGGGATCTGGGCCACATCGCCGCCTACGAGGAGCTGTGGCTGGTGCGGCGCATCGGCGGGCGCGCCGCGATCCACCCCGAGCTGGACCAGCTCTACGACGCCGCCGAGACCCCCCGTGGCGACCGGGGCACCGCGCCCCTCCTGCCGCCGGACGAGGCCCACGCCTTCCTGCGCGACGTGCGGGAGCGGTCGCTCGAGGTGCTGGCGGCCGCAGACCTGGGGGAGGAGGCCGACCCGCTCACGCGGCACGGGTTCGCGTTCGAGATGGTGGTCGAGCACGAGGCCCAGCACACCGAGACCGTGCTCCAGGCGCTCCAGATGCTCCCTGCCGGCGCGTACGTGCCGGAGGACCGGCGGGCGCTGCCGGAGGCGGGCGGCGCCACCGGCGGATGGGTTGAGGTGCGGCCCACGGTCTTCTGCATGGGCGCCGACGGGCCGGGCTTCGCGTACGACTGCGAGCGCCCGTGTCACGTGCGCGCCGTCCAGGGCTTCCTGATGGCGCGCGACCCGGTCACCAACGGCGAGCAGCTCGCGTTCGTGGAGGACGGGGGCTACCGGCGCCGCGAGCTGTGGACCGACGCCGGGTGGGCGTGGCGCGAGGCCGAGGGGGCCGAGGCGCCGCTCTACTGGGAGCGCGACGGCGAGGGCGGCTGGCTGGAGCGGTCGTTCGACCACGTCGGCCCGCTCGACCTCCGCCTGCCGCTCTGCCACGTGAGCGCCCACGAGGCCGACGCCCACGCCCGCTGGGCGGGCGCCCGCCTGCCGACGGAGGTGGAGTGGGAGTGCGCCGCGCAGGAGACGCCGGTGGGCGGGCAGTGGGGGAACCTCGACCAGACCGCGTTCGGGCGCGCCCCCGTCGGCGCCCACCCCGGGAACGCCGCGGGCGTGCGCGGGATGCTCGGCGACGTCTGGGAGTGGACGTCCACCGCGTTCGACGGCTACCCGGGGTTCGCCGCCTTCCCGTACCGGGAGTACGCGGAGGTCTTCTTCGGGGCGCGGTACCGCGTGCTCCGAGGCGGCTCCTGGGCCACGCAGGCCGTCGCCGCCCGCCCGAGCTTCCGGAACTGGGACCTGCCGGAGCGGCGCCAGATCTTCAGCGGCCTGCGGCTGGCGAGGGACCTGTCGTGAGCGCCGTCGCCGCCCTGCCGCGGCCGTACCGGCTCGACGTCCACCCCCGCGGGTTCGGCGCGGGCGGGGGGCTCGCCGCCGACGCCCGGATCGGCCTCGCCGCGGAGGCCAAGTGGATGCCGCCGGTCCACTTCTACGACGAGCGCGGCTCCGCCCTGTTCGAGGAGATCACGCGGCTGCCCGAGTACTACCAGGGCCGCACGGAACTGGGGATCCTGGAGCGGGTCGCGCCCGGGCTGGTGGCGCGCCACCGGATCGGGGAGCTGGTGGAGCTCGGCTCGGGGGCGTCCCGGAAGACGCGGGCGCTGCTCGACGCGATGCGCGGCGCCGGGACCCTGGAGCGGTACGTCCCGTTCGACGTGTGCCCGGAGGCCATCCTGGCCGCGGCGTCGGCGCTGACCGAGGCCTACCCGGGGCTCGACCTCCACGGCGTCGCAGGGGACTTCGGCCGCCATCTCCCCGCCGTGCCCCCGCGGGGCGCCGACGGCGCCCGGCTGGTCGCGTTCCTGGGCGGGACGATCGGGAACCTCGAGCCCGCCGGCCGGGCGCCGTTCCTGCGGTCCGTCGCCGGGCTCATGGACGACGACGACGTCCTGCTGGTCGGCACCGACCTGGCCGGCGACCCCGGGCGCATCCTCCCCGCCTACGACGACGCCGCCGGCGTCACCGCGCTCTTCAACCTCAACCTCCTCCGGGTGATGAACCGCGAGCTCGACGCGGACTTCGACCTCGACGCCTTCGCCCACGTCGCCCGCTACGACCCGGGCCCGCACTGGATCGAGATGCGCCTGCGGTCGATCGGCGACCAGGTGGTCCACCTGGCCGCGCTGGACATGACGGTGGACTTCGCCGACGGCGAGGAGATGCGGACGGAGATCTCCTGCAAGTTCACCCGCGACTCGGTGGAGGGGATGTACGCCGACGCGGGGCTTCGGCTGGTCGAGTGGCACGAGGACCCGCGGGCGTGGTTCGCGGTGTCCCTCGCGCGCCGCGCCGTCTAGCGGGACGCCGACACCACGCACGATGCGGTATGCGGCGCGGGCCGCCGCCTGCCGATACCGGCGGCATGACGCCCCTCGCGCCCGCGGTGTTCGAGCTCCGGACCATCGGACTGTCGATCGCCGCGTGCGGTGCGGTGGGCGTGCTCGCGGTGGGGGACCCGGCGCAGCAGGACCTGCGCGCCGGGGCCGCGGGGCTCGCGGGATCGCTCATCCTGCTGTGGGTGCTCGGGGGAGCCCGCGGGGCGCGCCGGGCGGCGCGGCTCGCGCTGCCCGTCGCGGCGCGCTGGCGGCTGGAGGGCACCGTCGTGACGATCCTGCGGGTGCTGGTGGCCCGCACCCTGCCCGCGGCGGCGCTGGCCGTGGCGGGCGCCGCCGCCGCCGCGCCGTACGTCGAGGGGACGGGCGCGGCGGCGGCCGGCGCGCTGCTGGGCGCCGGGGCGTCCGCGTTGCTGGCGGCCCAGCGCGTCCGCGCGGTCGAGCGCATCCGCGGCCGGCGCATCCTGCACGCCGCGACCCTGCTGCGCCCGCTCGGCCGGAACTCCCTGTTCCTGGAGCCGGCGGCGCTCTCCGACCGCCCCGACGGGCGGCCCGCCACGGCGCCGTGGCCCTCGCACCGGCCGCCGCAGCGCACCCCGCGCGCGGCGATCGAGCTGGAGCCCGCCAACGGGACCGCGTTCCACGGGGCCGGCGTGCGCGCCCGGCCGCCCGGCCGCGTCAGCGCAGGGGCGGTCCCGGATCCTCCGGACCCTGCGGCGGGCGGATGATCAGGGTCCGGTTCCGGACCTCGATCTCCCCGTTCTCCGCCAGCCGCCCGAGGGCGATCGTCACCGACTCGCGCACCGCCCCGACCATGTTCGCGAGCTCCTGGTGGGTCAGGCGCAGGTCCAGCCGGATGCCGTCGGGCGTGACCCGGCCCCAGCGCTCCGCGAGCTGACGCAGCTTCAGGAGCAGCCGCCGCTCAACCCGCGGCTCCAGCGCGATCGCCACCGCCAGCTCCCGGTCCGCGACCTGCGCGCTCAGCACGCGCACCAGGTTCGCCGCCAGCGCCGGGTCGCTCATCCACAGCTCCATGCGCGTGCGGTCGACGAGGTGCACGAACGACTCCTCGATCGCGAAGCACCGCACCTGGGGCCCGGAGACCGCCCACGGGTCGATCGGCCGCACCAGCAGGTCGCCCTGCTCCAGCAGCCCGATGGTGCGCTCCCGCTCCTCGGGGGCCACGACCGCCAGCGCCAGCCGGCCGAGGCCGACCACGCAGCACACCGCGCCGCTCGCGCCGACGTCGAACTCGTCGCCCGCGTCCAGGTGCACCGCCTCCAGGCCGTCGACGGCCGCCGCGAGCGCCTGCTCGGACAGGTCGGCGAACAGGTCGATGGTGCGGAAGCCGTCGGTGTCGGTCATGAGATGGAGTAGACGATGAGGCTGACGGCGGCGACCGCGTTGACCGTGGCGTGGGCGGTCACCGACCCCCAGTATCCGCGGGTGCGGTAGACCCACGCGAGGGCCAGCCCCGTCAGGAAGATGCCGATGGCCCGGGGCCACAGCACGTAGGCGTCGAAGTGGGCGGAGGCGAAGACCAGGCTGCTCACGGCCGCCGCGGGCCAGAACCTCAGCCGCCGGGCCAGGCCGCGCAGCATGAGTCCGCGGAACAGCAGCTCCTCGCCGAGGGGCGCGAGCATCGTCAGGGCGATCACCCACAGCACCAGCTCCCAGGGCGCCGTGCCGATCTGCTCCTGGTCCTGGAGCTGCCGGTCGACGTGCGGGTCGATCACCGACCCGAGGGCCAGGAGGGTCGTCGCGCCCGCGATGATCAGCACGCCGATCCCGATGCCCGTGAGGACGACCTTCCGCGGCGGCTTCTTGATCGCCAGGGCCAGCCGGCGCTCGTGCGCCGGCAGCTGCCGCCAGAGCACGAACCCGAACGCGAGGATGAGGGCGCTGGCGACGAACTGGAGGACCGTGAGCAGCGCGTCCTCGCCCATCGGCGTGGCGCTGAGGATCGCGGCGGCGACGAGCGCGCCCACGAACGCCGCGACCACCGCGGCCGGCGGCGAGAGCACCCGCCACCAGAACCCGGGGGGCCGCGCGACGGGCAGGGGCGGGGGCGGCGGGGGCGGCGGAGGCGGCGGGGGGCCGTGCGATGCGGGGTCGGTCGTCGCCATTCGCCCGAGTGTACGGCCCGCCCCCCGGTTCGGATCCGGTGGTCGGTAGCATCCCGCCGATGTCCGCCGTCGCCACGAGGGAGCGCGTCTTCTCAGGGATGCGCCCCACCGGCCAGCTGCACGTGGGCCACCTGCTGGGCGCCCTGGGCAACTGGGTCGCGCTCCAGGACGACTACGACTGCATCTACAGCGTCGTCGACCTCCACGCGCTGACCACGGGGTATGAGAACCCGGATGAGATCCGCAGTAACACCCGCGAGATGGTGGCCGACTGGCTGGCGGTCGGGGTCGACCCTGAGCGCAGCATCGTGTTCCGCCAGTCCGACGTCCACGAGCACGCGGAGCTGGCGACGCTGCTCGGGATGGTGACGCCGCTGTCCTGGCTGGAGCGGGTCCCCACCTACAAGGGCCAGATCGCGGAGCTGGGCGAGTCGATCGACACGTTCGGCTTCCTCGGCTACCCGCTCCTGCAGACGGCGGACATCATCCTGTACCGCGCCACGCGCGTCCCGGTGGGGCAGGACCAGCTGCCGCACCTGGAGCTGGCGCGCGAGGTGGTGCGGCGCGTGAACCATCTGTACGGCGAGCTGTTCCCGGAGCCGCAGCCGATCCTGGCGGAGTTCCCGCTGGTGCTGGGGGTGGACAACCGGAAGATGAGCAAGAGCTACGGCAACGCCGTGACGCTCGCCAACACCGACGACGAGATCCAGAAGCTGGTGATGTCGATGATCACCGACCCCCAGCGCACCCGCCGCGACATCCCGGGGCGGCCGGAGATCTGCACCGTCTTCGCGTGGCACAAGGCGTTCGGGGCGTCGCAGGCGGAGATCGACGAGGTCTTCCGGGGCTGCACGACCGCCGAGCTGGGCTGCGTGCAGGACAAGCGCGACCTGGCGGAGCGCGTGAAGGCCCGCATCGGCCCCATCCGCGAGCGCCGCGAGGCCCTCATGGCCGACCCCTCCGCGATCGACGACATCCTCGCCGACGGGGCCGAGCGCGCCCGCGCCATCGCCGCCCCGATCCTCGACGAGGTCAAGGCGGCGATGGGGCTGCGCTAGGAGCCTGTCAGCGGGACGCCGCCGGCTCGGGCAGGACCTCGAGCCGGGGCTGCGTGCTCCGGGTCAGGTCCTCCAGGACGCCGAAGTCCCGGGACGCGATGTCCACGAAGGCCGGCGAGGCGGCGACGGAGGCGAACAGCTCCGACGCCCCGTACGCCTCCATCGAGGCCCGGTCGTCCCACAGGTAGACGCCGCCGTACGTCCCGGTCGACGGGTCCGTCAGCCAGATCTTCGCCCGGAGCCCGGGGAGCGCGGAGAAGGCCTCGGCCATCTCCCCGCACGCGGCCCGGTAGCCGTCGTCGTCCATGCCGGCGAGATTGAAGGTCACGATCTGCACGTGCATCAGAGGTCTCCTCGGGAGAGCTTGGCGGTGCCGCGGTCGTAGTCCTCGAGCACCCGCGCGAGCTGCGCCGCGGCCTCGGCCGGTGCGGCGGGGTCCGCCTGCAGCAGGGAGAGCGCCATGCGGGCGCCGGCGGCCAGGGTCGACAGCTCGGCGCTCGTGGCGACCAGGGTCACCACGCCGGGGCGGGTGCGGGTGATCCGCACCGGGCTATCCGGCGGCTGCGGGCGCCGGCTCGGAGGCCCGTGCGCGCACGTACGCGGTGACCTGGTCCAGCTCGGCGACGAACTCGTCGTAGTCGAACGCCATGGCGTTGAGGTACGTGCTCCACCCCATGGTGTGCTTCGCCATGAGCGACGCCTCGGCGATCTCGTCGTCGGTCGCGCCGAAGAGGCGGGCGGCCTCGCTGTGGAAGTGGACGCAGTACCGGCAGCGCGTGGCGCCGGAGACGGCCACGCCGATGAGCTCCTTGTACTTGTTCGGGATCAGGGTCTCGGCGAGCTCGATGGCCGTGAAGCTGGCCCACTCGCTCGCGATCAGGGTGTCGGGCACGGCGGTCCAGAACGTGGGGACCAGCCCGAGGGTGTCGCGGATCTCCGCCTCGACGTCGGCGCGTGACATGGGTCCTCCTCGATGGCGGGCGGAGTGCCCGCCCGGTCGTGTCCGACGCTAGGTGCGGGGGGCGGCGCCGCCATCGGGCGTACGCCCCATCTTCGTCGCGGCCGCCACGGCCTGCGCGCGCGTGTGCACCCCGAGCTTGTTGAAGATGTTCTCCACGTGGCGGCCGGCGGTCTTCTCGCTGATCACCAGCCGGGCGGCGATCGCGCGGTTCGAGAGCCCGTCCGCGATCAGCCCGAGGACCTCGGTCTCGCGCGGGGTGAGGCCGGCGCCGGCGGCGCCCTCCACGAGCTCGGCGGCCGCCGCCTCCTCGCCGGTGATCTCGCTGCCGACGAGGCGCCGCAGCCAGCCGTCGACGCTCCCCTCGCCGAAGTCCAGCCAGACGGGCTGCTGCGATGCGCCCCCGAGGTCGACCGGGGGGCCGGTCGCCGCGAATCCGAGGGGGGTGAAGATCGGAGCGAGCGCGGCGGGGTCGGCCATGGCCGAGTAGAGCCGCGACAGCCGCGGCCGCAGCTCCATGTACGTCCGCTTGACGTCGAGCCAGCACACGCCGACGGCGGGGGACAGGAGCTCGCCCGAGTCCCGGCCCAGCCAGCGCCGCATGGCGAGCACCCGGTCGCCCTCGCGCGGCGGCACGGCGGCCATGTGGTCCATCCAGGCGCGGCCCACCGGGTCGGAGGCGACGAGCGCGGGGTCGAGGTCGCCGATCTCCGCGAGGTGCAGGACCGCCGCGACATCCCCGCCCGGTCCCCGGGCCACCGAGAAGCCGTCGAACGCCCCGCGGACCCAGGCCTCGAGCTGCTCAGCGGCGACGGGCGGCTCGTGCCGGGCGATGATCGCCCGGATCGCGGGCGCGTCGTCTGAGGTGGCGGGCTCGACGTGGTGTCCCGCCGAGCCCACCGGGAAGCATGCCGCCCTCAGCACGGGGTTCTGGATGAGGTAGATCAGATCGGCCGTGACGCTCCAGAGGCGCTCGGGCCTGGGGGTGCGCGCCCGGGTCTCGAAGTACGCCCACGCGCGGCGGCGACAGGTGGCGTGCCGCTCCGGGTCGCGCTCGCGCAGATCGGCGGCGAGGGCCTCGCGGACGACGTCGTGGATCATCAGCCCCTCGGGGGTGCGCTCGACGAAGGGCAGTCCGGCGAGCGCATCGAAGTCGGCGCGCACCCCGGAGCGGGCGAGGAGCGAGCGCAGGACCGGCTCGGTGACCCTCCGCGACGTGGACGCGGCCTCCAGCGTCTCGATGACCCGTTCGGGGAGCCCGCTGAGGACGGCGTCGAGGAGCTGCCGGATGACGGCGGGCGGCGGGCCGCCGGCGATGTCGCGGTCCGGGTCGGCCAGGAGGGCCGCGGCGGCGAGCTCGAGCGCGAGCGGGTGCCCCTGGGCGAACCGGTTCGCACGGGCCGCCTGGAGCTCGCCGAGCCCGCGCCGGCGCAGCAGCGCGATCGACTCGGACTGCGGGAGCGGCCTGAGCGGGAGCTCCGTCACGAGGCCGCTCCAGCCGGGGCTCGTCATCCAGGGCCCCGGGGGGTCCCGCCCCGCGATGACGGTGATCACGGAGCCCGGCAGGCGGGGCAGGAACACGTCGCGCAGCCAGGTGTCGAGCAGGACGAACCGCTCGTACGAGTCGAGCGCGAGCACGGCTCGCCGCCCTCCCGCGTCCAGCTGCGCCGCCACCTCGGCGACATCCGGGTCCGGGCTGTCCGAGCCGAGCGCCCGCGCGAGGGCCCGGACGCAGCCGTCGGGGGTCGGCTCCACCTCCCGGCAGTCGAGCAGGATCGTGGCGACGTCGGCGTCGACGCCCCCGAGGGCCGCGTGCAGGAGCCGCGACTTCCCGATGCCGCCGGGGCCGGTGATGAACAGGATCAGGGGGCCGCCCGCCGGCGGGTCGATCGCGTCGCGGATCCGCCCGAGCTCCGCCTGGCGCCCGACGAACCCGCTCAGGGCGGCCGCCTCGACGATCTCGGCGATGGTGCGGGAATCCGGCACAGCCGTCCCTTGCTCGAACGCGCCCGCGTTCGCGTCCAACGTACGACGTTCCCGGGTCCGATGCCACCCAGGGAGCGGCGCCCGCCGGTGACGGCGGGCCGCGGGGCTATGCTGGCCCCCGGGATGCCCGCGCCGGACGCACTCCAGCAGCCGATCGCCCTGGACCTCTTCGAGGGGCCGTTCGACCTGCTGCTCACGCTGGTGCTCCGCGATGAGGTGGAGCTGCTCGACCTCCCGCTGGTCGAGGTGGTGACCGCCTCGCTCGGCGAGAACGCGCGCGAGCGGTGGGACACCGACACGGCGGGCGAGCTGATCGTGCTCCTGGCGGCGATGGCGGAGCTCAAGGCCCGGCGGATGCTGGGCGAGCCGGGGGAGGAAGAGCCGGACCCCGACACGCTCGAGGCGCGCGAGGCCCTCGCCGCCCGGCTCGTCGCCTACGCGCCGTTCCAGCGCGCGGCCGAGTGGCTCGCCGAGCAGGCGCGCAACCACACGGGGCCGCGGTACCGGCGCGCGCCGCTCGAGGGCGCCGCCCCCCCGCCGCCGCCGGACGAGGACCCGACGCAGCTGGGGGAGGCGATGGCGCGGATGCTCATCGCGCCGCCCGCCCCGTCGCTGATGCACCTCACCAGCCGGCGGGTCAGCATGCCCGCGGCGCTCGCGCGCCTGCAGGCGGCGCTCGGCCGGGCGCGGGCCGTGAGCTTCGACGCGTTCACCGACGGGATGGAGCCGCTGGAGGAGGCGATCGCCCTGATGGCGGCGCTGGAGCTCGCCCGCCGCGGCGAGGTCACGCTGGCCCAGGCGGAGCCGTTCGGGGACATCGCGATCACCGGGTCGCGCCTGTGAGCCTCTCCGAGCTCGCCCGGCAGGTGGAGGCGCTCCTGTTCCTGTCGCCGGAGCCCCTCGCGGTGGTGGCGCTGTGCGAGATCACCGACGAGTCGCCCGGCGCCGTGCAGCGCGCGCTGGCGGAGCTGGGCGAGCGCCACGACCCGGGGGCGGGCCTGGAGGTGGCGGAGATCGCCGGCGGCTTCACGCTCCGCACGCGGGCCGACCTGGCGGGGGTGGTCGACCGCCTGCGTGAGCGGCCGCCGGACGACCGCGTCTCGCCCGCCGCCCTCGAGACCCTCGCCGTGGTGGCGTACCTGGAGCCGGTGAGCCGCCCCCAGATCAGCCGCCTCCGCGGCGTGTCGGTGGACTCCACGGTCGCGTCGCTCGTCGAGCGCGGGCTGCTGGAGGAGGCGGGCCGCCCGCCGGACGGCGGCGCCATGCGCTACCGCACCACCCGGGCCTTCCAGGAGCGCTTCGGCCTCCGCCGGGCGGGGGACCTCCCCCCGTTGGAGCGGTTCGAGCTGAGCGGCCCCGAGGCGGAGCGGGTGCGCCTCCAGCTGGTCCAGGCCGGCCACCTGGACGGCGACGCGGACGCCCCGGACGAGCCGGGCTCGGAGGGCGACGCACCGGACGCGCCGGATGGCGGATGAGCGCATGAGGGTCCACCGCGCCCTCGCCCAGGCGGGGGTCGCGAGCCGCCGGGCAGCCGAGGCGCTGGTCGCGGAGGGGCGCGTGAGCGTGAACGGCGCGCCGGCGACCGTCGGCCAGCTCGTGGGGCCCGAGGACGCCCTCGCGGTCGACGGCCAGCCGGTCCGCGGCTCGGAGCCGCGGCGCGCCTACCTGCTCAACAAGGCCCGCGGCGTGGTGTCGACGGCGCACGATCCCCAGGGCCGGCCGACGGTCCTCGACGACCTGCCGGACGACGTCCGGCTCTACCCGGTCGGCCGCCTCGACATCGACACCACCGGCGCCCTCATCATCACCAACGACGGCGAGCTCGCCGCCCGCCTCATGCACCCGAGCACGAAGGCCCCGAAGACGTACGAGGTGCTGATGCGCGGACAGGTGTCCGCCGCGACGGTCCGACAGCTCCGGCACGGGGTCCAGCTCGACGACGGGGTCACCCATCCGGCGAAGGTCGAGGTGATGGACCGCAAGGCCCCGGGCGGGACGTGGCTGCTGATCGAGCTGACGGAGGGGCGGAATCGGCAGATCCGGAGGATGGGGGAGGCGGTCGGCCACCGGGTGATGCGCCTGCACCGCTCCCGCTACGGCGGCATCGGCCTCGCGCGCCTCAGCACCGGGCGATGGCGCCCGCTCACCAGGGCCGAGTGGCGCCGCCTCGGGGAGATCGCGGGGCTGGAGCGGTGAACATTCAGGTCGTCCGCGCGGTGCGCGGGGCGACCTCGGTCGACGAGGACACGCCCGAAGCCATCCTGGAGAGCACGGCGGAGCTCCTCACCGAGGTGCTCGAGCGCAACGACCTCCGTACGGACGACCTGATCTCGATCATCTTCACGATGACGCCGGACCTGCACTCCGAGTTCCCGGCCCTCGCCGCCCGCCAGGCCGGCCTCACGACGATCCCGCTCCTCTGCGCGAGCGAGATCCCGGTCCCGGGAAGCCTCGGCATGTGCATCCGCCTGATGCTCCACTGCAGCGTCCCCAGGGACCGTCCCATCCAGCACGTCTACCTCCGCGAAGCCCGCACCCTCCGCCCCGACCTGGCGCAGGACGCCCAGTAGGACCCCTGGCCCTCGGCCGGGCCCCGAGCCCTCAACGGGGTGCAATTGAGGTCGCGCGGTCGCAACTGCACCGGGCGCCGCCGACGGGGGGCCGCCCCGTTCTCCGGCGCGCAATTGAGACTCCGCGATCGCAATCGCACCGTCCATACCCCGGTTCCGGTCTCCCGATCATCACGACGTATCGGCCGGAGCGGCGAGACCGGGTCCCCGGAGGTCAATTGAGATCACGCGTTCTCAATTGACCTGACCCCCAGGTTGGTCGACGAGGGGCCCCCGCCCGTCGAGCGCCCTCGTCTCACCCTTCAATGAAGAAGCCGCGGTGACCTCATGGCCGCATCCGCCACGTCCTCGTCACACATTCGTCCCGTTCCCGACACGCTTAGGCGTGGAGTCGTCACATGGCCTACGGCATCCTCGACCCATGACCAAGAGCCTCTACAAGGGACTGCCCCTCGGATCGAAGCCCCCCTGCCTCATCTGCATGGGACCGGGCGAGGGTGAGCGGGCCCAACTCCATCTGTCCTTTGGCGTCAGCGTCTGGCTGTGCGCCGCCCACCGTTCCGAGGAGTTCCAACGACGTCGTGCCGGCCGGGACTTCGTCGCGAGCCTGTCGGGCGCGTGGCAGGCCTCGGGCGTCCTGACCCGTCGTCGGGAGCGGGCGCTCGAGATCCACCTGGCCCGCCTGACGGCCAGTCGGGGGCAGCGGCCGGGCCGCCGGCCGGGCTCGTACAGCTGGCCCGGGCTGCGCGCCGAGGCGGAGGCCCGGTGGGCAGCCGGCGACCCTGCGCGGCTGGTCATCGACGAACTCCGCGGCCGGCACCGGCGTGCAGCGGCGCTCGTGCCGTCGCGCGCGACGATGTACCGATGGTTCCGCGAGGCCCGATGGGCGGCGGCCGGAGCCGACATGGATCGTGAGGCGGCGTGAGGCGGCGCCGGTGACTTGAAGACGACGGGCTCGGCGCGTCGCTTGAGACTCAGTCGATGTCGAGGCCCAGGTCGAGGGCGGGGGCCGAGTGGGTGAGGGCTCCCACCGACACCGCGTCCACGCCGGTGGCGCCTGCGGCGCGGGCACCCTCCAGGGTCATCCCGCCGGACGCCTCCAGCTTCGCGCGGCCGTCGACCACGGCGACCGCTTCGCGGAGCTCGTCGGGCGTCATGTTGTCCAGGAGGATCCAGTCGGCGCCGGCGTCGAGGGCGTGGCGGACCCCGTCGAGGTCGTCCGCCTCCACCTCCACCAGGACGCCCGGCAGCTCGCGCCGCGCCCGGGCGACCGCGTCCACCAGGCCGGCGCCCGCGAGCGCCAGGTGATTGTCCTTCACCAGCACCCGGTCGTGGAGCCCCATCCGGTGGTTCACGCCGCCGCCGGCCACCACCGCCGCCTTCTCCAGCGCCCGCATCCCCGGCGTCGTCTTCCGGGTGTCGAGCACCGCCGCGGGCGCGGCCGCGGCGACGTAGGCGGCCGTCAGCGTCGCGACCCCTGACAGGTGGCACAGGAGGTTCAGCAGCGTCCGCTCGGCCGTCAGGACCGACCGGGCCGGGCCGCTGATCTCGCACACCACCGACCCCGGCTCCAGGCGGGCCCCGTCGTCCAGGCGCCACACGCCCGCGACGCCCGTCTGCCGCAGCACCTCCTCCGCCGCCTCGCGGCCCGCCAGCACCCCCGGCTTGCGCGCGACCACCCGCGCCGTGGCGACGGCGTCGGCGGGGACGAGCAGCTCCGACGTGATGTCGCCGCGCTCCCCGAGGTCCTCGGCGAGCGCGGCGGCGACGACCTCCGCCGCCGTCACGCCAGGGCGAGCATCCGGTCGAGGGCGAGGCGCCCGAGCCGGGCCATCTCCGGGTCCACCGCCACGACGTTCACGATCTCGCCGGCCGCGAGCGACTCGAGGCACCACGTCAGCTTCGGCAGGTCGATCCGGTTCATCGTGACGCAGGGGCAGAGGTCCTCCTTGAGGCAGGAGATCCGCTTGTCCGGGTGGCGCAGCCGCAGGCGGTTGACCAGGTTCCAGTCGGTCCCGATGACGGCGGACGCGCCGGCCGGCAGCTCCTCGCAGCGGCGGATGATGTACTCGGTGCTGCCGTCCTCGTCGGCCGCCTCGACGACCGGTCGCGGGCACTCGGGGTGCACGATCACGGTCACGTCCGGATCGGCCTCCCGCGCCGCCTCGATCTGCCGGACGTTGAAGCCGGTGTGGACGTTGCAGAACCCCTTCCACAGGATCACCGGCGCGTCCGCGAGCTGGTCCGCGGGGATGCCCCCCAGCTCGGCCAGACGGGGGTTCCACACCAGGGGGGCGCTCGGGTCCATCCCGAGCCGGCAGGCGGTGTTGCGGCCGAGGTGCTCGTCGGGGAAGAAGAACACGGCGTCGCCCTCGGAGAGCGCCCACCGGAACGCCTTCTCCGCGTTGCCGGACGTGCAGACGGCGCCGCCGTGGGCACCGACGAACGCCTTCAGGTCCGCGCCCGAGTTCATGTAGGTCAGCGGGATGACCTTCTTGCCCGGGAGCGCCTGCGTCATCTGGTCCCACGCGTCGCGGACGGTGTAGATGTCCGCGCACTCGGCGAGATGGCACCCGGCGCCGAGGTCGGGGAGGACCACCGTCTGGTGGGGGGCGCGGAGGACGTCGGCGGCCTCGGCCATGAAGTAGACGCCGAGGAAGACGACGAGCTCGGCCCGGGTGGCCTCGGCGCCGCGGCGGGCGAGCAGGAACGAGTCGCCGGTGACGTCCGCGAACGCGATGACCTCGTCGCGCTGGTAGTGGTGGCCCAGGATGACGGCCCGCTCGCCCAGGGCGTTCCGGGCGGCCCAGGCGCGCTCCCAGAGCTCCTCCTGGCCGGCCGCGGTCTCGGTGGGCGGCAGCGCGCACGCGGGTCCGATGGCGGTGGTGGTCATGCGGCCTCCAGGGCGAGTGCCCGGCGGGGCCGGGTGTCGGGGACGAGGGAGGGCTGCCCGCCGGCCCACGCGATGCGGCGGGCCTGGGCGGGGTCGGGGAGCGGGAAGTCGGAGCGGAAGTGGGCGCCGCGGCTCTCGGTGCGGATGTCCGCAGCGGCGGCCGCGAGCTTCGCGACCAGCAGGAGGTTCGCGGTCTCCGGGTCGTCGCCGGGGGCGACGGCGTCGAGGGCGCGGGCGGCCCCTGCGAGCCCGGGGGCGTCGCGCTCCACGCCCACGCCCTCCCACATCGCGTCCTGCACGGCGCGGCGGGCGCCCGGCGTCGCGGGGGCGCCGGCGTCCGCGGGGACGGCGGCCGCGACGGGCCCCTGCGGCCAGGCGTCGAGATCGCCGGCGATCGCCTCGGCGGCGCCCGCCGCCATCACGGCCGCCTCCAGCAGGCCGTTCGAGGCGAGCCGGTTCGCGCCGTGGGCGCCGGTCGCGGCGCACTCGCCGATCGCGAACAGGCCGGGGAGCGTCGACCGCCCTGCCATGTCGGTGAGCACGCCGCCGATGGAGTAGTGCGCCGCCGGCGTCACCGGGATGAGGTCGCGGGCGAGGTCGAGCCCGTGCTCCGCGCAGATCGCGGCGACCGTCGGGAAGCGGCGGTGGACCTCGGCGGGGTCGAGGTGCCGCAGGTCGAGCGTCACGTCCGCGGCCATCCGGCGCGCGCGGCGGGCGATCGCCCGCGCCACGACGTCCCGCGGGCCCAGCTCGGCCATCGGGTGCTCGTCCGGCATGAAGCGGTACCCGGCCGCGTCGCGGAGGATCGCGCCCTCGCCGCGCACCGCCTCGCTGACCAGCCCGAGCGGGCTGTCGCCCAGGGCGAGGGCGGTGGGGTGGAACTGGACGAGCTCGAGGTCGGCCAGGGCGGCGCCGGCGCGGGCCGCCAAGGCGGGGCCGTCGGCGGTCGCGCCGAGCGGGTTGGTCGTCCGGGCGTACAGATGGCCGGAGCCTCCGGTCGCGAGCACGACCGCCCGTGCCCGGCGGGTGACCTCCCGCCCGTCGGCGGTGCGGGAGCGGAGCCCGCAGGCGCGGCCGTGGCGGACGACGACCTCGAGGGCCGTCTCCTCCTCGGCGATCAGGACCCGCGGGTCGCGCCGGAGGGCGCCGGCGAGGGCGGCGACGATGTGGGCACCGGTGGCGTCACCGCCGGCGTGCACCACGCGGGCCGCCGAGTGCGCGCCCTCGCGCCCCAGCTCGAGGCCGCCGAGCGGGTCGAGGTCGAACCGGACCCCCCGGCGCAGCAGGGTCTCGACCTGGGCCGGGCCCTCCGCGCAGATCCGCGCGACCGCCTCGACGTCGCAGAGCCCGGCGCCCGCCGCGAGGGTGTCGGCGACGTGGGCGTCGATCGTGTCGCCGGCGTCCACCGCGGCGGCGATCCCGCCCTGGGCCCGACGCGTGCTGCCGTCGCCGAGGGACGCCTTCGTCACGAGCACCACCGGGCCGCTCTCGGCTGCCGCGAGGGCCAGGAGGCCGCCCGCGATGCCGCTGCCGACCACGATCACCGGGTCCCTGTCGGGTACTCCGACCACGTTGCTGTCCCCCTGACGGAAACGGATCGCCGAATTGGCGTCAACACGACAATAGCGCGCCGCGGGGACCGTGGGGACGGCTGTCCGGTGAGGTCGACAACGTCGCCGCCCTACACTCTGGGGCGATGTCCATCCGCGTCTCGCCTCGCCTCGAGGCCATCCCCCGGTATGAGCCGGGGCTCACGACGGCCGAGGTCCTCGCCCGGTTCGGGCTGGAGGCGGCGGTGAAGCTGGCGTCCAACGAGAGCCCCTTCCCGCCCATGCCCGAGGTCGCCGAGGTGGTCACAGCCGGGATCGGCGGCCTCAACCGCTACCCGGACGGCCCGGCGCGCGCCCTGCGGCTGGCGCTGGCGGAGCGCCACGGGGTGGGCCCGGACGAGGTGGTCATCGGCAACGGCTCCTGCGAGCTGATCCTCTACGCCGGCCAGGCGCTCCTCGACCCCGGGACCAGCGTCGTCCACGCGGATCCGTCGTTCGCGCTCTACCCGCACCTGGCCACGGCCGCCGGCGCCCGCGCCGTGGCCGTGCCGCTCGCGCCCGACATGGGGCACGACCTGGACGCCATGGCGGCGGCGGTGGACGAGACCACCCGCCTCGTCATCGTCTGCAACCCGAACAACCCGACGGGCGTCTACCGCTCGGCCGACGAGATCGAGCGCTTCGTCGACGGCCTCCCCGAGGACCTCGCCATCCTGGTGGACGAGGCCTACTTCGACTTCGTGGACCGTCCCGACGCCGGCCGCACCATGTCGCTCGCGCGCGAGCGGCCCAACCTGCTCGTGACCCGCACGTTCAGCAAGGCCCACGGGCTCTGCGGCCTGCGCGTGGGCTACGGGGTCGGCGGCTCCGGCTGGATCGCCGCGCTCGACAAGGTGCGCCAGCCGTTCAACACCAACGCGCTCGCGCAGGCCGCGGCGCTCGAGAGCCTGCGGCACCCCCACGACCTGGTCCGCAGGGTCCGGGCGGTCATCGACGAACGTGCCAGGGTGACCAGCGCGCTTACGGATACGAGCTGGGCCTTTACCGCCAGCCAGGCCAACTTTATCCTGGTCCAGCCGGATTCCGATTCCGCCGATGGATCGGTCGGTGCCCACGAGCAGCTGTTGCGCCTCGGCGTGATCGTTCGGGATGGTGCGCCGCTCGGCTGTCCGGGTTTCCTGCGCGTCTCCATCGGGACCCCGGACGAGAACGACGCATTCCTCTCGGCGCGAGCCCGGCTCGCCGCGCCGGCCCACCACGACAGCGGATCAGGACGGACACCACCATGATGATCGTGATGCAGGAGGGCGCCACCGACGACCAGGTGCGCCACATCATCGACCGCATCGAGCAGGTCGGCGCGAAGGCCCACCCCTCACGCGGCGAGTTCGTCACGGTCATCGGCGCCATCGGCGACGACCGGGCGCTCATCTCGTCCCTCAACCTCGAGGGCGAGCCGGGGGTCGAGAAGGTCGTCCCGATCCTCAAGCCGTACAAGCTCGTCTCCGCCGAGTTCCGCGGCCGCGGCACCGTGGTCGAGGTCGCCGGCCGTCCCATCGGCGGCGGGTCGTTCGGCCTGATCGCCGGCCCCTGCGCCGTCGAGTCCCGCGAGCAGACCCTCGCGTCCGCACGTGCCTGCAAGGCCGCCGGCGCGACCGCCCTCCGAGGCGGCGCGTACAAGCCGCGCACGTCCCCGTACGCCTTCCAGGGCCTCGGCAAGCCCGGCCTCGACATCCTGGCCGAGGCGCGCGAGGAGACGGGTCTGCCGATCGTGACCGAGCTCATGGACGTCCGTCAGCTGGACGACGTCCTCGAGGTCGCGGACATGATCCAGCTCGGCGCGCGCAACATGCAGAACTTCGACCTGCTCCGCGAGGTCGGCCGCACCAACGTGCCGGTGCTCCTGAAGCGCGGCCTCTCGGCGACCGTCGAGGAGTGGCTGCTCTCGGCGGAGTACATCGCCCGCGAGGGGAACCAGGACATCGTGCTCTGCGAGCGCGGCATCCGCACCTTCGAGACCGCGACGCGCTCGACGCTCGACATCTCCGCCGTCCCCGCCGCCAAGCAGCACACGGGCCTGCCGGTGATCGTCGACCCCTCCCATGCGGCCGGCAAGCGCGACCTGATCCTGCCGATGGCGCGCGCCGCCGTCGTCGCCGGCGCCGACGGCCTCATCGTCGAGGTGCACCCGGCGCCCGAGAACGCCCTCTGTGACGGGCCGCAGGCCCTCCACGCCGAGACCTTCGGCGCGTGGGTGGCCGACGTGCAGCGCTGCGTCGACCTCATGGGCCTCGTGATCTCCGGCGCCGACGAGCAGGTGGCGGTCGGCGCCTGACGACCTGAGCATGGGCCCGGTCGCCATCATCGGCGTCGGGCTCATGGGCGGGTCGCTCGGCCTTGCGCTGCGCGACGGCGCGGCCGTCGACGTGCGCGGCGTCGACCCCGACCCCGAGGCCCTGCGCGTCGCGCGGGCGGTCGGGGCGATCACCGACACCGCCGCGTCGGTGGAGGAGGCGGCCGACGGCGCCGAGACCATCGTGCTGGCCGCGCCGGTCCCGGAGATCACGGCCCTCGCCCGGCGCGCCGTGGCCGCGGGTGGACCGGACTGCCTGGTCACCGACCTCGGCTCCGCGAAGGGTGCCGTGGTGGCCGGCTTGTCGCCGGCGGAGCGGGAGCGGTTCATCGGCGGCCACCCCGTCTGCGGCGCGGAGCGCACCGGCGTGGCGTTCGCCCGCGGGTCGCTGTTCCGCGGGGCCACCTGGTTCCTGACGCCGGCGCCCGAGGCGCGCCCCGACCTGTTCGCCCGCCTCCACGGCCTGGTCGCGTCGGTCGGCGCCCGGCCCGTCGCGATCGACGCCGAGGTGCACGACCGCCTGATGGCGCTGGTCTCGCACCTGCCGCACGTGCTGGCCGGTGCGCTCGTCAACCAGGCGGCCGCCACGGCTCCCGCCGGCCGCGAGGCCCTGCGCTCCGCCGGGCCGTCGTTCGTGGACCTGACCCGGGTGGCGGGCTCGAACCCGCCGCTGTGGGCCGACATCCTGATCGCCAACCGCGCGGCGGTGCTCGACGAGCTGCGCGCCTACCTCGGCCGCCTGGGCGAGGTGGAGGCGGCGATCGCGCGGGAGGACCGCGAGTGGCTGCTGCGCTTCGTGGGCGACGCGGGGGAGGCCCGCACCCGCCTGCGGACCCCGATCGACGACGGCCCCGCCGAGCCGGCCCGCGTGGTGGTGGCGGTGCCGAACCGGCCGGGCGTCATCTCCGAGATCGCGACGGCGCTCGGCCACGCCCACATCAACATCGAGGACCTGAGCCTGCGCCCCGGCCCGCCGGACGGCGAGGGGGAGCTGGTGCTGCTGGTCGACGGCCCGGCGGCCGCCGAGGAGGCCGTGCGCCTGATCGGCGCGCACGGCTTCACGGCTCAGGCCGGGCCGCCCGCCTCCGCCTGAGCGCGGCCGGCCAGGAACGCCCGCTCCGCCGCGTTCCCGGCCAGCTCCGCCGCCGCCGCGTACGCCGCGGCCGCCTCCCCGCGGCGGCCGAGGCGCCGCAGCATGTCGGCCCGGGCGGCGTGGAGGGGCGCGTAGCCGTCCAGGCGCCCGTCGGCGGCGAGCGCCTCGACCTCATCGAGGCCGGCCGCCGGGCCCTCCACCTCCGCGAGCGCGACCGCGCGGTTCAGCGCGACCACCGGCGAGGGCGCCACGGCGGCGAGTACGTCGTAGAGCCCCAGGATCTGGGCCCAGTCCGTGGCCTCCGCGGTCCGCGCCTCGGCGTGGACGGCCGCGATCGCCGCCTCCACCGCGTAGCGCCCGGGCGGGCGGCGCATCCGCAGGGCCCGCTCCACCAGGGCGCCGCCCCGGGCGATGGCGTCGCGGTTCCACCGCGAGCGGTCCTGGTCGGCCAGGAGCACGAGCGCGCCGTCCGGCCCGGTGCGGCCCTCGCGGCGCGCGTCGTGCAGCAGCATCAGCGCCAGCAGGGCGGCGGGCTCGGCCTCATCGGGCATCAGGCCGTGGAGGACCTCGGCCAGCCGGATCGCCTCCTCGGCCACGTCGTCACGGCGCAGCGTCTCGCCGCCCGTCGCGGTGTGCCCCTCCGTGTAGACGAGGTAGAGGACGGTCAGCACCCCGTCGATCCGCTCCGGCAGCTGCTCCCGGGGCGGCTCCGCGATCGGGATGCCCGCGTCGCGGATCTTGCGCTTCGCCCGGACCAGCCGCTGGGCCACCGTCGTGGGCTCCATCAGGAGCGCCCGCGCGATCTCGGGGACCGTGAGGCCGGCGACGAGCCGCAGGGTGAGCGTCACGCGCGCCTCCATCGCCAGCGCCGGGTGGCAGCAGGCGAACATCAGGGCGAGGCGCTCGTCGGGGACGGGCGGGTCGTCGTTGAGGGGGATGTCGATGGCGGCCTCCTGGAAGGTCCAAGCGCGCGCCTCCTCCGACCGGGACCGCGTCCGCTCCGCGCGGACGCGGTCGATGGCCCGGTTGCGCGCCGTGGTGATGAGCCACGCCGCCGGGTTGCGGGGGACGCCGTCACGCGCCCACCGCTCCAGGGCGACGGCGGCCGCGTCCTGGAGCGCGTCCTCGGCGCGGTCGATGTCGCCGAGGGCGCGCGCCAGCACGGCCACGGCGCGTCCGTAGCCCTCCCGGAAGGCCCGGGCGACGGCGTCGTGGGCGACTTCGCTCAGGCGAACTCCACGATCGGGCGGACCTCGATCGCCCCGTGCGTCGCGCCGGGGATCCGGCGGGCGGCGTCGATCGCCTGGTCGAGGGTGTCGCACTCGACCTCGTAGTAGCCGCCGAGCTGCTCGCGGGCTTCGGCGTACGGCCCGTCCGAGAGCAGGGTCTCGCCGTCCCGCACGCGCACGACGGTCGCGGTGGACGAGGGGTGCAGTGCGTCGCCGCCGCGCATGATCCCCTCCGCCTGGATGGCCTCGTTGTACCGCTGGTAGGCGTCCATCATCTCCCGCGCCTCGCCGTCGCCCACCTGGGCGAACCCGGACTCGTCGATGTGGATCAGGAGCAGGTAGCGCATCGATGGCCTCCTCGGTTCGTGGACGGGGCTGTTCCGCCGTCCTCACCCGGTAGACGGATCACCCATGCCGGAATCGACGGTCGCCGCCGATGTCCCATGTGACCCACAGGATCCCCGACCGCGGAGCGCCATGCCGACCCGACCGTTCATCGCCATCGCCGCCGCCCTCGCGGTGCTCGCCGGATCGCTGTCCGCCGCGGTCGCCGCGCCGCACGCGAAGGCGCGCGGCAAGGCACCCGCGGCGCCCGCGGTCCGCACGCTGGTCGACGGCGTCGCGTCCGACTGGGACGCGGCCGCCGGCACGGTCGCGCTCGACGCCGCGCAGCTGCGCGGAGGTCCGAAGGCGCTCCGGCGGGCCGTCCGCCGCGGGGCGGCGGTGACCGTGACCGTCGGCGCGTCGACCAGGATCGTCGTGGAGGACGCCGACGGCGTCCGCAGCCGCGTGACCGCGAGCGAGCTGTTCGACGACCTCGACCTCGCCGAGGACGACGTGGACGTGGAGGCGAGCGCCCGCGTGCCGCGGACGGCGCGCGCGTCCGGCGGGCAGGTGACGCTCCCGGCGACGCGCGTGGTGGCATACCTGCCGCCGGCGGCCGAGGACGACCCGGCCACGGACGAGGGCGATGACCCCGGCTGGGACGACGGCGGGGGCTCGGAGGACCCCGTCCCCGACGACGGCCTGGACGGCTAGTCGATCAGGGCGAGGACCTCGCGGGACAGCGCGCCGCCCCGCCAGGCGAGCGGCGACTCCCCGGCCTCCTCGACCACGAGCCGCGCGCCCGGGATGCGGCGGGCGTACTCCTCGGCCACCTCGAGCGGGTGGTCGGGGTCGGCGGCGTCGCGGCTGCCCACGATGAGCGTGGGCGCGCCGATCCCGCCGAGCGCCTCCAGGCCGTCGAAGGCGGCGGTGCGCGGGATCCCCCGGAGGGCCTGCGCGACGGCGTCGGGGTGGGCGTGGCGCCCCAGCCGCTGCAGGATCACGGTCCGCACGGCGTCGCGGTAGCGCTCGTCCATGGTGAAGGTGCCGAGGGCCTCCAGGAACCCCTCCGGCCCGCCGCGCTCGAGCCCCTCTGCCATGCGGTCCCAGCGGTCGAGGTCGGGGCTCGGGGCCCCGCGGTGCGCAGGCGTCACCACGACGAGCGCCCCGACGCGGTCCGGGTGGCGGAGCGCCAGGCCCACGCCGGTGGCGGAGCCCATCGACTGGCCGACGACGACGGCGCGGTCGATGCCGCGGTCGTCGAGGACGGCGACCGCGTCGGCGACCAGCTCGTCGTAGGTGTAGGCCTCCGGGCCGCCCGCGGGGCCGGACTCGCCGTGGCCGCGGGCGTCGTAGGCGACGACGCGATGCCCGGCGCGTTCCATCATCCGGGAGCCGTGGACGACGTAGCGCCGGGTCGCGGTCAGGCCGTGGAGGAGCAGAACGGGCGCGCCCTCACCGGCCTCCTCGCCGCTGATCTCGACGCCGTCCCGGACGACGGTGAAAGGTGCCGGACCGGCGGTCGACACGCGGCGTGGTCCCGGTGGTTAGGCGGCGATCCCGAGCGGCGCCGCGCAGCCCGGGCAGAACGGCTCGCCGGCCGCCTCGTCGGGCGCGCCGTCGGCGTCGAGCCAGATCTCGGCCCCCTCCGGGACCGGGTGGCCGCACTCGTGGCAGGCGATGGTGAGCATGGGCCTCAGGATGACGGGGGCCTCGGACGGCCCCGGGTGTGCTGAGATGGGCGGATGGACGCCGTTCCGCCCGGGGATCGCGCCGTCGCCGAGGCGGCGCTCGGCCATCCCGTGCCGGTCGCGCTCGGCGCGGGGCCCGGCGGCGCCGTGGTCGCCGCATCGGTGGCCGGCGACCCGCCGCGCGCCCGGGTGGCGTGGGTGGGCCCCGACGGCGCCGTCCTGGCGCGGGTCGCCACGCCCCCGGCCCGGCCGAGCCGGTGGCGGCCGGTGGTGGCGGCGACGGTCGCGGTGGAGATGGCGCCGGAGCTGGAGGACCGGATCCTGGTGGCGCGCGCCGCCCCGGAGGCGGCGGCCGTCCAGCCCGTGCTGGCGACCGACGAGCCGGTGCCCGCGGTGCCGGTGGGGGAGGACGGCCTGGTGCTCGCCCGGATCCCGCCGGAGGTGGCGGTGGTGGCGGTGGACGCCTTGGACGCGCGGGGCGAGCCGATCGGCCGCCTCGGCCGGCCGGGCATCTCGGAGCTGACCTTCGACGGCGCCGCGATCGGCGGCCGGTTGGGAGCGACCCACGGGATGGGCGCCGGCATCGGGGCGGGCCGCTGGGCGCCGGGGCTGGCCGACGCCGCGTTCGAGGTGGGCTACGACCCGTGGCTGCCGCGCTGGATGCCGGACGGGCTGGAGCGCGGGCGCCCCCGCGTGGAGCCGGACATCGCCTACCCGGTGGCGCCCCCGGCGGTCGTGATCGCCTGGACCGGCCAGGGCGGCGGCCGCGTGCTCCTGCGCCAGGCGCCGGCCCCGCTGGCGAGCCCGGACGGCGGCGGCTTCCACGCCCGCGAGGTCGAGATCGGCGACGCGGTGGGGATGCTCCGCAGCCGCGGCCTCGTCACCCTGGTGTGGGAGACCCCGGACCGCGCGTTCGGGCTCCAGGTCCGCGGGATCCCGGACGGCGACGAGCTCCAGGTCCGCGGGATCCCGGACGGCGACGAGGTCGCCCTCCGCGTCGCGCGCTCGATCGCGCCCTGAGGACGCCCGTGGACCCCTTCGCCACACCCGAGCGCAACCGCTTCTTCTTCGGGCAGGCCCTGGGCGCCGACGACTTTTCGCGCGAGCAGGACTACCACCGCGCGGCCACGGCCCGCACGGCGTGGGCGGCGATGGGCGCGGGGGTCGTCGCCGGGCTCGAGGTCACGGTGGACGGGAACGGGGACGTCAGCGTCGGCCCCGGGCTCGCGATCGACGCCCTCGGCCGCGAGATCGTCGTCCCGGCCGGGGCGGGGGTCTCCCCGGTGCCGGAGCCGCCGTTCACGGTCTGGATCGCCCACGCGGACGTCCCGGGGCGCCGGATCCCGGGCCTCGACGGCCCGGAGGCCTCGACGGTCCGCGAGGAGTGGACGCTCGTCGCCGTCGCCGGGGTGTCCGCGCCGCCCGCCGCCGCGCCGCCGGGCGACGTCGCGGACCTCGTCCGGGCCGGGGACGTCGCCGGGGCCCTCGCGTCGCTCGCCGCGCAGCGCCCGCTCCCGTCCGGCGCGGCCGGCGTGCCGCTCGGCTCGGTCGTGCGGGACGCGGCCGGCGCGGCGGTGATCGACACGTGCTCCCGGCTGACGGCCGTGACCGCCGCGTCGCTCCTGCCGCTCATCGCCGCGCTCGCGGAGATCGTCCGCGAGCGACCGCGCTAGCGGAGGACGCGGACCTCGCAGCGCCGGAGGACGTCGACCCGGTCCGCCAGGACGACGTCGCGGCCCGGTCCGCAGTCCACGCGGTCGATGCCGCCGCCGCGGACGTCGATCACGTCGCGGCCGGGGCCGGCCTTGACGGTGTCGGGGCCCGGTCCGCCGTGGATCCGGTCGCTGCCGGCTCCGCCGACGAGCGTGTCGCGCCCGGGACCGCCGATCAGGACGTCGTCGCCGCGGAGGCCGCGGATCACGTCGTCGCCGCCCTTGCCGCGGATGACGTCGTCGCCCGCCGTGCCGTAGAGCACGTCGTCGTCCGCGCTCGCGAGGAGCGGCGCCAGGGCGATGCCCTGCGACTCCGCGCCCGCCGGCACCGACGGCGTGCTCTTCGGGGTCAGCCGCCCGCCCGCGCCCGCGCCGAACTGGAAGACGGCGGCGCCGCTGCTGACGTACACGGAGGCGGAGTCCGCGCTCACCGCCACGCTCGTCGGGTTGGGGCCCGCGGGCACGGTCGACGGCCGCTTCAGCGTGAGCGACCCGTCGAGATTGACGGTGTACTGCGTGACGGAGCCGCTCCCGGGGGACCCCGGGTCGCCGAGGTTCGCCACATAGGCCGACGTCCCGTCGGGCGCGACGGCGATGTCCGCGGGGCTGTCGCTGTTGGTGCCGACGGCGCTCACGGCCTTCGGCGACAGCCGCCCGCCGGCTTCGGCGACGTCGTACTGGGAGATCGTGTCGCTCCCCAGGTTCGCCATGTAGACCGACTGGCCGTCGGGGCTGACCGCGACGGCGCCGGCCGGGCCGCTGCCGGCGGCCACCGTCGCCGGGGTCTTCGGGGTCACCGCGCCGCCCGCCCCGACGTCGAACTGGGCGATGCTCGCCGGCGTGTTCCCGGCCAGGGTCGCGAACGACACGTAGACGGATCTCCCGTCGGGGGAGACCGCCACGCCGCCGAGCTCCGTCCCGGCCGGGAGGGCCACGGTCGGCTTCGCCTTGGGCGCGAGCGTCCCGCCGAGCCCGACGGTGTACTGGTGCAGGGTCGGACCGTTGCCGTCCGTGGCGTAGACGGACGTGTGGTCCGGTGAGACGGCGATCGCGTCGGTGCCCGTCGCGACGGGCACGGTCGCCGGGTTCTTCGGCCCCAGCGTGCCGTCGGGCAGCAGGTCGTACTGGTCGATGCCGGCCCCTCCGGCGACGTACACCGAGATCCCGTCCGAGCTGACCGCCACGTCCTCCGCCTGCCCGCTCGTGGCGACCGACGGCGGCGCGAGCGCCGTGAGCCCGCCGGCCGGCCCGAGGACGTACTGGAACACGGCGCCGCCTCCCCCTCCGGCGGCGACGTACGCGCTCTGGCCCGACTGGGCCTGAGCGGGCGCAGCGACGGCCGCCGCGACGGCGGTCGCCACCAGCGCTCCGCGGAGGGCGCCCCCTGGCATCACGAGGACCGGCGGGCGCGGACGACCCGCTCGCAGCCCTGCACCCGGTCGCCGGCGTCGGCCAGGATCAGGTCGCGGCCGGCGCCGCAGTGCACGCGGTCGCGGGCGCCGTCGCGGACGTCGATCACGTCGCGGCCGGCGCCGCCCTTGATGACGTCTCGGCCCGGTCCGCCGTGGAGCCGGTCGGCGCCCTCGCCGCCGATGAGCGTGTCGCGCCCGGGGCCGCCGATCAGGACGTCGTCGCCGCCGAGGCCGCTGATCACGTCGTCGCCGCCCTTGCCGCGGATGACGTCGTCCCCAGCCGTCCCGTACAGCACGTCGGCGCCCGCACCCGCGATCGTCGGGGTCAGGGCGATGCCGCGTGACTGCGCCCCGGACGGCACGGACGGGGGGTTCTGCGGGACGAGTCGCCCGCCGGAGTTCACGCCGAACAGGAAGACGGCGTCCCCACTGGTGACGTAGACGTTCCCGAACGGGCTCACGGCGATCCCGTACGGATTGCGGCCCGCCGCCACGGTCGGCGGGTTGTTGAACGCCAGCGTCCCGTTGCTCCTGACGGTGTACTGGGCGACGGATCCGCCGCCGGACGACGGGCTGCCGAAGTTCGTGACCCAGGCGTACGCGCCGTCGGGCGAGAGCGCGACGGACACGGGTGAGGAGCCCGACGTCCCGATGGAGCCCGGGCTCTTGGGCGACAGCCGGCCGCCGGCGCCGATGGTGTACTGGTAGACCGCGCCGTCGCCGCTGTTCGTCACGTACACCGAGTCGCCGACCGGGCTGACCGTGACGCCGCCGGCAGCGCCGCCACCGGCGGGCACGGTCGCGGGGTTCTTGGGGGTCAGCGCACCGCCCGCGCCGACGCTGTACTGGGCGACGCTCGCAGGGTAGGGCTGCGTGACGGCGTTGAGGGACACGTACACCGACTGGCCGTCGGGGGAGACGGCGATGCCCGCTGGGACCCCGCCTCCCGGGAGGCTCACGGTCGGCGTGGCCTTGGGCGCGAGCGCCCCTCCGGTGCCGACGTCGAACTGGAGGATCGTCTGATTGAGCGGGTCGGTGGCGTACACCGAGCTCCGGTTGGGCGTCTCCGCGATCCCGCCCGCGCCGGACGCCAGGGGCACCGACGGTGGGCTCTTCGGGGAGAACCCGGCGGCCGTCTGGTCGTACTGGTCGATGCCGGCCTGGGTGGTGACGTACACCGAGCGCCCGTCCGAGCTGACGACGACCTGGAGGGCCGCGGCGCTCGACGGGACCGACGGCGGGTTGAACGGCGAGAGCGCGGCTCCGTCGAGCTCGTACCGGAACAGTGCGCCGGCGCCGGTGCCGACGTATCCGAACTGGGCGGTCCCCGGCGACTGCGCCTGGGCGGTCGCGGCGACAGCGGTCGCGATGACGGCTCCGAACAGCGCGCAGCAGAGGAGGGAGCGGGCGGGGCGGCTGGGCACCGGCGGATTCTCTGCCAGCGCCGACAAGCAGGTCAACGGCACCCGGTGAAGGTCGCCGAGGTGGCCCGCCCCCGCTCAGTAGGCTTGGCGCGTGGCGGTCGTTCGCGTTGCCCCGGTCCCCCTGCTGCGCGGCTCCGTCCAGGTGCCGCCGGACAAGTCGCTGACCCACCGGGCGCTCCTGCTCGGGGCGATCGGCGACCGCGAGGTCACGATCGCGCGGCCGCTCGACTCGGAGGACACGGGCGCCACGCTCGCCCTCGTCGAGGCGTGCCGGGTGCCGGCGTCGGGGGAGCTCGGCGACGAGGTCCGCGTCGCCGGGCGGGGGATCCGCGGGCTGCGGCCGCCGCCGCACCTCGACTGCGCCAACGCCGGGACGCTCATGCGGCTCGCCGCCGGGATCCTGACCGGCCAGTCCGGCGACAACGTGGTCCTGGACGGCGACGACTCGCTCCGCACCCGGCCCATGTCGCGGATCGCCACGCCGCTCCGCGCGATGGGCGCGCAGATCTTCACCGCCCCGGGCGGGACGCCGCCCGTGGCCGTCAGCGGCGGGGTCCCTCTGCGCGGCGTCGAGCACCACCTCACCGTCGCGTCGGCGCAGGTGAAGAGCTGCCTGCTGCTCGCCGGGCTGTACGCCGAGGGCACCACGTGGGTCCACGAGCCGGCGCCCTCGCGCGACCACACCGAGCGCATGCTCGAGGCCGCAGGCGTCCGGGTGCTCCGCGAGGGCGGGGCCGTCGGCGTCACGGGGCCGGTCGAGGGCCTGGCGCTCCCGGACCTGGAGGTGCCCGGCGACTTCTCCTCGGCGGCCGGGCTGCTGGTCGCGGGCGCCCTGCTCGGCGACCCCGAGGTGCGCCTGCCGGGCGTCAACCTCAACCCCGGCCGGACCGGGCTCATCGCCGTGATGCGCCGGATGGGCGCCGACGTCCGCGAGGAGCGCGGCCCCGACGTGGCGGGGGAGCCCTGCGGCACGCTCGTCGCCGCCCGCGCCGACACGCTCCGCGCCACCGAGGTCGCCCCCGAGGAGGTGCCGGCGATGATCGACGAGCTCCCGCTCGTGGGCCTGCTCGCCGCGTTCGCGGAGGGCACCTCCGTCGTCCGCGGCGCCCAGGAGCTCCGCGTGAAGGAGAGCGACCGGATCGCGTCCGTCGTCGCGGCACTCCGCGCGATGGGCGCCGAGGCCGAGGAGCGGGAGGACGGGTTCGCGGTGACCGGCGCGCCGTCGCTGCGCGGCGGCGAGGTCGCGACCCTCGGCGACCACCGCCTCAGCATCCTCGGCGCCGTGGCCGGCCTCGCCAGCGCGGAGGGCGTCGCGATCTCCGGCTTCGAGGCGGTCGCCGTCTCGTACCCGGGCTTCGCGCGCGACCTCGTCGCCCTGGGGGCGCTGGCCGCGTGATCGTGGCGATCGACGGCCCCGCCGGGGCCGGCAAGAGCACGGTCGCCCGCGCCGTCGCCCGGCGCCTCGGCGCCGCCTACCTCGACACGGGGGCGATGTACCGGGCCTTGACGTGGCTCGCGGCGCAGCGGGGCATCGGGCCCGGCGACGCCGCCGCCCTCGCGGCGCTCGCCCGCGACGAGCCGATCGGGATCGAGCCCACGGACGACGGCGACCGCGTCAGCATCGCCGGGATGGACGTGACCGACGCGATCCGCGACCCCGAGGTGGCGGCGCGGGTGTCCGAGGTCTCCGCCCACCCGGGGGTGCGCGAGCGGATGGTCGACGCGCAGCGCGCAGTGATGGCGTCCGGGTCGTGGGTCTCGGACGGCCGCGACGTCGGCAGCGTCGTGGTCCCCGGGGCGGAGCTGAAGGTGTTCCTGACCGCCTCGCTCGAGGAGCGCGCCCGCCGGCGCCACGCCGACCTGGCCCACCGCGGCGTCACGATGGAGGCCGACCAGGTGCTGGAGGACGTGCGACGCCGCGACCACATCGACTCCACCCGCGCCGTCAGCCCGCTCCGGGTCGCCGACGGCGCGATCGTGATCGACTCGTCGGAGCTCGACGCGGACGAGGTGGCCGACCTGATCGTCCGGCTCGTCGAGGACCTCCGCGAGTCGGGCGGCGTCCGGTCATGAGGTTCTCGACCGACCTCGACCAGGCCCCGGTCTGTCTCTTATACACATCTTGGCCGACCTGATCGTCCGGCTCGTCGAGGACCTCCGCGAGTCGGGCGGCGTCCGGTCATGAGGTTCTCGACCGACCTCGACCAGGCCCCGGTGGTCACCCCGTTCTGGTGGGTCCTCGGCCACCTGACGCTCTGGCCGGCCGCCTACGGGTTCTTCCGGCTGTCGGTCTCGGGCAAGGAGCACCTGCCGGCGAGTGGGCCGGTGCTCATCGTGTGCAACCACATCTCGCAGGCCGACCCCGTGATCCTCGGAGTGGCGGCCGTGCCCCGCAAGAGCTACTACTTCGCGAAGGCCGAGCTCTTCAGGGTCCCGTTCCTGCGCGGATACATCAACCGCATGGGGGCGTTCCCCGTCGAGCGCGGCGGCGCCGACCGGCGGGCGCTCCGGCTTTCCCGCGAGGTCCTCTCGAGAGGCGACATGCTGTTGATGTTCCCGGAGGGCACCCGGTACACGGACGGACGGCTGCGCCCCGGCCTGTCCGGAGCGGGCTCGCTGGCGCTGATCCCTGGCGTCACCGTGATCCCCGCGGCGATCTGGGGAAGCCACCGGCTCGGTCACAAGACCCGGGTGGCCTTCGGCCCGCCCCTCGACGTGTCGGACATCGACGGCGGGTCGCGCGCTGGCCGTTCCCGCCAGGCGGTCGACCGCATGATGGCCGCGATCGCCGGCCTGATCCCCGCGGCCGGCGGGCCGGTGACGCCGCCGCCGGGGCACATCGATGGCTGAGCGCGCCGCGGCCCGCGCCCGCTGGTCACCGAAGCGGACGCGCAGCACCCTCGACGCCGGCCAGCCGACCGTCGCGATCGTCGGCTACCCCAACGTCGGCAAGTCGACCCTGTTCAACCGCCTCGCCGGACGGCGCGACGCCGTGGTCGACGCCGTCGCCGGCGTCACCCGCGACCGGCGCCAGGCCGGCGCCGAGTGGAACGGCCGCGCCTTCCAGCTCATCGACACGGGCGGCATCGACGAGGCCGACCCGTCGGACGTCGGCAAGCAGATCGCCGCCCAGGCGGTGCGGGGGATCGAGGAGGCCGACCTTGTCCTCTTCGTCGTCGACGTGCAGACCGCCCCCACGGCGGGCGACCTGGAGGTGCTGGACCGGCTGCGCCGCATCGGCCGGCCCATGATGCTCGTGGCCAACAAGAGCGACAGCGCCGGGCCCGAGGCCGCCGCCCAGAACCTGCGGTCGCTCGGGATCGGCGAGGTGCACGCGGTCTCGGCGCAGCACGGGCGGGGCATCGGCGACCTCCTGGACGCGCTCGTGGCCGCGCTGCCCGAGGCGCCGATCGTGGACGCCGAGCGGGAGCAGGTGCCGGCCGTCTGCATCCTCGGGCGCCCCAACGTCGGCAAGAGCTCGATCCTGAACGCCCTGCTCGGCGAGGACCGCGTGGTGGTCCACGACGCCCCCGGCACCACCCGCGACCCCGTCGACACGTTCATCGAGGTCGACGGGCAGCCCGTCGTCCTGATCGACACCGCCGGCCTGCGCAGACGCGGCCAGATGCGCGACGACGTGGAGCACTACAGCCAGATCCGCGCGCTCCAGGCGGCGGAGCGCAGCGACGTCGCCCTCGTGGTCGCCGATGCCACGGAGGGCCTGACCGAGGCCGACCTCGGCGCGGTCGACCGGGCGGCTCGCGCCCACTGCGCGACCCTCCTGGTGATGAACAAGTGGGACCTCGCCCAGCCCGACCTCGACCACATCCGCGGGCGGCTGCGCGCCAAGTCCCGCCAGCGGCCCACCATCGAGGTGTGCTCGGCGGCGACGGGGGAGGGCCTGCACCGCCTGCTGCCCGCCGCCCTGCGCCTGGAGGAGCGGCGCCGCGCCCGCATCCCCACGCGCGACCTGAACGAGGCCATCCGCGAGCTCGCGGCGGAGCGGCCCGGCCCGCGCAAGGGCAACCGGCGGCTGTCGCTGCGCTACCTGGTGCAGACGGGCGAGGCGCCCCCGGTCTTCCGCCTGGACGTCAACGACCGGTCGCTCATGACGCGCGACTACGGGTTCTGGCTCGAGAACCGCCTCCGCCAGCGCTTCGACCTGGACGGCGTGCCACTCGTCATCGAGGTCCGTACGCGAGCCTGAGGGCCGGCGCAACCTGGTCGGTGGTCTTGGCCGAGGCTTTACGGACGGCCGTTAGCGGCCGATGAGGGCGTTGCTATTTTCGGAAAACCGGCACGTCCCCGACCCGGAGGTCCCCCCGCGATGGCCGTTCAGTTCATGGAGACGCTGCGCCGTCGACGGGCCCTGGTGCTCGCCACCGGCGCGCTCGCCGGCGTGGCGATCGGCGTCGCGGGCTGCGGCGGCTCGTCCGAGTCGGGCTCGCAGGCCGGGGACGTCGCGTCGTACATCCCGGCGGACAGCCCGTTCTACCTCGAGGTCACCACCGACTTCGACGGGCCCCAGTGGAGCCAGATCGACGAGCTCGCGAAGCTGTTCCCCGCCTACCCCGAGTTCCGGAAGGAGCTCGACGAGGACCTCCAGGGCGACGACGTCAACTTCGACCGCGACGTGAAGCCGCTCCTCGGCGACCGCGCCGCCGTCGCCGTCCTGAACATCCCCGACACCAGCGGCATCCAGGGCTCCATCACCTCCACCGACCCCGAGTCGGCCGCCGGCGCGGCGGCGGGCGCGGCGGGGTCCCCCCTCCAGCTGCTGCTGGGGAACATCGCGGAGGGCAAGGAGGACGCCATGACGGCGCTCCTGGTCCGCAGCGGCGCCACCAAGGCCGGTGAGCACGACGGCGTCTCCTACTACCAGCAGCCGGATGACGACACGGTCACGGCCGTCGCCGACGGCGCGCTCGTGATCGCCAACAGCACGGGCCAGCTCTACAAGGCCCTCGACGCGCACGACGCGGGCGGCGATCAGACCCTCGCGGGGCAGAGCAAGTTCACCGACGCGCTCGCCAAGCTCCCGGCCGACGTGTTCGGCCAGGCGTACATCGACGTCGGCTCGCTCATCCGCCAGGCCGGCACCGACACGCCGCAGCTCGAGCAGCTCGGCCTCGGCGACTACCAGAACGCGGTGGTGGCGGCGTCGCTCGCCGCCGAGCCCGAGGGCGCCCGCGTGAAGGGCGTCGTGATGGGCGCGCCGGACACCGGCGCCTCCTCGTTCAACCCGACCCTCGACGACCGCGCCCCCGCCGACGCCATCGCCTACCTCGGCTTCGACAACCTCGCCGGGAGCGTCTCGACGATCCTCGAGCAGGTCCGCGCCTCCCAGGGCGAGGATGTCCAGAAGCAGATCGACGCGTTCGCCGGCCAGCTGCCGCAGCTCCTCGGCGTCACGACCGGCGACCTCGCCGCGCTCACGTCGGGCGAGCACTCCATCGTCGTGACCGGGGGCCGCAAGCCGGGCGCCGCGCTCGCGCTCCAGGTGGACGACGGCGCCCAGGCGCAGGCGACGCTCGACAAGCTCCGCGTCGGCGTCCCGGCGCTCCTGCGGACGTTCAGCCCCGACACCCAGCTGCCCGCATGGCAGCAGGTCCCGCTCGCCGCCGGCGTGCAGGGCTGGCGCCTGCCGCTCTCGCCCGAGGCGGGCGTGGTCTACGGCGTGGACGGCGACCTGGCGATCGTCGGCACCAACGTGCCGGCCGTCACCGCGGTCCAGCGCCCGGCGTCGCCGCTGTCGGCGTCGGCCGCCTACCAGGCCGGCGTCAGCGGGATGCCGGACGAGGTGACCTCGGTCCTCTGGGTGAACGTCCCGGAGCTGATCAGCACCGCCGACACGTTCGGCGCGTTCGACCAGAGCGACGCCGAGACGCTCGCCAATCTGAGGCCCGTGAAGAGCATCGCGGGGTGGACGACGGGCGGCGACACCCCGACCTTCGAGGTGTTCCTCCGACTGGCTCGGTAGAACCCTCGGATCCCGCTCCACGACGGGGGTCTCGCGCATCCGCGCGGGGCCCCCGTCGGCGTGTCAGTGGCCGTCAGGGCCCCTGTTATGCTCGCCGTCGTTCCCGTTTTCCGACAGGAGAAGCACGCCATATGGGTCAGCACCTGTTCACCTCGGAGTCCGTCACCGAGGGGCACCCGGACAAGATCGCCGATCAGATCTCGGACGGCGTCCTGGACGCGGTCCTGAAGGACGACCCGATGGGCCGGGTCGCCTGCGAGACGCTGATCACGACGGGCCAGGTGATGGTCGCCGGTGAGATCTCCACCTCCACCTACGTGGACATCCCGTCGATCGTGCGCTCCACCATCCGGCGGATCGGGTACACGCGCGCCAAGTACGGCTTCGACGCCGAGACGTGCGGCGTGTCGGTGGCGCTCGACGAGCAGAGCCCCGACATCGCCCAGGGCGTCAACACCGCCCTCGAGGCGCGCGGCGGCGCGAAGGCCGACCCGTACGACCTGCAGGGCGCCGGCGACCAGGGCCTCATGTTCGGGTACGCCACCGACGAGACGCCCGAGCTGATGCCGCTGCCGATCACGCTGGCGCACCGCCTGGGCGAGCGCCTCGCGGCGATGCGCCGCGAGGACATGACGTACCTCCGCCCCGACGGGAAGTCCCAGGTGACGGTCCGGTACACCGACGGCGTCCCGACGGAGGTGACCTCCGTCGTCATCTCCACCCAGCACGCGCCGGAGGTGTCCCAGGATCTCCTCCGGGACGAGGTGATCCACAACGTCGTCAAGCCGGTCCTCGGGGACTTCGGCATGTGGCGCGACAAGGGCATCACCTTCTACATCAACCCCACCGGCCTCTTCGTGGTGGGCGGCCCGCTCGGCGACGCCGGCCTGACCGGCCGCAAGATCATCGTCGACACCTACGGCGGCATGGCCCGCCACGGCGGCGGCGCCTTCAGCGGCAAGGACCCGTCGAAGGTGGACCGCTCGGCGGCGTACGCCGCCCGCTGGGTGGCGAAGAACGTGGTGGCCGCCGGCTTCGCGCGGCGCTGCGAGGTGCAGGTGGCGTACGCGATCGGCGTCGCCCACCCGGTGTCCGTCTCGGTCGAGACGTTCGGCACCGAGAACCGCTCGCCGGAGCTCATCGCGCAGTGGATCGACGAGAAGTTCGACCTGCGCCCCGCCGCCATCGTCGAGCACCTGGACCTGCGCCGGCCGATCTACCAGAAGACCGCCGCGTACGGCCACTTCGGCCGGACCGACCCCGACTTCACCTGGGAGAACACCGACATCGGCCGCGAGGCCGCGGGGCGCATCGCCGCCAGCGGCTGAGGCGATGACCGGCGCCGCCCCGCTGCCCGGCCTTGAGGCCGGGGCGGCGGGCGCCGCGCAGGTCCTGCCGCTCGTGGCCGCGCGCGGCCTCGACCGGGTGCTCGACTACGCGGTCCCGGAGGATCTCTCCGGGGCCGTCGTCCCCGGCGCGCTCGTCGCGTGCCCCCTCGGCCCCCGGCGGATCCTCGGGGTGGTGGTCGGACGCGACGCCCCCACCCACGAGGGGCGCCTCCAGCCGATCGCGGGCGTGGTGGAGACAGCGCCGGTGGCGCCCGACCTGCTCGACCTGGCGGGGTGGATGGCCCGCTACTACGTCGCCCCGGCGGCGACGTGTCTGCGGCTGGTGCTGCCGCCCGGCGGCGGCGGCGCGCTGCGGCGCGCGCCGGACGGGTCGTGGCGCCTCGCCCCGCCGCCCGCGGGGCCCCGCGCGGTGCTGACCGCGCGGCTGCTGGGCGACCCGGCCGAGGCGGGGTCGGCCCGCCGGCGCGCGGTCGCCGAGGCCCTCCACGCCGCTGGCGGCACGCTGGCCGCGGCGGAGCTGGTGCGCCGCGCCGGCACCACCATGCCGACGCTGCGGGCGATGGCGGAGGCGGGCGTCCTGACCCTCGACGCCGCCCGCGGGGGAGCCGAAGAGGCCGCCGGGCCGCGGTCCGCGCCGCCGCCGCTGAACGCCGACCAGGCCCGGGCGGTCGCGGCGATCGGGGCGTCGATCGACGGCGACGGCGGCGCGCACCTGCTGCACGGCGTGACCGGCTCGGGCAAGACCGAGGTGTACCTCCACGCGATCGAGGCGGCGCGGGCGCGGGGGAGGGGGGCCATCGTGCTGGTCCCTGAGATCGCGCTCACCCCGCAGCTGCTCGGGCGCCTGCGCGCCCGCCTCGGCGCCGGCGTCGCGGTGTGGCACTCGGCCCTCACCCCCGCCCAGCGGGCCGCCGAGCACCGGCGGGTGCGGGAGGGGGAGGCGGACGTGGTGCTCGGCGCCCGCAGCGCCGTCTTCGCGCCCGTGCCGCGCCTCGGCCTGATCGTGGTGGACGAGGAGCACGACGGGTCGTACAAGCAGGACTCCTCGCCGCGCTACGACGCCCGCCAAGTCGCCGCCCTGCGCGGCCTGCGCGCCGGCGCCGCCGTGGTCTACGGGAGCGCCACGCCGCGGCCGGAGACCTGGAGGGCGCTGCCGCGCCTGTCCCTGCCGCACCGTGCCGACGGATCCCCGCTGCCGACGGCCGAGATCGTGGACATGCGCCGCCAGGGCGCCGGCCCGGTCTCGCGGCCGCTCGCGTCGGCCCTCCACGACGCGATGCTCCGCGGCGAGAAGGCCATCGTGCTCGCCACCCGCCGCGGGTTCTCGCTCATGGCCCTCTGCCGCGAGTGCGGGTGGATCGCGCGCTGCCCCGACTGCGACGTGGCGCTCGTCCACCACGACCACCCCCCCCGCCTGGTCTGCCACCACTGCGGGCGCGAGGAGCCGGTGCCCGGGGTGTGCCCCCGGTGCCACGCCGCCGCGATCGTCCGCCAGGGCACCGGGGCCCAGGGGGTGGAGCGCACGCTCTCCCGGCTCGTGCCGATGGCGCGGCTGGTGCGGATGGACGCGTCCAGCGCGTCGGGGCGCGGGGCCGTGGCGCGCCTGCTGGCCGACTTCGCCCGCCCCGGCCCGGCCATCCTGCTGGGCACCCAGATGGTGGCGAAGGGGCACGACCTGCCCGACGTGACGGTCGCGGCGGTGGTGGACGCCGACGCGCCCCTGCAGTTCGCCGGGTTCCGCTCCGAGGAGCGGGCCTTCGCGCTCATCGTCCAGATCGCCGGCCGCGCCGGGCGCCGCGGCGAGCCCGCGCGCGTGTTCGTGCAGGCGCACGAGCCCGCCGCCCGGGTCGTGCAGCTCGGCGCCCGCCACGCGGTGGAGGAGTTCCTGGACGGCGAGCTCGCCCGCCGCCAGGCCCACGACCTGCCCCCGTTCAGCCATCTGGTGCGCATCGTGGTGGAGGGCGACCGGGCCGACGCCGTGGCCCGCTGCGCCACCGGGATCGCCGACGATCTGCACGCCGCGGCGCCCGCCGTGCGGCTGCGGGGGCCGGCCCCGCTTCACCGCCTGCGGGGGCGCACGCGCGCCGCGATCCTGCTGGCGGCGGAGAGGACGTCTTTGGTGACGCCGCACATCCGCAGTACCCTCGCCGCGTGGGAGGCGGATCTGCGCCGCAGCGGGGTGCGGGCTGGGGTGGACGTCGACCCCCAGGAGACCTGACGTGCGCCCGCTAGAGCGCTCTCTGGGCGACCTCGCGGGATCCGCGCGCCGTGCCGATGGGGACGGCATGGCGCCGAGCGGCTTCCCGATCACGGACGTCACGTGGGAGGAGTGGATGGCGGCCGAGCGCGCCAGCCTGCGGCGCGTGGCGGCGGCGGTGGTCACCGGGGCCGACCCCACCGCGGCGCTGAACCTCGCCGCCCGGGAGGCCGCGGCGCTGATGCGCGCCGAGCAGGGCTTCGTGTTCCGCTTCACCGGCGACGAGGTCGTGATCGTCGGTGCCCACGGCATCGAGTCGGCGCCCGTGGGGGCCGTCCACGGCATGCTTTCGCGCGGCGTCATCCCCCTCGTGTTCACCACGGGCGAGCCGGCGCGGGTCGAGGGCGTGCTGCGGCCGCTCGGCCGGGAGAACTCGAAGCGGTACTGGATCAGCCCCGTCTACCGGGGCGGCATCGGCGCGCCGGTGTTCGTGGGCGAGGAGCTGTGGGGGGCGCTCGTCGCCGCGACCACCAGGGACCAGCCGTTCCCGGAGGGCGCCGAAGAGCACCTCGCGTACTTCGCGGAGATCGCCGGCGTGGCGATCGGCAACGCCGAGGCCAACGCCCGGCTCGCCCGGCTCGCGATGAGCGACCCGCTGACCGGCCTGGCGAACCACCGCACGTTCCACTCGGCGCTCGCCTCGGAGTCCGAGCGCGCCCGCCGCCACGGCCGCCGGCTGGCGCTGGCCGTCATCGACGTCGACCACTTCAAGGCGGTCAACGACCTCCACGGCCACATGGCCGGCGACCGGGTGCTGGTGGAGGTCGCCGCCCGGCTCCAGGGGGCGTCGCGGTCCGGCGACATCCTGGCCCGCGTCGGCGGCGAGGAGTTCGCGTGGATCATCCCGGACGCCGACATCGGGGGCGCCCACGCGGTCGCCGAGCGCTCCCGCTGCGCGGTGGGGGACGCGCCGATACCGGGCGTCGGCACGGTCACGGTCTCGATCGGCGTCGCCGAGCTCCTGCGCGGCGGGAACGTCATCGACCTGTACCGGCGGGCGGACGAGGCGCTCTACCAGGCCAAGCGCGCCGGCCGGAACCGCACGCGCGTGCACGACGAGACGCAGCCCGAGGCGCCGCCGGGGGAGGGGGTCTCGCCCACCGCGGTCGTCACCCGGGCGCTGGTGCGGGCGATGGGCGTCCGCGACCCGCTGGCGCGGGCCCACTGCGAGCGCGTCGCCGCCGCCGCCGACCGCATCGCCGCGGCGCTGGGGTGGAGCGAGCACCGGCGCGGCCGCCTGGTGGACGCCGCCCTGGTGCACGACGTCGGCGGCACCGGCGCCGGGTCGGCCCTGGCCGTCCTGGCCGCCGACATCGCCGCCGACGCGCTGTCGTCCGAGCAGGCGGGGTGGATCCGCGGGCACCGCGAGCGCTGGGACGGCGCCGGCGGGCCCGACCGCCTGGCGGGTGAGGCCATCCCCGACGGGGCCCGCATCCTGGCCGTCGCGGACCGGTGGGACGCGCTCACCGCCCCCCTCCCGGCCGGCGAGGGGCTGCCGCCCCCCGCGGCGCTCGCGGCGGTGCGCGCCGACGCCGGCGCCCGCTTCTGCCCCGACGTCGTGGCCGCGCTGGCGTCGCTGCACCCCGTCCCCGCGGCCGAGGGGGCGTGAGGGCCGGAGCGCCGCCGGCGGTCGTCTGGACGAACGGCCGCCGGCCCACCGCCGAGGAGGTGGCGGCCGTCGCCCTGGACGGCGCGCCCGTCCGGCTCGGGGGCGACCTGCTCGACGCGATCGAGGCGGGGCACCGGGAGACCCTGCGCGCCCTCGGGTCGGCGGGCACCGTGTACGGCGTCACCACCGGCCAGGGCCACTTCGCGGGGCGGCTCCTCAGCGACGAGGAAGCCGCGGGGCACCAGCGCAACCTGCTGCTGGGCCGCGCCGTCGGGTCGGCGCCGTGGCTGGACGAGGGGGAGGCGCGCGCCGTCATGACGGTGCGCCTGGCCCGGTTCTCCCTGGGCCGCGCCGGGGTGAGCGCCGGCCTCTGCCGGCTGCTGGCCGACCGCCTGAACGACGGCTTCACGCCCGCCATCCCGCGCACCGGGATCGGGTGCGCCGGCGAGGTGATCCCGCTCGCGCACGCGTTCCAGACGCTGGTGGGGGTGGGCCGCGTCCTCGGCCCCGGCGGGGCAACGGAGGACGCCGCGGCCGCCCTGGTCGCCCGCGGCGCCGCGCCGTACGCACCCCGCCCCAAGGAGGGCATCGCCCTGCTGGCCGGGTCGCCGGGCACCCTGGCCCTCGCGATCGTGCGGGCCCGGGAGGGCCGCGCCCTGGCCGACCGGATGCTCGAGGCGGCGGCCTGCTCGCTCGACGCGTCCGGCGTGCCCCTCGACGCGGTGTCGCCCGCCGTCGCGGACCTCGCCGGCGACCCGGTCACCGACGGCGTGATCGCCCGGCTCGGCGCCCTGCTGGACGGCGCGCGCGGCGACCGCCCCCCCAGCCAGGGGCCCACGTCTTTCCGCGTGGTCCCGCAGGTGCACGCCCACCTGGCCCGGACGCTCGGGCGGCTCGACGAGGACGCGACGCGGGCGCTCGGGGCCTCGGACGACTCGCCCGCCCTCGCCGACGGCCGGTTCGTGAGCACCGGCGCCTTCCACGAGATCGGCCTCGCCGCCGGGATGGACGCCGCGGCGGCGGCCCTCGCCCGCACCGCGGAGACCGCGGCCCAGCGGGTCCACCGGATGCTCGACGGCCGCGTCACCGGGCTCCCGGACCAGCTCACGCCCGCCCCCGGCCCGCGAGCCGGTTTGGTGGTGCTGCACAAACGGGCGGTCGCGGCGGTCGCGGAGCTGCGGCGCCGGGCGAGCCCCGTGTCGGTCGGGGTGGCGGACACCTCGCTGGGCCAGGAGGACGTGCAGTCGGCCGGCTTCGCCGCCGCGGAGAACCTGCGGGCTGCCGCGGCGCTCGCCCGCGAGGTGACGGCGATCGAGCTCATCACGGCCCGCCAGGCCTGGTGGCTGCGCGGCTCCGGGCCCGCCCCCGGGCTCGGGGCCGTGGCGACGCCTCTGCTGGACGCCGTGCCGCCCGTGGACGACGATCGGCCCCTTGGGGACGACGTGTCCCGGGTCGTGGGACTGCTCCACTTGCGGTAGGCAGTTCGCCGGAATCGTCCGCTACGCTGCCCGACGGCCCGTACCCCGTAAAGGAGCACCAGGAGATGCCGGTTCCCCGCCTGTTCGAGGCGTCCAGCGACCCCCGCGAGCAGTGGGTCCACGTACTGGCGACACTCCTGGCACTCGGCGGCCCCGAGACGCGCACCGCGCTGGTCGAGGAGATCTCCGGTGAAGCCCTCCCGGACGCCGACGCCCTCGTCGTGTTCGAGCGCCGGCCGCTCAACGAGGAGGTGACCGCGGACATCGTCGCCCGCGGCGCCGGCTGGACGTTCGCGGTGCAGGCCAGCCTCGCGTTCGACGGGGAGGACGAGGCGCGCGTGGCCGCCACGTTCGACGCGCTCAGCGAGGTGTACGACAAGTGCATCGTCATCGCGATCACGCCGGACCGCCGCCCGCCGGAGCCGCTTGCAGCACTCGCCGCCAGCGGGCGGGACGTGCGCCACCGCAGCTGGCTCCGCGTGCGCGACTGGGTCCAGGAGCGCCCCGAGCGCGGCCGCGCCGAGGGCACCGACCTGATGCTCCTCCGGGAGGCCGAGTACTTCCTCACGCCGCGGATCGCGGAGCTGTACCGGCTCGAGGGGCTGATGCCGCTCATCGACCCGCCGCTGCGGGCGAGCCTGGCCGGCATGTTCTTCGACCTGAACGAGCTCGCTCCGGCGCCGCTCATCCAGAACGAGGCGGGCGCGGCGCGCGTCGCCTTCCCCCGCACCGGCGACCCCCAGGTGGAGATCGGCGTCGGCGGCACCGGGCTGACCCTGACCGTCGCGGGCGAGGACGCGGGGCCGGGCTACGAGGCCATCGAGGGCGGCCGCCAGCGGCTGACCGTGGCCGACGCCTCCGACTACCAGGCGGGCCGCGCGTGGACGCAGTTGCGGGCGCGCACCCTCCTCCCGGCCCGCCGATAGCCGGCCTGCGCTCGTGACCACCGTCGCACCCCTGCGGCTCGCCGGCCCCTGGGAGCTCGGCGAGCGCATCGGGGGCGGGGGACAGGCGACGGTCCATCGCGCGCGGCACGTTGCGCGCGGCACCGTCGCCGCCGTGAAGGTCGTCCACGCGACCCTCTGGGTCGACCCGGGCTTCCGGATCCGGTTCCGGCGCGAGTGCGAGGCCCTCGGCGCGGTGCGCCACCCGGCCGTGGTGCCGATCCTCGACCACGGCGAGAGCGACGGGCGCGGCTACCTGGCCATGTCGCTCGCGCGCGAGGGCACGCTGGCCGACCGCATCGCCGCCGGCCCCGTGCCGCCCGAGGAGGGGCTGCGGCTGGTCGCCGCGATCGCCGCCGGGCTCGACGCGGCGCACGGCGCCGGGCTCGTCCACCGGGACGTCACCCCGGCCAACATCCTGCTCGACCCGGACGGGCCGTGGCTCGCCGACTTCGGCATCGCCCGGCGCGACGACGCGACGGCCATGACCGAGGACGGCCTGCTGATCGGCACGGCCGGGTACCTGGCGCCCGAGGTGATCGCCGGCCGGCGCGCGGGCCCCGACGCCGACCGCTACGCGCTCGCCGCCGTGGCGTTCGCCGTGCTCACCGGGCAGCCGCCGTTCACGGCCGACCGCACCGAGGCGCTGCTCTACGCCCACGTCCACCGGCCGGTCCCGCGGGCGAGCGCCCTGCGCGAGGGCCTGCCGCGCGACGTCGACGCGATCCTGGCCCGCGGGCTGGCGAAGCGGCCCGAGGACCGGCCCCGCAGCGGGGCGTCGTTCGCCGGCGCGCTCGCGCGGGCGTTCGGCCCCGCCGGCGACCGCACCGTTGTGCTCGCCCGCCCGCGCCGCCGCCGGCGCCGGGGACGGCGCACCCTGGCGACCGGGCTCGTCGCGCTGACCGTCGCGGTCGGCGCCGGCGGCCTCGCGCTGGCCGTGTTCGGGCCCGACGGATCGACCTCCGCCCCCCCGGCGCCCCCGGCGCCCGCGCCCGCCCCGACGCCGACCGTGCCCGGCCCCTCCGGCGAGGTGCCGGCGCGCGCCGCCCGGGCCGCCGACCTGCCCGGCCTCGGCGCCGTCCCCGGCGCCGCCGTCGCCCGCGTCGACGGCGCGACGCTCGTCGCGGCCCCGGGCGGCTGGAGCGACCTCGCCCAGGTCCGGGCCGCGCTGGAGGACCAGCTCTACCACGGCGCCACCCTGCTCGACGGCGACCGGCGGATCGGGGTCGCGATGCTCTACCCGACCGACATCATCGGGGTCGGCGAGCGGTGGGTGCTGATGGCCGTGACCACCCCCGGCAAGGCGCCCCGCCTCCTCGTCATCCACGGCGACGGATCCACCGCGACCGACCTCGCCGCGGCCATCGCGCGGGGCGTGCCGGTGGTCGTCGAGCCGCCCGCCGACGGGGGGTAGCGCGCCGGGCCCCCACGGGGGGCGATGCTAGAGTCGGAGCGTGTCCTCACGCGCCCTCGACGACCCCGTCCTGGAGCGCCGGCGACTCGCCGCGCTCGAGCAGATCCGCCAGATCGGCGACCCCGTCCTGCGGGCCCCGGCCCTCACCGTGACGGAGTTCGACGACGCCCTGCGCGACGACGTGGCGCGGATGGTCGCGATCATGCACGACGCCCGGGGCGTCGGCCTGGCGGCCCCCCAGGTGGGCTCGCTGCGCCGCCTCGCGGTGGTGATGGTCGGCGAGGAGGAGCCGCCGATCGCGCTCGTGAACCCCGAGATCACCTGGCGCTCCGACGAGGAGGAGGCCGACTTCGAGGGGTGCCTCTCCATCGGCGAGATCAGCGTCGAGGTGCCGCGGGCCGTGGCGATCCGGGTGCGGGCGCAGGATGTCGAGGGCAACACCGTCGAGCTCGCCACCGAGGGCTTCGCCGCCCGCGTGATCCAGCACGAGCTCGACCACCTGGACGGCGTCCTGATCCTCGACCGCACGGCGCCCGAGCAGCGCCGGGAGGCGCTCAAGGCCCTGCGCGACGGCGCCTGACCGGGGGCGGGTCGTGAAGGTCGCATACGCGGGGAGCCCCGAGGCGGCGGTCCCGCCCCTGCGGGCGCTCGCCGGGTCGGCGCACGAGGTGGTGCGCGTCGTCACCCAGCCCGACAAGCCGCGCGGCCGCTCCGGCAGGGCCAGCGGGACGCCCGTGGCGCAGGCCGCCGAGGAGCTCGGCATCCCGGTGCTGCGCCCCCGGACGATCAACGACCCCGACGTGGTCGAGGACCTCGCCGGCGCCGGCGCCGAGGCGCTGGTGGTCGTCGCGTTCGGGCAGATCCTGCGCGACGCGGTGCTCTCGCGCTGGCCCTGCGTGAACGTGCACTTCTCGCTGCTGCCCGCCTACCGCGGCGCGGCGCCGGTCGAGCGCGCCGTGATGGACGGCGTCGGCGAGACCGGCGTCACCACCATGTTCATGGAGGCGGGCCTCGACACCGGCCCGATCCTGCTGGTGGAGCGGACGCCGGTGGGCGACGACGAGGAGGGCGGGGCCCTGCTCGCGCGGCTCGCCGACCTGGGCGCCCCGCTGCTGGTGCGCACGGTCGACGCGCTCGAGGCCGGCACCCTGGAGCCCCAGGTCCAGCCGGAGGAGGGCGTGTCCCTCGCGCCCAAGATCGGCCCCGAGGACCGGGCGCTGGACCTCCGCCACCCGGCCGACGAGCTCGCCCGGCGCGTGCGCGCGCTGGCCCCGCACATCGGCGCCACCGCTGTCATCGACGGCCAGCCCTTCAAGGTCTGGGGCGCGCGGACGGTGTCCGAGCCCGTGCCGCCGGGGCTCTCCATGGAGGCGGGGCGCCTGCTGGCCGGGACCGGCCGCGGGACGCTCGAGATCACCCGCATCCAGCCCCCGGGGAAGGGGCGCATGGACGCCGCCGACTTCCTGCGCGGCTATCGCGGCCCGCTGGCGTGGACGGCCGGGTGAGCACCACCGAGCGCACCGCCGGCGGGATCACGCCCGAGCGCACGGTCGCGCTGCGCGTGCTGCGCCGCGTGGACGAGGGCGCCTACGCCGACCGCGCGCTGGCCGCCGAGGCCCGGCGCGCCGAGCTCGACCCGCGCGCCCGCGCCGCGGCGACCCGCCTGGTCTACGGCGCCGTGCAGCGCAGCCGCACGCTCGACTGGCTCATCGACGGCGCCATCGACCGGCCCGACGCCCTCGAGCCCGCGGTGCGCGACATCCTCCGGCTCGGCGCGTACGAGGTCGCGTTCTCCGACGCGATCCCCGACCACGCTGCGGTCGACCAGGCGGTGCGGCAGGCGCGGTCGCTGCGCGGTGCGAAGGCGCGCCAGTCGGCGCGGGCCGGCCTGGTGAACGCGGTGATGCGCCGCGTCGCCGCCGACGCGCCCGCCCGGCTGGCCGAGCTCGACGCCGGCGGCGCCGCCGTTGCCGGGCTGCGCCACTCGATGCCCGACTGGATCGTCGCGCGGCTGGTGGAGTCGCTCGGCGAGGAGGACGCCGTCGGCGTGATGCGGGCCGCGAACGCGCCCGCCGAGTCGGCGCTGCGCTGGAACCCGCTCCGCGGCCCGCGGGGCGACCTGGAGGCCGAGCTGCCGGAGGGCTGGTCCCGGGACCCGGGGATCCCCGAGGCGTACGTGCTGGACGGGCCGTTCGCGCTGGAGGAGTCGCAGGCGTGGGAGCGCGGCCTGGCGATCGGCCAGAGCCGGGCGTCCCAGCTCGTGGCGCACGCCGTGGCGCCGCGCGCGGGCGAGCGGATCCTGGACCTCTGCGCCGCGCCCGGGGTCAAGACCACCCACCTGGCCGCGCTGGCGGAGGGCGGCGCGCGCATCACCGCCGTCGAGCTCCACCCCGCCCGCGCCGCGGTCCTGCGGTCGCTGGCGACGCGGATGGGCGCGGAGGTCGAGGTGGTGGAGGGCGACGCCCGCGAGGTCCCGCTGGAGGAGGGCTTCGACGCGGTGCTGGTCGACCCGCCCTGCACGGGCCTCGGCGTGCTCTCGTCGCGCCCCGATGCGCGCTGGAAGCGCCGGGAGTCGTCGCTCGGTCCGCTCGCGGAGCTGCAGCGGGCGATCCTGGACCGCGCGCTCGCCCTCGTGCGGCCCGGCGGTCGCGTCGTGTACTCCACGTGCACGCTGATCGCGCCCGAGAACGAGGACGTGGTCCGCGCGACGGGCGCCCCGCTCGACGACCTGGCGGCCGAGCACCCGGACCTGGCCCACCCGCGCCTGCCCGGCGCGCTGCTGACGCTGCCGCACCGCCACGGCACCGACGGCTTCTTCATCGCCCGGCTGCGCCGACCGGAGGTCTCGTGACCCTGCCAGACCGTCCCGTGGTGCTGCCGTCGCTGATGTCGGCCGACATGCTCCGCATGGGCGAGCAGCTCGACGCCCTGATCGCCGCGGGCACGCGCGCGGTGCACGTCGACGTGATGGACCTCCATTTCGTCCCGAACCTCACGGTGGGCCCGGACTTCACGCGCGCCGTCGCCGGGCCCGTGCACGAGGCGGGCGGGACGGTGGACGTCCACCTGATGGTGGGCCTCCCGGCCCAGGCGATCCCCCTGTTCGCGCCGTACGCCGACGCGATCACCGTGCACGTCGAGGCCGACCCGCACCCGCACCGGCTGCTCGGGATGATCCGGGAGTCGGGGTGCGCCGCCGGACTCGCGGTGAACCCCGGGACGCCGGTCGAGCACGTCGCCGAGCTGGCGGCGGAGCTGGACTACGTGAACGTCCTGGCGGTGAACCCCGGCTTCGCGGGCCAGTCGTTCATCCGCACCACGCCCGGGCGGGTGCAGCGCCTCCGCGGGATGCTCCCGTCGTCGGTGCGGATCGAGGTCGACGGCGGCATCGGCCGGGCGACGCTGCCCGACGTGAAGGCGGCGGGCGCCTCGATGTTCGTCTCGGCGTCGTCGATCTTCGGCGCCGACGACCCGATCGCCGCCTACCGCGAGCTGGCGGGGCTGGCGGAGGGATGACGACCGCGGTGGCGCCGCCGACGGTCGCGGAGCTGTCCGCCCTCGCCCGGGCGCGCGAGCTCGCGCTGAACGGGCGGGGCCGCGTGAGCCCGAACCCCGCCGTCGGGGCGGTGGTGCTCCGCGACGGCCGCGTCGTGGCGGAGGGGTGGCACGAGGGCCCCGGCCTGCCGCACGCCGAGGCGATGGCCCTGGCCGCGGCCGGCGACGCCGCGCGCGGGGCGACGGTGGTCTGCACGCTGGAGCCGTGCTCGCACCACGGCCGCACGCCGCCGTGCGCCGACGCCCTGGTGGCCGCCGGGGTGGCGCGCGTGGTGGTGGGGCTCCGCGACCCGCTGGAGCGCGACCGGGCCCAGGGCGTGGAGGTGCTCCGCGCCGCCGGGGTCGAGGTGGCCGTGGCGGAGGGCGACGACGCCGCCGCGTGCGCCGACCTGATCTCACCGTTCCTGGTCCACGCGGCGAGCGGGCTCCCCGAGGTCACGCTGAAGCTTGCGACGAGCCTCGACGGCAAGATCGCGACGGCGACGGGGGAGAGCCGCTGGATCTCCGGCACCGAGTCGCGGGCGCTGGTGCACCGCTGGCGGGCCGACGCCGACGCCGTGGCCGTCGGGATCGGGACCGCGCTGGCCGACGACCCGCAGCTCACCGCGCGCGACGTGGACGGCCCGGTCCGGCAGCCCGCCCGGGTGGTCTTCGACTCGCAGGCGAAACTGCCGCTCCACGCCGCGCTGGCGCACACCGCCCGCGAGCTCCCCGTGATCGTGCTGGCCGCCGCCGACGCGCCCGTCACCCGCGTGGTCGCGCTGGAGGCCGTGGGCGTCGAGGTCGTGCGCGTCCCGGGGTCGCCCGAGCAGCGGATCGTCCCCGCGTTGCGGGCGCTGGGCGAGCGGGGGATCCAGTCGCTGTTCGTGGAGGGCGGCGCCGGGCTTGCGGGCGCGCTCCTGCAGGCCGGGGCCGTGGACCGCGTGGCCTGGTTCCTGGCGCCGATCCTGATCGGAGGCCGCGAGGCGCCGTCGGCGATCGGCGGGGGAGGGGTGCAGGCCCTGGCCGACGCCCCCCGGCTGCTCGCGCCGCGACACGAGACGGTGGGCGACGACCTGCTGGTGACCGGCCGGCTGCGGCCCCTCTGATGTTCACGGGCCTCGTGGAGGAGGGCGGCGTCGTCGCCGCGGTCGCGCCCGGCGAGCAGGGCGCCCGCCTGTGGATCGCCGCCTCGGCGGTCCTCGACGGCCTGGGGATCGGCGACTCGGTCGCCGTGAACGGCGCGTGCCTGACGGCGGTGGAGATCGGCGCGGACGGCTTCGCGGTGGACGCCGTCGCCGAGACGCTGCGGCGGACGTCGCTGGGAGGCCTGGCGCCCGGCGACCGGGTGAACCTGGAGCGCCCGATGCGGCTCGGGGACCGCCTGGACGGACATCTGGTGCAGGGGCACGTCGACGGCGTGGGAACGGTCGCGGCTGCGCGGCCGGAGGGGGAGAGCACGGTGCTGGAGGTCACGGCCCCGCCGGAGCTGCTCCGCTACGTTGTCGAGAAGGGGAGCGTCGCGGTGGACGGCGTGAGCCTGACGGTCGCGGCGCGGCTCCCGGACGGCTTCTCGGTCGCCCTGATCCCGCACACGATGGCCGTCACCACCCTCGGGCCGCAGGCCGTGGGGCGCGCGGTGAACCTGGAGGTGGACGTGCTCGCCAAGTACGTCGCGCGGCTGCTGGACACCCAGCGGTGAACGGCATTCGGCTCGATCCGGTCGAACGGGCGATCGCGGACGTCAAGGCCGGCAAGGCGGTCGTCGTGATCGACGACGAGGACCGCGAGAACGAGGGCGACCTGGTCATGGCGGCCCAGTTCGCCACGCCCGAGGCCATCAACTTCATGGCGACCCACGGTCGCGGCCTGATCTGCCTGGCCCTCACCCCGGCCCGATGCGAGCAGCTCGGCCTGAAGCCCGTGGTGAAGCGCAACGAGGCGCCCCACGCCACGGCGTTCACCGAGCCGATCGAGGCCCGCCACGGCATCACCACCGGCATCTCGGCGCCGGACCGCTCCCGCACGATCATGGTCGCCATCGACCCGGAGGCGGGGCCGGAGGACATCGTCAAGCCGGGCCACGTGTTCCCGCTGCGCGCCCGCCCCGGCGGGGTGCTGGAGCGCGCCGGCCACACCGAGGCGGCCGTCGACCTGGCGCGGCTCGCGGGGCTCATCCCCGCCGGCGTGATCTGCGAGATCTCCAACGAGGACGGCACGATGGCCCGGGTGCCGGACCTGGTGCCCTACGCCGCCGAGCACGGCCTCAAGATCATCACCATCGCCCAGCTCATCGAGCACCGCCGCCGCACCGAGCGGCTCATCGAGCGCGGCACCGCCGCGCGCCTCCCCACCGACATGGGCGAGTGGAGCGCCGTCGGCTACCGCTCGATCCTGGACGGCAAGCACCATCTGGCGATGGTCAAGGGCGACGTCGCGGGCGAGCAGGACGTGCTCGTGCGCGTGCACTCCGAGTGCCTCACCGGCGACGTCTTCGGCTCCCAGCGCTGCGACTGCGGCGAGCAGCTGCGCGCGGCGATGCGCATGATCGCCGAGGAGGGCCGCGGCGTCCTGCTCTACATCGCGCAGGAGGGCCGCGGGATCGGCCTCCTCAACAAGCTCCGCGCGTACGAGCTGCAGGACCAGGGCCTCGACACCGTCCAGGCCAACATCGAGCTGGGCTTCCCGCCCGACCTGCGCGACTACGGCATCGGCGCCCAGATCCTGGTGGACCTGGGGCTGTCGTCCATCCGCCTCCTCACGAACAACCCGAAGAAGATCGTGGGGCTCGAGGGCTACGGCCTCTCGGTGGTCGACCGGGTGCCGATCGAGATGGCGCCGGTGGACGGCAACCTGCAGTACCTGCGCACCAAGCGCGACAAGATGGGCCACATCCTCCACCACCAGGACCTCCGCTTCGGCTCGGAGGGCGAGGAGCAGGTGGACGACGAGCCGCCCCACGGCACCCAGGAGCAGCCGCTCTAGTGGACGGCCGCTAGTGGCCCGGACCGGGGAGATGCCCCCGGCGATCCGCCTGGAGCACCCCGGCGTCCGCATGGTCGCGGTGGTGGCCGGGTTCCACCGCGAGGTGGCCGAGCGCCTGCTCGGCGGCGCCCGCGAGCGGCTGATCGAGTCGGGCCTGACGGCCGACCACTTCGAGGACCACTGGGTCCCCGGGGCATTCGAGCTGCCGCTGGCGGCGCGGACGATGGCGCTGACGCGGCGCTATGCCGCCGTGCTCGCCCTCGGCTGCGTCATCCGGGGGGAGACCGCCCACTTCGACCACATCTGCCAGGCCGCCGCGACCGGCCTGACGGCGGTCTCGATCCAGACGGGCGTGCCGTGCACGTTCGGGGTCCTCACCTGCGAGACGATGGAGCAGGCCGTCGCCCGCTCCGGCGGCGACAAGGGCAACGCGGGCGCCGACGCCGCCGACGCCGCTGTCGCGATGGCGAACCTCGTGGCGGACCGCTAGCCGGCCGGCCGCCGCGCGACGAGGGACACGCTCACCACCCCGTACTTGTCGCACGCCTGCAGGGCGCGCTCGGTGAGGAACTCGTAGTCGTTCTCGCGGACCGCCTCCACCCGGAGGCCGGCGCCCTCGATCGCCTCGACGTACCGCTCCTGCGGGATCGCGCCGCCGATGCACGCGGCCCAGAGGTCGGTCTGGCGGCGGGTGCGGCCCACGAGCGGGCGCCCGCTCACGATGTCGGCCAGCGCGAGCCGGCCGCCGGGCCGCAGGAGCCGCGCGGCCTCGGCGAAGACGCTCCCCTTGTCGGGCGCGAGGTTGATCACGCCGTTCGAGACCACACAGTCGGCGGTGCCGTCCGGCAGCGGGACCGACTCGATCCGGGACTCGATCAGCTCGACGTTCCGGAGGCCGGCGGCGTCGCGCAGCCGGGCGGCCTTCGTGAGCTGGGCGGGCGTCATGTCGATGCCGATCGCGTGGCCGCCCGGGCCCACCAGCACGGCGGCGCAGAACAGGTCCGTCCCGGAGCCGCTCCCCAGGTCGACGACGGTCTCGCCCTCCCGGAGCGCGGCCAGGTCGAGGTGGTGGCCGACCCCGGCGAAGGAGTCGGCGGCCTCGGCCGGGATCCGGTCGAGCAGCCCCGGGTCGTAGCCGAGGGTCTCGGCCAGGGCCCGGCCGGTCAGGAAGTGGAACTCGCCGCCCGGGTTCTCGGCGACCTCCGTGTACATCGCCTTGATCGCGCGCTCCAGGCCGGCCTCGTCGACCAGCTCCCGCGCGTCGAGCTGCGGCAGCGAGGCGTCCCGCTCGATCTCCTCGCGCTCGTCCTGCGTCAGCTTCCGCATCGTCCCCATCCCCTCCGACGCGGGCGGCGGGGCGCCGCCCCGTGGGCCGATCCTCCCACCGGCGGACCCGTCCGCACAGGGGCCGGGGCCGCCGCCGCGGACCGCTGGCCGTCCGGGTGGTTCCGTCGCCGCGGGCGATGGATTAGCCTCCGCGGCGGCCGTGCCCGGCGGCCGCCCGAAACTGATCCGTCCGCGACGTCCGGAAGGATGGCCACGTGACACCCGACGTCCAGCGTCTCGCCGGGCTGCGCGCTGTCCTGTTCGACCTCGACGGCGTCCTGACGCCGACCGCCGAGGTCCACATGCGCGCCTGGGGGCGGATGTTCTCCGAGTTCCTGGCCTCGCGGTCGGCGGCGGCGTACGCGGACACGGACTACTTCGCCCACATCGACGGCAAGCCGCGCCTCGACGGGGTCCGCGCGATGCTCGCCTCGCGCGGCATCGTCCTGCCCGAGGGGACGCCCGACGACGACCCCGCGCTCGAGACCGTCGCCGGGCTCGGGAACCGCAAGAACGCCGCGTTCACGGCCGAGCTCGCGGAGAACGGCGTGGTCGCGTACCCCGGGTCGGTCCGGTTCCTGGAGGCGGCGATCGCCGCGGGGGTCGCTGTGGCCGTCGTGTCCAGCTCGCGCAACGCCGAGCCGGTGCTGCGCGCCGCCGGGCTGCGGGACCGCTTCCAGGTGGTCGTCGACGGCGCGGTCGCCGCCGCGGCCGGCCTCGCCGGCAAGCCGGCCCCCGACACGTACCTGCACGCCGCGGCGCTCCTCGGGCGCACCGCGGCCGAGTGCGCGGTGGTGGAGGACGCCCACTCCGGCGTCCAGGCGGGCCGCGCGGGCGGGTTCGGCCTGGTCGTCGGCGTCGACCGGGGTGCCGGAGCGCTGGAGTTGCTCGCCTCGGGCGCCGATCTGGTCGTGGAGGACCTCGCCGAGCTGATCGCCGGCCTCCCCATCGCCTCCGAGGATCGCGCGTGAACCGGATCGCCTCCGACCCGCTCGACCGCACCCACTTCCCCGTGGACGAGTGGGCGTTGCGCGAGACCGGCTTCGAGCCGGCGATCCAGGGCCGCGTGGAGACGCTGTTCACCGTCGGGAACGGCTATCTCGGCATGCGCGGGAACATGGAGGAGGGCCGCGACGGCCACCTCAACGGCACGTTCGTGAACGGGTTCCACGAGACATGGCCGATCCGCCACGCCGAGGAGGCCTACGGCTTCGCGCGGGTGGGGCAGACGATCGTGAACGTCCCGGACGCGAAGGTCGTACGCCTCTACGTCGACGACGAGCCGCTCGTGGTGAGCGAAGCCGAGCTGCTGCACTACTCGCGGCTCCTCGACTTCCGCGACGGCGTGCTGGTGCGCGAGCTGGAGTGGCGCACGCCCGCCGGCAAGCGCGTCCGCGTGATCTCGCGGCGGATGGTGTCGTTCACCGACCGCCACCTCGGGGTGATCGAGTACGAGGTGACGCTGCTCGACGGCGACGCCACGATCCTGATCTCCAGCCAGATCCTGAACCGCCAGGACGGGGTCGACGAGTACACGTCGTCGACGAACGGCTCCACCGCCTTCGACCCGCGCAAGGCCGGGACGTTCAGCGAGCGGGTGCTCCAGCCGACCCTGCAGCGCGAGGAGGGCAGCCGCCACATCCTGGGCTACCGCACCACCAACTCGGGGATGACGATCGCCTGCGGCGCCGAGCACACGCTGCTCACCGAGTGCCCGTGGGACTGCACGCCGTCCCTCGAGGAGGACTTGGCGAAACACGTGTACCGGGTCCGCGCCCGGCAGGGCGAGCCGGTGCGCCTCACGAAGGTGATGGCGTACCACACCGCCGTCGGCGTCCCGGTCCGCGAGCTGGCCGACCGCGCCGCCCGCAGCCTCGACCACGCCCGCGAGATCACGCCGGTGCGGATGTTCGTCGACCAGCAGGAGTGGCTCGTCGACTGGTGGACGCGGAGCGACGTCGTGGTCGACGGCCACCCCGACATCCAGCAGGCCGTGCGCTGGAACCTGTTCCAGGTCGCCCAGGCCGCCGCCCGCACCGACGGCGGGGGGATCGCCGCGAAGGGCGTCTCCGGGTCCGGGTACGGCGGCCACTACTTCTGGGACACCGAGATCTACGTCCTGCCGTTCCTGACGTACACGTCGCCGAACGTGACGCGGAACGCGCTCCGGTTCCGCCAGGGGATGCTCGACGCCGCCCGCGACCGCGCCGCCGAGCTCAACCAGCGCGGCGCCCTGTTCCCGTGGCGGACGATCAACGGGCTCGAGTCGTCGGCGTACTACGCGGCCGGCACGGCGCAGTACCACATCGATGCGGACATCGCGCACGCCCTCACGCAGTACGTGGAGGCCACCGGCGACCACGAGTACCTGATCCGGGGCGCCGTCGACGTCCTGGTCGAGACCGCCCGGATGTGGGAGGACCTCGGCTTCTGGCGCGAGAACGGCGAGTCGACGTTCCACATCCACGGCGTCACCGGCCCCGACGAGTACACGACGGTCGTGAACGACAACCTGTTCACCAACGTCATGGCCCGGGCCAACCTCCGCGCCGCCGCGCGGATCTGCAACCAGCTGCGCGAGACCGACCCCGAGTCCTACGAGACGCTGCGCCGCCGGGTGGGGCTCGAGGACCGTGAGCTGGAGGAGTGGTCGACGGCCGCGGAGGCGATGTTCGTCCCCTACGACTCCCGGCTCGGCATCCACCCCCAGGACGCCCAGTTCCTGGAGAAGGAGGTCTGGGACCTCGAGATCACGCCGGCCTCGCAGCGCCCGCTGCTCCTGCATTACCACCCGCTCGTGATCTACCGCTTCCAGGTGCTGAAGCAGGCCGACGTGGTGCTGGCGCTGCTGCTCCAGGGCGACGAGTTCACCCTCGAGCAGAAGCTGAAGGACTTCGAGTACTACGACCCGCTCACCACGGGCGACTCGACGCTCTCGGCGGTGGTGCAGTCGATCATCGCGGCGGAGGTCGGCTACGCGACCCTGGCGCGCGAGTACTTCCTGTCGGCCCTGTACGTGGACCTTGCGGACCTGCACCGCAACACGCCCGACGGCGTCCACGTGGCGTCCACCGGCGGCGTCTGGAGCGCCCTGGTCTACGGCTTCGGCGGCTTCCGGGACTGGCGCGGCACCTACCGGTTCGACCCGCGCCTGCCCGAGGACTGGGAACGCCTCGAGTTCCGCATCACCATCCGCGGGTCACGGATTCGGGTGGAGCTGGAGCGCGACGCGATGACCTTCGCGCTCGAGACGGGCGACGGCGCCGACGTGGAGGTCCGCGGGGCGGTCGTCCCCGTGCGCCCGGGCGTGCCGGTCACGGTCCCGCTGGACGGGCAGGGCCCCCACCTCACGGGCGTGCCGAGCACCGCCGACCTCGAGGGCTCGCGCCGCGAGGACGGCTCCATCATCTTCGCCTCCGTCCCGACCCCCGCGCCGGTGCCGCTGGAGGAGGGGGAGGAGGCGCCCCAGCTGGGTCCCGCCTGAGCTCGTCAGGGACGCCGTTCGCGCGTCCCGATCGCTGACGTCAGCGGTCGAATCGAGCGGTCAGCCGCGGGCGGGCCGACGTCTCACCCCTCATTGAAGGGGTCTCATGTCCCGCGGGGCGCCGCGCAAGTGTCACGTGGCCGCCACGAGTCCCAATTGAGATCAGCGAGTCTCAATTGCATGGTGCGCCCGGGGCGCACCGAGGTCACACCCTTCATTGAAGGGGTTCGGAGTCGGTCCGATGTCCCGCCCAGCGCCGGCGGGCGTCCCGCCCGGTCGGGCTAGGAGGCCTTGAGGACCTTCCCGGCCTTGAGGCAGCGGGTGCAGACGTAGGCGCGGACCGGGGTCGAGCCCTTCAGGATCCGGACCTTCTGTACGTTCGGGTTGAACCGGCGCGAGGTGGCGCGCATCGAGTGGCTGCGGTTGTTCCCGAAGGTCGGGGCCTTCCCGCAGACGCTGCAGACCTTTGCCATCTCGCCGTTCCTCGCCTCGTGTCGTGAGCCTGTTCCGGACGCAGGGGCGTCCGAGCGGCCCCGGATTATGCTCGTCACATGGCCGTGCGCGCAACCGCGGCGGATGCGCCGCGCCCCACGATCCCGCCGCTCGGGGAAGGAAAGCACACTCCGTGGGCCGAAGATCCGCCGCCGCGGGCCCCCGGTCCCGCGCGGTGGTCGGCGCCGCTGACCGACCTCCCCGGCGTGGGCCCGACCGTCGCGCGGACCGCCGGCGCCCTGGGGATCCGCACCGTCGGGGACCTGCTGGAGCACCTCCCCGCGCGTTACGAGGCGTTCGACGAGGGCGTCCGGCCCCTGTCGAGCCTCCGGCCTGGGGAGGAAGTGACCGTCCGCGTGATCCTCGACGACATCGCGGTGCGGCCCACGCGCCGACGCAGCCTGCGCCTCGTGCGGGCCCGGATCCACGACCAGAGCGGGCGTTTCGCCGCCACCTGGTTCAACCAGGACCACCTGGCCCGGGTGCTGCACCCCGGCGACGAGCTGCTCATCCGCGGCAAGGTCGGCGGCGACGCCCGCCGTGAGATCGCCGTGAAGACCCACGAGGTGATCGGCGGCGTGGGGTCGGAGGGGCTCCACACCCAGGGCCTCGTCCCGGTGTACCCCGCCACCGAGAAGCTCCCCGCCCGGCGCATCCGCGAGCTGGTGGACCGCGCGCGGCCGTGGGCCCGCGCGGCCCCGGAGCGCCTGCCGGCCTGGATCCGCGAGCGGCTCGCCCTGCCCGGCGCCGCCGACGCCCTCGTCGCCGTCCACTTCCCCCGCACCCGGGCCGAGGCCCGCACCGGGCGCCGCCGGATGGTGTCCGAGGAGCTGCTCGTGCTGCAGCTCGGGCTTGCCGCGGTGCGCCGCGCCCAGGCCGACGTGCGGGCCGCGCCCGTCCTGACGGCCACCGGCGTCCACACCGAGCCGCTGCTCGCCGCGCTCCCGTTCGCGCTCACCCCGCCGCAGCGCCGCGCCGCGCGCGAGATCGCCCGCGACCTCACCTCCGGGCACCCGATGCGCCGCCTGCTCCAGGGGGAGGTGGGGTCCGGGAAGACGCTCGTCGCGGTCCTGGCGATGTGCCAGGCGGTGGAGGCGGGCGCCCAGGCGGCCCTGCTGGTGCCCACCGAGACGCTCGCCGAGCAGCACCTGCGCACCCTCGACGCCCTCCTCGCCCCGGCCGGCCTCCAGCCGGTGCTGCTCACCGGGAAGGTGCCGAAGGCCGAGCGCGAGCGGCGCGAGCTGGCGCTCCGCACCGGCACCGCGCCCGTCGTGGTGGGCACCCAGGCCCTGCTGTCGGAGGGGACGGCGTTCGACCGCCTGGGGCTCGTGGTGGTCGACGAGCAGCACCGTTTCGGGGTGGAGCAGCGCCAGGCGCTCGCCGAGCGCGCCACCGGCGGCGAGGCGTCCGCCCACATCCTCTACATGACGGCCACGCCCATCCCGCGGACGCTCGCCCTGACCGCCTACGGCGACCTGACCGTCTCCACCATCCGCACCCGCCCGCCGGGCCGCTCCCCGGTCGAGACCCGCTGGATCCGCGCCGAGGACCGCGAGGCGGCGTACGAGGAGGTGCGCGCCGAGCTGCGGGCGGGGCGCCAGGCCTACGTCATCTGCCCGCTGGTGGAGGAGGGGGCGGCCGCCGAGGCGCGCGCCGCCACCACGGAGGCCGAGCGGCTGCGCGAGGGGCCGTTCGCGGCGTTCACCGTCGGGCTGGTGCACGGGGCGCAGGGCGCGGAGGAGAAGCGCGCCGCCATGCTCGCGTTCGCGGAGGGCCGCACCGACCTGCTCGTCGCGACGACCGTGGTGGAGGTGGGCATCGACGTCCCCAACGCGACCGTGATCATCATCGAGGACGCCGACCGCTTCGGGCTGGCCCAGCTCCACCAGCTCCGGGGCCGCGTGGGCCGCGGCGAGATCCCCGGTCTCTGCCTGCTGTTCGGCGACCCCGTCACCGAGGACGGCGCCCGCCGGCTGGAGGCGCTCACCCAGACGACCGACGGCTTCCGCCTGGCCGAGCTGGACCTCGAGATCCGCGGCACGGGCAGCATCCTGGGCCTGCGCCAGGCGGGACCGACCGACCTGCGCTTCGCGCGGCTCTCCCGCGACCGCCGCGAGCTGGCCGAGGCCCGCTATCTCGCGAAGGTGATGCTGCGGCACGACCGGTACCTGACGCGGCCCGAGCACCGCCTGCTGCGCGAGGCCGTGCGCGCCCGCTTCGCCGAGCTCCCCCGGCTGCTGGACGCGTGAGGATCGTCGCCGGCACCCACCGCGGCCGCCGCCTGCGGGCCCCCGCCGGCATGGCGACGCGTCCCACCGCGGACCGGGTGCGGGAGGCCGTGTTCTCGATCATCGGCCCCGTCGACGGCCTGGACGTGCTCGACCTGTTCGCCGGATCGGGCGCCCTCGGGCTGGAGGCGCTGTCGCGCGGCGCGGCCACCGCCGTGCTGGTCGACCGCTCCCCTCGCGCGGCCGCCGTGGCCCGCGCCAACGCGGAGGAGCTGGGGCTCGCCGACCGGGCCTGGATCGTGCGCCGCGACTGGCGTTCGGCCCTCGCCGCGGAGCGTTCCGCGGGCCGGTCGTTCGGGTTGTGCCTCCTGGACCCGCCCTATAGCCTCACCGACCGGGTCGTCGCCGGTCTCGGCACGCTGCTCGCGCCCCTCATGACGGCCTCCGGGACCGTGGTGATCGAGCACTCCGCCGCGCTCTCGCCACCCGACCCGAAGGGACTGGAGATCGCCTCGCGCACCGACCGCACCTACGGCGACACCGCCGTGAGCGTCATCCGGCTGGGAGCGTCCGGGTGAGCTCCAACGGCCACCGCATCGCCGTGTGCCCCGGGACGTACGACCCGGTCACGTATGGGCACATCGACATCATCGCGCGGGCCGCGACGCTGTTCGACGAGGTCGTCGTCGCCGTGACCACGGGATCCGTGAAGAAGCAGCCGCTCTTCGATGCCGGCGAGCGCATCGCGCTCGTGCGGGCGTCCGTGGCGCATCTGGAGAACGTCCGGGTGGAGGGTTTCAACAGCCTCATCACCGAGTTCGCCCAGTCGCTGGGCGCCTCCGCCATGGTAAAAGGTCTGAGGGCCATCTCGGACTTCGACTACGAGTTCCAGATGGCGCAGCTCAACAGGCATCTGGCTGCCGACGTGGAAACGGTGTATCTGCCGGCGTCGCCGAAGTACAGCTTCGTGAGCTCGAGCGGAGTGCGCGAGGTGGCGGCCTGGGGGGGTTCGGTCGACGACTGGGTCCCCGCACACGTGGCCGAGGCTCTGCGGGCCCGGCGCCTTCCCGGCGCCGGCTCGGTCTCCTAGGAGGGTTCGTTGGACGTACTGGAACTGATCGACAAGCTGGACGACCTGATCCATAACGCGCGGGCCGTGCCGCTGACGGACCAGGTGCGCATCGACCGCGAGGCGATCTACGACCTCCTGGACCAGATGCGCTCGACGATCCCCGAGGAGGTCAAGCAGGCCCGCTGGATCGTCAAGGAGCGCCAGGAGATGCTGGCGGAGGCCAAGCGCGAGGCCGAGCGCCTCGTGGCCGACGCCCGCGACAAGGCCGCGCAGGAGGCCTCCGAGCAGGAGGTCGTCAAGCGGGCCGAGCGCGAGGCCGCGGACATCCTCGAGGAGGCCCGCCAGCGCGAGCGCGAGGTGCGCCTGGGCGCCGAGGACTACGCCGACGAGGTCCTCGGGACCCTCGAGGTCAACCTCGGCAAGTTCCTGGAGGCCGTCCGCCGCGGGCGCGAGCGCCTGCAGGGGCGGACCGACGAGGGCCCGGGAGACCAGCTCCCCGAGCCCCCCGACTGACCCATGGCACGGGAGGTCGGCACCATGGACCTCCGCGCGCTCGAGCTCGCACCCGGCGCGGCCGTCCGGCTGCCCGTCCGGACGCCGCCGGTCGAGCTGGTCATCGGGGGGCAGGAGCACCGCACCGAGCCGGAGGCGCCCGAGCTCGAGCTGGAGGTCAGCCGGTCGCTGTCGGGGCTCCACCTCCGGCTGCGGGGCGAGGCGGAGCTGGTGGGCCCCTGCGTCCGCTGCCTCGAGGAGGCGCGCGCGCCCATCAGCGTGGACACGACGGAGTTCGTGGCGGACGGGCGCCCCGGCGACGCCCCCTTCGACGAGGACCTCGACTCCCAGTACGTGGCGGAGGGGGTCCTCGACGTCGCCACCTGGGCGCGGGACGCGATCGCCGAGGCCGTCCCCGCCGCCTCGGTCGACGAGGCCCGCAATGCCCTCGACTGTCTCTTATACACATCTAGATGTGTATAAGAGACAGACCCTGCTGTGCCGCCCCGACTGCGCCGGGCTGTGCCCGCACTGCGGGACGAACCTCAACGACGGCGCCTGCGACTGCGAGGAGGACCGCACCGACCCGCGGTGGGACGCCCTCCGCGAGGTCGCCGAGCGGCTGCGCCGGGAGGACGGCCCCTCCTGACGACCTGAGCCGGGTGTGGGCCCTTCCTCATGGGCGCCCGGCCCGCTAACCTCCCGCGAGCCCTTCCGACCGGTGGTGATGACGCGTGGCCGTACCGAAGCGAAAGACATCGAAGCAGCGCCGTGACACCCGGCGCGCGACGCACGCGATCGAGGCGACGCGCCTCGGCCGCTGCCCGCGCTGCCAAAGCCCCGTCCGGCCGCACCACGTGTGCGGCGTGTGCGGGTACTACCGGGGCCGGCCGGTCGTCGAGATCGAGGGGTAGGACGGCCGAGCACGCGGTCGCGCTCGACGGGATGGGCGGCGACCACGCCCCCGAGAATCCCGTCGCAGGAGCCGTCACCGCCGCGGCTGAGGGGATCCATGTGCTGCTCGTCGGCGACGAGCGCGCGCTGCGCGACGAGCTCGCCCGCCAGGGCGCGTCCGACGCCGGCATCGAGATCGTCCACGCCCCCGACGTCGTGTCGTCCGGCGAGGACGGCGCCCGCGCCGTCCGCGCCAAGCCCGATTCGTCGATCGCGACCGCCTGCCGCCTGGTGGGCGAGGGCCGCGCCGGCGCGGCCGTCTCGGTCGGCAACACCGGCGCGATGCTGGCCGCGGCGACGCTCTACATGCGGCGCATCCCCGGCGTCATCCGCCCGGCGATCGCCGTGGTGCTGCCGGCGACCGGCGGCGGCAGCGTCCTGCTGCTCGACGCGGGCGCGAGCGCCGAGTCCCGCCCCGAGCACTTCCCGCAGCTCGCCCTGATGGGGCGCCTGTTCATGCGCGACGTGGTCGGGGTCGGCGAGCCGCGCGTCGGCCTCCTCTCCATCGGTGAGGAGGAGGGCAAGGGCAGCACGGACGTCCTCGAGGCGTACGCGCTCCTGCGCGAGACCCCCGGCTTCGTGGGGAACGTCGAGGGGCGCGACATCCCGTCCGGCGACCTCGACGTCGTCGTGACCGACGGGTTCACCGGGAACGTGGTCCTGAAGACGATGGAGGGCACCGCCACCTTCCTCATGAGCGAGGTGCGGTCCGCCGTCCGACAGACGCTCGCCGGCCGCCTCGGCGGCCTGCTGGTGCGCCCGTCGCTGCGGCGGATGCGCCAGCGCATCGACCCCGAGGTCTACGGCGGCGCCGTGCTGCTCGGGGTCCGGGGCCTGGCGGTGATCGGCCACGGCAACTCGTCGGCCGAGGGCGTCGCCAACGCGGTGCGCGTCGCGGCCCGGGGCATCCGGGGTCGCCTGGTGGAGCAGTTCGGCACCGCCCTCGCGTCCGAGGGCGCCGAACGCCCGTCGGCCGCGTAGGATCCCGGGGTCGCCGGCACCGCCGGCGGTTCGTCCGAGAGCGCATGTAGGTTGCCGGGCCAGTCGAATGCGCCCGGCGCGGAGACCAGAGGGGGGACGTTTTGGACCGAGAGAAGGCTGTGGAGGAGATCCGCGCCATCCTGGTCGAGCAGCTGGGGGTCGATCCGGCCGAGGTCACCGTGGACTCGTCCTTCCAGGAGGACCTGAACGCGGACTCGCTCGACCTCGTCGAGCTCATCATGGAGATGGAGGACCGGTTCAAGGTCAAGATCCCCGACGAGGAAGCGGAGAAGATCTCGACCGTCGGTCAGGCGGTCGACTACGTGCTGGCCAACACCGGCTGAGCGGCACGGGCGCCGGTGACCAGGGACTCGCGCGGCTCGTGACGGCGCTCGGGTCCCGCCGACGCCGCCAGGTCTTCACCCACAGCTCCTGGGCGTCCAGCCGGGAGCGCTCCTATGAACGGCTCGAGTTCCTCGGGGACAGCGTCCTCGAGGTGGTCGTCAGCGAGGAGCTGATGCGCCGCCATCCCGACGTGGCGGAGGGCGACCTGTCCTGGATGCGGCAGGCCGTCGTCGGCCGTGAGTCCTGCGCGGCGGCCGCCGACGCCGGCGGCCTTCCCGAGGCGTTCGTCGCCGCCGCCCCATCCGGCCGGCGCGACGCCGCCAGGGATCTCTCCCGGCGCACCACGGTCCGCGCCGCCCTCGCCGAGGCGGCGATCGGCGCCGGCTGGCTCGATCTGGGCGCCGACCCCGTCCGCGCGGCGGTCCTCGAGGCGTTCGGGCCCGCGATCGACGCCGCCGTGCCCGGCGAGCGCGACCCCAAGACGTCCCTCCAGGAGCGCGCCGCCCGCCACAAGCGCGCGGTGGCGTACGACCTGATCGACACCGCGGGCCCGCCGCAGCAGCGCGTGTTCACGAGCCGCGTGCGGGTGGGCGACGAGGTCCTCGGCACCGGCTCGGGCCCCTCGAAGCAGGCGTCGGAGCGCGCGGCGGCTGTCGAGGCCCTCGCGAAGCTGCCCGAGGAGGCGATCCAGGGGGCCGCGTGCTGAGCCGCCTCACCCTGCGGGGCTTCAAGTCGTTCGCCGAGCCGATCACCCTCGACATGGGCCCCGGCATCAACGTCGTGGTGGGCCCGAACGGCTCGGGGAAGAGCAATCTGGCCGAGGCTGTCATCTGGGCGCTCGGCGAGCAGCGCGCCGGCCGCCTGCGCGCCGGCGGCATGGCGGACGTCCTCTACTCGGGCGGCGACCGCCGTCCTGCCGCCCAGTACGCCGAGGTGGGCCTGCTGCTCTCCGAGGACGAGGCCGACGCACACGGGCCCGCCGAGGTCGAGTCGCGCCGCCGCCTCACCCGCGCGGGCGACGCCGACTACCGCCTCAACGGCGAGTCGTGCCGCCTGCTCGACGTGCAGGAGGCCCTCGCCCGGCGCGGGATCGGCCCCGACGCCCTCGCGGTCATCCGCCAGGGGCAGGTGGAGGCCCTCTGCACCAGCACACCCGTCGAGCGGCGGGCGATCGTCGATGCCGCCGCGGGGGTCGCCGTCGCCAAGCGCCGCCGCCGCCGCGCCGAGCAGAAGCTCGCACGGGTTGCCGACAAGCTCGACCGCGCCCGCGACCTCGCGGGCGAGGTGCGCTCCCGCTCCCGCGCCCTGGAGCGCCAGGCCCGCGCCGCGGAGCGCGCGAGGACGCTCGAGGACGACATCCTCCGCGCCCGCGGCGCCGTGAACGCCGCCCGCGCCCGGGCCGCGGCCGCCGCCCACGCGGCCGCGAAGG